>Ga0272441_10014330_pt1 | contig 11265 bp, 10 predicted proteins | sample SSMProp6N_FD_193582 | JGI IMG/M metagenome (GOLD analysis project Ga0272441, IMG submission 193582) | Marine sediment archaeal communities from Little Sippewissett salt marsh, Falmouth, MA, United States - SSM-Prop-6N | ecosystem: Environmental > Aquatic > Marine > Wetlands > Sediment ... | reverse complement strand
AACGTCGCTTTGCCCTGATAGGGGAGTCCTCCTGCCAGAGCAAGGGCTTCAAGCAAGGTCCCTTTGCCCGGAAAATGCACAACACCTGGTTTGGAAACCCGCCCGAGCACAAAGGCCTTGTTGTTATGAAATTCCTCTACCCGCAGGGTAACCTCCGGTTTAGTATAGAGGGCTTTTAGACGCTTTGAGATGAGTTGCTGGACGTCTTCCGGGGTTTTCTGAAGGGCGTTGATATTTCCTATTCGCGGGATAGAGAGCATTCCGTCAGGAGCAACCATGATTCGTTCATGCGAAAGCTCCGGTCTTTTCCAGACCGTTATACTGATGACATCGCCGGGACCGAGATAGTACTGAAAAGGGCTTGTACTGGAAAGTTTCCTGACCGCTTCCGGAGATGCGAAGGTTTGTTTTTTTTCCGGGAGTTCGGGTTTGAAATTCTTCTCCGGAGAGAGCTGTACGCTGGTTTCTTTTTTGAGATGCTGCTGCAGGATGTTATCAGCAGGGTGCAGAGGATACAAAGCAGAATCTGCTGTATGAAGATAAATGCTGACCGGCCATTGTGTTTTTTTGCGTATGAGTGTGGCTGGGATGGCATACTTGTGTCTCGCATGACGGCATCATTGAAGGTTTCTTGAAATAATTCTGCAAGAATCATACCTCTTGTTATGTGTTTTGTAACTGCTTTTTATAAAAGCAGTTGTTTCGCTGTCTCGACGTGCCTCGTCATTTTTTGCTCTCATATAGAAAGAGAATATTCTTCATGTTCTCTCATGCTGAGAGGTGCTTCGTAAGGCTATCACCGGCTTTCGGCGTGATATAAGGCAGGCTCAGCAATATTGATGCCGTGCAACGGGCCTCATCATATGATCATAATGAATCTGTTTTACGGGATTGATTGTTTTGGAATGATTCTCGCCGGGATTCCGACAGCGATCATATTATCTGGCACGGAGGTGATAACAACGGCATTTGCTCCTATATCGACATTGTTGCCTATGGTGATGTTGCCAAGTATTTTTGCGCCTGCGCCTATATTGACATTGTTGCCTATTGATGGGGCAGTCTTTTCCTCGATGTTTTTCAATCCTACCGTAACGCCGTTACGGATGATGCAGTTATCTCCAAATGATGCATAGCCACTGATGATGATGTCTCCGAAATGCTCGATGCGAAAGTTTTTTCCGAGCGGGACTTCACAGGGAAGTTCTATGCCGGAAACGACTTGTACGATCTTATAAAGAAATTTGTACAGGAGAGAAAACGGCTTTCTGATCAGTGGGTTACCGATGCGGTAACGCCATTGCCCGAAACGGTAGACAACCATCACCCAGAAGCCCTGGGCACTCCATTTTCCTTCGTAGGTTGAAAGATCCATCGTTACATTTCTGAACAGCTTCATTTACCAGGGGGTTTGAGGTGAATGACTTCCAAACTTTGTGTCCTGGAGCGAGGCGACTATTTGTCTGATAAGCCCCTTGGCAGCTCTACGTTTTTGCGAAGATGATGATGAACGCAGTACCAGGTTTTTTGCATAACGCATACTATGCCAGAGCATTTCAACGCCAGAGCTGGCAAGAACCGAGAAAAAACCACTGTTTTTTCTGTAGTACAGCCATTCGCTTCGCATTCTGAAGGAGAGCACCTGGGATGCAGCATCATCAAACGTCTTGTCTTTCCTCGTTTTGCTGCATGCTCCGCCGATGTGCATGACTTCAGCGTCAGGAATGAAATAGACTTTCCATCCGGCTTTTCGTGCTCTGAGACAAAGGTCGGTTTCTTCATAGTAGATAAAGAAGCGTTCATCGAACAATCCGATCTTGTCGAGCATTTCTTTGCGGATAATCGTAAATGTTCCCGGCACCCAATCAACCTCTCGAGGCTTGTCGTGGAGAAACCCGCCGAATTCATGACGGTTAAGAATGGGGGAGCTGGAAAATTTGCCGCTGAGCCCGCTCAACGTAAGGAATTTTGAAAGTGGGGAAGGGAACCGTCTTGCCGATGGTTCCAGATTTCCCTCGGGAGAGATGATTTTTCCGCCGCAAAGGCCGCAATCAGGCGTTTTCTCCATAAAGGCTACGGCGCGGTCGAGCGCCCCTTTGCGAATGTAGGCGTCAGGATTGAGAATCAGAAAATAGTTGCCCGATGCCAGACGAAAAGCCTGATTATTGGCAGCGGCAAATCCGAGATTCTGCTGATTGGCAATCAGGTGTACATCAGGAAAGGTGCTTCGGACCATATCGGCTGATCCGTCTCCGGAGGCATTATCGACGACAAAGACCTCTGTTTGACTACCATCACCGCTTGAAAAAAGGGCATCCAGACAGTTTTTGAGAATATCTCTCGTGTTGAAGCTGACAATAATAACCGATACCATTGCTCTAAAGGATTTAGGTGTTAACTGGCAGTTTTGGACATCCTGATCGTGTTAGTATTATCTTTTCTGCTGTATGAAACGCAATCCATGACATTGCGAATCAGCATCAGTCCGAACCCGTTTTCCGGGTAGGTGCTGATATCCGGCATAGGAGTCTCAATGCTGAATGGCTTGTTCCTGTCGCTGACTGTCGCCGTTAAGGTGGAGCCTTTCCTGATAAACTGTATGGTGATTGGTTGTGGCTCTGTCAGGTCGTTTGCATTGTTTACAGCATTGGCAAAGGCTTCGCTGATTGCAAGTTCAAAAGCGTGACAAAATTCCGTCTTTTTTTCGAGCTTGTCAATCGATAGAAGAAAAAGTTCTGCCGCTTGTGAGGCCGAGGAGGAGGCGACTCGGGTATAGCTGATATCTCCCGGTACCGTAAGCGTGATGGTATGACTCATAGGGCGGAGATTTTTTTTGAGAGCTCTTCAGCTGCTGTATAGGGATCATCATATATATCGAAGAGGCGGTATGCATGAGTAATCTCAAAGACTTTTCTGACGTTGGTATTCAAACAGGCAAGAAGAGTATCGCTGTTTGCAGCTCTTTTTTTTCTTGCTATCCCGACCAGAGCTCCGAGCCCGCTGCTATCGAGAAAATCGACCCCTGAAAGATCAATAACCGTTGGCAAATTCCCCGACAGCACGCTGTTTTTTGCGAGCGTTGCGGCTGTTGATGCGTCAAGTGCCCCTTTCAGGGCCACAAGATGGATATTGCTGTGTGTGGTTTCGGTAATTGTCATTTTGGGGTGTTTTTGTGCGGCAGGTTAATAAGTGCTTTCATGGTCATTCCGATATCCTTCAGGGGGTTGCTGTGAACCATGTAATAGCGTTCAACGATTGCTGCATCCGAGCCGATGACAGGCCAGTTTTCAGCTTCAGCATAGCTGAAAACAGCAGGCCTGTAATAGTGAGTCATATTGTCTTGATCTGGTGCAGAGCTGTTATCGGAAACAGCTGCAGGCAGATTGCCTATCAGAGAAAGATCTCCCTTTATGACTCTGAAAAGAAGGGGATAGCGGTTGAGTGAAAATATCGATGCAAGCTTTCCCGTAACTCCCTGATTCGGGATGGTGCCTGTTGCTATGGAAATGACTTTTTTATCGCCGGCACCATGATAGTCAGTCAGACGTTTTTTCCACTTTCCTTGTACCATAAGCAGCGGTGCGATAAGAAGAAAGGGGAGCATCAGCAGAATAATTATCGTCAATGCTGTAATGGCGTGGGTTATCTGTCGTAACAGTGCTGAGAGTGTGCCGTTGTTTTGTGTGCTTCGAAGAAGATGAGGATCTTCCATGGACAACACTGCTTGAGTACCCGGGTCGCTGAGCATGTTCTGAAAGGCTGTTTTTCCGGTTATATCAAGTTCTTCTCCAATGTAGGTGTTATCAAGAACGATGCTTTCAGTGACTGTACTGTTTTTGTCGATGATGACATTACTGCCAACGATTGCATCTGGACCGATATGCGTTCCTGAGAGAATCTGAACATTGTTGCCGATACTTACTGGCTTTTCTATTTCAGCGCTTTTACTGATGACTACATTTCGTCCGATGAAACATTCTGGCTCATTTCCATATCCCGGCAGGACAAACTGTGAGGATTTGTTTTTCAGGATGTCGAGTGATATGCGATAGTAGGACTCAATTGAGTCAATGGATTCAAGATTGATCGGAGGAGAGGGGGCTGGTGCGGCATCTGGATTTCTCTCCTGTCCTCTGAGGATAAGGCAGCCTTCATTCTCGGCGGATGCAATGACCCCGTCAGGCATGGTATTGATGATGCTGTCGTACTGAGATTCTTTATCGTAATCGACGAAGACAAATCCGTTGATGACCATGGTTCTGTTATCGCGGCAAAAACGACTGTTTTTCTGCAGAATTGTCGTGATATCATCTGTCGTCCTGATATTACTGTACGTCAGCTCAACTCCCCACCGGCTACCGTTCATGCAGTAGGCTTCAACCTCGCCGAGTGATCCGTCGCTCATAATCCGAATTTCCTCGCTCCTGCTTAGAATGGCAAAGTCGATCAGATATTCGATATAAGGCTTGTTGCAAAGAGTGAGCAGCAGCGGATGGATTCCCGGAAATGCATTGCGAACCCATGCGTGGTTTTGTTCCTTGATAACGATAAGAGTCTTCATGCTTTTGGCGCCTTGATAGCAATTGTCAGGATGAAAACGAATCGATGGCATCCTGAAGGTTCGGATGAATAGAGAAAAGCTGTTTGGCTTTCGTGAGCTCAAAAATCATGGCAACATTTGAAGCAAGAGCGGCCAGTCGGAGATCGCCATTCTGATCAAGGGTCTGGCGGAGACACCTGACAAATGCTCCGAGCCCGCTACTGTCAAGAAAATTCAATCCTGAACAGTCAAAAATAATCGATGTCGTTTGTTGGAGCCATTCCGGAAACGCGTTGAGTAGCGCGGCGCTGTTGGTGACATCGAGACGCCCCTGCAAGACGGCTATTCCGATATTACTGCCTGTTGATGTGTCGATGTGGAAGGTCATGATAGGTCTGCATTTGTGTCTTAGTAAGCCCCTTTCCCGCTTAGTACAGCCGGGATGGTTTGTAAAAGAAGTCGTATGTCATTGATGATACTGGAACTCTGTATGTACTGCAGGTCCAGTCTCACCTGATCCGGGAACGGAATATCGCTCCTGCCGCTTACCTGCCATAAACAGGTGATGCCGGGAATGACGTGGAGCCGTTTACGCTGTTCCAGGCTATATTCTGCTACTTCCTTTGGCAGCGGGGGTCGGGGACCGACAAGGCTCATATCCCCTTTGAGCACATTGAGGAGCTGCGGGAGTTCATCAATGCTTAATTTTCGGATTATTTTTCCTGTTCGGGTGATTCTCGGGTCCTTTTTCATCTTGAAAATAACTCCGGCGGAAGATTCGTTTTGAGCCGCCAATTGATCCTTGATTGCGTCGGCGTTGGTGATCATTGAGCGGAATTTGTAGAATCGGAAATGTCTCCCGTTTTGTCCTACACGGATTTGAACGAAAAATACCGGACCGGGATCTTCAATCCAGATTGCCAGTGCAGTGAGAATGAAGAGTGGGAAAAGCAGGATGAGGGCCCCTACGGCAATGACCAGGTCGAGCATTCGTTTCATCAGATAAGAAAACCTGATAGTTGTCTCCCATGCCAAAACTTTCAGGGCTTTTTTGTGTCTCAGGTCCGGCTTGAGCTTCGTGCTGATTTTTTCAATCAGTTCCTTGCGAACTGTCGGGTCGAGTTCCATTTTTTTAGCTTTTAGAGCTTCCTGTAAAAAGTTTCCATTTTATGATTCGATAGAGGAAAAGAGGATTGCCGATGACATATCGTTTCCACATTCTTTTCGGTTCCTGAAGAATTCTATACACCCATTCCATCCCTATTTCACGCATCCATCGCGGAGCGCGTCGAATTGTTCCTGAATAGAAATCGAAGAGCCCTCCAACACCCATAAGCACATGCGGCTTGAGTTGTGAACGGTATTGTGTTATCCATTTTTCCTGAAGGGGTGCTCCGAAAGCGACCAGGAGTATTGATGCCCCCGAACGATTAATTGTTTCAACCATCTCATTGCTTTCAGTTTGATGATTGAAATATCCGTGAGCAGAGCCGGCAATCGTGACTCCTGAGCTCATTGAGATGCTTGCTGCCGCTTTTTCTGCGATACCGGGTTTTCCTCCCAAAAGAAAGACCGAATGGCCTTCATCGGCAGCCATGCTGCACAAATAGGGGAGCATGTCTGTGCCATTGATATTTTCCTTGAGTGGTGTCCCAAGGATTTTGCCTGCAAGAGTCAGACCTATGCCGTCAGGAAAAACATACTCTCCCTGTTGGAGCAGGGTGTAGTAGTCACTGTCTGATATCATTTTATTGAGGCAGTCGGGATTGACGAAAAATACCCGGCACTGCTCACGAGTGCTTAGATGTTTTTTTATGATCGACAACGCCTGATCCATCGTGATGTTATTGATATCAAGCCCCAGAAGATGAAGGATCGGCGGTGCATCGGTATCGTTTTGCGTGTAGAGGAGGGTGGGGATTGCTCTCAGAAGCAAAAGCAGGTCGTAGAGAGGATGCTTTTTAAAAATATATTCCCACTCGGTCGCTACTTGTCCCTCATGAGCGATTCGTCCCGCTTTGCGAATATCCCAGAGGGAAACGATACCTGGCTTGAACATTGTGATATAGGCCTGTTCGACAGCTGTCCGATTGTTATCAGGTTCTTTTATGGCTGTTCCGACAAGGGCCAGTCTTCCGGAAAAAAGTTCGAGATAGAGAGGGATCTCACAGACGCGCTTGTTGTTGACATTGAATTGCTGGACTGTTATGGTTTCTGAGGATGTGCCCTGGATATCCCGAGATGAAAAGACAGGCATTGCGTTGATCAGTTTTCTCATGAATAACCACAGAAGAACCGGAAAAAAGAACAGGACTGTGACAGCGAGCGCTGTGCAGATTTCAATGCATCGAACGGCACCTTCGCCCATAAATGCCGTTATTCGCAGACTGGCGCGCTTCAGGGTGCTTTTCAATGAAAATGACCGGCGTGCAAGACGCTTTTCGAGTTTTTGTGCCCTCTTTTGTCTCGAGTCCATATTTTTATACTCAATACTTTTCAGGGTATGATTGATGATTTTTTCGGCGTAGGCTAAAAATGTTGTGTGGCTTCCGAAAAATATGAGTCCTGCAGAGCGGAGCCCTCTTTCGAGTTCTTCATCAAGAGTTTCTGAAAGGCAGATTATATGAGCAGAGCAGAGTTTTCTTCGTATATCAAGAAGCAGCTCTTTACTTGGTGCTGTTTCATAGCTGTCTGCCAGAATGATCAGTTGTACGGGGTTAAGTGCCCTGCTCAATCGCTCAAGTTCCTGTTCTTTTTCGAGAAGTATGACATTGAAATTTGCCTTTTCAAGCATACTTCTGATTTGGTTGAGCCGTTTGCCAGACCCTAAAATAACTGCCGTTATTGATGCTATTCGGGATTGAACAGCTTCAGATATGAGTAACTGGCTGTTGCTGTCTATGCGGATTGCATTGCTCATAGAACAAGTTCTTTTTTTGTTTTTTAGCAAAAAAAGTGCCAGAAGTTCTCAATGCTCTAAAACCCTCTTTCTGTAAGGGAACTGTTGTTCTGCTGTATTGAGCAAATGCTTGATCTGCCTGTCAGATTGCGAGAATCTCCTTCCTCGATCTCTCAGGTAGAGAGGTTCTTGGCCGATGTTTTTTTATATGCTGTAGAGTTTAATTCGTCTATAAAGAGTCGCTTCACTGATGCCAAGAAGTTTTGCCGCAGCTCTACGGTTGCCGATTGTATGATTGAGTGCCTTGCGGATGGCCTCTTTTTCATGAAAAGCCACTGTTGATTGCGCTGTATGGGAATGACTGGTCATGCGGTCAGACACATCATTCGGGAGGTCAATATCGTGAGGCTCGATGACCTTGCTTTTCGATAAAATGACCGCGCTTCGTATGACGTTTTCAAGCTCTCTGATGTTGCCCGGCCAGTCATATGCACAAAGGATATCGATGGCTTTATCCGATATCGTTTTCAGTGGATAGCCTTCCTGTTCGAGGTTGACGGCGAACTGCGCACACAGATCGGCAATATCGCAGACCCTTTCGCGAAGAGGGGGGGCATATATTGTGACCGTATTGAGTCGATAATAGAGGTCTTTGCGAAAGATTTCGTTTTTGACCGCTTCGGACAGGTTTCGATTTGTGGCAGCAATGATTCTGATATCAACAGGATAGATTCTGGATGATCCTACTGGTTTGACAGAACGCTCCTGAAGCGTTCTAAGGAGTTTTGCCTGCATTGCCCGAGACAGTTCGCCAATTTCATCAAGAAAGAGCGTTCCGCCATCAGCCGAACGGATAAGGCCAAGGGTACTTCGGTCAGCACTGGTAAACGAGCCTTTGGCATGACCGAATAATTCGCTTTCAATAACGCTTTCATTGATGGCAGCACAATCAACAGGCATGAAAATCCGGTCTTTTCTTTCACTATGACGATGTATCGATCGAGCTATAACTTCTTTGCCGGTTCCAGTTTCCCCCTGAAGCAGAATTGTCGTGATTCCGGGTGCGATCGTAACGATAAGGTCTTTGATTTTTTTTGTCTCAGGGCTGTTTCCCACAAGATCGTCATCATTGAAACAATGAGGCATATTTTGTTGCTCATTCTGTCTCTTTCCGATATCGTTTCCTCTGCAAAAGAGTGCTGCAAACTGAGCCGCAGGAAGTTGATCCAGTCCCTGGAGTGTAAGGTCAAGCTCATCATCACTGTTGAATAACATGGTTTTTAACCGCGGATGGCATTGTACAGCCTTTCGGGCAAACGAACAATGCTGAAGAGGATCGTGATTAAGGGCAATAAGCAAAAGATGCGGTTGATAGGTCTTAAACAGATTTTCTGCATCAGCAAGTGTTTTGGCGTACCTTACCTGGAGGCGTCTGGACGACGTTGACGACTGACGAGAGGCACGCTGTTTCTGCTCTGTGCCGATAACGAGTATTGATGAGGGCATGATTAAGGATTTATTTGGGGATTGTCCTTTTTTGATTGTTTCTCCCTCCCTCCGTATGATCCGGCGGGAGAGGGGGGCTATTCAATACGGATCACTATGCAGCTGACATCATCGCCAAAAGTGCTTTTGCCGGAAAAGGTCGAAAGTTCTGTCTGTATTGTTTCCAGAAGTTTCTGAGCAGGAAGTTCATGATGGTGCTGTATGATGTTTGAAAGTCGCTCGATTTCAAACATCGTTCCTTCTGGAGACAGACATTCTGTCAAGCCATCAGAATAGAGGACGATGATATCATTGCTCTCAAGTGCCGTTGTGCTTACCTCATAGCTTTCATGATCAAGCATGCCGATAGGGAGGTTGCTCCCTTTGAGAAGTTCGCAACTGTTTGTGGACGACTGAAAATGAATGGCAGGAGGATGGCCGCAGTCAATCATTGCCATTGTCTTTTTTTCAAGATCAAGCCTTAAAAACATAAGGGTTGCATAGGTTCCAAGATCGATCAGTTCATGAATGCAGTACTTGTGTACATTTTGCATGGACTCATGAAGTCCAGGTAGCGATCCGATATGATGCTGTGTTTCAGCAAGTGTTTTAAGAAAAAGTGCCTTGATGCCTGCGCCGACAAGAGCCGATTGAATGCCATGACCCATCACGTCACCGATCAGTATATCGGTATGCTGAGGGTCATAGACGATAAAATCTGTGAAATCACCCGCCAGGTGGCCGGACGAGATCATGAGGCGACTGATTGAAGCATGGTGCAATGAAATCGGAGCCGGGCTCTGTAAGAGCTTTTTTTCTATCTGGGATTCGAGTTCTTTCTGCATGGCGTCATAGCGCTGACGGCTCTCTTCCTCTTCGATGCGTGATGTGATATCGCGGGCAATGACAACTGTATGGGGGCGTGCATCAATGTGGACATATCCTTTAGAGATTTCAAGAGGAATAACTGTACCGTTTTTTGCCAGTCCGTCAGCCCGGATGACCTCATTGCTTGCGGCGGGAAGGTGTTGTGTCTTGTTTGTGTTGCAGATTTCAAAATAATCAAGCTGCGATGATGGTACTGATAAAAGATCGGAACAGCGTTGCTCCGGATTTTCGTCAGTACTGAAGCCCAACAATTTTTCGGCGGTGGTATTGCGGTAGACGATCGTTCCCCGCTCGTCAAGCATAAAGACGGCATCCTGTGCTGCATCGTGTATCGATCGTAACTGACGCTCACTCCTCTCCAGTTTATCAGTCATGTTTTTCATTTTCCTGTTTGCTGTCGTAAGCTCCAGGTTTTTTTCTGAGATTGTCTGAAAAAGCTCATCCCGCTCATTTTTCATGCTGTGGTATTCGATAGCATCGCGGAGAATACTTTTCAGCATATCCGGCTCAACGGGTTTGAGGATGAAGCGGAAGACTTCTCCTGAATTGATTGAGGCGATAATCTGATCGATATCCTGTGAGCCGCTCAGTATAAGGCGTAGCGTGTCAGGGTATTGCTTCTTGACTGATTTGATGAGATCAATCCCGTTCATGCCGGGCATACGAAGATCTGATACGATAATATCAACATCTGTCTGTTTCATGATTTCGAGAGCGTCCTCAGCACCTGAAGCAAATTGTTTCTGATAAGGTTCTCTTCTCAGAAAGCGCTTCATCGAATTGAGAATGTCTGATTCATCGTCAACAAAAAGGATGACCATATCACTCTGTTGTTTCATGATATTGGGGCGATAGGGGTTGGGGGTGAAGAGGGAGGCCGATGGTGAAGATTGTTCCTCCTTGAGATGGACATTGTACATCAAGGGTTCCGGCGTGTTTATGGGCTATGATATCATATGAAATACTCAGGCCGAGTCCGGTGCCTTTACCAGGCTCTTTTGTCGTGAAAAAAGGTTCAAAGATTCGCTGTCGAACGTGCTCTGGAATTCCGGGACCGTCGTCCTCTATTTTGCAGTAGACATAATCGGCATCATTGAATGTGGTGATGACAATGTGGCCTTTCTGCTCTTTGTTTTGTGATGCAATAGCGTGAGCGCTGTTGATGATCAGATTGAGAAAAACCTGGTTAATCTGTTCCGGATTGCACGGGGCCGGTGGAATATCTCCGAGAGCGGTTTCGACTGTGGCATGATATCGGTATTCATTATGGGCAATAACAAGCGTGTCCTGAATTCCTTTATTGATGTCACAGGGAATGCGCTGATCGATGTCATGTCTGAATGAAAAGTTTTTCATGCTGCTGATGATCGTACTGATGCGCCCAAATCCCCGTTCTGATTCATTAAATATTTCAGGGATGTCGTCAATGATCTCGTCAATCATTGCGTTTTTT
>Ga0272441_10014329_pt1 | contig 11267 bp, 7 predicted proteins | sample SSMProp6N_FD_193582 | JGI IMG/M metagenome (GOLD analysis project Ga0272441, IMG submission 193582) | Marine sediment archaeal communities from Little Sippewissett salt marsh, Falmouth, MA, United States - SSM-Prop-6N | ecosystem: Environmental > Aquatic > Marine > Wetlands > Sediment ... | reverse complement strand
CGACAGATCTCCACCGGGCACTTCCCCGCAGAGGTGGTAATCACGTCCAGAGATGAGATAGGCACGTTGTCGGAATCCTTCAACACGATGTCCAGAAGGCTGAAGCAAACCCTTGACGAGAAGGATGCCGCGAATGAGAAATTGATGGATCTGAACACGCGTTACCTGGAACTGCTTGGGTTTGCCACGCACGAACTGATGCAACCGCTGGGTGTGCTGAAGGGTTACCTGGCCATGATGCAGGGCGCGGGAACAGGCAGGCCGCTCAACACGGAGCAGCGGCAGCAGGCTGTGTCCACAATGTTGAGAAATGTGAATATGCTCATCAACATGAGCCAGACCTATCTGCAGTTGTCCAAGATCGAAAGCGGTGAACTTGGGATTAATAAACAAAAAGTTAATGTATATCGTGAGATTGTTCTTCCCCTGGTCGAAGACCAGAAACCCCATCTGGCGCTCAGAAACATGTCCGTCAAAATAGAGAACGAGGAGGCGTTCAGAGGCATTGAGGTTGATGCCGATCCGGTCATGCTGAAAATCGTCTATAACAACCTGATCACCAATGCCGCCAAATATGGCAGGGAGGGAGAAGCGATCTCCCTCGGCTTTGAGGACAGTGGCGCAGACTATCGGCTCAACGTCAGAAATGAAGGCGAAGGCATACCTGAGGATAAGCTGGAGGCGGTATTCGACAAGTTTGTGAGGCTGGAAGGAGAATCCAAACGCAAACAGAAAGGTACGGGACTGGGGCTGTTCAACGCCAGAGAAATAATCGGAAGGCACGGCGGACGGATGTGGGCGGAATCGGTTGAGGGCGCGTGGGCGAACTTCATCTTCACGTTGAGCAAATGGCAACAGGCGTGACCGGCTGAGACCTGCAGCATCTGTTCCGAACACTGGATGCCAGAAGAGGAGGAGAGGACAATGGCAGAGCCCAAGACGGCCAAAGTGCTGGTTGTAGACGATGAACCGGACACCGTAGAGATGCTGAAAATGATGCTGGAAAACGCATCCTACGAAGTCGTCACGGCGCACAACGGGCAAGTGGGGGTTACAAGGACAAAAGAAGAGAAACCGGATCTCGTTGTCATGGACCTGATGATGCCGGAGATGAATGGGTTTGAGGCATGTAGCGAAATCAAGGCCGACCCGGAACTGGCGCATACGCCCGTTTTGGTGCTGACGGCCATAAGCCAACACATTTCCCATTCTGAGTACGCAAAAAGCCTGGGGCTGGAGTTGGAATCTGACGACTACATAGACAAACCTGTTGACCCGGAGATGTTGCTCAAAAGGATCGCGGACCTGCTGGGAGAATAGGGCGCCTGACGGGGCCCAAAGTCGGTTTCACCGCGTTCCCAGTGAGGCTGGTATTTTCGGATGAATCCATCGCTGGTTCTGCTGGAATCTCATTCACTCGCCCGTGACCCCCAATCTTTTACCTTTTCGGGACTGTGCGGAGAGGTGATTGCCAGACAACCCGGGGAAGTGCTTCCGGCATTGGCCGAGATAGACCAGGCGGTTGCGGGCGGGAGACATGCGGCAGGCTTTATCTCATACGAAGCTGCGCCCGGGCTGGATACGGTTCTGAGTGCCAGGCAAGGAGAGGGACTTCCCCTCCTGTGGTTCGGACTTTTCAGACAACGGCACAAGGTCATGCCAGGCGGTCTGGCTGCCTCCGGCGCATACACCCTTTCCGCCTGGCAGCCCTCTATTCCCAGAACGACCTACGATGCGGCCATTCAGCGCATCCGCGACTATATCCAGGCCGGCGACACGTATCAGGTCAACTTCACGTTTCGCATGCGGGCCAATTTTGACGGCGATGACCGGGCGTTCTACCGGGATCTCTGCCAGACCCAACGTGCGTCATACTGCGCGTATCTGGATCTCGGCCGCTACCGCATCCTGTCCGCATCGCCGGAACTCTTCTTCTCCCTCAAAAACGGTACGTTAACGGCCAGGCCAATGAAGGGCACACGTCCACGCGGCCGATGGCCCGACGAAGACGCACGCCTGGCAACGGAACTGAGGGCATCGGGAAAAGACCGGGCGGAAAACGTGATGATTGTGGACCTGCTTCGCAACGACCTGGGACGTGTGTCGAAAATGGGAAGCGTGGTCGTGCCCCGCCTGTGGGAAGTGGAACGTTACGAAACCGTGCTGCAAATGACCTCCACGGTCACCTCTTGCTTGAGCGCCAACGTAGGGCTGACGGACCTGCTCACGGCCCTATTTCCATGCGGCTCCGTGACCGGCGCGCCCAAGGTCAGAACTATGGAGATTATCTCTGAGTTGGAGGACGCTCCCAGAGGTGTCTACACGGGCAGCATCGGCTATATTTCTCCGGGACCAGAGATCCGATTCAATGTGGCCATCCGTACGGTGTGGATCGATCTGGCAACGGGCCGGGCGGAGTTCGGCGTAGGTGGAGGCATCACGTTCGACTCCTCCGAAGACGGAGAATACGAAGAGTGCATGGTCAAATCACGGGTGCTGACTGCGCACCGCCCGGAGTTCGACCTCCTGGAAACGCTTCTGTTCGAGCCGGCACAGGGATACTTCCTGCTGAACCGGCATCTGGACCGACTGGTTCGTTCGGCCCGTTACTTCGGATTCGTTTGCGACACCAACGATGTGGCCGATGCGCTGCAAGAAGAGGCCGTCGGCCTGACCGAAGCCGCATATAAAGTGCGGCTGGTGCTGTCACGCAATGGCGGCGTCCGGCTGACCCACCAACCCCTGCCTCCGTCGTCACGGAAACCGCTCCGCGTGGCGCTTGCAGAACCGCCTGTAGACAGTCGTAATCCGATGCTGTGCCACAAGACCACCTTTCGAACCCGCTACCAGACGCGGCTTGCATCCCGTCCGGACTGCGACGAGGTGATCCTGCAGAACGAGCGGGGCGAGGTGACCGAGTGCAGCATTGGCAACCTCGTCGCCCGCATAAACGGGAAATACTATACCCCGTCCCTGGACAGCGGCCTCCTCCCCGGCACCTACAGGGAAGACCTGTTGGCTCGGGGGGAGATCCACGAGCGGGCGCTGAACCCGGCAGACCTCGACAGGGCGGAAGCGCTCTACCTGATCAACTCGGTCCGGCGCTGGGTGGAGCTGGAATGGGTGAGATGATCGTGGACAGGCAAGTTGGCGGCATTGTCCTGTGTGGCGGAAAGAGCAAGCGAATGGGTTCCCCCAAGGCATGGCTTCCCTTTGGGGACGAACGACTGCTGCAACGGGTGGTCCGGACGCTTCTAGGTCCCCTGGATCATCTGGCGGTTGTGGCCGCCCCAGATCAGAACCTCCCTCCCCTTCCCCCAGATGTGATCCTCACGCGAGATAGCGTGGCAGGAAAAGGTCCGTTGCAGGGCCTGGCAACGGGCATGGCCGCCCTGTCTGGCCGCGTTGAGGCCGCCTACGTTTCTTCCTGTGATGTGCCTTTCCTGCAGCCCGCATTTGTGCGCCATCTGATCGGTCTGCTCGAAGATGATGATATCGTGATTCCCAAGGAAGGGGAGTTCTATCACCCGCTCGCAGCGGTGTACCGCACCTCGGTTCTTCCCGCAGCCGAGACGCTGCTTCGACATGGTCGATTGAGAATCATCTACCTGTTTGAGGAATGCCGGGTGCGGGCCGTGCCGGTCGAAGACCTGCGGGTAGTGGATCCGGACCTTCGGTCGCTCCAAAATGTCAATAGCCTCGAAGACTACCGGGCTGCCCTGGAGGCTGCGGGCCTTTCGGACTGGCCGAACGGACCGCAACGCCTCGCAACTGTCGAGCCAATACACATGCTGGAGGACAATGGCACGCTCAATATACGGCTATCATAACCGCCTGCTCGTCGTGGATCTGACCTCGGGAAGCCGGGACATCGTACCCCTGAATCCCGAATATGTTCGGGACTACATCGGGGGACGTGGCCTGGGCGCCCGCTACCTCTGCGACATGCTGCTACCAGGCGTCCCTCCTCTATCTCCGGACAACGTCGCCATCCTGATGGCCGGTCCCCTCACGGGCACGGATGCCTATTCGTGCCATAAATATGAGTGGATCACAAAAAGTCCGTTAACGGGTACCTACCTCTGCTCCAATTGCGGGGGGATGCTGGGCGTAAATCTGCGCAAAGTCGGCTACGACGGCCTCGTCATCAAAGGGCAGGCGCCATACCCCCAATACCTGTTGGTTGGCCCAAGCAATACAGAGCTGCGGGACGCCGGCGCCGTATGGGGGAAAACCGTATCCCAGACCCAGGTATTTCTTCGTGTTGACGTCGGGTCGGATGCGGCTGTCGGATGCATCGGCCCGGCGGCAGAGCCTCCGCGTTCGGTCCGCTTCGCAGGTTTCTTTGACGGTCAGCGGAGTGCAGGCCGAGGGGGATTGGGGGCGGTACTGGGAAGCAAGCGGCTGAAGGCCATTGTCGCGGTTCCCGGAGATGCGGAGGTTCCCCTCCATGATCCCGGTGCGCTGGACCGCCTGCTGCCAGACCTATCGCAAGAGATCAAACGCGACCGGATTGCAGGAGACGCCATCCCCGCGGTCGGTTCGATTATCTGGATGGATGCCCTGGCGCTGGACGGCCTCCTCCCTGCGCGAAACTACCAGAGTGCCATGTCCTATGCGCAAATCCAGGGACATCTGGATTCGGAGACCTACCACTCGCAGTGCGTCCTCACCTCGGTCCCAAAGGACGCACATGCATCCGCCGCTTGTTACCGATGCGCCATCAACTCCGCCAAACTCTGTGCTGCAAGTGGGAACGGGCAGGCAGGAAAACCGATGAAAGGCCCGGAATTCCAGAGCGCATGGGCGCTGGGGGTGAACTGCGGCGTCATGGAATACGGGCCGATCCTCCGCGCTTACTCGGCCTGCAACGACCACGGTCTGGATACCGTCTCACTGGGAGGCGCCATCGCCTTTGCCATGGAATGCTGCCAGCGTGATCTGCTGGACAGGGGGCGTATTGAGCGTGACTATGACGGACTTTGCCTGGAATGGGGCAACGGTGAGGCGGTCGTGCGCATGGCCGCGATTATCTCGGAGCGAAAGGGATGGCTGGGAGACCTGCTCGCCGATGGGGTGCGCCTGGCGTCAGAGAAAATCCCGGGGAGCGAGAGTTTTGCCCTGCACGTCAAAGGCATGGAATTCCCGGGCTATGATCCCCGCGGCTACTGGAGTATGGCCCTGGCCTACGCCACCAGTTGCCGGGGCGCGTGTCACCTTAAGTCGTGGACACTACAGTCGGAGTATATCGGCGATGGGAATGCCCCGACCTCCGTCGATGGTAAGGCGAAAATGGTCGTCCAGGCAGAAAACCGCCGGGCAATCATCGATTCCGCACTGATCTGCACCTTTGCCAGTTCGGCCATCACCGAGGCATGGACGGCCCGCTTGCTGCATGCGGTCATGGGCCTGGACCTTGTCGGCCAGGAGACGGACGCCTGCGGCGCCCGCATCTGCAACCTGGAACGGTGTCTCGCGCTGCGGGAAGGCATCTCGGCCAGCGACGATAGCCTGCCGTCAAGGATTCTCGATCGTCCCATCTGCGGCGGAGATCACCACGGCGCATACATCGGACAGGAGAATTTCGACAAAATGCGCAGCGATTACTACGCGATTCGTGGATGGAGCGACGGTGGCATCCCTGCGGTGGCTACCGACCTGTATGCCTCAACGGTGGTCTGAAATTCCATCGGATAGCAAAGCGTCTGCCAGGCCTCCGACACGTCTCTGGGGGCTTTTTCTATTGACAATACCCGGACCGCGCAGTACTTTCGGCACAGGGATACAGGCCGTGGTTGCGGTCTACACATGGCAATCTGTACACTACACGAAGCGCCTTTTAATGGGAGAACCTGAGCGATGGGATCACGGGTGAACATCACAACGTTGTCGGCCATGAAACAAAGAGGCGAGCCGATAACCATGCTCACATGCTACGACTATCCCACAGCATGCTTCCAGGACGCTGCGGGCGTGGACCTGATCTTTGTGGGAGACTCGGTAGGCACCAACGTGCTGGGGTATGAGACCCCCCAGCAGGTCACCATGGAAGACATGATCCACCATACGCGCGCGGTGCGGCGGGGCGTAAAAGAGGCCCTGTTCGTGTCCGACTTGCCCTATGCGTCATATGAAACGCCCGAACAGGGGCTTGAGAATGCGAAGCGGCTGGCGGATGCAGGAGCGGAGGTGGTCAAGCTTGAGGGCGGCAAAGAGGTGACAGACCGGGTGGCAAAGATCGTGGCACAGGACATCCCGATCATGGGCCATGTCGGCTTCACGCCCCAGACCGCCGGCAGCGGCAGCCCCGTGGTGGGAAGCCGTGCGGAGGAAGCCGTAGTCCTCTACGATAGCGTTCGTGCCCTGGAGGATGCGGGCGCCTGCGCCGTGGTGTTGGAATGCGTTCCCGAGCGCGTGGCGGCAATCATCACAAAGGCCTTCAAGATCCCCACCATCGGCATCGGGTCTGGGCGGGTCTGCGATGGCCAGGTGCTGGTCACGCCCGACCTCCTCGGGGTAAATACGAGGGATCTCCGGTTTGTCAAACGCTATGTGGAACTGAACAAAACCATTCAGAAGGCATTCGTAGACTTTGTGACAGATGTGAAGGAAGGGAAATTCCCTGGAGACGACCACAGGTTCCTCATCAAGAGAGAGGAGCTTAGAAGGTTCAGAGAATCCATTGGTGCAACTTAGTGTCCGTCTAAAAATTACTTTTCGGTTCTGTCTGGCGATTGCTTTGCCTCTCGATACGGCCTTCGGCCAGTCCGGGGAGGGGTATAACGGCGTTAAGCCCGATAGCCTCAACGTGCTCGGAGACGACTCCCTGCAGGGCCCTCTGTCCAGAGGGGGTCATCATATTCGAAACGGACCGAACCGAAGATATCAACCTGTTCCGTAACTACTTTGCCCTATCTGGAGTTTCCATGGACATCCGTGTAGCTGTGGATCTGTCATCCTCTATCGAGATCGTGGAGCGGCTGCAGGCACGGTGGTAGGCTGGGACGGCGGTCCGGAATGGACAAATATGAGAACGGTCATCATCGGCCCCGGTGCGATGGGGTGCTTGTTTGCCGCCCTGTTGACCGAGTTCGGCCACGACGTCTGGCTTCTTGACAAATCCGAGACGCGAGCCGGCCAGATCGCGCAATCGGGCATCCGGGTAGAGGGTATCGGTGGCGTACGGCTTGTTCGGCCGAAGGCCACCAGCCGCCCCGACGACATCGGGGCGGCTGACCTGGTGTTCATCTGGGTGAAGGCCTACGACACGGCGTCGGCCGTCAGCGCCGCTATGCCCGTCATTGCCGGTCACACTCAGGTGATCTCCCTGCAGAACGGGCTGGGCAACCTGGAATCCATTGCGCGCGTGGTACCGCCACAGAACATCATTGGCGGAATCACGTCGCACGGCGCCACGCTACTCGACACGGGTTCGGTCCGACACGCAGGAAAGGGCGACACGATCATCGGCAGGATGCGCGGCCAGACCGATGGTGGCCTTCAGGAACTGGCCGACCTCCTCTCCGAAGCGGGCATCCAGACCACAATATCGCCTGACATCGAAGCGGCGATCTGGAGCAAACTGATGGTCAATGCGGCCATCAACCCGCTGACGGCCATCACGCGCCTGAAAAACGGTCAGTTGCTGGAAAGCCCCGAAACGCGCAGGCTTCTGGACCTGGTGATTGAGGAAACGGAACGCATTGTCGCCTGTACAGGCGTGGCGCTGCTCTACTCCAGCGTCAGGGATCGTGTCTACGCGGTCTGTGAGGCCACGGCCGGTAACAGATCTTCGATGTTGCAGGATGTGCTCCGGGGCCGTCGGACTGAGATTGATGCCATCAACGGCGCCCTGATCGAAAAGTCGATGACCCTCAATATCCAGGCGCCGGTCAACAAAGTGCTGGTATGTCTGGTCAAGGTGCTGGAAGGAAGGCGCGGAGACATCGGATAGAGATCTGGCCTGTATGGGAATTCTTCGGCCCCGGAGATAACCCTCTCTGGGGCCTATCCTTTTCCTGTCGCAAAATGGGACATCTCCGTCACACTTCTGGGGACAGAAATGCCACATGTGATCGTCTCGCGGAGAGCGTAGTGCGCCCCCTATCACAGGCGCGCTTATATTAAGACTAAGACATAATTCGCATAAGATTCCATTAGATTAACTTACAAGCCATTGAGAATATTGGGCTTCAGAAACCGCGCGACCTCGGGCATGCCCAGGTCAGGCCGCAGCAATGACAGGAAGCGCCCACGATGTACCTGGGTGGCACAGAAATTGTTATGAACAGATCAATTCATTGGATAATCCTCAATGAAATACTCAAATACACCCAAATTTCGGAGGACAAGAATGAACGGCAATTCGGAGATAAGCCGCTGGCCGGTTGTGGCTGGCGCTCTGGTGGTCCAGATTATCCTGGGCACGGTTTACGCGTTCAGTGTCTTTGTGCGACCGCTCGAGTTAGAATTCGGCTGGAGCCGTGCCACCACCCAGTGGGCATTCTCCATCGCCCTCCTGACCTTTGCCATCGTCATGATTCCGGCAGGCCGTCTGCAGGACCGCATCGGTCCTCGGAAAGTGGCCACCATTGGCGGTGTCCTGCTTGGGTTCTCGTTTCTGCTTGGTTCTGTACTCGTGGCAGGCAGTCGGCCGTGGGCGCTCTACCTGACTTACGGCATCCTCGGCGGCGCAGGCATCGGCTTTGCCTACGTCTGCCCTATTGCTGCTGCGGTCAAGTGGTTCCCGGACAAAAAGGGCCTGATCACAGGGCTGGCCGTGGCAGGATTCGGCGCCGGCGCGCTCTTCTTTGCAGGTCCGGCGTCCACCCTCCTGCTGCCCCCGGGCGAAAGCGGCGAAGCCATGGGAATTTCACAGATTCTTCTGGTAGGACTGGGCGTTGCCAAGGGCGGCGGGTTCGGCATTGGCTGGAAGGCATTCTTTATCCTGCACGGCGTTGTTTGTATGGCTGCCGTGGTCCTGGGCGCTGTGCTCTTGCGCAATCCGCCCGAAGGCTGGCGTCCCCCAGGATGGGATCCGGCAAAGAGCCAGTCGGCATCTCAGGCTGACCAAAGCTGGCAGGAAATGCTCAACACCCCCCTGGCGTTCATGCTCTGGCTCACCTTTATCTTTGGCGCTACGTCCGGTCTGATGGCCATAGGCCAGTGGAAACCGATGATGGGCGCCATCCTCCAGGGCAAGACCTTTGCGCCCGCCTGGATGGGTGGCTTCGGACGATTTATAGAACCCGTGGGCATCCTGGCCATCTTCAATGCCCTGGGGCGCATCTTCTGGGGCAGGATAAGCGACCTCATCGGTCGTCCGAGGGCGATGATGATCATGTTTCTGGCCCAGGGCATGGCGTTTATGCTTCTGGTCAGCGTAGAATCTCACGTGGCCATTTTCCTGGCTTCTGCCTGGGTGGGGCTCAACTTTGGCGGTAACTTCGCGCTCTTCCCCTCCGCCACGGCCGACTACTTTGGCACCAGGAACCTGGGCATGAACTACGGATGGATCTTCACCGCTTACGGCGTGGCCGGTATCCTTGGTCCGGTGGTCGGCGGCGTGTTGTTCGACGTGACCAAGCAGTATGTGATGGCGTTTGTCTTTGCGGGCATCCTCTGCTTCGTGGCCGCCGGGTGTTCGGTCATCCTGTGGAGCATGGGCCGTAGCGCACAGGCTCAGGGAAGCCAAAAACAGGTTGCCGCGTAAGCGCCAGGTGTGACATCAAAAAAATGTTCAGGCGCATCACAAGGAAGGCAGGGCCGTGTGGCAACCACGGCCCTGCCTTCTTCATTGCCCAAAACCGAACCGATCAATCGCTTCCGACGGCCTTCATCGGTTCTTCTGCTTGTATCTCACCAACGGATAAGGGAACGCCGTTTTTCTCCAGCGCCACAGCGCTGCCGTTCTTCTCATAGAAAGTGACAGGTTCGTACGTCCAGCCGTTGGCCAGCCTCCTGGCCTCTTTCTTCAGGGCAAAATGCATCCACCTGCCCAACAGGGGCGCTATAATCCTGGCGACCCAACCAAAGGCTGCATACAAATCCCGGAGTGTGGCATCCATCTTCTCAGACATCGCATCATCCTTCCGGTACCACTTTCTCATTGCCCAAATCGCTGCAGGATAGCCAAACACCAGCCTTGCCATCTTCTGTTTGAAACGTTTTCGGATACGGGGATCGGGATGGTCTTTGTATCTCTCCCGCCCCACTATCGTGGTCCGAATCAGCCGCGCAAGGCTGGGACCATTCACCTCGAAATCCTGGACAAAAGCCCGGCGAAGGTATTCGGTCTCCTGGCCGTTACGGATGTGTGTGTGACGGAAGTTGAACCGGAACTGGCCGTGTATATCTGCCAGGTCACATTCACCTTCTGCCAAAAGGCTGCCGTCCTTCAGATGTTCTTCATAGAGAGGTGTGCCCGGCAATGGCGTGTAGAGCATGAACTGGTGAAAATCCGTGTTGTGGTCAACCGCCCAGGAGATCACCTGATCGATATTCTCTGGCGTATGCTCCTCCAGACCGATAATGGTCGAGCCCAGAACGCAGATCCCGTGAGACTGAAGATGCTGCACCAGCCACCGGGTATCCACACCGTTCAGCTTGGTATACTGACTGCTCTCACCCTCCAACCCGAGCCACACCCATGAGATCCCCAACCCAACCAGTTGCTCAATGGTGTAAGACTTCAGGACGCGCGCAGAGCTGAATACATAGAAGGACCAGCTCTTGTCGTGCGCCTCCATCAGCTCAAACAGCCGCAACGCCCGCTTCCGGTGCAGGAGGAAATTCTCATCGAGCACAAAAAACGACTGAGTCTTGAGCTTTTCCTCAAGCCGACAAATGACAGCAAAAAGCTCATCTCCGGTTTCGTAGAAATTGACTGAATGCCCCTTGCCCCCAAACAGCGCGGAGGTCGAGCAGAAATTGCAGCCTACCGGACATCCCACAGAAGGGATCAATATCGCAGCAGTGTCTCTGCTCTGAAGCTTCATCCCCAGGGTGCGGAAACCAAACCCGGAAAGGGCCAGCGGGTGGTTTACCGGAACCGCTTCATCCTGCCCCAGGAACTTCCGGAACCAGCGCACCCCGTCCCCCCGGCAAAAATAGTCCGCATCAACCGCCTCCTGGATATCCGGTTTGCCGGCAATATGCCCGCCCACGACGATCGTTGCCCCCGGATTATATTTGCGTATCAACTCGCACATCTTCCTGACCTTGCCCACATTGGGCAAGATGGAACTGATCCCCACAATATCGTATGA
>Ga0272441_10014328_pt1 | contig 11268 bp, 20 predicted proteins | sample SSMProp6N_FD_193582 | JGI IMG/M metagenome (GOLD analysis project Ga0272441, IMG submission 193582) | Marine sediment archaeal communities from Little Sippewissett salt marsh, Falmouth, MA, United States - SSM-Prop-6N | ecosystem: Environmental > Aquatic > Marine > Wetlands > Sediment ... | reverse complement strand
GGCTCGAGTTGTATGCGTGATATGGATAGCGAAGTATTTGACATTTATGTTAAAAATGGTGTCAAAATTCTAACACTATGGAAGCAAGAAAAAGTAGCTGGCCGTGCTTTATTGTGGCCTAATGTATAATTCAGTTTCTCAGATAAACCACTTAATTTTCTTGATAGAATATATGTCAATGATGATAAGGATACACAATTGTTTAAGAACTGGTGTGATAATAACAATACAGTATATAAGACGTACCAAAGTTATGAAGAATTAACTAGTTTTACATATCAAGGTGAAGAGTATGATGAATATATTTCGATATATCTCGAGTATAAGAGTTTTGAACAAGTTCCATACCTTGACACAATGCGCTATTTAGATATCAATGAAGGCATGCTTACTAATGAAGAAAGTAGTAGTTATATAGAACTAGATAGAACTGATGGGGTGCTTAATGCGACATACTGTTCTCATTGTGAAGAATATTGCGATTCAGAAGACTCTTTTGTTGCTGCTAATGGTGAAGAAATATGTGGATATTGTTATGGGAATCATTATGCTACTTGTGAAGATTGCGGAGAAATATATAATATAGATGATATATATTTCATTAATGACGAATCTATATGCCAAGATTGTATCGATAAGAACCATACGCTATGCGATTATTGCAATGAATACATTCATAATGATGATATTATAGAAGTTGATGATAAAAAATGTTGTCAATATTGTGCTAGTGAAAACTTTTCATACTGCGAACATTGTGATGAGTATCATGAGTCTGGTGAAATGAGTGAAGAAGAAAGTGGAATATGTCAAGATTGCTTCAATGCTTTTTATGCGAAATGTGAAAAATGCGATGAATATGAAACTGACACAATTGAAGTTGATGGTACAGTATTTTGCAGGACTTGTTTCAGGGTTGAATATTTCTATTGTCATAGTTGTGACAAGATAGAAAAGAAAGAAAATATAATACAATATGGCGACAAGAGCTTCTGTTCTAATGACTGTATAAATAGATATAAGGAAGTTAAAGGTAAAGAAATATTAAATAAAGCTGAGTTGTTAAAAACAGAATACGGTCAGAAAATAGAAACATTGGTTAGGGAAGTTGACGAATTTTCATTGGTGGGTTTAAAAAAACTGATAGAATACAACAACAACCCTGGTAACAATAATCATAGTTTAAAGTGTTTAAGTTATTGTGGTCAGGGAAAATTAAATCCTAATTGTCCGTTTAAAGATATAGGGTGTATCACTTTTCTAGCTTCTTTTCTGCCTGGAGTGTCTTCTAATAAAAAAGATCTCGACTTATTATACAGGGCACTGTGGTTTATAATAGAGGAGGAACTTGGAAAAAAAGAACAGATAAAAATAACAACTAGTTATGGTGAACTAACTAATGATATTACAGACTGTACAACAGATGGAGTTTAATTATGATGAGACTAGAAAATATAATAATGGCAAGTGATAATCAGATAATAGATTATCTCTCAGAAATAGCAGAAATAACAGATAATGAAAACTATTGGTTTTTAAAGAGCAATAAGGAAAAAGTACTAGTATGTCATATTGACACAGTGAGATACAAGGCCCCCGCTAGTCTAGTACATAATGATGGGAAAATAACAGCCTATGATAAAAAAGGAAAGCAACAAATATTGGGCGCCGATGATAGGGCCGGGGTCTATGCGTGTTTACGGATACACAGAGAAACTGGTTATAGTGTATTGTTTACAAATTATGAAGAAACGGGTGGTGTTGGTGTAAAGAAGTTTATAAAAGATAATCCAGTAGACTTTTCAGAAACTACCTTGTTTCTTGAACTCGACCGACAGGGTTTTATGGAATATGTTACATATAATAGTTTTCCTGAAGAAATAGAAACAGAAATAAATTCGCTTAATCTAAAAAAATCTTATGGTTCTTATTCTGATATTTACGACCTCTCAGAACACTATCTCATACCATCTATTAATTTAGGTATAGGCTATTATTACCAACACACTAACATGGAATATCTGAACGTTTTCGAGCTCGAACAAATGATAATCATAGCAAAAACTATTCTGCATTTAGACTTGCCCAGGATAAAAATAGAAAAAGATGTTATTAACTGGGACAGCTATTATGATGATGATTTTTATTATGGTGATGAAGAAAATAATGAATACTATTATAATGATTGTAGTAACAATTACGTTTCAATTGACCAATTTCTTGATGATTATCTCATGGAATTAGGCTTAAATAACCGCGAAATGGATAAGGTCGGCGTGCTACTTTCTAAAGATCAACGGTTTAAAGATCTAATAGATGAAATATCAATTGACGTTTTAACGGGGGAAAATTAAGATGAATTATATTAGCGCAATTATAGAAATGAACAAAGAAGATATAGCTTTTGTCTTAGGCATGTTAGCAATGTGTATAGTTTATTTAGACTTATGGAGGAAAAAAAGATAGTTCATAACGTACATTTTTCTTTACTTTACACCATCAAAACAGCTCCAAAGTGCATTTTTCTTAGCATTACATTAACGGGCAATTTTATCAAAATATTTTCATACCTCGCAGAAAAATAAAAAATCAATTGACACAATAAATCATATATGGTAATATGAAAATTGTATTTAGTAGGTATTAAACGGGCGAATATTATGAAATTTTGGAGTGTAAACAATGAAAATTATTTATCAAGACAAACTATGGGAAAGAACAGGTGAAGATTGGTTCGACAATATTGAAACACAATTAAAAGAGACTATGGGGTATGATTTTCTTTTTCGCAACGCAAAAGGGAAAATTGAAGGCATAAAGATCAATGGATTACAAGCAGAGTCCTTTAATTGTTCGGAAGACTATAGAAACGCGTTAGGTTTATTAGTCCCTGAAAAAGAATTAAAACTAAGATTTACAGTAAAGTTCGGACAAGTTAGAAAAATGCCACACGGAGGCTATTCAGTAAGGCAGTTTGTTGACAGCAAGTTATCTAAAGAAGATTTTAAACGGGCAAAAAATAAGGAAGCAAAAATATATTTCAATCCTTACAGCGGTTATGAAAAAATTGTTATAGTCAACAAGTTTCCTGAAATAATAGAAACTGATTTTCCTTTCATAAGAAGATACATAGAGGACTGGGCAAGGAATAATGAAATAGATCCTATTGTAATACACAGATTTGCTTCTTTAATTTTAATGAGTAATCATTTGCAGGACAAATCAAAATCTAATCCTTCACTCGTAATGTATGGCGAACGAGGGGGCGGAAAATCTTTCTTTACCCGGGATTTACTGGGCGCGGTTATGAAAGGTAATTTGATCGTGCAAAAAAATTTAAAGGCACTTAATTTTACACCGGAATTAACAGCTAAGGTGATAAGATTTGAGGAGTTTGAAAAATATCCTGAAGGTATACAACAAGGTATTTTAAGGGACCTAAAAAACAATCAGTCTGATAAAGTAGGAAATGTAAACATAAAATTTGGTGCTCAATATGACGTTCAGATAGACCTTTATCATGTATTTACCAGTAATACTATACCTTTTACGCTGGAAGGTGCTGACGTGCCTACCAATAGCTCTAATAATCCTTGGTTTGTATTAGAGCAAACAAAAAAATATGAATCGGGAAGTTATTTTTATGACATAGCAGGAGACCTTCTGCGTGATAAATATGAAGGTCATAGCGTTTCTGAGATATTAGATATGGAAATAGGGGCGTATTGTGAATTCTTGCATGGAATATACATAGAGGATCTGAAAGACAGTAAGTTACGTTACGGTATGGAGATACCTATCACAAAAGCGTTACGCAAAATATGTAATACTAGTATTAAATATAGCAAGATAATAGATATTTTCTTGGATATTTATACTAAGAAAGAAAATATAGCTAAGCTCAGAGAGATATTTTCACTATCCGACAGGAGTTCTTTATTAGAACAGGATAGTAAATTACTTTTTAATACTGGATTTTTATCTAACAGACTTCAGGACTACATAATCAAAGCTACTGACTATGACGCAGGGGTTTTAAATAGCTTCCTTGCTAAATTCGGCAGTAAGCCTTCACGCAAAGGACCGCAAAGAGGTGTAAGGGTAGAACTTGTTAAATTGGTAGAATACTTAGAAAAAGTAGATTATGATTATTTAACACCAGATGAAGAAACAGAAGAGTTTTACGCTTCAACAGATGATCTTTTCGATATCACATAAAGTTAAGTTTTCAGGTAATGATTTCAACAACATATAAAAAAGTTAAAATATTATATTGACAAATTTATTTTAAAGAGATATACTGAATTTGTAAGCTGAATATTTCAGATTGTTCATTACATCTTGTGCGAGGGGTGGCTAGTGTCACCTCTCATTGGTCCTTGACAATTGAGCGATTTACTAACCGAAACAACGGAGTACCCGACGATATAGGGGAAGAGGTATTGCATACAGCAAAGTAGGTTAAGTAAGGGATATATAGACGGCTCTCAACTGAGTCGTTTATTATGTCTCTTGCCATTCTAAACAACACTAAATTAATCAGAAAGTATCTTTCGGCAACTCACTATGGCAAACAATGAGTTGCTTCTAATTTACTTTTTATAAATGGAGGTAGTTATGAAAGAGAAAAAATTGGCAAAATTCTTGCTGGAATTTAACGACTTCTGCATGAAGGATCAAAACCAGTGCGACAATTGTAAATTTTTGCCTTTAGGTTTATGTCATGAGATCTTTCCCTTAACCAATAAACAGAGGTCTTTTTTACTTTTTTTAGGGAGGGATCAATGAGTAAGTTTAGAGATAGAATATTAGATAGTATCTTAAATGATAAGTATACGTTAGAGGAACTCTTTCTTATACATTATGAAATGAGGAGTATGGTAAAAAAAATAGAGGAAATGGATATGGGGTTAAGTTTTTTTAATGATGGGGTATGTTCAGGGACTATAGCATTTGATGTTTATGGTGCTAAAGGATCAACATATAAAGAGTTCGACATATCATTAAGTAAAGCTTATGGTCAATGGCTTTTGGGTCAAGAGAAAAAAAAAGGAGGGAATAATGGGTGTCACTTTTAAAATTTATAACAAACACATATCTAAAGATCAAGGTTGGATAGAATCAGAAATCGAAGACACTAGCCGTTTTATAACTAACTGCATTAATGAGTTGTCGGTTCTGGCAGGTATGAAGCCGGAGATTAAAAAAGATGAACGGCTAGAGGATGTAGTTAGTGACATTTCATACACAGTTATTAACAAGTGTGAAGAGTTAGAGGAATATTATGTTAAGAGGTTTAAGTTGCAGTGCGTTTTGGATAATATGAAATATTACCCCGAAAACAATGAATGGGAGGAGTAGATGAAAAGGGAAGATTTTATAGAAATTACAAAAGTACATATTGATACATGCAAGAAGATAGCGGAATATAAAACATGTGAAAAAGTCGACTGTTGTGACTGCCCGTTTTCACTAATAAATAGTAATAATGACCGCAATGGTTACTGTCATAAGCGTATTGAACCAGCGGAAAAATTCCTCGAGCTTTTTGAAAAGGATTTTATGCAACCGTCAGCTATTACCGTCCCCACACAAAAGCCCAGATATTCTCTAATCCCTACACACATATTGGAAAGTGTGGCGGATTTGCTAACAAAGGGCGCAGAAAAGCATACCAACATGGAAGATGGAACGGTAGATAAAGACAAGTATATTGATAAGCTTTATCGTCACTTGCACGGATACAGAACAAAAGGTGTTGATCACGAATACGGTCACAGTCATCTAGTGCATTTGATATGTGATGCAATTATTTTGCTTAGTAAGGAGGACTAAATGGAAAAAGATATTAAGATCTACAACAAAAACAAACACGAACAGGAGGAAGTCACACTGAAAATAAAAAGATTTAAATTAAATGGAATTCCTGTTTGTTTATCTTGGTCTGGATCAGAAAATAAAGAAAGAGAAGCATGCATGTTTCTTGGATTGAGAAGAATGGGAACTCAGTATGTATGCATGTACGGCGGTGAAGATATTTTTCACGAAATGGGTGATCCTATTAAACCATGTAAAAATTGTCCGTTATGGAAGGAGAATTGAATGGAAGAATACTGGAACGAATCAAAGCGCAATGAGATGCAACATCTAGTGGGGCTTATATTGTGGGCTGAGCACTGCGAATGGGCAGCTAATGAGTACTTGCAACTTTATACAGGAGGTTAGAATGAGTTACGACTTTTCAATAAAAACAAAAAACGGCAATACAATAAGCGAGTCAATAGATAATTATACTTATAACGTATCGGAAATTTTCAGTAGATCTTTAGGAGTTGAGAGCATAACTAAATTGAGTGGCAGGCAGAACAGGATTTTAATTGAGATCTTTGACAAAGCCATACTGGATATTAAGAATAATTGGGATGAGTATAAAAAAATGGAGCCTGAAAACGAGTGGGGCACTTTAGAAGGTGCTGTCCAGATTTTAAATTTCTATTCGGTATGGTTTAGAAAGGAACCCAAATTCTTTTTTCATGTAGATTGAGGAGGTTAACATGAAATACGAAACAATGCAGTGTGGTATTTGTGGGAGTCTAGTTATTTATATATCAACTCACGATAACTCAGTAACTTGTGCAGGTTGTAAAATAAAGTCTGAGCTAGAACAACAGCCTGAGTATGATAGTTATGAGGAGCAACCGCAAGTGGATTTATATGCTATGATAAGAAAAGCAACTTCAGCACAAAAGAAAGCCAAGAGTAGGCAAAATGAAAACACAATTTTATAAGGAGCAATTATGGCTAATTTAGTAGGAATTATGGGTGAATCAGGATCAGGGAAATCCACAAGTATTAGAAGCTTAGATCCAAAAGAAACATTTGTTATTAATGTAGAAGGAAAATCGCTTCCTTTTAGAGGCTGGAAAAAGAAATACAGCCTAATAAGCAAAGACAATCCTGAAGGCAACATGTTTTCCACAGACAGGGTTGATACTATGTTAAAAATCCTAAAACAGATAAATACTACCCTAAAACACGTCAAAACAATAGTTATAGATGACGCTCAGTATGTTATGAGCAATGAATTTATGCGTAGAGCGTCAGAGAAGGGATATGAAAAATTTACTGAAATAGGGAAAAACTTTTATGATATCCTTGATTTCTGCAAAGGATTAAGGTCTGATTTAAATGTGTTTATTCTAACTCACACTGAGACCACAGATTCAGGATTAACTAAATTTAAAACTATTGGTAAAATGTTGGATGATAAAGTAACTCTGGAGGGTAAATTTACAATAGTGCTAAAAACAAGTGTGGTTGATGGTAAATATACCTTTCAGACTCAGACTAATGGCAATGATAGAGTTAAATCCCCTATGGGAATGTTTGACCAGCAGTTTATCGATAACGATTTGCAACTAGTAATAGATGCAATTAAAGAATATGAGGAGGGCGAATAATGTTAGCATTTTTAATTTATTTAATGGGTATTGTGGATAGTATAGCACTTTTCTTTGATATATCGATGGCTCTTATTTCTATGGCTTTAGTTTTTCTTACTGTTGTTATATCAGTCGTTGTGATGAATGGCCATTTTTATGACAGAGAAGCAGCAAGCGGTCTTATAAAAAGTATAAAAACGATATTTACAAGAAAGGTGGTTGCTACCATTGCTTTTATTTTCTTAGGAGCTACTTTCATACCTGATTCTAAAACAATTGCTGCTATGTATCTGGTTCCTAAGTTGGTCGAAAACGAGCAAGTGCAGGAGATTCCAGAAAAAGCATTGAAGATATTAAACGGTAAACTTGACCAGTACTTAAAAGAATTTGAACCGAAGGAGAAATAATATGAAATTATACGAAATAGCAAGTGGATTAAACATAATCGAAAAGATGTTAGATTATGACATGAATGATACTGAAGAAGAGGAACTTCTAAAGGCATACAATAAACTGGAAGTGTCGCTTGAGGAGAAGGCAGATGCTATATCTATAATAAATAAGGCTATGGATGATGATGTGTCCAAAATAGATGCTGAGATCAAGAGATTGCAGGCAAGAAAAAAAGCTATTAAGAACTCACAGAAAAGGCTTAAAGAAAATGTAATGTACAATATGCTGGCTATGGGATTAACTAAGATAAAGACAGCTCTTCATACCTTGAGCATAAGAAACAATGCTGCATCTCTTGTGGTAGATGAGAACGTACCTGCTGAATCCTTCCCAGAACATTATCTTAGAGTGAAGTATGAAATAGATAAAAAAGCTATTATGGATGATTATAAGATAACAGGGATTCTCCCTGAAGGGTGCAAGGTATCTAGGAGTAAATCCCTACAAGTGAGGTAATATGGAACATGAAGATATTAAAAAATGTTTAACACAATGGTATGTCATGCCGGATATTGTATTTAAAACGCATTACAACCCAAGCAAGCATCTATTAAAGGTATTCCAATACTATAAAGAAACTGGGATATTATTAGACAAATTGCTTAGGTTAATAGCTAAAGAAAATAATATAACAGCAAAGGAATTGAGGCAAGTAATAACGCACAAAAGATGGTATTTTAGGAAGGGGCTTTTTGCCCCTTATCATAAAGCATTGAAACAAAGAGGATTTTTATTGAAGATTAATTTTCTATTAGGAGAAAACAATGAGTGATTTTTGGAGTAAACTGAGCGGTAAGAAAATAACAGATCCAACAGAACCTTTCACAGGATACCTTATGGGTGTAGAAGAAGGAGAAACCAAGAGTGGAAGAGGCAAGTTCACTCTCAATATTAGTGGTAGATTTATCGATTTCATAGAAGATGATGAGGGTGGTTATTATAACCAGAAAACCTTAGAAAGAATCCTCCTTATACTCGATCCTGAAGCAGATAATCTCGGGGAATTGCAGAAATGTATTGGTGATAAAGGCAGACAGGTTGGAATTCAGATGAGGGTGGATGATAACAACTATTTAAAGATAGCTAAGGTTTTTCCCGCAGCTGACTTAGAAAAGATAAAGACAGGCCATGAACTCAAAAGACAGACAGCTCTATCTGACTCAGGAGTTGATGAGGAATTGCCTTTCTAGGAGGTTGAAATGAGAGTAAGATTAAGAGAAGAGATAAAAGAAATATTGGCAAGTGAAGGTTTAAAGATGAATTGGAACGGGGATTGGCTCAGAGGCAACAAGAAAGTATTTCTGAAATCCATGTTTTTTAATGGGGCAAAGAAGGCAATTTTTACTAAAGATGGCTTTGTTAATGTAAGAAGTAGATTCTATAAGCAAGAGTGGGTTGAATTCGAGTGTAGAGCTAAGGGTTGTGATAACTTCAATAAAAAGCCTGACCAGTTATGCCAAGAATGTAAAGATTTGCAATGGGAAAATGATGGTGATTTTTGTCCATAAACCATGGATAGGGAGTAATTATGTACGAAGTAGCAATAGAAATGATATTACAAAATGAAGGTGGTTATGCAAACTCCAGTAAAGATATAGGAGGTGAAACTTATAGAGGTATAAGCAGAAGATACCACCCTGATTGGGAGGGATGGATAGTAATAGATAAAGAAAAAGGCAAAGCCGATTTCCCTGGTGTGCTTTATACTAACGGAATTCTCAAAAAGATGGTACGTAATTTCTATATAAGGTATCTCACTAAACCCAATATAGAACTGATACCTGAGAGAGAGTTAAGATTTTTTCTTTATGATATGTATGTGTTAATGGGAAAAGTAGCCGTCAAGTTATTTCAGGAATCACTGAATGTTTCTGCTTGCGCTACCATAGTAGAGGTAGATGGAGTTATAGGCAATGAGACAGTGACCAACTATATAGCTATGAAAAACCTAGAAAACTGGACTATAGAGTTGTTTATGTCCTGCCTTCTGGGGTATCTCATGCACTCCAGTACAGCCAAACATCACTTCGAGGGATGGGAAAAAAGGATTTTTAATAACTGGGATAAACTTTATGGGAGTAAACAATGAGTGTTACGAGAAAAAATGAAAGTTTGGGAGATATAGAAATCGGTATCTATAGAGACAGATATACATTAAAAGAGCTATTTTGTATATACGATGTGATAGAAAGCATGGTCAAAAAAATAAGAGAAATAGGCATTCATTTAGATTTTTATGATGATGGACAGTGTCTAGGAGTTAAACAATTCGATGTTTATGGCATTAAAGGATCCACATATAGAGAGCTTGACAGATCACTAAGCGAAACCTACGGTAAATGGCTTTTAGATCAGGAAAAAAAACAGGGAGGAAAGGAGGATTGATATGAAAAATGAATCAGCTCTCAGTTCCAAGATGAGAAAATATGCTGAAAAACTTGGAGTAGGGTCATTCAGAATGCCTGACAGAGATGGCATTCCAGACCTTGTGTTCTTTAAAGAAGGGAGATGTTTATTTGTGGAAACGAAAAACCCCAACGGTGGAGGTAAAATGGAGACATCTCAGGTTAAAAGACATTATGAGATGCTTAGGGATTATAAAACGAAAGTTATTCTAACAGAAGACTACGATGAGTTCGTGTATAAATTGAGAGAATGGCTTGATGAAATGGAGGCTTAAATGAGTTATTACCCTTTTCAGGAAGAAGACTTAAAAAAGTGGTGGTTCACCAACAAGGGTCGAGGGATTCTTGGATGGGGTATCGGATGCGGCAAAACATATGTAGCTAACAATATTCTAAGATCTCTAAAAGGCACGGGGAAGAGAGCTTTGGTACTCTCCCCAGCCTATCTATTAATTGACTGGATAAAGAACGTTAGCGACAGTGTGGACCTCATTAAGTATACTAAAGATTCTGGAGTTGATTATCAATTCATAGCTTGTTCATACCACATGTTGAATAAACTTGTAAAACATAAGGTGAAATTCGATTATATTATAGCTGACGAGTGCCACTATGTGAAAAATTATAACTCCACAATGGGAAAGGCCTTCAGAAAATTAGCTCATAAAACTGAATATGTATTAGCTATGTCTGGTTCTATATCTCAAAATAATGACCCTTCTGAGCTCTACCCCTATTTCTTAGCGTTATATCCTGATAGAGTTCCTAAGAACATTACAGCATATAGAAAGCAATACATGATGAATGCCAAGCCTTGGATGAAATATCCTACTTGGGAGTCAACAACAGAGGGAGCTAAGTTTATAGATAACCTAGTTAAAAAATATATTTCATTCAGAGATTTAGATGAAGTTGCTGACTTGCCCGGAAGAATTGAAAAGATAATTAGAGTCAGAGGTACACGCTTT
>Ga0272441_10014327_pt1 | contig 11269 bp, 9 predicted proteins | sample SSMProp6N_FD_193582 | JGI IMG/M metagenome (GOLD analysis project Ga0272441, IMG submission 193582) | Marine sediment archaeal communities from Little Sippewissett salt marsh, Falmouth, MA, United States - SSM-Prop-6N | ecosystem: Environmental > Aquatic > Marine > Wetlands > Sediment ... | reverse complement strand
ATTTTGTCATTTTTTTAACACTGCCAGAATATTTGCCTGCCGTTTGAGTACGCGAAACTTGGCCAGCTAAAGTACCGCCTTTTTTTGATTTTAATTTTTTCTTGCGCAAGTATTCCTCACGTTTTTCTGCTTTTGTCTTCATATTTAAATTATATCATTTTTTCCTCTAAATTCCAGCTGAAATTTTTATCCACAACCGAAATTTGCATTAATAATTTAATTAATGTATCATAAAGATAATGTGGATAAACCGCAGACCACCTCGAATAATATTTTATTATAAGGATAGATGGCTAGATCCCGATAGGGATCTATTTTTTTTAAAGAGATTAATTATTTACCCCGACGAAAAGTCGGGGTTTTTTAAAATTAACCTAACTCAATTTATTACTTAAATTTGAGTTAATCGGAGAAATTATGAGTTTTTCAACTGCCAAACTTGAGCATTATGCCATGAAATTTGCTCGACGTTATTTAGATGATCATGGCTTTTTTGAAATGTTTCCTCCTCGGATTGTGCGCGCTTCAGGTGCTTGTGAAAACATTGACACTCTATTTGAAGTTGCTATGGATGGTCAGATGGACTGGTTTAAACCAGAAGGTAAGTCGAGTCATGCTTATTTAGCTCAAACTGGCCAGCTTTATCTTGAAGCTTTTGTGCCAGAGCTTAACAAAACTTATTGTGTCGGTTCGAGTTTTCGAGCCGAACCAAAGGTCGACGAAAGACACTTAACAGAATTTACTTTACTAGAGATTGAATTTGTTGGGAATTTTGATCAACTCTTACGCCACATTGAAGGAGTTATTCAAGCCATGGTGCATGGCATCATCAGCTTACCAGCTTCAGAAATTAAAGACAGTGGTCTGTTAGATCGAGTGCAAAAATTATCAATTTTGCCACACAAATTTAAGAAGATTAGTTATGACGAAGCCATTGCTAAACTTCAGGAATTAGGTGAAACAATTCATTGGGGGGATGATATAAGTTCAGCTCATGAAAAAAGGTTGCTCACCGAAATTGATAATCAGCCCTTGTTTATTGTGCGCTATCCCGACCCCATTTTTAAAAGAGATAAAGAAATTGAAGTTGAGAAATTTTTTAACATGATTCCTGATCATGAGAATGCTGGGCGAGTTTTAAGTGCTGATCTTATTTTGCCTTTTGGGGGTGAATCTGTGGGGGCCGCGGCGCGTGTTTATCAATCGGCTGAAATGATAGATCGGTTAAAAAATTCAAAGATGTTTGCTCGTTTAGTAGAAAAAGGTGGCAGTTTAGATGATTTTAAATGGTATATTAATAATCTGGAAGAAAAGGGTAGTTTGCCGCATGCGGGATGTGGTTTTGGTGTCGCTCGTATTCTACAATGGCTGTTAGGTAAAAACAGTATCATTGATTCAGTTACTTTCCCTTCTAATCGAGGACATATAATATAATTAGTCCTTGATTTTTCCTTCTAAATTCCACGCCGTAACTTTAGCAACTTTTACTTTTACAATTTTTCCCATTAAATTGTTAGTTGTTAGTTGTTGGTTGTTAGTTGTTAATTTTATATTTTTAAAATTACGCGTTTTACCGAAATAAGCATTGTCTTTCTTTTTTTCAATTAAAACTTCCACAGTTTTGCCTATCATCTTTTTATTATTTTCTAAAGCCGTCTTCTTCAGTATCTCATTTAATTTTTTATCTCGTTGTTTTTTTTCTGCGCGTGATACATTATTTTCGTATTTGGCTGCGGCTGTGCCAGCTCGAGTAGAGTATTTAGCAATATAGGCCATATCATATTTAACTTTTTTCATTATGTGCATTGACTCTTCAAAATCTTTTTTTGTCTCATTTGGGAAACCAACAATGACATCAGTTGATAAATGTATATCCGGACGCAGTCTGCGTACTTGTGAAATTAAATCTAAATATTTTTTTGCCGTATATTTTCGATTCATTAATTTTAAAATTTGATCACTGCCTGATTGAATCGGCAAATGTAAGTAGGGGATTAAATGTTTACACTCTTTAAAACATTTAATTAATTCTACTGACAAATCCTTAGGGTGAGAAGTCACAAACGATAGCCAGTAGTCTCCTGGAATTCTATCAATCATTTTTAATAATTTAGGGAAATTTATTTTTTCTTGTTTATTGTTGTTTGTTGTCTGTTGTTTGTTGTCTGTTGATTGATATGAATTTACATTTTGACCCAACAAAGTTATAAACTTATAACCTTGAACAACTAATTTGTTCACTTCATTTAAAATGTCGTCAGCTGGGCGGGATTTCTCTCGCCCACGCGTGTAAGGCACTACGCAGTATGAGCAAAAATTGTTACAACCTGTCATTATAGGTACCCAAGCTTCAAATTTGGAAGCATGTCCAGCTGGCAGATAAAGATAATTTTGTGTTTTAGTGCTTAAGTGATTTAGTGATTTAGTGATGAACGGCCATTTAGGCAGATCATTTATATCTAATATATAATCCACCTTGTCTTTAAATTTTTTCTTATCACTTTCCAAAATACACCCAGTTAATATAATTTTTGTTTTAGTATTTTCCTGCCTCGCCGGCAGGCGGGTGTGTTTCTGTTTTTTAGTGATCTCGTGAATCTTTCCCCACACTCGATCAATAGCTGTTTGGCGCACCGAACACAGATTTAAAATCACCCAGTTGGCATTTTCTAAACTAGATTTTTCTAAACCTGAATTCTGGAGTACCAAATCTATTCTTTCTGAATCAGAGTGGTTCATTTGACAGCCATAAGTTTTTATAAAATATTTTTGCATAGCTTAAGTCTAGCAAATTTTATAACATTTGTTAAGATTGGACCCCGTCATACGGCGGGATTATTTTTAACTGCAGATAATTTCAGCTCGCTCCGCTCACCTCCATTCTCTTTATTAAAAATAAAACCCCGATTGAATTCGGGATTTTTGTTTTTGTTTTTATTAAATTGTAATGAGCCCCATTCCACGTATTTATTCGGGATTTTTGGAAGCTTCAGTTTTCTATCTTTTATATAAAATCCAGTGTCATTATTACTTAATGCGTCCAGCCAAAATTGTATATTCTCAAAACGCCTTTTGACACTTAACAATTTTTAATAATTAGAACAATAATTTTTTAGAACAAAAAAACAGTAGTTGAAACAAATAAAACTACTGCTGCCGCAAAAAACAGCTTGACCCACTTAGTGGTTTTTGAGTCAATAAAAAAATACAGTTCTGTAGTCTGATTTTTCATTTAAAACTGAATTTTTGCACTTTCTGACTTAAGTATAGCATGAAATTAAGCAAAAGTCAATAGCTTTTATTTTTTGTTCTCTAATAAAATCGTGGTATAATATGGGGTGTGTATATCATGCTAATTTTACATATTCTATATTTAAAATATTAACTATATGCCATCTCATTCTAAATTAGCCAACAAAAAAAAGATATTAATTATTGAAGATGATGATTTCTTATCTGGTGTCTATATCACCAAATTCAGTACTGAAGGCTTTGACGTCGCTTTTGCTAAAGATGGAGAAGAAGGATTAGAAAAAGCCCAAAGCGAATTACCCGATTTAATCTTGTTAGATATCCTTTTGCCCAAGATGAATGGTTTTGTTCTCCTAAAGAAGTTAAAGGAAAAGAAAAAGACAAATTTTATACCGGTCTTAATTCTTAGTAATTTATCTCAAGAGCAAGACATTAATAAAGGTCTTAAATTAGGAGCAGTTGATTTTTTGGTTAAGTCATATAATATTCCTTCGGAAGTAGTTGAGAAAGTCAAACTATATCTAAAAAGATAAACCCGCCTGCTGCCCGCTCCGTCAGATTGAGGCGAGGCGAGGCAGGAAACAAAAAATTATGCCCGTTTCATTCTTTGCCATCTCTGGCCTGATTAATGGTGTTGCTGCAGTAATTTTTGGTGCTTTTGTTTATCTTAAAAATCGTTCCGGCCTAACCAATAAAATTACTCTAATTTTTAGTGGCTCAACTGCTTTTTGGGCTTTTAGTTATTTTATTTGGTTAACCTTTACTCATACGGCTGAGAGTGCACTTTTTTGGACACGCATGTTAAGCCTGGGTTCGACTTTAATTCCGCTCGGATTTTTTCACTGGATAATTGCATTAACCAATCAACAAAAAAAATATAAAGCCCAACTTATCATAGCTTACTTAGTAAGCTTTTTCTTTTTGTTTTTTACTTTCTCATCCTTGATGGTGGCTAGTGTTGAACCTAAACTTCAATTTCCTTTCTGGCCCAATCCTGGCTTGCTTTACAACTTTTATTTATCTTTTTGTTATCTAGGCTTACCGATTTATGCCTTCTTTATTTTACTCAAAGCTTATCGGCAATCAAAAGATATTGAGCGGGAAAAATTTAAATATGTTTTTCTAGGCACTTTTTTTGGCTGGGTCGGCGGTGTCTCTAATTTTTTTCTCTGGTATAATGTTCCTTTTCCACCCTATACTAATTTATTTATTGTTTTATACCCCATCATTTTTACCTATGCCATCGTACGTTACCGTTTAATGAATATTCGTTTTGTCTTTTCTAAAACACTTTTATATTTCTTGCTCATTCTCTGTGCTGCAGCGAGTTTTTTACTCGTCACTCTAGCGGTCAGTCATTTTTTTGATGTAAATGTTCAGAATACTTTATTGGTCACCTCAATTGCTGCGGTTATTGTGGTTTTAATTTTAACTCCACTCAAAAAATTTATTACTTCTTTATCTGAAAAAATATTTTTTACTTCACCAACCAATTATCAAGATCTAATTAAACGGCTTTCCCATATTATTTCTTCAGAAATTGATTTAGATCGTTTAATAAGTTCAATTTCCACATCTATTATTCAAACACTCCAAGTCAACAAAAGTGAAATTTTACTGCTCAACCCCCAGGACCAAACCTTCTGTGATCGCTCGGGTAAAATGTGTTTAAAGGATGAGGACAATATAATTCAATATTTTAAAAAAGAGAAACAGACAGTCATTTCTTATGAGTTAGAAGACATTTTAAAAAATACTTCCAGTCAGCACATTGATATCCAAAGTATTAAATGTGTGCTTAGTGAAGTTAAAAAACTTAAGAGCGTCGTGGCCATCCCTATTTTTGGTGGTGAAAATGATAATAAATTAGTAGCAGTGTTTTTAATCGGGGGTAAATTAAATTCAGAAATTTTTAGTTTGCAAGATTTACAGTTATTTTCAGTCATTACTTCCCAGCTCGGTTTAGCTTTAGAAAAATCGCGTCTGTATGATGAAACTAAGCAGTTTAATTCTAAACTTAAAAAAGAGGTAGCTAAAGCCACCCAAGAACTTCGCCAAGCTTATGACAAATTAAAACACCTAGATGATGCTAAAACCGAATTTATTTCTATCACTTCTCACCAGTTACGTACACCCTTATCTGGTCTACGCAGCGGATTATCTATGTTGCTTGAAGGTGATTATGGTAAATTAAGTAAAAAGACTCATTCAGCCATAGAAAATTTATATAAAAATTCACACCGTTTAATGCGCTTAGTTAATACTTTTTTAAATATTTCGCGCATCGAAACTAATCGCCTAACTGCCACTAAAAAGAAAATTGATTTAGTAGAATTAATTAATTCAGTCATTAATGAGCTTAAGGGCGAAGTGAAAAAGAAAGGTTTAAATCTGGAGTTTAAACCCCCACAAAATAAAATTATTATTCAGGCTGACGTCATTAAACTAAGTGACGCTCTTGTCAATTTGTTTGATAATGCTATTAAATATACCTCAATTGGCAAGATAATAATAAAATTAAAAAAAGATAAAAAACAGATTAAGTTTGAACTAACTGATAGTGGTATAGGTTTTTCGCCAGCCGAAAGTAAAAAATTGTTTGACAAATTTTCTCGGTCACCAGCCGCTATTAAAATTTATCCTGACGGCTCTGGTTTGGGTATGTATATATCTAAAAAAATTATTGAAGCTCATGGCGGAAAAATTTGGGCCACTTCACCAGGTAAAAATAAAGGCAGTACTTTTGGTTTTAGTTTACCAGTTTAAGATTATTATAAAAACCGCCCCGACGAGATGTCGGGGCGGTTTTAATTTTTATCATTGACTTTTCTTAAAAAAGATGCTAGAGTAAAGCCGAGAGAATAATTAATTTAAAAACAAGACAAGGAGGTAAAAAATGAAAAAGTTACTTGGAATTTGTTTGGTTTGGTGCTTAACTTTTTTGTTTATGGCACCTAAACATGCTGGAGATGATTATCTGATTGATGATTGGTCCGTGCCGACCGGTGAAGATGTCTTGGTGGTTTATAATACCAATTCATCTCATGGTCAGGAATTAGCTCAATATTATCAGACTGTCAGGAATATTCCCCATACTCATATGTGTGGGGTTGTCACCTCAACCAAGGAAGTAATTCTCTTAAATGAGTTCAATGGCATTCGACAGCAGGTAGAAGATTTTTTAGAACACAATAAAATTAAATACCTGGTTGATTACATTGTGCTCATTAAGGGTGTGCCGCTTAAAATAAGTGATGCACAAATCTGTGTTGATCAGGCCCTGGCTCAATTATTCCAGGACTATGATTACAGTAGAAAAGATTTGATCTGGCCCCATTATCCAGCTAGTCAGTATCCTCAACCAACCAGCGGGACCACGGCTTTTTTTAAAAGTCTGCAATCCTATAGCGTGGGAGCCAACGAGAGAAAAGTGTCTTATGTTGTCACTCGTCTAGACAGCTATTCAGTTGAAGATGTTAAAGGCATGATTGATCGGGCAGCTAATACGCAAATGTTTGGCAGTCATTCTTGGGTGATTGACAATCATCCACGCCAGGCTAACGCAGATCTGACTGAAGCATATGTTTTACTAAAAGATCTTGGTCAGAAAGTTTATCCCCTTGAAGAGAATTCAGATTTATCAATCTGGATAACCGAGGCCAATGAACCTATCATGGGTTACACTTCTTGGGGCATTCATGCCGGTATGCCAGATGGCTATATGACAGATACTCTAAAATTTGAGTACGAACCTGGTGCGCTGTTTACCACCTATGAAAGTTTTAATGGTTTTGGATTTATTTCTCCAGACCAAAGTGCTCATGGGCAAGTGGCCGAGTTTATTTCTGTCGGTGGTTCTGGTGGAGTGGGTAATGTTTATGAACCATATCAAAGCGCTATTGCCAAACCAGCCAAACTGTTTGGCAATTATCTACGCGGCCACACTTTTGGTGAAGCTGCTTACAGTTCCATTAAATATTTAGATTGGATGTCAGTTGTGGTCGGTGATCCTTTAATGCGCATTGAAAATTATCCTATGTCTGAGCCTTATGGTCAACCACCGGTTTGTAATTTAAGAATCCGTGTGTTTCTACAGGGTGCATATTTAAACGGAGCCATGCGCACGGATCTGATAAACTATTTGCCGACCACTTCGCCGTATTCAGATGATCCAGTGCAAGTGGGGTCGATTCCAGAAAATGTGGTTGATTGGGTTTTAGTAAAACTTAAATCATCAACTTCGGATTTAATTTTAGCTCTAGTCAGTGCCTTTATTCTTTCGACTGGACAGATAATATCTGTAGACGGAGAAGAACTCATACCCGTCATCATTGGCGAAGGAGATTATTATCTAATTGTCGAGCACCGTAATCATTTAGATATCATGTCAGCGATTCCGATCCACGTTTCAGCTAATAGTTTGGAATATGATTTTACCACCGGAGTGGACAAATATTACGGAAACGATGCAGTCGAGCTCGAACCCGGTTACCAATACAGTTCTTACGGAATGTACGGCGGTGATAGCAATGGTTCAAATATCATTACTCAATCAGATAAAGAGGACATTGGCACATTTTTGAATCAAGCTGGATATTTTGGAGTAGATATAAATATGTCTGGTATTGTCACCAACGCGGATAAGGATTTAATTATCAACAACTCTAATAAAGCGTCCAATACGTTCCAAACCAAGGAGTTTGATGAGCTTTAAACATTTTAAAACCGCCCTGAGCAAAGTCGAAGGGCGGTTCTTTTTTTACTCAAATTATAATCCAGACTTCTGGCGTAAATTGACACTTAAAATAATTCCCACACTGATTAAACTAATAATTAAGAAACTACCCCCATAACTTACAAAGGGTAGTGGCAAGCCAGTCACTGGTAAGATTCCAATAGTCATACCAACATTAATTACTAGTTGCACAAAAAACATTAAACTTAAACCAAAGACTAAATATAAACTGAAATCGTCGCGGATATTACGCATTATTTTAAATAGACGATAAAAAATAAGCAAAAATAAAAATAAAATCACCACCAAACCCACAAAACCCAATTCCTCACCCAAAGCTGTAAATATAAAATCTGCTTCAGACACTGGCAAAAAATGTAGTGAGCTTTGCGTACCCAAACCCAAACCCCGGCCCCACATTCCACCCGAACCGATCGCAATTAAAGATTGCCGAATATTATAACCTGACCCCAATGGATCTACAGCTGGATTTAAAAAAGTTAAAATACGTGTTTTTTGATAATTCCGTAACAAAAACTGCCAACCCAATCCAGCCAACAGTATAATAATTAGTAAAAAAATAAGCAGATGTTTTTTATTTACTCCAGTCAGCCATAGCATGCCAAACCAAATTACAGCAATAACCAAAGCCGAACCAAAATCTGGCTGTAAAATAGCTAAAACAATCAATGGTAAAACAACTAGACCAGATTTAAACCAGAGCTTAAATGAATATTTTTCTGCTGTCCAACCACTCAAACACCGTGCCAAAAATAAAATTACTGACAATTTAGCCAATTCAACTGGCTGGAAACTAAAGTTGCCTAAAATAAACCAACCTGTAGTGCCGCGTAAAGTCTGACCAAAAAATAACAGCAATAAAAGTAAAACTATTGAAGTCACATACAGCCAGCCACTTAAGGCATACCACCAGCGATAATCCAACAACATAAATAAAAATAACAGACCAAAACCCACGACAGCAAAAAGTATTTGCTTAAATAACAAACCAAAATTGTGAGGATCTGTGCTTAAACCCAAACTATATAATGATGACAATCCAAAACAAATTAAAAGAAAAATAGCTACTAGAAGTAGCCAATCAATACCTTTTAAATTTGTTAAAAATCTACTTGCCATAAAATCTTTAACGTGAAGTTTTAGCCCCCTTAATTAAATTAACCGGAGGCGTTTCTGAACTAGTAATATAATTCGTTTCATCAAAGACATTTACATCTGGCAAAACATCAACCCTAGCTGAAAAGCCTAAATTTTCTGTCCAGGTAGCTGAAACCTCGCGCTCTTCTCCAGCTCTCAAATTAGAACTTATTACATAGTTAGCCCCAATAGGTATATTACCTTGATATAAAACAATTTGCCAACCCATTTGCCAAAAACTATATGCCCCATTATTTTTTACGATAAAATTAACTTCTTGCACTCCTGACACAGAACTTAAAACCGCATTCTCAATTTTTAAACTATCCAACACATTAAGACACGTCGGATCATTTACTCGTTGCCATTTAATAGAACCAATCTTTAAACTTACATTTTCCGGAAAACTGTTGGAAAAATAATTAAAGTCAAATAAATATTTTTCTTTACCCGGTAAAACAAAATCTGTTTGCCAATCTAAAACATAATCATCCACCACAAAAGCATAAGTTACTTCCGCGGCATGCCATTTAGAATTTGGATTATATACCGAAGCCACCAAATCATATTTGTTACTCCCAGCCCTTACTGCTTGAACTGAAATCGTGCGCAAATCTTCTTGTTGATTCTGCAATCGATAAACCTGCCAATCTATTTGATGCTCCACCAATCTATCTAACATCTCATTATAATCTTTTATACTAGCTAAATAAGTTACCAAACCTGTGCCAGCTATCCACCAAATAGCAATATTAACTAAAATTAATAAAACCACACCCAGACGTTTGAAGACAATCTGGTTAGCCACAAAAAAATAAACTATTTTGTAATACCGGCTTGAATTCTGTTCATCTTCAAGATTCATACCTATATTATAGCACACAATTCTAGAGTATGGTATAATATATGTGTATAAACTAAAAAACAAAAATATGCTTGAAACATCAAAAGATTTACTTTTAATTGTCATTGCTTTTTGTGTACTCTGGTTTACTTTCTTTATCTGCTGGTTGTTATATTATATCATTTCCATTATTGGTAGCACTCGCCGTATAATTAAAGCGATTCAACAGAAAGTTGAAAAAGTTGATGAAGTTATTGATTTAGTCAAAAGCAAAATTGAGAGTTCAGCCACTTATTTGGGTTTAATTGTTGAAGGTGTAGGTAAATTAGTAGATTATTTCAAAACTAAACAGTCAAGCTCAACTCCGACTAGTCCTAAACCTCGCCGTCGCTCCAACCGTAAGATAGTTACTGAAGGAAAATAATTCAAAATAAAAATAAAAATCCCCGGTCAATCACGATCGGGGATTTTATTCTTGACCTCAAGACTCCTGAATTTTTTTAACCAGTTCAGTGGCCTGGGTAAGAAGTTTTTTGCCAAATGAGTTTATTTCGTCGCGCAGTTTAGCAGCGCGGTCAAAATCCTGCTCTTTCACAGCTTCAGCCTTCTTTTCTTTTAAATCATAGAGTGGCCGAAGAACAACGGCAACAAGTTTGGCAAATTCCGGCATGCGATTTTCTTTAAAAATAAGATAGAGGAAAGCGAAATGGTCATCGACCGTCGGTTTTCCGATATTGTCTTGATAAACCCTCAGACTCAAATCACCGGTAAAAGTAATTGCTCCTGACTTCAATGATATAGGCATTTTACTCTCTTCAAGCATACCTCGGGCTATCCTTTGCCTGATTTTATTTTCAAACTCCTTGCAATCAGCGTCTCTCACAAGATCACCTCCTTTTTGTCTATTGGTTATTTTGGGATATTAGTTAAATTTAGCAAATTATTAAATATTTGTCAACAACCAGCCGGTTTGTTAAGATGAAGAAGTAAAATATTAGCGAGAATTTTACTCTGAAAAATTTCTACATCCTTGTTTATTGTTAATTGATTACTGTTTATTAACCCATGTTTATTCATCTTCACAACCACTCACACTATTCTTTGCTCGATGGCCTGGCCAAGATAGGTGATTATGTTAAAAAGGCATTGGAATATAAAATGCCCGCTTTAGGTTTGACAGATCACGGCACCATGTATGGAATTATTGAGTTTTATCAAAAATGTAAAGACGCCGGCATCAAACCCATTCTGGGTTGCGAGATGTATGTGGCTCCGCGCAA
>Ga0272441_10014326_pt1 | contig 11271 bp, 9 predicted proteins | sample SSMProp6N_FD_193582 | JGI IMG/M metagenome (GOLD analysis project Ga0272441, IMG submission 193582) | Marine sediment archaeal communities from Little Sippewissett salt marsh, Falmouth, MA, United States - SSM-Prop-6N | ecosystem: Environmental > Aquatic > Marine > Wetlands > Sediment ... | reverse complement strand
AATATGCACTTTCCCGAAAAAATTCGGGAGTTTGTTTTCACACGGCCAAGTGCAAAACCGTGCATCAAACCACCCGGTGCCGGACGCGAGCATTCACTCCGTCTATGGCAAACCTGACAAAATCATATCACCCTACCTGTAACCTCAATCGGTCGGGTAAAACAATTGTGACGGTGGAGTTGCCGGTACGTTAAATCCGTACTGCCGAAGTTCTCGCTCGAGTTGGGCCCCTAACTTTTCGTGTTCAGCTTTCATCTCTGCCTCGATCGGATCAAGGCATCCTGTAAGGGAGACGGCCAGTAACAGTAACGTTACGACCATCAGTACTTTCGTCCTTATCAATTTTCTTCGACTTTCCATCAATTCTCCTCACGTAATAAAAATTATTGTTGCTCCTTTTCCGTGACTTATAGCACATTTAATGCCGATACAATAGAAAATTCTGCATCCTCCTTATGAGAGCAGATAGATAAAATCCCGGTCCCTGGGAAGAAGGTCTGAAGAAATAGCTTAAAAGACAAGCTAATACGATGCTTCATATCGAGCCTAACATTTGCTCATTAGCGGGAAAAATCGCTTATATGATGCAACATCGACCCACCCCAATTAGACTAAAAGTTATTATATCTATCCGCGGGCCAAAAGTCAAGCGAAAAACCCACTTAAAGCAGAAATATTCAGGGACATCCCATATAAATCCGCTTTTTTGGTTGGCTTGCTGGTTTTGTCGGGCTATTATATATCGAAAATGAGTGACTTATTAGCAGACAGAGCAGGTAAAATCGACGCAAGCGGGATTCGCAAGGTCTTTGCATTAGCGGCGAAGATGAAGGATCCGGTGAATTTTTCGATTGGCCAGCCCGACTTCGATGTGCCGGATAAGCTCAAAAACGAAGCGATAAAGGCCATCCAGGCCGGATGTAACAAGTATTCCCAGACAGCGGGGGATGCCGAATTCAAAGAAAAAATTGCCCGGCAGGTTAGCGAAGAATACGGGTGGGAAAATCCTGCAACACTGGTGGCAAGCGGTGTAAGCGGGGGGCTGCTGCTGGCGTTCATGGCACTTGTCAATCCCGGCGACGAAGTAATTATACCAGACCCGTATTTCGTGATGTATAAGCACCTGGTCAATCTGATGGGCGGCAAGTGCGTTTTCATCGATTGTTATCCGGATTTCGAGCTGCCGGTTAAGAAAATCGCCGGTGCCATCACGAGCAAAACCAAGATGATTGTCGTCAATTCGCCCTGCAATCCGACCGGCATGGTTTATTCACAAAAGAACATCGAGGCGTTGGCCCGAATCGCGACGGAAAAAGATATACTCGTTTTGACCGACCAGATTTACGAAAAATTCTGCTATGATGGCCCGTGCCCGAGTATAGCGAATTATCATCAAAAGTCCCTTCTGCTGGGCGGTTTCAGTAAGGCTTATGCGATGACAGGCTGGCGGCTGGGCTACGTCGCAGCGCCGGCGTTCCTGCGAGATGTCATCGAGGCCATGACGATGATACAGCAATACACGTTTGTCTGCGCGCCAACGCCTTTCCAGAAAGCAGCTATCGCGGCGATGGACTACGATGTGAGCGATTTCGTCGATGCATACAGAAATAAAAGAGACATGCTTTATGAGGGATTGAAGGATAAGTTCGAGCTGGTCAAGCCGGGCGGGGCGTTTTACGCATTCGTTAAAGCACCCGAAAGGGCAGGGGGGGCGACCGAATTCGTGGAACAAGCCATCGCCAATAACGTGCTGATTATTCCCGGCAACGTTTTTAGCGAAAAAGATACACATTTTAGAATAAGCTACGCAACCAGCGACGACAAAATCCGACAGGGGGTAGAAATTCTCCGCAATCTGGCAGAACATCAATAAACGTACCGAAAGTTTTTGGGCTTGACTCCTGAAGCGAAACCGAATAAAACTACCTTAAATGGTGAAAGTCCAGAAGAAAATAATCACACAAGGGGGTCAAAGCTAACGATTTTTAAACCCTCAGAACGTTGTCTTCACAGGGATTCAGGATGATCAAAGACATGATTTTCGGATCAGTAGGGGGATTGGGTCTGTTTTTGTTCGGCATGATCCAAATGTCTGACGGTCTTAAAAAGGCCGCCGGCAAAAAACTCAAAAACATCCTTGAATCGATGACGAAGAATCGATTGATTGCATGCCTCGTCGGCGCTGGAATCACAGCTCTAATCCAGTCAAGCTCCGCCGCAACCGTTATGGTGGTCGGCTTCGTTAATGCCGGATTGCTGACTCTGAAACAGGCGATATCCGTAATTATCGGGACGAATATCGGGACGACGGCGACGGCCTGGCTGGTTTCTATATCGGGTTTCGAATTCAAGATCAGCAATTACGCGCTGCCGGCGATAGCTGTAGGTTTCGGATTGCAGTTATTCGGCAGGACACGAATAATTAAAAACATAGGAGAAATTGTCCTCGGTTTCGGAATACTGTTCATAGGCATAGATTTTATGAAGGGCGCCTTCAGCGGTCTTGAAGGAAGCGATCGAACACAGGAACTTCTTATAAAGGCGGCGGATAATCCTCTACTGGCCATTTTAGCCGGGATGACTGTGACAATGTTGATTCAAAGCAGCTCGGCGGCCGTAGCAAGCGTGCAGTTGCTGGCAATATCTGGAGCACTCGGAACGAACTGGGATGTCACTCTTAGTTTGTCAATACCTTTCATTCTGGGTAGTAATATCGGAACAACAATAACGGCTCAACTGGCTGCAATAAGAGCAAACCTGAATGCGCGTCGGGCCGCGTGGGCACATACGATGTTCAATGTTATGGGGGCGTTGATATGCGTATGGTTCATCGGCTGGATCGGTAAACTGGTAAATGTAATCGCTCCCTGGGAATTAACGAAAACTACTATAGGGGCTTCTATCGCAATTGCTCATACGACAATAAAAGTTTTCGAGGCCGTATTTTTTCTGCCACTGACGGGTGTTTTGGAGAAAGTTGTGGTAAAACTGGTGCCGCAAAAACCCGGTGACTTGTTGATTCGACCAACAATACTGGAGCGACACTTACTGGTAACACCGGAATTGGCAATGAACCAAGTGCGGCATGAAATAGTACACATGGCGCAGACGGCGAAGGGAGCAGTTGTACAAGCCATCGAAGCCATAATTGAGAACAATAGAAGAAAGCTGGAGATAGTGCGGACTACTGAAGACATCACAGACAATCTCCAATATGAAATAACGTCGTATATTGCAGCCCTGTCGGAAAAAGAGCTTTCCGGCGATATGTCAACCGAACTGCCGGTGCTTCTGCATACGGTCAATGACCTGGAGCGGATTGCCGACCATGCGGTGAATATCGTGGAGATTGCCGAACGAAAGATAGAACAAAAACTTTCATTCAGCGATTCGGCAATATCCGAGGCTCAGCGGCTGAAGGAAGAGACAAACCAAATGTGCGACTATATTATATCGGCTCTGGAAAACAATGATGTTGAAGCTGCAAAATCGGCATTGGTACATGAAAACAATATTAACAAGATGCAAATAGAATTTCGTTGTAGCCATGTCCAGCGTATGACCGAGGGATTGTGCAGTGCAGATACGGGTTTGATATTTATCGACCTTGTCGATAATGTGGAGAAAATCGGAGACCATCTTACAAATATTGCGCAGTCAGTGATAGGTGGATTGCAATGGGACGGTGCCGAATTTAAGATTCTTTTCGGCACGGAAGTAGAGAACATAAAAAATAGTAAGAAAAGAACTTAGGGACATAATAAAACGCTTACTTGACCGGGGACACAATAACAGGTAAAAAACGTTTATTGCTGCATTAGTTCAGACGGACAAAAGGATTTATACGCTTTTGCACAGCAACTACAGACTTCGAGTTGCCCGTTTTTATAAAGGTTTGTTATGGCAGAAAACGTAGTATTCAAAGCATTAATCGGAACAGTAGGGGGATTGGGACTGTTTCTGTTCGGCATGGGATTTATGTCGGACGGGTTAAAAAAAGCAGCAGGCCGCAAGCTCAGAAGAATTGTTGAATCACTAACCAAGAAACCATTTATCGCTTTTCTCGTCGGGGCGGGCGTTACGGCTTTGGTTCAATCAAGTTCTGCGACAACCGTAATGGTGATTGGCTTTGTGAATGCTGCGCTACTGACACTCAAGCAGGCGATATGTGTGATTATTGGAACGAATGTCGGAACAACAGCTACAGCGTGGCTGGTATCGATATCGGGTATCGGAGCTTTCAAGATTACAATCTATGCGCTTCCGGCAGTCGGTATCGGATTTTTGATGATGACCCTGGGAAGAACTCGGAAGGTCAAAAATATCGGACAAATATTACTTGGTTTTGGGATATTATTCATTGGCATTGATTTCATGAAAGATGCCTTTAGCCCGCTGGAAAACAGTAAAAGGGTGCAGCAACTTTTCGTATCTCTCGGCAGGCAGCCTATGTTGGCGATTCTGGCCGGGACTATTGTGACAATGCTTCTGCAAAGCAGCTCGGCGGCCGTTGCCATTGTACAATTGCTGGCAATGAAAGGAGCCTTCGGGAACGACTGGAACGTTGTACTCAATGTTGCGATACCATTTGTTCTGGGAAGCAACATCGGAACGACGATAACAGCACAACTGGCAGCGTTACAAACAAACATAAATGCAAAGCGCACCGCCTGGGCACATACAATATTTAATATTCTCGGTACCACAATAGCCTATCCGTTTGTTTATTTAGGCTTGTTCGGCACGTTAGTTAACATAGTCGCTCCATGGAAAATGGGACCTACTACGATTGCAGGATCTATTGCTATTGCTCATACGATTTTTAATGTTGTTAATTCAGGCATATTTTTGCCGATGGCAGGCTTATTGGAAAAATTTGTCATTAAGTTAGTTCCGGCAAAAAAAGGCGATCTAAAAGCGGAGCCTGTGGTACTCGAGGAACATCTTCTCGACACACCTGTACTGGCGCTGGAGCAGGCAAAACGTGAAATCATCCGTATGGCAAAAACTGCCAAAAAAGCCGTTTTGCAATCTATCAACGGAATCGTCAAAGACGACAGAAAAGAATTAGAGACGGTACGACAAATAGAAGATTACATCGATGAATTCCAGTATGAGATTACCTCATACCTTTCGGTATTATCCCGGAGGCAGTTGTCAGATGAAGTTTCTATCGAATTACCTGTACTTTTACATTCAGTTAACGACCTCGAACGTGTCGGTGATCATACTATTAATATAGTGGAAATCGCGGAAAGGAAATTCGAGAGAAAGCTTTCATTCAGCGATTCAGCACTGGCTGAGATTGAGCTACTGAGACAGGAGACCGAGCAGATGCTCGATTATATCATAGAAGCTCTGGAGAAGGGTAATATTGAAGCGGCCAAATCGGCCTTGCTTAATGAGAAAAATATAAACCAAATGCAGATGGACTTCCGACACACCCACGTGGAACGGATGAGCGAGAGCGTTTGTGCTCCAGAGGCGGGATTGGTATTTATCGATTTAGTTGATAATATCGAAAAAATCGGCGACCACCTTACAAATATCGCGCAGGCAATAATAGGCGGTCTGCAATGGGAAGGGGAAAAGCCAAAAATTTCTCCGGAATCCTAATCAGGTATTGCCCGGCGAACAAATTCACTGTAGAATTCTCGTTATGGAGAACGCATTTCGCGAAATCGCGGCCGGTGTGCTGTGTCTGCTGTCGCTTGCAGGCTCAAGCATGACAATGGAAGTCGAGCCTAATAACATCGACACGGATATTATCAAAGTTCAAGCCGCAGTGATTATCTGCAAAGGCGATATCGACGACGGCCTGTATCAATCCATCCGCCGCAGAACGGAATTAGCCCTCGATGCAGGAGCGGAATACCTTATCTACGAAATCGGAACATACGGCGGCCTTGTAAAATCCGCGGACGACATCGCCAAATACTTCATTCTCGACGTTGGCAAGAAAGCTCGAACCGTAGCATACGTAACAACCGAAGCGATATCGGCAGGGGCGCTGATAAGCGTTTCATGCCAGGATATCATAATGCTCGAGAATACCACAATAGGTGACTGTGCCCCGATTATGATGGGTGGTAAGCTCGAAGGCGTCGAGCGGGAGAAAATTGAGAGCTTTACACGCGCAGCCTTCGCGCGTGCAGCGCAGGAAAATGGTTATCCGGCTGCGTTGCTGAAAGCCATGGTTACAGTACAAACGGAAGTGTATCGAGTAAAAAATCTGCAAACCGACGAGTATGAGTTTTTCGAAACCGAGCAATTACCCAAAGACGCCAATATTTATGACCTGGATAATCAAGAATTGATTGTCAAAGATGATGAGCTCTTAACACTGACTGCCGCAGATGCATTCGAATACGGCATAGCCAGGGAAGAAGTCGAAGACCGGGCGGAGGTCTTTGAGTTCCTGGCAGAGCGTGACGGTGTAACATTTACCGCCGAGCCGATGGTATTTGAAACCAACTGGTCTGAAGAGATGGTTCGTTGGCTGAACTCACCGGCAGTAATGGCAATACTTGTTATGCTTGCTTTGCTTGGTGTTTATATAGAATTCAGCACGCCGGGTCTCGGTCTGCCGGGACTTGTGGCGGTTATATGCTTTTCGATTATAGTCGGAAGCAAATACCTTATTGGATTAGCCAACTGGGTTGAGGTGGCGCTATTTATTTCGGGAATACTTCTGCTGTTGATTGAATTTCTTGTCCTGCCCGGCTTCGGGATAGCAGGTATTTCAGGAATAATCTGTATTCTCGCCGGTTTATTCGGTATGCTGATTAAAAATCCCCCGAATAAACCAATACCATGGCCTCAAACAGCCTTCGAATGGAAGACGTTTACCGATGGAGTTCTGGGGCTGTCGCTTGGTTTCTTTGGATTTATTGTCTTTGCGTGGTTGTTTGCAAAATATATACCGAAAATCCGCTTTTTAAGCGGCCTGATACTTGTGCCAACAACAGGGCGGGGCGGCGAAATGCACGTAAGTATGACGACCGAACGGACAAGAGAGACTAAGCAAATTAATGTCGGTGATACAGGTGAGGTAGTTTCCACATTAAGACCAACAGGAAAAGCGAAATTCGGTGATGCAATAGTAGATGTAGTTGCCGAAGCTGAGTTCCTTGACAAAGGTTGCGAGGTCGAGATAATTAAAATCCACGGTAATAAAGTTGTTGTGAAAAAAACAGACGACAGAAAACGGAGAACAGAGGTGAGCTAATGGGATGGTGGCTGGTTTTTGCTGTTTTACTTTACTTTGCCTGCACGGCTTTAATAATAGCCGAGGTATTCGTACCGAGCGGCGGCCTGATAAGTATCTGCGCACTGGCGTGCCTGATCGGGGGTATCGCGATATTTTTTCACCACAGCATGGTCACAGGCTGGATAGGAGTTTTTGCTGCGGCTATAATGATACCATCGGTTTTAATTGTCGCTTACAGGATATTTCCAAAAACAAAATTCGGCAAAAGCGTAACGCTCACACCTCCAACACGCTGGAAGGGCGATGCCATTGCCGATACAGATAAATTAAAAGAATTACTTGGCGCCGTCGGTGTTGTTCTTACGCCGTTGCGACCGGTGGGAATGTGCGATTTTTCAGGACAAAGAGTTGAATGTGTTGCTGAAAGCGGATATGTTGACAAGGGTAAAAAAATCAAGGTCATCAACGTGGAAAGCACACAATTAACGGTTCGTATAATCGAAGAAAGTTAAAGAAAGGACAACTATTATGTATAATGTAACAAATACAATCCTCTCACAGGGCGATCCTTTAAGGGTTGTCGGTCTGGCGCTTCTTGTCATTATTATTCTCGTAGTAATAGTGTCTTTTCTTCTGTTCCTGAAATTCTTCAGGCTGTGGCTGCAGGCCAAACTATCCAGGGCCGACGTTAAATTCGCAGAGCTTATTGGAATGTGGCTCAGAAAGGTCGATACGAGGACAATAGTCCTGAGTAAAATTACCGGGATTCAGGCGGGTCTGGAACTTACTACAAGAGACCTGGAAAGTCATTATCTGGCTGGCGGGCGTGTTCCAAATGTTGTCCGTGCATTAGTTGCGGCGAACCGGGCCAATATCGAATTATCTCTTAAAACAGCAACAGCGATAGACCTTGCAGGTCGTGACATTCTCGATGCGGTACAAACAAGCGTTAAGCCGAAAGTGATAGATTGTCCGGACCCGGCCAAGAGCAGGGGGACCATTGACGCCGTCGCCCAGGATGGTATCCAGCTTAAAGCGAAGGCAAGAGTGACGGTCAGAATGAATATGGACAGACTGGTAGGAGGCGCAACCGAAGAGACCATTATCGCTCGCGTGGGTGAAGGAATTGTCACTACTATCGGTAGTGCCATAACGTATAAAGGTGTTTTGGAAAATCCGGATAATATTTCCAAGGCCGTTTTGGCCAAAGGCCTGGACGCAGGGACCGCTTTTGAGATTTTATCCATTGATATTGCCGACGTCGATGTAGGCGAAAACGTCGGTGCCCAACTACAAGCGGCTCAGGCCGAGGCTGATATGCGTAGAGCAAAAGCCGAAGCGGAAAAACGTAGAGCAATGGCTGTGGCACGTGAGCAGGAAATGCGGGCACTCGTAGTTGAGAACGAGTCTAAAGTCCCGTTGGCTATGGCCGAAGCCTTTAAAAAAGGTAATCTTGGTGTCATGGATTATTACAGAATGAAAAATATTATGGCTGATACATCCATGCGTTCTTCCATTGCTAAGCCTAAAAAGAAGGAATAGTTGTAATATTCTTCTTTTTGTTTGTTATTGGACTTTTTATGGATGTTTTTTCTTCTAATTTATTTTTGGCTGCTCCGGAAGATGTCGATAAATGGATGAATATCTTATTTGTCGTCGTTCTTGCCGTTTTCTGGGTCCTTCGCGGCCTTTTTCGAGATAAGGTAAAAGAATCTGAAACCAAATCCAGCTCTAAGGAACAACCAACACGCAAACCTGTTCAAAGATCATCAGAACGTGCAAGAGCCCTCTGGGAACAATTTCTCGAACAAACTCGTCATCCTTCTGAATCTCCCTTACAAAAATCTGAGCGTGCTCCTGTTCCACATCAATCCCAAACAACCATATCAAAATCTGCTGTCCATAAAGCTGCTCCTGTATCATCACCGGAACATCTTTTACAGTCAAAACAGGCTATATCATCCTTAGATATTTCGCCTTCTGAACCGGATATTCCTGATATCGTACTCGATACTCAAGTACTTCCCGAATCATCCATTAAAACAGTCGATAGTTTTTCTGAGGTCTTTTATGTTTTTGAATCACTGTTTGATTATTCTGATCCGGAGGAATTAAGAAAAGCTATCCTGCACTATGAAATTTTAGGCAAACCATTATCACTACGTGGTCAAAGTGATAATTTTTAATATTTCATTCATATTTAGCTTTTAGTCTTAGTTTTAGGCGTTAATCAAAAGAATCCTTTTTGATGGATTAAAACACAATTTCCAACGTCCTATAATATATGTTATGTTTCATTGGGGTATGTTTTTCAGGCAACAAGTCCTTTTTCACGTTTTGTCGCCTTTTAGCTGGAAATTTGCCAATAGATGATTAAGAACGATTAATTTTCAATAATAGCTTGATTTGCTGTTTCCGAAAGATTTTCCCACATCGCTGTTACTCTGTCCAGCAAGCCCAGGTTCTGTAGTACTATTGAAATATTAATCGCAGCATCAGGATATGCAAAATTATTTTCCAGATGTCGTTCGAGATTAATAAGAGACGAAGCAAATTTTACCTTATTGCAATAAAGAAGAGCTGTTCGATAATGAAGTTCAAGAGTATCTTTGTCCGGGCTATCAGACAATGCAAGATGCTCAATTGCCTCTGATTTCCGTCCCATCTCGAACAAACAAACAACTAATTTGCTTTTGGCCCTCATATAAAAAGGATTTATTTTTAAGGCCGCCTGAAAGGATTCGACAGCCTCCTCGTACCTGCCAATACAGGTCATTAAAACGCCAAGACGATAATGTAAATCGGGATTTTGACGCCGTTCGGAGATTTGCTGGCAATGTGCTGCAATTACAGCCTGGATAAGCTTAGACGAATCATTTCTGTTTTCAAACGGCGAATACTCTTTAAAGGTGGCTTTAAACCTCAATTTAGCCGTCTCAGCAAAGAGCATAGAGCTGTTCGGTTGAATCGCGGCTGCAAGAGATAAAGTTCCCATCGAGTCCGATTCATAACTTGCCAATTTCTGGCTCATAGCAAGGCCGATGTAAGCGTCGACTATCTCGTCATTTATCTCGACGGCTTTATTGAATTGCTTAGCGGCAAGCTGCTCCTGATTCAATTGTAAATATTGCGTTCCGAGCTTAATTGTGGCCTCGAGGAAATCCGGACAGAGACGAACCGCTTCTTCGTATTGCGAAACGGCATCGGCCGTAGCACCGAGCATCCTGAGAACATCGGCATGTTTGACAAGTAAGTCAACCCTGTCAGGTTCTGTCAGCAGCATATCTTCAAGCAGCTCAAGCGCCTCGTGAGCTTGGCCATCGGCAATAAGCTGGTCCACATCCTCTTCCGGAGCATGGAAATTGTCGGGGTGTATAAGTATCGCGGTATTGAATGTGTCGATAGCCTGTTCATATTTGGCAACGGCAATATATAAATGTCCGAGAGTAACGAGCATAGATATATCGTCGGGATATTCGGTTTTCAGAAGCTCGTATTGCTGTATGGTCTTCTCGGTCTGGTTATTTCTGAAATAAATCGCCGCCAGCCGCTGGGCGGGAAGCTGCAAATAACTCTTGAATTTCAGACAGTCCTGATAGAATTCAACGGCTTCCGGGGCTTTACCGAGACGCTCATAGCAATACCCGAGAGCATAAAGAGCCATTGTATTATTGGGCTGCCGCATATAAACCGAATTCAGCTCTTTTATAGCTTCATTTAGTTGACTGTTATGCAGGCAAATCGCCGCCACAGCCAGCCTGCCGTATATACAGGATGGGTTCTCGAAAAGATGCATCCTAAGCTGTTCGGTGGCTGCAGTAAACTTTGTTTGGCCCATTAACTCAATGGCTTTGTTTAATTGGCGATATTGAACGGACTCGCCATCGCTGCCTGGAAGTATGACGGCCTGCAACCAGTGTTGTATCAAATCGGCAGTATCGACCGTTATCGCCCTGCCGAAAATTTCAAGTAATCGACTCATACACCACTCACATCCAGCTAACGGTTTGTTGGGATTTGGAAGCTGTTAATCAATCCTCATCCTCCGCGTATTACAACCA
>Ga0272441_10014325_pt1 | contig 11271 bp, 10 predicted proteins | sample SSMProp6N_FD_193582 | JGI IMG/M metagenome (GOLD analysis project Ga0272441, IMG submission 193582) | Marine sediment archaeal communities from Little Sippewissett salt marsh, Falmouth, MA, United States - SSM-Prop-6N | ecosystem: Environmental > Aquatic > Marine > Wetlands > Sediment ... | reverse complement strand
ATTGATGACATTGACGTTGACGCCCAAAAAAGGAGCCATTTCAGCCATGATAATGCGGTTGCAGGTGTCGGTTCCTCCGCCGGCACCCCAGACGACAACGGTGGTGATGTTGCGTGCCGGGAATTCCTTGGCGGCCATGGCAACCCCCGTGGCAAGGGCGAGCAGAACGATCAGGCTGACAAACAGAATCTTTTTCATTTTCATTCCTCCCTATCGATGGTGTGAGTAGTTTTTGGAAACCGTTGACAGAAGTGCTTGCATCTCTGGTCTCCCTCCCTGGTGACCGGAGAACTCTCCGGTTTTGTGCGCGTATCCACCCGTGAATCGCACCCTTGGGTCAAACTGCGTCTTTTCACGGGATTGACAGCTTCGACCGACCGCTGTCCGGCTTTTGTGCTGAACCGTGCCGCAGGATCGATCGGGATTTCAATCCACTGGTCATGGGTGACCATTACCTTGTCGCGCTTTTTCTTCTTTCTCCGTGTTTTGGAACATTGTCGGTATCGACTGCATGTTTCGGCGGGACAGCGGGGCGGCTTCCGGCCGGATCAGTCAGGTGGGCGATGGTGCGTTTGAAATGCCGGCGCATCATGCTCTCGGCCGCTTCCGGATCCCGATGGCATATGGCAGCGATGATGTCCAGGTGTTCGCCAAGGGTTTCGTCGGGGGAGCGCACCAGGCCTTCGGACGTGACGAACTGATAGGAAAAACTGATGATGTTGTAGGTTGAAAGGATGCTTTCCAGAAACTCCCGGGCGGCGATTTGGGTAACGAAGTTATGAAATCGACGGTCTTCACGGCGGTAGTCGCGATAGTTGGTGATGGGTCCTTTAGCGATGAACCCCGAGAAAAATTCCTGCAGCTTTGCCTGCTGCAGATCGTTGATCGCCATGGCCGCCCGCCTGGCCGCCAGCCCCTCCAGAACCTCCCGCAGTTCGAAGATGCTGACCATCTCCTGCCGGTCGAAGGCCCGCACGAAAAAGCCCCGGCGGGGTTTGGCCTCCACCAGTTTTTCCTTCTCCAGATACTTCAGGGCACTGATCAGGGGCGTTCGGCTGATGCCCAGCTCACCGGCCAGCTGTTCCTGGCTGATCTTATCTCCCGGTGCCAGGCGGCGATCGTTGATCATCGCCTTGATGATCAAGTAGGCTTTTTGATCCAGGTTCTCGTGGGTGGTGCCGATGTTTTTCATGGGCTCGATCGATTCGGTTTGCCGGTGTCATCCGGCGGGGTGGCGGCGATCAGCAGTGGTTGTATTTTGTATACAAAATTCAATATACAGAAATGCGTGGACTGTCAAGGCATTTTTTGCCGGGATACAGGAATGGGATCGTTCGGGTATTCAGGGATAACCACATGGGTCAGGCCCAAACACAAGGACCGGTTTCCATGGGATATGCTCGGTTTCCACTTATTCTAAAAATGACCCTGAAAAGAAAACTAGCGCTAAAACCCATAGATCAATGGGGTAAGAAAAATCGTCATGGCAGCCACCAAGAGGGTAATGACCGTTCCGATTTTGACAAAGTCGGTGAACTGGTACTCACCCGGTCCCCACACCATGAGGTTGGTCTGGTAGCCGGTGGGGGTGATGAAGGCACATGAGGCCGATATCATCAGCGTGATGGCAAAAGGCATGAAACTCACCTCCAGCTGGCTGGCGGTGGACAGGGCAATGGGGAACATGAAGGCCGCCGCGGCGTTGTTGGTAATCACGTTGGTCATGAACGAGCAGCCGATGAAGATCACCGCCAGGGCCAAGTGCGGGTTGTCGCCGCCCATGGTGGTAAGCAGGCCGGCAATCTGCTCGGCCAGTCCGCTGCGGGTGACCGCCGACTCAAGGCCGATGGCGCAGGCAATCACCACCAGGGTGCCCCAGTCGATGCTGCGCGCAGCCGTTCGCAGTTTCAGGCAGCCAGTGAAAATCATGGCCCCTGTGGCCAGCAGGCTGGCATTGAGCATGCTCATCCAGCCCATAGCGACCACAACGACCATCGCCAGGGTGATCAAACTGGCCTCAATCGCCCGGTCCGTGCGCTGGAGGTGAAAGCCTTCCAACGCCTTGGTCAGCGCAAAGTCATGGTCGATCTGGCATTCATAGAAGAAGTTGTCGTTGACTTCCAGAACTGCATTGTCGCCGGCTTCGATGACGACTTCCTCCAGGGGTCCGGCAAGGGGTTGGCTGTCCCGGGAAAGGGCCACGAACTTATACTGGCAGGCGTTGACATCCCGGGGGAGATCCGGAATCTTTTTACCCACCGCCGTGCTTTGCCGGGAAACCACGGCTTTTACCAGATGGTGGGTGTGCCGCTCGGTTTCCATGGGGTTCAGGGTGAGGTGCGGCACCAGTGCGTTGGTCCGCCAGAGCTCGGTCATGGCATTCACATCGGCTGAAAACGACAACAGATCCCCCGCTTCCAGCCGTTCATGCATCAGGTCATTGGTCAGGATCGTGTCCGCCCGTCGCATGTAGAGCACTTCAACGTTGTCACCGCTGGCTATGCCCGTGTCCTCCAGGGTGCGATCGACGATCCGTGACCCTTCGGGAACTTCGAATTCTGCCGTGTACCGTCGCATGACCGCCTCGACCGCCTTGTCGCCTTTCTGATCGGGCAGGAAAAAGCGTGCCGCCACAATCATGAAAGCAATACCGGTGACGGCAATGGGCAAGCCCACCAGGGCCGGGTCGAACATCTTCAGCGCCCGGATATCGGGCAGGGCGGCACCGCCTTCGGCCATGGCATCAATAACCAGGCCGGCAATAACCAGGTTGGTGGAGGTGCCGATGATCGTGCACATGCCCCCCATAATCGAGGCGAAGCTCAACGGCAGGTAGAGCTGCTTGACGGGCAACCGGCTGGCGCGGGACAGGTCCCGGATCACCGGTATCATCATGGCCACCAGGGGGGTGTTGTTGAGAAAGGCACTGCCTAAGGCGATGGGGGGCAGTATTTTGACCTGGGCACCGGTAATCGACTTGGGCAGGCCGATCAACCTGTCCATGATCATGGTGATGGCGCCGGTGGCGTACATGCCGGCCGCCACCATGAAGAGAACGGCCACGGTGAGCATGCCCTGGTTGCTGAAGCCCTTCAGCAGTTCATCGGTCGGTGCGAGCTGCAGGGTCATTGACACGGCCAGCGCCCCGACAAAGACCGCCGGTGCCGGGATCTTCGTTTTTACCAGCAGGACGAACAGTCCCAGCAGCAGGGCAAGTGTCAGGTAGGCGGCAATCGTCACGTTGTCTCCACCGGTCTATTTATCAACAGTCGGATGTCCGAGAGCCGATCACGGCTGGAAGCCGTTCCCGCCATTCTCAGACGTTAAAGCCAATACACCTGGTCCGGAACATAATAGCTGATAAGCTTCAAGCTCAAAGCCGAATCCAGAGACCAGGGACCCTGAACGCAGATATTGGACGTTTTACGGAACCGTCGATTTAGTCCGTGTCGGTTTTCAGCACAGCCAGAAATGCGGACTGGGGCAGCATCACCTGACCCACCATTTTCATCCGCTTCTTTCCTTTTTTCTGTTTTTCCAGCAACTTGCGTTTGCGGCTGATGTCCCCGCCGTAGCACTTGGCGGTTACATCCTTCCTAAAAGCCGATACGGTGGCGCGGGAGATGATATTGCCGCCGATGGCCCCCTGGATGGCGATCTTGAACATCTGACGCGGGATTTCATCTTTGAGTTTGTCGCAGGCGATGCGGGCCCGGCCTACGGCGTTTTCCCGGTGAATCAGCATGGACAGGGCATCGACCCGTTCCCCGTTGATCAGAAAATCCAGCTTCACCAGGTCGGTCCGGCGGTAATCGATCAATTCATAGTCGAAGGACCCGTAGCCCTGGGTAATGGATTTGAGCCTGTCGTAAAAGTCATAGATCACCTCCCCCAGGGGCAGTTCGAAGACCATCTCCAGGCGTTTGTCGGTCAGGTACTGGTAGTTCTTGTTGATGCCCCGGCGTTCCAGGCACAGCTTCATCACCGCGCCCATGTAGCGGTCCGGGATGATGATGGCCGCCTTGATGTAAGGCTCCATGGCATACTCGATGTTGGTCGGGTCAGGGTAAAGCGCCGGGTTGTCGATGATCAGTTCCTCGCCGTCGTTCATCATCAGGCGGTAGCGAACCGACGGAGCGGTGAGGATCAGGGAGAGGTCGTACTCGCGCTCCAGGCGCTCCTGGACCACTTCGAGGTGCAACAACCCTAAAAAACCGCAGCGAAAACCGAATCCCAGGGCGGCACTGCTGTCTTTCTCGTAGATCAGCGAGGCGTCGTTGAGCTTGAGCTTTTCCATGGCCACGATCAGGTCTTCGTAGCCGTCGGATGCCACCGGATAGATGGATGAAAAGACCACCGGCTTGGCTTCCTTGAATCCGGAAAGCGGTTTGTCGCAGGGCTGACGGTGACCGGTGACCGTGTCGCCGCAGCGGGTGTCGCTCACCGTTTTGATACCGGCGATCATGTACCCCACCTCTCCGGCGCACAGCTCTTTTTTGGGTACCCGGACGATTTGAAATACACCCACCTCCTCCACTTTGTAGGCGGCGTTGTTGGACATGAAGCGGATGCGATCCCCGGCACGGATGGTTCCCTCCTTGATTCGGAAATGAACAATCGTGCCTCTGAACGGGTCATAGTGGGAATCGAAGATCAGGGCCTTCAGCGGTGCGTCCGTATCGCCTGTGGGCGGCGGCAGTTTCTGGACCACGGCCTCCATGATATTGTCGATACCCACCCCTTCTTTGGCCGATGCCAGGATAGCCGTTTCAGGGTCCAGCCCCAGATCCTCTTCGATCTGATTCTTGACCCGGTCGATGTCCGCCGACGGCAGGTCGATCTTGTTGATCACCGGTATGATTTCCAGGTTGTGCTCCAGAGCCAGATAGAGGTTGGCCAGGGTCTGGGCTTCCACACCTTGGCTGGCATCAACCAGCAGGAGGGCCCCCTCGCAGGAAGCCAACGCCCGGGATACTTCGTAGGTGAAGTCCACGTGACCCGGTGTGTCGATCAAATTCAAGTCGTAGGTCTTGCCATCCTTGGATTTATATGGCAGACACACAGTTTGGCTCTTGATGGTGATGCCCCGCTCGCGCTCGATATCCATGGAGTCCAGAATCTGGTTCTTGAAATCCCGTTCCGCGATGATTTTGCTGGACTGGATCATCCGGTCGGACAGGGTGGACTTGCCATGGTCGATGTGAGCGATGATGCTGAAGTTGCGTATGTTTTTCATATTATTACAGGTTCGATCGAAACAGGTAACATCTCTCGGTTGACACCGGTTTTTAACTTGGTTATAATTCCCTAATTTTATAAAATTTTAATTAATATCAGACCGTTTTCGGGCATGTCAACCGCTATCCGTAAGCGTTCTGCCGATAATGAAAAACGTGCTTCATGACACCTCATATTCTTATTGTCGACGATGACCTCTCCATTCGGGATGCGATGCATGAGTTTGTCGTAATTTCCGGTTACGAGGCGTCGGTCGCATCCAGTGCCGAAGAGGCGTTGGAGGTGCTTTCAGGAAACGTCGTAGAAGTCGTCATCACCGACATCCTGCTGCCTGGCATGGACGGCCTGGCATTGACCGACCGGATCAAGCGGAACCATGACATCGATGTCATCGTCATGACCGGTTACAGCACGGAATACTCATACGAAGAGGCCATCAGCAAGGGGGCCAGTGATTTTGTCTTCAAGCCGGTGCGCTTCGAGGAACTGCTGTTGCGCCTCAAACGGGTGCTCAAGGAACGTCGCCTCAACCATGAGCGGATCCAAATGCTGGAGAAGTTGAAGAAACTCTCCATCACCGATGGCCTCACCCAGCTGTTCAATTCCCGGCATTTTTACAGCCAGCTCAAAGGGGAGATCGAACGCTTCAACCGTTACGGGCACAAGCTGAGCCTGCTTCTGCTGGATATCGATAATTTTAAAGACTTCAACGATACCTACGGTCATCTGGAAGGGGATAAAATCCTTGTGCATCTCGGACGGATTATCAAGTCCTGCCTTCGCAAGATGGACACCGCCTACCGATACGGCGGCGAAGAGTTTACCATCATCCTGCCGGGAACCCATGGGGAAGAAGCCAAGACGGTTGCCGAGCGGCTTCGGTCCGCCGTGGCTGCCGAAGACTTCACCTGCGGCAAGGTTTCCGATTTGGAAATCACCATCAGCATCGGTGTGACGCAGTATCGGCAGGACGAAGAGATTTCCAGCTTTGTTCAGCGGGCCGATCAGGCCATGTACCAATCCAAGCAGGCCGGCCGCAACCAGGTCTCCTGTCTCTTCGACAATCCCGCCGGATGATCCTTAGCTTATGATTGAATATTCGTTTCTCGCAGCGCCGACCCGGGGAGATATCGATCGATTGACCGAGCTCTACCGACTGGCCGGCTGGTGGACGGACGAGGCGGACAACCCGTCCCTGGTCGCCGGCATCGTTGCCGGCAGTCACTGTTTTCTCGTGGCCCGTAAGGCCAAGACCATCATCGCCATGGGCCGCGCCATCAGCGACCGGGTCAGCGACGCCTATATTCAGGACGTGACCGTGGACCCGGCCTTCAGAAAACAGGGCATCGGTTCCCGCATGGTGGTGGCCTTGGTGACCCGTCTGGAAGCCGATGGCATCGGCTGGGTCGGACTCATTGCAGAAAGGAAGACGCATCCATTTTATCGACCCCTGGGATTTTTACCCATGGCCGATTCCGTGCCCATGCTCAAGACATCATGATGAATTTTAAACAACTGACACCGCCGGACTACGCGACCTATCTCCCCTATTTCAAAAACCAGCGTTATCCCCTGTGCGCTTACTCCCTGTCCTCCATCATCGCCTGGAACAATGACGAATACATGCCATTCGGCGCCGAATATGAAGGTGCGTTCATCGTGGCGGCTGAATTCGAAACCGTCAAAAAGAACCGGCATCTGCTGCTGCCGATCTCGCCGGAACGGATGTTTGCCCCCGAGGAACTGGTGGCGGTGGCCGATCTCGCCGGGTACACGGAATACTGGTTTGTCCCCGAGATGTATGTGGACCATTTCGGCGAAAAGGCTGTCGGTCGGCACTTTACGATAAAGCACCAGGGGGCCTATGACGACTATGTCTACCGGGTCGACGACCTGGCCGGGCTCAAAGGAAACCGGTATTCCAAAAAGCGCAACCTCATCAAGCAGTTCCAGCGTGATTATGTGGATCCGGGAAAGGTGGTCATCGATGCCATCAACCGGGATAATGCCGAGGAGTGCCTGCGCTTTCTGGAAGCGTGGTGCCGGGAGCGCGACTGCGACGCCGACGACCAGGTGGATCTTTCGTGTGAGAAGCAGGCGGCCATCAATACCCTGAATCACTTCGATGCGTTCGATCTGAAAGGCATCCTGCTGCGCATCGACGGTCAGGTGAGTGCCTTCGGCATCTCCGCCCCCTTGACCCGGGACATGGCGACCTTACAGTATGAGAAGGCTTTCGGCAGCATCAAGGGGCTGTATCAGTATTTCGACAACGCCTGCGCCCGTATGCTTGTTAACGGTTATACCTACCTGAACAAAGAGAGCGATATGGGCATTCCCGGTCTGACCAAGGCCAAGAAATCGTATCATCCAATCAAGATGGTACGGTCCGTCAAGTTGATCCTTAAAGCGAGGTGACACAATGGAACTCAAGGGGAAAAAAATCCTTATCCTGGTGGAGACGTTCTACAATGAATTCGAGTTCTGGTATCCTTACTACCGGCTCAAGGAGGCCGGCGCCCAAGTGACCGTGGTGGGGTCGGGCAGTGCCGAAACTTATAAAAGCAAGGCCGGGCTTCCGGTAACCGTCGATACCACGGCGGAGAAGATCGCTGTCGCCGATTTTGACGGCGTGGTCATTCCCGGCGGGTATGCCCCGGACCACATGCGTCGGTACCCGGCCATGGTCGGCCTGGTGAAAGGCTTTGCCGAGGCCGGCAAACTGGTGGCCGCCATCTGCCATGCCGGCTGGATGCTGGTATCGGCGGACATCATCCGCGGCCGAACCGTCACGTCTTACTTCTCCATCAAGGACGATCTGGTCAACGCCGGGGGCAACTGGGTGGACAAAGAGGTGGTGGTGGACGGCAGCCTGGTCACCAGCCGCACACCCGACGATCTGCCGGCATTCATGCGGGCCATTATCGGGGTACTTGGTGGCTGAAGACCGATTACTTGGGTAGAGACAAATTGCTTGACCGTGTTGGTGATAGAATTCATTCCCAAATCATCATTGAACCTGATGAAGACGGCACCTATCTGCCGTTGAGATGGGCTTAAACATCATAAGGCCAACTACCAGATCTTGTAGTCAGCTTTCTGCCTAATCAAGAGGAAAAATCGGTCTTGGAACGTTGCGATAGGGCAGTCGGTTGTAGCGCGGGGTGCAAAGTGCCCCGCTGTCGCAAACAATCACTTGTCCGGCAATCGGCTCGAACGCAGCGCGGAAGTGTTGCATCGATTTTAGCACCACGACATGCTTAATCTGCGGGTCGATACCAAACGCTTTAAATTGCTGCAAATCAAGTATTTGACGGGCCCTGGTGACCACCAATATCTCAATACCGTCGACGCGTAGAACTGCACTAGGGCCGAAAGAGCCGCTGAGCCCATGGATCATAGGGCCATCGCCGGTGAAACGCCCGTCACTGATAGAAACGAGTTCGCCCTCAACGACGAGTGGTCCACCACCGAAACTTGGATCGGTCTTGCCCCCCAATGCAATCTGAACCCGTTGGCCAACAGCAGTCGCATGCAGCGCCTGTGCTGCCCCGCGATCCACCATTGGACCAAAACAGGCATTCGTCACACCCGCCTTGAGCAGGGCGCGTAATAGCTCGGTTGAATCCCCATAGCCGCCGGCACCGGGATTGTCCGCATAGTCCGCAATTACCAGCGGCCCGTTGTCAGGCACGTATGCGGCTGCAATCACAGCCGTCTCTAAAACGCCGAGATAGTCGTTGAGCACCTCGAAGCGTCTGTTCCAGATGTCATCAGCGATCATTTCGGCAAAAGCAATGTGTGTCTCGAAATCCCCCTGACCGGTGACCAGCACCGTTGGGCCAACCCTTTTGACATCGGCACTGGCGAAACCGGCATTGATGCTCACGGCGAAGACGTCCGCCTTCTCCTCATACGCCCGCGCTTTAGCGATGCGCTCGATCATCGGGCCGATGTCGGTTCGGCCTCCATTGACTTCTTCCAGCATCGGCCGACTCACGAAGATCGTGCGCGGTTGGATCTCACCGGCCATCGTCCGGTGTAAAATTTCACCGGCATGGCGACCGGTGTCGCGCATATCGATATGCGGATAGGTTTTAAAAGACACAATGATGTCGGCGAGCGAACACATCTTATTGCTGACATTGGCATGTGGATCAAGGGTGATTGCAATTGGCATCTGCTCGCCCACCACGCTGCGGATACGCCCAAGCAACTCGCCTTCGCCATCTTCACAGAATTCAAGGTCCATGGCACCATGCAACCCGAGGAGAAGTCCGTCGAATGGGTGCTGCTTGATGGCGGAGATGATTGGATCACAGAGCCAGTTGAACGTTGTTCGCCTTACCTTGCCGCTCGGCCCCGCAGCGGCGCTGAGCACATGATTGACATGCCAGCCATGTGCTCGACCGGTGTCGAGGAAACCGGCAAGTTCCGTATTCGCCTGGCCGCGCTCGGCGATCGCTTCGGCACCCATCAGAACATAACGGTTTCTGAAGGCCTCTTCATCAGTCTCCTGGCGACTGAAGGAATTGGTTTCATGAGACATTTCGGCGGTCATAACGTTGAATGGCATCAGATTTCTCCTTGAACAATATGAACATTAAGCTGGTGTTCGGTACTTTGGTTATGTCCACGAAGCCCAACCGTCATCGTAAGCACTTCAGCGCGACCATCGCAATCAACCCGACCACCTGTCAGTTTCCTGGCTGACATCAGTTACCCAATGTAATGCAATGAGCAACCGGATCTTTTGGAAGACCGTTTTGGGAATTAATGGAGAACCCGCTTTCTATGGTGCCAAAAGCCACGCCCCTATCATTTCCCACTGATAAAGCTACGATAAGACTTTTAATCAATATAGCACTGGCTTTTGTTTTTTTAATCTTCAACTCATGCGAGGGCCTTCTGAACAGGATTGTTCTTGCTTTTTTTGGAATATAAGTTACAATATTTGTAACTGTAAAAATGGTAGGTTCAAATCTTGTCTGTCCAATTTCAATGATATTGATAAACTGGAGGCCGCTTTGCCGAGTGTGACAATCACACGTGATACGTTCCTCGAAGACAATCAGGGCCGACGGTTTTCCGATGTTGTCAACGATCCGAATCAACCTTTTGACGCAGTCATCGAGTTCTTTAATAATCCTGACAGGCAGCGCCGGATGGAGGAATCTGAGATTCACCACGACCGGCCGCCTTTGTCAGGTGTTGTCCGGGAGCTTGAATCGCATCCTGGCATCGATCGGTCTTTGGCAGACATACACACTCAGCGGAGTAAACGCTTAAGACAGGCCGTTGGTGTGGTCGTGCGAATGATCATGCAGGCCAGAGGTTGGCGGAAAACCGGCCGGAAAGGGTCACTGGGCGTCAGGACCGTCAATAATGGATTGGCCCCCAATCACAATACGGGCGGGCTGGCCTTCTGGTTCATCCGTGCCGAGCGGTACGATCGTGCCGAGGGGATGCCGTTTCAATCAGTGCGTGAGCGATGCCAGAAACTTTAGCCCATGGGTCTATGACAGTCGCAAGACGAGTGTTGCGTGCAAATTCATGCGAGAATCGTGAACATCGCCGAACAGCACCGTGAGGTGGAGAAAAACGCAAGACTGACCAAATAAAGGTGGAACTATCAGATAAGTCGCAAAAAGGTCACATAATGTGCGATCCAAATAAATCGAAATCGTTCTTCTGACCGATACCTCCCTTGCACCGCGGTATGAGCGGGTCGCCAGTTGTTGTCAATTTTTCAATCCTATTTACAATTATTAACCAAGTGGACGCCTCAATAAATGGTGGCTGCTTGGCACCCATTTGTCCATGTTGGCTGTTTCGAATGGCAACCCGGATCAAAATGAACGACTGGTTCCGAACACACCTAACCTCAATGGGCATGATGCCTGTGCGAAATTTTTGCACATAATTGATACCTTACGCGTAGAGAAGTTTTGTCGTTTTAAAAGCTTCTTTAATTTATGGAGTCAAATATAAAGGAGTTAAGAAAATGGCGATCGTGAATGAAACGGCCTTAGT
>Ga0272441_10014324_pt1 | contig 11271 bp, 15 predicted proteins | sample SSMProp6N_FD_193582 | JGI IMG/M metagenome (GOLD analysis project Ga0272441, IMG submission 193582) | Marine sediment archaeal communities from Little Sippewissett salt marsh, Falmouth, MA, United States - SSM-Prop-6N | ecosystem: Environmental > Aquatic > Marine > Wetlands > Sediment ... | reverse complement strand
GGTTGGACCGCTGGGATATAATAAAATTTTAGGGAGTTAAAAAGCTTATGAAGAAAGATGTTTTCACCTACATTATTGGAGGTAAAGCAGGTCAAGGTACAAAAAAAGCAGGACTTGTTGCTGCTAATTTTTTTGCTGATCTCAAACGTGAAGTTTTTCAGATGAATGATTACCCAAGTCTTATTAGAGGAGGTCATAACTTTTCTGTCGTTAGCACTTCTACTTCAAAGATTTATAGTCATTATATGAAAGCAGATCTCATAGTTGTTCTTGATCAAAGAAGTTATGATATTCATAAGAACCATTTAGCTGATAAAGGTATTTTGGTTTTTAATTCAGATAAAGTAAAAGGTGAAGGCATTGGCATTGCTATTTCTTCAGAGGCTAAAAAATATGATAATTCTGACTTAATCGAGGGTGTCGCTGGTATTGCTGTTCTTGCAGTAATTCTTGGTATTGAAAAGAAAAAACTTGATGAAATAATTAAAAAAGAATACGGGCGACAAGTAAAGGATAACATTGAATTTTCTAATGCAATATATGACGATGCTTCTAAAAAAATCAAAAAAAGGTTTGACTTGAAACAAGGAAAAAAGAAACTAGTTTCTTTATCTGGCAGTGAAGCAATAGGACTAGGTGCAGCTGCTGCTGGGCTTGATATTTATTTTGCTTATCCTATGACTCCTTCTACACCTGTTCTTCATTTTTTTGCTGGTAATGGTAAAAAACTTGGTATTGTAACAGTGCAACCTGAAAATGAGATTGCTGTTGCAAATATGGCTATTGGTGCTAGTTTTACTGGTGCTAGATCTATGGTTGGGACTAGTGGTGGAGGTTTTTGTTTAATGCAAGAAGCTTTTTCTCTTGCAGGTATGGTAGAAGCACCAGTGTTATTTTTCCTAGGTCAACGTCCTGGTCCTAGTACTGGTGTACCAACATATACAGAGCAAGGCGAGTTGTTATATTCCCTCTATCCTGGACAAGGTGAGTTTCCACGTATTGTTGCATCTCCTGGTAATATTGAAGAGGCGTTCTATTTAACTGCTGAACTTTTGAACTTGGTTTGGCGTTTTCAGACTCCTGCGATACTTCTTTCTGAAAAGCATCTTACTGAAAGTAGCATGAGTGTTAGTGTTAATCCAAATAAGACTAAGTGGGCACTGCCTATAACTCATGAAAAAGGTGAATACAAGAGATATAAGCACACTACTAATGGTATTTCTCCTCTCGTGTTTCCTCCTTCTAAACATTTGATTAAGTGGAATAGTTATGAACATGATGAACAAGGGTTAACTACTGAAGATGGTGTTTTAATTGCTAAGATGCATGATAAAAGGAGAACGAAACTTCAGAGTTTAATTGAATATTTAAAGAAAATGAAAACAGTAAATATTTATGGTGATGGAAAGCCTGTGATCTTTACTTTTGGTTCTACCACGATGAGTGTTTTAGAAGCCTTGGAATATGGCGGTATTAAAGCTACAGTTATTCAACCAATTTATCTTCAACCTTTCCCGGTTTGGGAGCTAAGTGAACACAAATATAGAGAATCAATCGTTGTTGAACAAAATAGTACTGGTCAATTGGAACAATTATTGAAAGATAAAAGTGACATCAAACCAGTTCACTCAATTCGACAGTATGATGGAAGACCTTTTGATCCTCAGGAACTTGCGCATAAGATTAAGGAGGTGTTCTAATATGACTAAGGATCTTGATACAAACGCTGAGGTAACATGGTGTCCTGGTTGTGGGAATTTTGGAATTCTAAATGCTTTTAAAAAAGCAATTAATAAACTTGAAAGCAAGGGTATTAAACAAGATAATATTATTATTTCTAGTGGTATCGGCTGCCATGGTAAGATTTTTGATTATGTCGGTTTGAGTGGTTTGTATTCAATTCATGGTCGAAGTATGGCAACAGTTCAAGGGATAAAAATTGGTAATCCTAAACTGAAAGTAATAGCGTTTGCTGGTGATGGAGATGCCTATGGTGAGGGTATTGCCCATATGATTTTTGCAGCTAAACGTAACGCTGATATTACAGTAATTGTTCATAACAATGGAGCTTATGCTCTTACAACTGGTCAGTTTTCTCCAACTAGTAAAAAAGGTTTTAAAGGTCCATCTCGACCTGAAGGAAATATTGAAGACCCTATAAATCCGCTTAGTTTGTTGTTGGAAGCTGGTGCTAGTTTTGTTGCTCGTGGTTATTCAGCAAAGATGGATCATTTATCTGATCTTATTGTTGAGGCAGTAATGCATGAAGGTTTTTCTGTTATTGATGTATTGCAACCAAGTGTTGTGTTCAATAACACTTATAAATTGTACAATGAAATAACTGAGATCGTACAAAAACCCGCTAAGAGTTTTGATGAGGCAGTAAAGCTTGTTAAAGATATGAAAGAGCGTATGCCTATTGGGGTTTTTTACAATGTTAAAAAACCTGTTTTCCATAAAGAATTAATGGGTGATTGGAATCCAGTTCAAAATAAAATGTCAAGAAATAAGAGATTAAAAAAGATAGAGGAATTTGTATAAATAATTCGTAAAAAGGAGGTAAAAAATATGGAAATAACTATGAAAAAATTGATTGAATTACTCAACCGAGATTTGATGCTGGAGTACTCTGCGGCTATACAATATATTCAACATGCAGCCGTTTTAACTGGAGCTGAATATGGAGATATTATCAAGGAAATAAAAATTCATGCAAATGAAGAAATACAACATGCGATAATTCTTGCTGATCAGATAGATTTTCTTGATGGTGTTCCAACTGTTGAGGTTGGTGAGATAAAAACATCACCAGATAATGTAAAGATGCTTGAGCAGGATCTTGAAGGTGAAGAAGATGCTATTCGTAGATACAAAATACGTATTGAGCAAGCTGAACAACTTAAGGAGTTTGCTCTTGCGCAGCAACTAAGAACGATTCTTGCTATGGAACAAGAACATGCAATGGATTTGACACAAGCACTTGGAAAATAATTTTTTTAAATTTAGAGGTTTGAAGATGAGATTATGGAAACTGAAAAAGGTTTTATTGAAAAAAATATTAGTTTTCAAAGTGGAAAAATCAATTTAGAGGGCACATTAACATTACCAAAAAATGTTAAAGAACCTTCTGTGGTTCTTTTACTACCTGGTTCAGGACATACAGATAGAGATGAGAATGCTAAAAAGGGTTTTCATAAATTTATTTCTAATAATATGAAAACTATCTCTATTCATCTTGCAAATAATGGTTTTGCGAGTTTTAGATATGATAAAAGAGGTGTTGGAAAAACTCAGGAGTTGGCTTTACAAGTTGGTTTTAATGATATTGTTAATGATGCACGATCAGCAGTTAAATTTTTATCTAACCTCAAAGAAATTGATAGAAATAATATTTTTATTTTAGGCCATAGTGAAGGTGGAATTGTTGGAACGATTCTATCTGCAGAAAATAAAAACATCAAAGGGTTTATTGGTATTGCTTCTCCAGTAACACCCTTAGATAAAGAAGTGTTAAGACAAATCAGTCATATTCTAACAATGCGAGGGAAATCAAAAGAAAAAGTTGACCAGCTTACAAATGCCTTCAAAGAAACATTTGATTTAATGAGAAAATACCAAGATTGGGATAAAATAGATGCTAATGAAATAAAGCAGATGTTTTCTAAAGCTTCTTTTGGATTTAAAATCCTACCTGCTAAAACCGCTAAAAAAGCTATAGCTAAACAATTTCGACCTGCCTGGTTTATTCAAAGCTTTGGTTATAATTTCGAAGATATTGCTGGAAAAATATCTTGTCCTGTGTTGTTATTGTTTGGTGAAAAAGATTATCAAGTGCCAGCTGAGGAGGGAAAAAGATTTGAAAAAATATTACTTGAAAATAATGTTAATGTTAAATTTGTGATTTTATCTAATATGAATCATATGTTAAGATATAATCCTGGAAAAATGGATCCTAAGACTTCTTTGAAATCCTTGGAAACTGATTTTGATAAAAGAGTCTTGGACAATATAACTGATTGGTTAGAGCATGAAAATGGGGGAATAAAACATGAAAAATAAAAATGATATTATTTTTAAATCAAAGGTGTCAAATTGGATTGCAGGTTTATACTGGGCTATTTTGATTTTTTTAGCTGTTATGTTTATTGGTATCCCACTTTTTGCTTCTATGACTTTTTTTGATAAAATTATTTTTGTTATAGCTTTTTTTATAGTATTTTTAATAATTGTTTTTACATTGTTTAGAGCATACAGATTGAGTTTTGTTATTTCTAAAGATAAGCTTTTGATAGGTGGTTTGCTTAAAAAACATGAGATTATGTTTTCTGATATTAAAGATGTTAAAAAGGTTCCTATTCCTTTTGGTTTTAGACTTTTTGGTGCTAGTTTTTTAGGTGGCAGATATTATCTTCCAGGTGTTGGTAATGCAACTGTTGCTATGAGTAATTTTGATGATGGTGTTTTAATTTCAACAAAAAAAGGATATAACTATGTTTTTACCCCAATAAATCCGTTGAAATTTATTGATGATATGAAAAAACATATTAAATAAAATATTTGGAGGCATAAAAAATATGAAAGTAAGTATTAATCAAGAAGATTGTATTGAATGTGGCGCATGTGAGTCTGCTTGTTCAAAGGTTTTTGTAGTGGAAAGTGGTGAAAAAGCAAGTATAACAAAAAAGTATCAGACGAGTAGTCCTGCTGAGGGTAAAGTTGGTGATGATCTCAGTAGTTGCGTTCAAGAAGCAGCTGATGGATGTCCTGTTGAAGTGATAAATGTTGAATAAACGTAGGTTGAGAAAATGAAATCAACTGAGATTTTAGATTTAATGCTTAAAGATCATAATCGTATTATGAAATATCTTGAAGATGTGGAAAATAATCTTGGTCGTGATTTTGGTTTTTTAAGTAATTCTTTCAATACTTTCCAATGGAATTTAGAAAAACATCTTTTTGTTGAGGAAAAAGCTATTTTTACTTCTTATAATCCTGATGAGCCTGATAAAAAATATACTTATTTTTCAGATCTTATGGATCAGCATACAGAAATTTTAGCTATAATTGAATCATTGAGAAAAAAGTTACAGAAAAGAGAGCCTTTTGATTTGAATGAATTGAAAAAGTTGTTAATGAAACATAAAACATTCGAGGAAAAAAACGTTTACCCGCTTTTAGATAAGGAGATTGATGATTGTACAAAACGTGTTATTATTGATCGTATAAAAGAAATTAGATTGTAAAAAAACGAATAAGGTCAAAACGGAATAGATAATCATGAAAGCTGTATTAAAACAAGTTGAAGGCTGTTCTTTTATTGGTAAAGCAGATAGTAATCATTGGACTGCAATAGATGTATCAAAAGATACTTGTGGCTTAGATGCAGCAACTCATCCAATGGAACTGGTTTTACTTGCTTTGGGTAGTTGTGCAGGATCTGATATCGTCTCTGTTTTAAAGAAAAAACAGGTTTTGTTAGAAGGTTTTGAAATTAATATTGACGCTGAGCGCGCGGATAGGTACCCAAAGGTGTTTACAAAAATTCATCTTGAGTATGTATTTTATGGTGAGAGTATTAATCCAAAACATCTTGAACAAGCTATCAGTTTGTCACATGATAAATATTGTTCAGTTATAGCTATGATAAAAGGATCGGTATCGATTACTTCTTCCTATAAAATTATAAATAAAGATACAAAAAAGTAGGAAATAATATGAAATATAGATATAGAAGGCATATAACCAATACATTGCTCTATGCAATAATAATAACAGCAATAATGGCAATACTCAAAGAATATTCACATGTAGGTATGATTATTTTTGCTGTTGTAAGTATTCTTGCGCTTGGTGCAGACAGATGGGTAGAGAATAAATACTTGAAGGAAGTAGAGGATAAAAGCATTCCTCCAAAATCTTAAATTTAAAAAAATCAGAGTTTGAGGAGAAGATGATGATAAACGAGCAAAAAAGAGATATTTGGTTGCCTATAAGTATTAGTTTCTTCGCTGGAATTGGGTTTATGAGCATAGTAAATATTATTAAAATTGTTTATAATCATCATACACTTGTATATGATTGGATTATGTTTGCAGTTTCAATAATTATTATAGTTGTATGTTTAATACTGTATCTAACAAAACCCGGTATTGCTCTTGAAGATAAAATTAGAAAATACCGTTAATCTTGTGGGTAGTTTCAGGGAATATGAACTTAGTGAAGAGGAAGGGTTTTAAATACCAAAATACCTGAATAACATATATTGGAGGTGTAACCGGATTATATTTATTTTTTAGCTATTTTTTAATTGTTTTTAAGTCATTATTATAAGTATTAACCAACTAGTGGAATTGCATGAAAACAAGTTTTCAGATTGGAAAAATTATAGGTATTCCTATAAAGGTTCATTTTTCGTTTATTATTATTCTTGCTTTGTTTGCATGGGCTTTTGCTGCTGAAAGTTTTTCAATTTTTGGTTTCACTATTGGTTTTGGTAATTTACCGATTTCTCTTGGTATTCAATTTTTACTTGGAGTTGTTATTGCAGTTTTGCTTTTTGTATGTGTACTACTTCATGAACTTGGCCATTCCTACATTACTCAAAAATTTGGGTATAAAATTAATGGTATAACTCTTTTTATTTTTGGAGGTGTATCTCAAACTGAGGAAATCCCACGTAACCCAAAGCAGGAGATGAGCATAGCTATTGTTGGACCCGCTGTAAGTATTTTTATTGGTTTTGTACTTTATCTAGTTTATAGTTTTATTAATCAGTTTAGTGGTTCTTTATCTTTACAGATTGTATCTGTTTCTTTTGGTACTCTTGCATTTTATAATTTGTTACTCGCTGGTTTTAATCTCATTCCAGCGTTTCCTATTGATGGTGGAAGGGTTCTTAGAGCAAGTCTTGCGATGCGTATGGATTATGGTAAAGCTACAAGAGTGGCATCTGGTTTTGGGAAGGGTGTTGCTATTTTTATGGCTGTTTTTGGGATTTTTTATAACCTATGGTTGACTTTTATTGCGATTTTTATTTATTTTGGTGCATCTCAGGAGCAGCAGGCTCTTGGTGTTTCTCTTGCTTTGGAAAACGTAGAAGTTAAAGATATTATGACTCCTAATGTTGAATCTGTTTCACCTGATATGAGTTTACGGAAACTTTCAGATTATATGTTTGCTCATAAACATCTTAGTTATCCTGTTATAGAGAATGATAAAATTGTTGGTACTGTATCTGTTGTGGATCTTCGCGGTGTTGGAAAAGATAGGCAAGATAGTGTTCTAATTAAGGATGTAATGCATAAGAATTTTCTTTCAATTTCTCCTGAGGATGATGCTATTAATGCATTTAAGACAATGGCTAAGAATCATAATGATAGGTTAATTGTTCAAGAAAATGGAAATACAGTAGGAATTATATCTTGGTCAGATGTGTTGCATGCTATTAAAATGAAAGAGAATCAAACATAAAAAATATTTATTATGTTTGGTGGGTGTGATTTTGGTTAAACCAAATAAGATTACTCGTGTTACTCGTTCAAAAGATGATGCACGAGTGTTTTATAGTCGTATTAGTCGTTTGTATGATTTTTCCGAGGGAAGTTTTGAAAGAAAGTATATACAGATGGGTGTGGAAAGGCTTTCTGTTAAAGAAGGTGACATAGTTCTTGAAATAGGTGTTGGTACTGGTGAGAGTGTTATAGAGTTTGCAAAGATTGTTGGTGATTCTGGTAAGGTTTATGGTATTGATATTTCAGAAGGAATGCTTGATGTCACTAGAATGAAGCTTAAGAAACAAGGTTTACTTGATCGTGTTGAATTGGTAAATAAAGATGCGATTGATCTTCCTTTTAAGGATGATTTTTTTGATAAAGTTTTTATGAGTTTTACTTTAGAGCTTTTTGATACACCTGAGATTCCAAAGGTGTTGTCTAAGTGTTTTCGTGTTCTTAAAAAAGGTGGACAGATTGGTGTTGTTTCGTTGTCTAAGAAAAATAGTAATGTGATGGTTAGAATGTATGAATGGTTGCATGGTGTGTTTCCCAGGATGCTTGATTGCCGTCCTATTTTTGTTGAAGAAGCATTAAATAATGCAGGGTTTAAAAAAGTTGATTCTTCTGTTATTTCTATGTGGGGTTTACCTGTTGAAATAGTTGTTGGAGAAGCTAAGAAATAATGCTTCAATTATCAGATAAAAATATCTGATAATCAATACCACTTTTCTCGGAGGGACATAAATAGTTTTTTTCGTATATGCTCCTGTTGGGAGTCATTGAAACTACTCCTGTTGAACAGGAGATAAATAGAATTATAAACAAAAGCATACTTTTCAAATAAAATTGTAAGGGATTATTATGACAATGCATAAGGTGTTTATTAGTTACTATCACAAAGATGATAATAAATACCGAAAAAAATTTGAAGAATCATTTGGGCATCTTTTTATAAGTAAATCAGTCGAATCAGGAGAAATAGATACAGATGTAAGTGACGAATATGTTAAAAGATTGATACGTGAGGAGTATATTACTGATACATCTGTCCTCATTTTTTTAGTTGGACCAAAAACTTATTGTCGAAAACACGTAGATTGGGAAATATCAGCCGGTCTAAGTAAAAAAGCAGGAGGATACTCTGGCCTATTAGGATTAATGTTACCAACTCATCCAAATTTTCGGGAAAAATACGATCCAAATACTATTCCAAAGAGATTCTATGATAATATTAAATCAGGCTTTTCGGACTTTTATTATTGGTCTGAAAATGAAGATAATATTAAAAAATGGATTGAATTTTGGGGTTTAGATGAACTAAAATATAATAAAAGAAAAGAAATTAAAAAATCCTTTTATAAAAAAAATAAAAAGAATCTAATTGAGCCTACTGATAAAGATGTAGAAAATCTAGGTGATATTATGCCTATAAAACTTAGACCCTTTTTACCGCCGACTTTTAGTTTTGATTGATACCTTTTACATCACCTCTACAGGTAGCTGCACACAGACGAAAAATAAGCGTTCTAAATACAGTCTCTCTCCTGTAAAATCCTTCTAACCCACCAGGTTCGTCTTGAACTGCAAATTTTACCTATAAAATCTTATCAGATATCTCAACAGGATTGACTATAAATTTTATTTTTTATTTGGAAGCCAATATGGATGAGAAATATCCTCAAAAGCAGACGAAGCAGCAGATGCACCTTCACCTACAGCTGTTACAATCTGACGAACACCACCAGTTATATCACCAGCACCATACACCCGAGGAATATTTGTTCTACCTAATCGGTCAATCTGAACATATCCATATCCATCAAGTTTCAAACCAATCTGAGTAGCAAGCTGATTATTTGGAACCTCACCAATGGCAACAAAAACAGCATCAACTTTCAACTCTTTTTCCTTCTCATCCTTCCTATTTTTAACCTTCACATAAGTAACCCGGCTATCGCCTATTATTTCTACAATCTCAGTATTCCACAACACAGGAATCTTCTCACGCTCAACAGAGTTCTTCAATGGTTGCTCACCTCTAAACTCAGACCCACGAGCAAGAATAGTAACCTTTGCACCCAGATTCTTCAAATACAACGCATCAGTCATCGCAGTATTTCCACCACCAACAACCACTACTGGTTTATTTTTATAAAAATACCCATCACAAGTAGCACAATAACTAACACCATGACCATACAACTTTTCTTCACCAGCAACACCAAGATGACGATGAGAAGTACCAGTTGCAAGAATCAAAGCCTGACCAACAAAATGACCCCCAGTAGCAATAGCTTCAACATGTTTACCGACTTTAATCTCTACAACTTCTTGGCCTTCTAAAACTGGAACATAATCCCGAACCTGAGCATTAATCATCTCCATCAACTGTTTACCAGCAATACTACGAAAACCAGGCCAATTCTCAACCATAGGAGTAATAGACATCTGACCACCCACCATCGCTTTTTCAAGAATAACAGTCTTAAGACCACTACGCGCAGCATAAATGCCAGCAGTAAGCCCAGCAGGACCACCACCAATAATGATAACATCAACATGAACATGTTCACCACCCGCTTGTATCTCTCCTATGAGATCTTCAGCAGGCTTCAACGTAACAAGCTCAGCAACAAAACGCTGCTCAGGCTCAAAACCATGACTAATACTTTGATCATTAATAATCGTATGAGGAACCGCACCAACATTATGCTTCTGAGCAAGATCAGTATTCTCCATAGAATCTACTGCTTCAGCAGAAACAAGATCAGGCCGCTCAATTGCAGCCTTAAAAGCATTCAACACCTGACCAGGACAATACGGACAACTAAGTGTTACAAAAACCTTAACATCCCTAGGTTCTTTTAACTGAGAAAGCATCTCTTTTGATTCCTTAGAAAGAAAACTCTTCCGCTGAGATATCATAATTATTGCATCAATAAAAGAACGGCTCTCTTCACCAAAAGGAGCACCAGTATACCGGATACTATACTTTTCAGGGTTAAACAACACCGTAGGAGAACGAGTTACAGCATATTTCTTAGAAAAATCATCACCAACTTTATAAAAATTCACAATAATCTTATCAGAAAGCTTGGAAAGTTCTTTAGCAAAAAGCGTAATCAAAGTGTTAAACTGATCATTCACACCATCCTTTGTAAAAACTTCAAGAAACACTTTTTCTTTTAACTGTTTAAAACGTTCACCTAAAATCTTCTTTGCATCTTCAGGAAGAGACCAATTCTTTAACGAATCATTCATAAGCATTTACCTCCTAACTCACAATTTAATAACATAAAGTCCCTTTATTAGAATTAATACATTTCTAACTTAATTAAAAAAATTTAATGATATTTTAGATATTTTTAATCTATTTTTAAGTCAACCTTATCAATGTACATAGAATTAAAACAGATAAGGATTGATATTATGTTACTCGAAAGAGAAAGCAAAATAAGAATACAATATTTAACAGAGGATGAAATAACTCTATTACAGTTATTAAGAAAACCTCTGATAAATTAAAATTTTAATCATATTCTAACTATTTTCTAATCAATTCTTAGTCATTCTTATATAAACAATTAATAATTTGAAATATAACACAAAAGAAGGATTGGGGGCCAAAATAAATAGATATTCAAGGCCAAATCGGAATCCTAGATTCTCAGATGAAAAAAGAATATTTACAGTGCCTCTTCCCACACCCCAATAACTAAAAAACAAAGGAAGCAACATATGAAACCAATAGGACTTTTAATGAGGGAACACAGACTAA
>Ga0272441_10014323_pt1 | contig 11272 bp, 9 predicted proteins | sample SSMProp6N_FD_193582 | JGI IMG/M metagenome (GOLD analysis project Ga0272441, IMG submission 193582) | Marine sediment archaeal communities from Little Sippewissett salt marsh, Falmouth, MA, United States - SSM-Prop-6N | ecosystem: Environmental > Aquatic > Marine > Wetlands > Sediment ... | reverse complement strand
GAGCCGGGCCGTCACGATCATGGCGGCAACGGCAGACAACAGGCCGCATATCGCGTATACCGCGATTTTCACCCTTTTTACATTCAGCCCGGATAAATGGGACGCCTGTTCATTGCCGCCAATCGCGTAGACATAGCGGCCAAACCGTGTTTTTTTCATGATAACAATAAAAATACCAACGACGAACAAGGTTATCCATACCGGCATGGGTATACCGGCAAACCAACCGGTTCCAAGCGAGCTGAATCCGCCCAGCCCGGTTATGGGATACCCGCCGGTCCACAACATCGTCAAACCGCGGGCGATGGTCAGCATCCCCAGCGTGACCACAAAGGGCGCGACTTTGAACCGGGTGATGACCGCGCCGTTAAACAGGCCCAGGGCCAGACCGAGTACTAAACCCACGCATACCGCTCCAAACGCGTTATAACGGATCAGCAGGTTTAACGGCTCTATGGCGACACCGTTTTTCAACAGTCCTGCCGTTACGGCGCCGGTTAACGCCAGAATTGAGCCGACCGACAGATCAATCCCCCCGGTCAAAATTACAAGGGTCATGCCGACCGATATACATAAATTGACCGAAATCTGCCGTAATACGTTCCACAAGTTTCCGGTCGTGAAGAACTTGTCCGACAGGATCGTCATCACAATTATCATTAATAATAACGCGATCAGCGATTGAGACTTTTGTAATATTTCCTTATACCGATTTTCCGGCATTGCTGCTCCTGAAAAGTGATTCGTTATTAATGTATTTCTCCGTGTATCACGGGATCGCGGCTTTCATTATTTTCTCTTCGGTGGCCTCTTCCCTGTTGAATTCCGCCTTCTTTTTTCCTTCGGCAATGACGATGATCCGGTCGGATATACCCAGTATTTCCGGCAATTCGGACGAAACCACGATAATACTCATACCCGATTTGACCAGTTCATCGATCAACGCGTATATTTCCCGCTTGGCGTTGATATCAATGCCGCGGGTCGGTTCATCAAGTAAAAGAATGCGGGGATTCGTGGCCAGCCATTTGGCCAGGATCACTTTTTGTTGATTGCCGCCGCTGAGGTTGGCCACTTTTTGATGCAATGAGGGCGTTTTAATTTTTAATTTTTTTATATATGAACCGGCGTATTCTTCCTCCAGCTTATCGCTGATCAGGCCCATTTTCTCGGAACGCTTCAGGCTGGCAAGATTAATATTGTCCTTAACGTTCATCATCATGATCAGGCCGCGTAATTTTCGATCTTCGGGGACAAAACCGATCCCGGCTTTGATCGCACCGGTCGGATTTGCGATGTTGAGCTTTTCCCCCTCTAAAAAAACGTCGACTGTGGACATATTCGGATGCAGACCGAATATGGTTTCCAGCATTTCCGTTCGTCCGGCGCCCATCAATCCGAAAATACCGAGAACCTCCCCCCCGGACACTTTAAAATTTACATGATCCACGGTATATTTTCCTTCTATGGTCGGATGCTCAAGTATACAATTCTCGATTTTGAACATCTCTTCACCGGAAACCGTGTGCGATCTCGGGTAAAGTTCATTCAACGGCCTGCCGACCATTTTCCGGATGATCAGGTCCTCGGTCACATCGCCGGTTTCAAAAGAATCAACAACCCGGCCGTCCCGCAACACGGTAATTCGATCGCTGATCTGAAACAACTCGTCCATTTTGTGACTGATATAAATGATCGTTACACCCTGACCGGTCAACAACTTTATCAGATTAAATAGAGTGGTTATCTCTTCATCGCTGATCGCCGAGGTGGGCTCGTCCATGATCACAATTTTAGATTTCAGTGACAGCGCTTTCGCGATCTCGACTATTTGCTGCTGGCCGACCCGTAAACCGGAAACCGGCTGCCGGGGATCGAGGTCCAGGTTCAATTGCTTCAGGATGTCAGAGGTTTCCCTGTACATTTTATTATAATCGATAAATTTCAGGGTGGTTAAGGGTTCACGGCCGAGGAATATATTTTCCGCGATGCTCAAATTGTGTATCAGGTTCAATTCCTGGTAGATAATCCCGATACTGCTTGATTGGGATTCCCTGGTGCTGGCAAATTTAACCTCTTCGCCCTCCAGTAAAATTTGTCCCTCGTAATCCTGATAAACTCCGGAAAAAATTTTCATCAATGTCGATTTTCCGGCGCCGTTCTCTCCGATCAACGCGTTGACTTTGGCCCGGTGCACCTTAAAACTCACATTGTCCAGTGCGATCACACCCGGGAATTTTTTTGTAACTCTATTTGCATCGAGAATAATATCCCCGGTATCTGATTCTTTCATTTTTTTACCTGCAATTTTTTATCATTCATATTTTTCTTTTAATTCATCAAGCGCCCTGTTCACTTCATCCCCTGAAGGGACTTTGTGATGCCATTCCGCCCTGTTTTCAATAAACGAGATACCAAAGCCTTTTTTGGTGCTGGCTAAAATCACATGAGGCTTTTTTATGTTATAATCCAGACTTTCAATGGTTTGGACCAATTTGTTGACATCATTTCCGTTGGTTGTTTTCACATCAAATCCGAACGCCGTCCACTTTTCCACAAGCGGCTCCAGACCCATGATGTTTTCAGTGCGATCTGAAAGTTGTAATCCGTTCCTGTCAACTATGACGATCAGATTATCCAGTTTAAAATTCGCGGCGCTCATGGCGGCCTCCCAAACCGATCCTTCCTGCAGTTCACCGTCGCCGGTCAGAACGAACACCCGGTAATCTCTGTCGCTTTTTTTGCCGCTCAGAGCCAGACCAACGCCGACGGAAAGCCCGTGCCCAAGCGCGCCCGTATTCAGTTCCACACCCGGGGTTTTCTGCCGCACCGGGTGCCCCGGCAGTTTTGATTCAAACTGCAGGTAGGTGCTCAACAACGACCTGGCAAAATAACCGGCCTCGGCAAGGGTGCAGTACAATCCCCCGACGCCATGCCCTTTGCTTAAGATAAACCGGTCCCGGTTCGGATCGTCAAGGTGAGACCTGTTCAAACGCAGAATACGGAAATATAAACAGGCCAGGATCTCCGTCTCCGACAGGTCCGCGCCCGTATGTCCCTGCCCGGCGTTCACATTCATCGTGATAATACTTTTACGTATATCTCTGACTTTAACTTTGATCTCTTCCGGCTCTAATTTGAACTCATTTTGATTTGATTCGGTCCGCATATCGCTTAATTCAATTCTTCCTTTGTTATCAATTTTAACGGCGTTTTGATCCATCCATTTACCGTCTCTCCGGCGATCGCCTGCATGGCATAATCAATACCTCTGGCCGCCAGTTGACTGCCGAACTGATCAATTGTTGCCAGCGCTTTGCCCTCTTTGATCAGCGGCCGGATGGACTCGTCATTATCAAACCCGACGACCGGAATAGTCCCGGCTTTGCCGGCTTTTTCAAGCACCCCGATAACGCCCAACGCCATAGCGTCATTTGAGCTTATCACGCCCTGCACATCGGGATGTTTCGCCAGCAATTCGGCAAACACGGTCGCGGCGCGGCCGGATTCCCAGTAAGCCACCCCGGTATCCAGCAAAACCAGTTCGTTTTCCGCGATCGATTTTACAAAACCGGCCTTGCGCTGTTGCGCGTTTAACGCGCCCGGAACACCCTCCATAATAATAACCTTGCCGCCCTTACCCAGTTTTTTCGCCAGAACGTCACCAACCATTTTCGCGCCCATCTCGTTATCAACACCCACAAAAGGCACGTCTATCTCCTGTTCGGCCATTGCCTGCCTGTCAAGCATGATATCGATATTGATGACTTTGATCCCGGCCCTGACCGCTTTGGCCGCGACCGGCACAAGCGCTTTGGAATCGATGGGGATCAGCACAATTGCATCGACTTTTTGCTCAATCAACTGCTCCACCAGGTCGATCTGTTTTTCCAATTCCGTTTGCGATTCCGTGCCCACGGTTAACAGTTCAAGGTCCCCCCTTTCCCGGGCATGCGCGAGCGCGCCTTTTTCCATCATCTGAAAAAACTCGGCATTCAGCGATTTCATGACCAGGCCGACAACCGGCTTTGGGGTATTCCGGTTGCAGGATATGCCGGATATACCCAGTAAGACAACAATAATCAAAAAATAATAAAATTTGTGCATAACAATATCCTGAAATTATTACCAGTTGGTTTTATTTTTTTCATTTACAATATTTTCCGCTGTAAAGCGGTCTGTGATCAGCACATTGATCAATCCACCCCTCAACGCGGCGCAAATGGCCTCCCGTTTTCGCTTGCCGCCGGCAATCGCCACACAACGTTTCACTTTTTTTAAATTATCAAGCGAGATGCCAAGCACACGATCATTTAAAGGAGAAAAAACCGGTACACCCTGCGCGTCAAAAAAACGAAGACAAATATCGCCAACCGCACCCATTTGACGCAGATTTTTTAGCTCAACGGACGAAAACCGGTTGCCGCTGCTGGCGAGTAATTTGGACGGTTCAAGCGCGCCGATGCCGACCAGCGCAAGACTCACGTGGTTATACAAACCGAACGTTTCTTTTACATACGAATCCTGCATCACCATTCGTTTCATGTCCGCGGATTCCACAATACCGGCCGCCGGTAAAAATTCCGCCCGTCCACCCACCAGTTCGGCAAGCCGGCGCGTCAGGTGATTGGCATGCACTTCCGCGGATGGATTTCCCACGCCGCCCAGTAACTGCACCACCTGCGTTTCACGGCATTTCACCGGCTGCATCGAATTGACCATGGCAAGAAGCGTGGAACTCCAGGATGACAAACCGATTATCTCGTTGTCCTTTATCGTCGTTTCAAGATAATAAGCGGCCGCACTGCCCAAACTGCGAAGAATTTCATCATCATTTTCATTCACACAATCGGCAACGATCACTTCTTTCAGATCAAAACGCTGCTGCAGAACTTCCTCCAGTTCGCTGTAAACACCCGAAGGGATATTGACAACGGTCCGGACGATCTTTTCCCTTTCCGCTCGTTTAAGCAGACGGGAAATAGTCGCCTGGGACAGATCAAGCTGCGAAGCAATCCGGGACTGACGCAGTTTTTTCTCATAATACAGTCTGGAGACCCGCGTCATCAGGCGAATTTCATCTAATCTGGACATGTTTCGACCTGGTTTTCATGATTTAAAAAAATTACTGATTTTTTTCTGATTTCGATTATTGATAAATATAATAAATATCTAATTAAATAAAACGTACTTTGTCTCATCAAGTGTAATATTTTCATTTTTAAATACATTATCCTGAACCGGCTGTAAAATTTTTGTCAGTTTTAGTACAATGTATTGATTATTTTGGACTGACCGCAAATATCTTCCATGTTGAAAAAAACTTGAATATTTGTAAATAATTCTTTACCTTAAATAGGTGAATATTTATTCAGCAATGAATTAATTTTCACACAGTATAACATTTATTTCCGTTATTGTCAAGAAAAAAGTTGACTATTGTAACGGGATGATCTCTTGTTTACAGGAGCAAATTATTTATTTTACTTTTCAACGTCATCTTATATCTTGATTGCTAATCAGAATATTTTATATTAAATGTATTATGTATTCCTAACAGGAGACCTGGACAGTGAAAAAAAACACCATATACTTGCTGATTTTTATGTTTTCTTTTTTAATCATCCACATCAACCTGTTTGCTGCTGAAAAGAGCAAAATAGCAGTGGTCATCTCTACTTTGAACAATCCCTGGTTTGTGGTGCTGGGCGAAACCGCTGCTGAAAAAGCCAGGGAACTCGGTTACGACGCCACGGTATTCGATTCCCAGAACGACACCAACAAAGAGGCCGCTCATTTCGAGAATATCATTGCCGCCGGTTACAAGGCGATCATTTTTAATCCAACCGATTCCGACGGTTCAATCGCCAATGTCAGGCTGGCAAAAAAAGCGGGTATACCCTGTTTCTGCATCGACAGGGGCATCAATTCAACCGGCGACGCGGTCGCGCAGATATTCTCGGACAATTACACCGGCGGTATGCTGATGGGCCGCTATTTTGTCAAACAACTGGGCAAAAAGGGTAAATATGTGGAACTGTTAGGCGTGTTGAGCGCCAATCCCACCTGGAGCCGTTCCAAAGGATTTCACAGTGTGGTAGACAATTATAAAAACATCAAAATGGTGGCGCAACAAAGCGCAGAATTTGACCGCAACAAAGCGCTTGAAGTGCTGGAATCCATTTTACAGGGACATTCCGATATCGACGCCGTCTGGTGCGGCAATGACGCCATGGCCATGGGCGCTTACCAGGCGCTGCTGGCGGCAGGGCTCGCCGATAAAGTTAAAGTATTCGGATTTGACGGCGCCAAAGATGTAACCGACGCGATTGCCAACGGCAAAATTACGGCGACGATCATGCAGTTTCCCAAAACGGTGGCCAACATGGGCGTGGAAAAGGCCGATCTGTATCTTAACGGGAAACGGGATTTTGAGGAAAAAATCCCGGTTTCGGTTGAACTGGTAACACAAAGCAACATTTCAAAATATACCGGATTCGGGAAAAAAGAATAAACGGGACTACAGTAATGAAAAAAATATTGATAATTCCTCTGATGATCTTATTGACGGCTCTTTCCTGTACAATCGAACGCCTGGATGAAGCCAGGCAAAGAGAAGCGCAAAAGGAATTCAACGCCGCCGATTACGCCAAAAAATTCTGGGACGCCACTCTTTTGAACAATCTGCATAAAGCAGTGGATGCCGCATTACTGATCAGGAAAATTGAAAACAATCCTGCCGGGGCCAAAAAAGAATACGCCCGTACTCCCGGCAATAGCAGTATATATTATTATTTCACCGGGGGAAAGGGTTATATCATATCCATCGAAGAGGGTATGATTTATATCGGCCTGAAACCCGGCGGCGACGAGCCCGATCTGGCCATTGTTACCAGCGAAATTTTCGGCAATGCCATCAGGGACGGATCGGGTCTTTTAAACATTAATGATTTTGATAACATTCAAAATTTTAACGATGTTTCTAACGAGATCAATAAAATCGTATTGGATAAAGTTGTCCCTGCTTTCAACAACTCTCTGAGGGTTGGCGACAAGATCACTTTTACAGGCTGCGCCGAGGTTATGGATGAAGTCCTGGACCTTGACCCGTTATTGCTTGTGCCGGTTAATGTGGAAAAACTGTAATCCCGGCATGCCCGAAACGTCTTATAAAACTTTGTTGATATAATATAAAGTACTTTTTTTCTTAAAAATTATTTTTACATTAATAATAATAAAATTTGTTTCATGGTAAAATATTGATATCAGGATAAAACCTGAAACGCGTTCTTGTAAATCAGATTTATTCTTAAAACAATAAGGATCATTATGAAAAAAACCTTTAATCTTTCCAGAAGGGAATTCCTGAAAACCTCGGGAATGAGTATGGGCGCGGCCGCTTTGACCGGAACGGAGTTGTTTGCTGAAAATGAAAAGGCACAAGAGCAATTTAAAATTTGTGTTTTCTCAAAACATTTGCAATGGCTGGACTATGACGGTATGGCTAAAACAGCAGCGGATATCGGATTTGACGGGATCGATCTCACCGTCCGTCCCAGAGGGCACGTGCTGCCTGAAAATGTAGAAACGGACCTGCCCAAAGCCGTTGAGGCGGTAAAAAAGGCCGGTCTGCAGGTCCCCATGATGACCACATCCATAAATGACGCGGCCGATCCACTGACCGAAAAAATATTAAAAACAGCATCAAAAATGGGTATCCAATACTACCGCATGGGCTGGTATAAATATGATCCGAACCTGGAAATAGAGGACAATCTGGATAACTTTGTTCAAAATTTAAAAGCGCTGGCCACAATCAATGAACACTATCAGATAAAAGGCGCCTACCAGAATCACTCGGGAACCGGATTCGGCGGGCCGGTATGGGACCTCTGGCTGACACTGAAAGAAGTCAATTCAAAATGGCTTGGCTGTCAATTTGACATCCGGCATGCCACCGTAGAAAACGGTCATACATGGCCAATTATATTAAAAGCACTGAGATCGCATGTCAATACGCTGGATATTAAGGACTTTATATGGAAAAAAGGTGAAAAGGGCTGGGAGCCCGTAAATGTCCCTCTCGGTGAAGGCATGGTTAATTTTAAAGAGTATTTTCAACAACTTGAAAAGTATAATATAAAGGTGCCGATCAGTCTGCATCTGGAATACCCGTTGGGCGGCGCCAATCATGGCAAAACGCAAATAACCGTGGAGCCGCAAGTTGTTATTGACGCGATGAAAAAAGATTTAAATTACCTGAGAGAGCTGCTGCAAAACAAATGATGATTTCACTCCCTGTTAATTTTTTATAACTAATAGAGGAGCATATCATGAGTGTTACAAGGAAAATAAATAAAGTTTTCAAAAGCGTCCCGACCCTGGAAGGGGCCGGTGTGCACCTGAAAAGGGCGTTCGGTAACCGGGAACCCAACCTGCTGGATCCCTTTCTGTTGCTGGATGATTTCCATTCCGATAATCCGGATGAATATATCAACGGATTCCCCTGGCATCCGCACCGGGGCATCGAGACCATTACCTATATGCTGCAGGGGATGGTTGAACACGGGGACAGTATGGGTAACAAGGGCGTTATCGAACCGGGCGATGTGCAGTGGATGACAGCGGGCAGCGGCATCATCCACCAGGAGATGCCCCGGGGAGAACAGGATGGTAAAATGTGGGGCCTGCAGCTCTGGGCCAATCTGCCCGCATCAAGTAAACTGATGGCCCCCCGCTACCGCGAGATCAAAAACGGAGACATCCCGGAGGTGACTCTGGAATCCGGCACAAAAATTAAAGTCATCAGCGGCACGATTGAGGGTTTTTCGGGACCGGTCATGGATATTGTCATCGAGCCGGAGTACCTTGATGTTCAAGTCCCGCCGCATACGATCTTCAACCACCCGGTTCGGGCGGATCATACCGTTTTTGCTTATGTTTTACAGGGACAGGGTTATTTTGACAAGGGACGGGATTCCTACGCGTACGAAGTAGAGGGCGCAAAGTATACCGATCTCGACAGAGAATGTCTGATCAAAAACGAAAGTCTGGTCATTTATGAAAACGGCGACCATGTTGAGATCACAACACAGGAAGAACCGGTGCGTTTTCTGCTCATCTCCGGCAAACCCATTCGTCAACCCGTGGCGTGGTACGGCCCCATTGTCATGAATACACAGGAAGAACTGCGTCTTGCTTTTCAGGAATATCAAAACGGCACATTTATTAAACATCAAAAATAAAGTTTCAAACATATTAACGACTATATTCACCGAAATATTTTTTATTTTATTTTTCTGATTTTAATCATGTATAATAATAAAAAAATTAATTAAACAGGGGTAATATCACAATTTAAGGGACACAAAATGGATACTGAAAAAAACATCAACAGACGTTCGTTTCTGGGGGCATCATCGACCGCAGCGATCGGTATGATGGTCGTGCCCCGTCACGTATTGGGCGGCCCGAAATACGTGGCCCCAAGTGACAAAGTGAATATCGGTTACATCGGAACGGGAACACAGGGCATACGTGTTTTAATGGAATTTTTACGCCACAAAGAAGTTCATATCGCCTGTGTGTGCGACGCGAACCGGGACAGTCAGGATTATCCCGAATGGCACAAAAACGAATTGCGGGACAAAATCCGAAATTTTCTTGACAACCCGACCTGGGGTACGGGTAACAAGGGGTGTCGCGCCGGCCGGGAAGTGGGTAAAGAGATCGTTGAAACCTATTACAGTAAAATCCGCGGGCTCAACAATTACAAAGGCTGTAAAGCATATGAAGATTACCGGGAACTTTTGGAAAAAGAAAAAGACCTGGATGCGGTATGTATCCTGACGCCGGAGCACCTGCACGCCACCATAGCCATTGCCGCCATGAAAAAAGGCAAACATGTCATCACACATAAACCGGTTTCCAATGTCCTGTCCGAGGTCCGGCTGGCGGCCAAAACCGCCGCTGAAACAAAATCCGCCACGCACATGTTTTGCTCGGCCTCAAGGCATACCACACCGCTGCTGAGTGAGTGGATATGGAACGGTGCCATCGGCCAGGTCCGCGAGGTGCACAACTGGACCACCAGGCCGTTCTGGCCGCAGGGCATGACGGAATATCCAAAAGATACGCCGCCCATACCGGACGGACTTAACTGGGACCTGTGGCTGGGGCCGGCGGAAGAACGGCCCTATAATCCGGCTTATACCCACGCCGTATTCCGCGGCTGGTACGACTTTGGTACCGGCCCTCTGGGAGATATGGGACATTACAGCTTTTACCAGTTGTGGCGGATATTAAAACTGGGATCACCCGTTAACGTGGAAGCCAGCCGAAGCGAATACTGGACCATTGAGGACGGTTCCTGGCATAAACATGTCAATACCGTTTCCCTGCCCCGTGCCGCGACCGTACACTGGGAATTCCCGCAGCGCGGTGATATGGCGCCGGTCACGCTGCACTGGTACGACGGCGGACTCAGACCGCCCATTCCCAGGGAACTGGAAATGGATGAACGGAAAATGCTGCCGGAAGGATTACTGTTTGTCGGAGATAAAGGGAAAATCCTGGCCGGATTTGCGGGCAACAGCCCCCGCATTATACCGGAAAAACAGATGAAAGCGTTCAAACGTCCGCCGAAGACATTGCCCCGTCCGATCGACGAAATCGACCAGTGGATAAGGGCCTGCCGCGGCGGTGAACCTGCGGGCGCCTGTTTCGAAAATGTGCGGCCCATTAACGAAACCATTTGCCTTGGAACAGTCGCGTTGCGCGCCGATAAAAAGCTAAACTGGGACGCCGACAAGATGAAAATCACCAATGACAAAGACGCCGATAAACTGCTGTACCGGAAATACCGCAAAGGCTGGGAACTCGACGTATAGCATATGAGGGGTTTGATTCAACAGGGCAGAATTTTTGCCGTGTAAGCAGTTTTGATACCAAAAAACAGCCCGGTTATTCAACGGGCTGTTTTTTCTAATATTACAAATTCGTGTTAATCCGTGGGAAGAAAAAATTTCCGCGTCTTTCCGCGTGTTCAGTGGTTTTCTTTTAACCGCGGAATACACGGAATAACGCGGAAAAATAACAACAAGACCCGATTTTTATTGTCTTAAAAAGATCATAGTCGAAATTAAAGCGGTATCTGACTTTTGAAAAAAACATCAGGCACAGTTGTTCAATTATTTAAAAGCCACAAAAATGAAATTGGGCTTTCTGGTCAATTTTGGTCACTTTCCAAAACTGGAATACGAAAGAATGATCA
>Ga0272441_10014322_pt1 | contig 11273 bp, 10 predicted proteins | sample SSMProp6N_FD_193582 | JGI IMG/M metagenome (GOLD analysis project Ga0272441, IMG submission 193582) | Marine sediment archaeal communities from Little Sippewissett salt marsh, Falmouth, MA, United States - SSM-Prop-6N | ecosystem: Environmental > Aquatic > Marine > Wetlands > Sediment ... | reverse complement strand
CCGCAGCATCTCTTCTGCAATGCGCTGCATTTTGGCTTCCGTATACCGCATTGCAGCGGGAGGGTCACCGTCCATTGATCCGAAATTCCCCTGACCATTCACTACCGGATAGCGCAGTGAAAAGGTCTGGGCCAGCCTCACCAGAGCATCGTAAATTGATTGATCTCCATGGGGATGATATTTTCCAAGAACATCTCCCACGATTCTTCCGCACTTTTTAAATGCCCGATCTGACCGGAGTCCCATTTCATTCATCGCATAGAGTATTCTTCTATGCACAGGCTTAAGACCGTCCCTGGCATCAGGCAGAGCCCTGCTTACAATTACGGACATCGCATAATTGAGATATGACTGTTTTACTTCATCTTCTATTGCTATGGGTATTACTCTACCCTTTTGATTTTCCACGCATTTCTCCTGGTCTTAAATCATTCTAAATATCAAGGTTGGAAACAACGAGAGCGTTTTCCTCTATAAACTTTCTTCTAGGTTCTACCTGATCCCCCATAAGAGTAGTGAATATGTCATCCGCCTCCACCATGTCCTCTAACCGGACCTGAATGATATTCCTGTTGTCCGGGTCCATTGTCGTCTCCCATAACTGTTCTGGGTTCATCTCCCCGAGACCTTTATACCGCTGTACATCAGGCGAATCACCGTTCTCCGACATCTCGTTCATGATGCTTTCTTTTTCCTTTTCATCATAAGCGTATTCGATCTTTTTTCCTTTATATATTTTATACAGCGGGGGCATAGCTAAATAGATATACCTCTTTTCAATCAACTCTGGCATATACCTGAAGAAAAATGTCAGAAGAAGTGTTCTTATATGTGATCCATCCACATCCGCATCAGCCATAATGATAATTTTATGGTACCGTACTTTACTGATATCGAAATTTTCACCGATGCCTGCTCCTATTGTAGCAATCACCGGCTGAAGTTTTTCATTGGACATCACTTTATCAATCCGTGTTTTCTCAACATTAAGCATTTTTCCCCAAAGAGGAAGTATTGCCTGAAATTGTCTGTCTCTGCCCTGCTTTGCACTTCCCCCAGCGGAATCTCCCTCTACTATATATACTTCACATTTTTCAGGATCTTTTTCAGAGCAGTCAGCAAGTTTTCCAGGAAGTCCCGTACTCTCAAGAAAGCTCTTTCGCCTGGTCATTTCCCTGGCTTTCCGCGCAGCAGCTCTGGCCCTTGCAGCTAAAACGGTTTTCTCTAGGATCTTGTCAACTTCTCCCGGGTTTTCTTCAAAATATGACGTAAGTTTCTCATTGAAAAATGACTCCACCAGGCCCTTTACTTCTGAATTTCCGAGTTTCCCCTTCGTCTGGCCTTCAAACTGAGGGTTCGGAATTTTAATGGATATTACAGCAGTCAATCCTTCCCTGACATCTTCGCCGCTTAGGTTTTCTTCCATCTTTTTAGAATGTTTTGACTTTCTCAGAAAGTCGTTTAGTGTCCGGGTTAATGCTGATCTGAAGCCGGCTAAATGAGTACCGCCCTCCCGGGTATTGATATTATTGACAAAACTGAAAATTGTTTCGTTGTATCCGACATTGTATTCAAGGGCAATTTCAATTTCAGCATCTCCATTCAATCCCTCAAGATGTATCGGTTTCTTATGAAGCGGTGTTTTCTTTTTATTAAGAAATTGAATAAATGATTTTACGCCGCCGTCAAATTTAAATTCATGGCTCTTTTGTGAGATAAGACGTTCGTCTTTTATTACGATTTTTACTCCCTTATTGAGGAATGCAAGCTCACGAAGCCTATTTGAAAGGACATCAAAACTGAAATCCAGGGTTTCAAATATTTCTCTATCAGGATAGAAACGGGTTGTTGACCCCGTTTTATCGCTCTCTCCTATTATTTTTATATCTTCCCTGGGTACTCCCCTCCTATACTCCTGGAAATGTATTTTCCCTTCACGATACACTTCAACTGTGCACCACTCCGAAAGAGCGTTTACTACGGAAACACCCACCCCGTGGAGTCCTCCTGAAACCTTATAACTATTTTTATCGAATTTTCCCCCTGCATGAAGTTTCGTCATAACAACTTCCAAAGCACTTATTTTCTCTGTTGGATGAATGTCCACCGGAATACCTCTTCCGTTGTCTTCGACCCGTACTACATTGCCTTTCTCAATAACTACATTTATTTCTGTGCAGTATCCTGCCAGTGCTTCGTCAATACTATTATCCACAACTTCATAAACAATGTGATGAAGTCCTTCCGTTCCTGTAGAACCTATATACATACCCGGGCGCTTTCGTACAGCATCCAGTCCTTTTAATATCTGGATATGTTCAGCGGAGTAATTTTTCTGCATTATGATTCCTATTCTGCTAAGATTACAAAATTATATATTTTTGCCTGTAAAAAGTAAAGTAAGCCAAAATTTCTATTGCATTGGGGCACCCTTTGTTGTACAATATTTAATTGCACTGTTAATAAGCTGTGGATAATTTAAGTGTTTTCCATTTTTTTTCTGTATATTTCTTATTTTACTATATAGGACGAAGAAAAATATTTAAACATTTGCTATATAGTAATATATTTCTTTTGGGAATAAGGAATTATACGATATTTCGTATAAAATGGAGATTTTTGCGTAATCCTGTTTTTTAACTGTTTTATATATGGGAATTTAAAAAATTGTTAATAAATTGTTAATAAGTTGGTGATAATCAGAGGTTTTCCATGAGCGATGGTGTTTGGGATTACAGTGTTTTCTGGAAAGAGTCTATCAATCAAATCCGGGAAAACATTTCCGAGCAGGAATATGTCATGTGGTTTAATAATATTGAATATGACAGTTCCGGTGAAAATGAAATCATCCTGCGGGTCCCTTCTTCCTTCTACCGCGATCAGGTAAAACAGAGATATTTAACCTTATTGCAGAATATACTTCTTGAACTTTCGGGAAATCATATAAACGTTTCCTTTGTTGTTAAGAAAATGTCAGGCAAAAAAAGAGAATCTTCCAAAGAGATAAAGAAATCCGCTGCCCAGCCTCTTGTTCAAAAAGCGAAAAAAAAGAACCATCCTCAATTGCGGGATGAATATATATTCCAGAGTTTTGTTATCGGTGAAAATAACTCATTCGCTGCAAACGCATCAATAGCAATCGCAAAAAATCCCGGAAAGGCATATAACCCCTGCCTTATTTACGGCGGTGTCGGATTAGGCAAAACACACCTTATCCAGTCCATCGGCAATTCAGCTCATAACGATTTTGATAATATAAAAATAGAATATATTACTGCAGAAACCTTTACAAATGAATTCATACAATCTATCAGAAATCAATCAACACACAAGTTCAAAAATAAATACCGTTCTGTTGATCTTCTCTTAATTGACGACATTCACTTTCTTCAAAACAAAAATGAAACCCAGGAGGAACTGTTTCATACTTTCAATGCCCTGTACGATTCCAATAAACAGATGGTCTTTACCTGTGACCGGCCGGTATCTGAACTGAAACATCTATCCAGCCGCCTCAGAAGCAGATTTGAACGGGGCCTCAATGTTGACCTCCAGCCTCCGAATTTCGAGACCCGTTTTGCTATTCTGAAGCAGAAAATTGATGACAAGGAAATTCCCATTCCTGAGGAAGTGATTGATCTTATTGCCCGGAATGTTACATCAAATGTCAGAGACCTTGAATCAGCCCTTACAAAACTTATAGCTTACGCTGATCTGGTAAATAAATCGATTACTATTGATGTTGCCCAGCATCAGCTCCGTGATCTTTTCTCAAATCCAAGACAAAGCAATATCACTATTGATATGATCCAGAGGGCAATTGCAGATTATTTCGGACTATCTCATAACGATCTTCGCGGCAGAAAACGCACAAACGCTATAGCATTTCCAAGACAGCTTGCCATGTATATTGCAAGAGAAATCACTGAATATTCAACAACCGAAGTAGGAAGGGATTTCGGCGGCAGAGACCATACAACAGTCATGCATGCATGCCAGAAAATAGAAGAAAGAAAACACTCGGATCCAACTCTGGAACCGACGATTCAGCATCTTATACGTTCAATAAAAGAGTACGGAACTAAGGCATAATATGTTAGTACATAGTGGAGAATATGTGGAGAAAAACGTGATCCTGTGAATATGTGGAAAAAGGAGTAAATGAAACAATATTTTATCAACAGATTATATATTTACCATCAAAGCAAATAGGTGTACTAATAACAAATACACAGGCCCTATTACTACTACTTCTAGTTAGTATATATTAGTTAAGGAGAAACTGATGAACTTTATATGTGAGAAAAATACACTGCTCAGGGAAATTGCTATAGCCCAGGAGATAATCTCGTCGAGAAATGTAATGTCCATTTTATCGAACGTCCTTTTGGAAGCTGAAAATGATTCCCTTACTATAAAGGCTACTGATTTGAAGGTAAGTTTTGAGTCAAAAATACCCGTATCTGTTCAGGAACCCGGGGGCACTACAGTTTTTTGTGACAAATTTCTCTCAATACTACGTTCTATTCCTGACGGCGAGGTGGAATTTAAACAGGGGCAGGACCGGCTGACAATTCTCCCTAGGGAAAATAAGATCGATTTTCAGCTGAAAAGCATTGCATCTGATAAATTTCCGGAACTTCAGAAAACAGCAGAAGAAAATTATTTTAAAATACCTCAGAATGATTTTATTGAAATGATAACTCAAACAATATTTGCTGTTTCCGATGATGAAACCCGCTATTTTATGAACGGAGTTTATATGGAGAATGAAGAGGGATCCCTCGTTATGGTTGCTACAGACGGAAGAAGACTCTCATACAGCAAAAAGGAATTTGATCAGGAACTACCATCATTTAATCCTGTAATTATACCGCCTAAAATACTAAATCTCGTAAAAAAACTTTCGTCCGGGGAAGGAACCGTTTCTATTGCTATTCTTGATAAAAGTATATTTGTGAAGTTTGATAATCAGAAACTCACGTCCAATCTTATTGAAGGACAATTTCCTAATTACAGGAGAGTCATACCGAGTTCACAGGAGTATGAATTAAAGGTAGAAAGAACAGCTTTTATGGAAGCACTCCGAAGGGTTTCATTATTAGTTGAACAGAAATCGAGAAGGCTCTATCTAAGTATCAGCAATAATACTATTGTACTCCATTCTGAAGAGAGCGAGATAGGTGTTGCAAAGGAAGAGATTTCATGTGAATACGAAGGGCCTGAGTTGAACATAGCACTGAATTACATATATGTAGATGAACCTTTGCGGGTAATGGAGGATAACCTGATAATTCGGTTTACTGAGGTGAACAAGGCTATATCATTAATACCTGACCCGGAAAAGGACTACTTCCATATTGTCATGCCAATGCAAGTTGACTAATGGGATTTCTCTCAACCAGGACATATCATTTTAGAAATTTAGCTGATCAGGAAATACCTCTGGATGCAAAAAGCATCTGTTTTTTAGGAAGAAACGGACAGGGTAAGACCAATTGTTTAGAGGCAGTCTATCTTCTCTGTTTCGGTTCTTCATTCCGCACTCGTCATGAAAAGATTCTCATCCGGCATGGAATGAAGGAAATGTCGGTAACAGGAATGTTTAATACGGGATCAGAGGCTGATATAGCTCAGCAGTCAGTACAGATAAGCATTGAAAATGGAAAAAAGAATATAAAGTTAAACAGCAGAAAGATCCAGGACCGCAAAGAGATAATTAATATTATGCCCTGTATTGTCTTTGCACATGAAGATATCTTTTTTGTAAACGGCGCTCCTGAAAGAAAGCGTTTGTTTATAAATCAAACGATGAGTCTTTCTGATCCTCTCTGTATTGATGTATTCAGACGGTACAGACAGATCCTTAAATCCAGGAATATCCTCCTGAAAGAACAGAAAAGAGATCAGATTGATGTGCTCACCTATCAGCTTGCCCGGGAGGGAAAATATATCTGCGTGGAGAGACAAAAGCTGATTGATGAATTTAATGAAACATTTGTACCTCTTTATAAGACAATATCAGGACTTCAGGATGATCTATCTATAAAATACCGTTCATCCTGGAAGGATTTTCAATCAGAAGAAGATATAGCGGGAATGATGATGGAAAAGGTGAACAGGGATTTAGAGTATGGTACAACAACGTCAGGACCTCACAGAGACAATCTCTTCTTCCTGCAGAATGGAAGGGATTTTGCCGGGATAGGTTCGACAGGACAGATCAGACTTATTTCTCTTGTTCTGAAAACGGCACAGGCTGTTTTTTTTAGTAAAAAGACAGGGAAACTTCCAATTCTTCTACTTGATGACGTGCTTCTTGAGCTAGATGAAAAAAGAAGAGAGATATTTTTTTCATGTCTTCCGGATTATGAGCAGGCACTTTTTACATTTCTTAATATTGATGATATGCAGTATATTAATAAAAACAGCCGTATGGTATATTTTATTGAAGAAGGCGTAGTTAAACCGTGGAAAAAGCAGGAGATCTATTAAAGTCTTTTCTTAACAATTCACAGATGGATACAGCAAAAAGATATTCATCTTTATTCAGAAGCTGGGGAGAAGCAGCAGGAACAGATATTGCTTCTCATTCTGAGGTTATAGACATTAAGGGAGATACTGTTCTTGTAGGTGTTGATCATCCTGGATGGATGCAGATGATTCATTTTAAGGAGAAAAATATACTACGGTATCTGAAAAAACAGTTTCCTGAATTAGGGATATGTAAATTACATGTTAAGCTTATAGAAAAAGATATATACCAGCGGAATAAAATGTCAGAAAAAAAAGAGAGAGGAACCGCATCACCAGGCTCAAAGAAGGAGTTTGAAAAAGTCCTGCAGCAGCTGAAGATAAGTATCGAAAATAATGATAAGAACTTTAAAGAAGGCAAATGATTCAGCAGTTTCTTATTTCCTAAATCCTTTAAATATGATAATTTTTGTATTAGGAGGCTGCATTTACTAAAAAGTATAAAATCAAAAATCTTAGGTCTCTGATATTATTTATTGGAGGAAGATTAAATGAAATTTAAACTAAAAAAGTCTTTGTTCATGCTAATAATTATTATACTTACAGTTTTCAGCTGCAGTACTATAAAAGAACAAATTAAATTGCCGGAAGCAGCTCAAAAGATTAAACCTAAAGAGAATGATTATCTTGAAAAAGATGTTGTTCTAGCCAGATTTATTTGGGAGGATTTTTATGAAGCGAGCTTTTTCCCGGCAAAAATATTGACAGAAGCAAGCGAGAAAACAAAGGATGAATATGAGGTTGTGTCTTTGACCGGGTCCCCTGATGTTTCAGAAGGAGCAACGATCTGGACAAAAGATGTTATATTGGAATCACATCCCGCTAAGGAAGAAGAGTTAAAGGTTGGAATTGTCATATTATATACTGGTGATGAAACAGCAAAGAATGATGAAGATCTTAAAAACTCCAGATGGAATAGAGGCGTTATTCTGAATATCGACGAACTTTATAAGGAGATTGTATCGATTAAAGGCGGAATATACCGCACTGCCTATGATATACACATAAGGAACATTCGTATAAGCGATGTTCCTTTTATTGAACCGCCGACGGAATAGTAGTTTCTCGACAGGTAATTGACATTGCCATAGGTGTGCAAGTATACTATTACGCCTTGCAATACTGATAAAATAGAGAGAGTAATTCTTTATATAGTAATAATATCTTCATTGTGTTGAGATAAGGAGTTTCATATATGAAAAGAACATATCAGCCTAGCAGAGTGAAAAGGAATAGAAAATTCGGATTTCGTGCCAGGATGAAGACCAAGGGAGGAAGGTCCGTCCTTGCGCGGCGAAGAAAAAAAGGAAGAGAGAAACTTTCTGTAGCTGATGAAAAAAAGCCTTACTAAAGCGGAAAGGCTGAAATCCTCGTCGGAAATTCGAAGAGTTTTTTCTTCAAAATGTAAGGTAAAAGTCCCTGGTTTAGCCATATACTGCGCGGAGAATGATCTCCGGTATAATCGTATAGGAGTGACCTTTGTTAAAGGATACGGTAATTCAGTTCAGAGAAACAGAGCTAGAAGAATTATTAAAGAAATTTACAGAAATAGAAAAGCAGAACTGAATCAGGGATTTGATATAATGATTGTAGTCCATCCAGGGATGGATAGATATAGTGAAAGGGAAAGACAGATGATTTCCCTCTTTCAGAAGGCAGGAATCTTTGCTGCGGGTACTAGGCACAGCCTGTAAATACACGCTCCTCGGAATAATCTGGGCATATTCTAAGTTCATCTCCCCTCTGTTTCCACCGACATGCAGATATGAACCGACCTGTTCCGTATACGCAAGGCAGGCAATTCAGAAATACGGTCCAGGGAAAGGACTGATTTTAGCTCTGAAAAGAATCTCACGCTGCCACCCCTTCCATGCCGGAGGCTATGATCCGTTAGAGTAACAAATTAGATACAGACAGGAGTCTTTTGTAATTATGGATAAAAAAACACTCATCGCAGTTGTCTTGTCAGTTGTAATAATATCCGTTGGTTTTATGATTCAAAATGCATTTTTTGCGCCGGAAATACCGGAAACTGCGGCAATAGAGGAAACGACTGTTCAGGAAGAAGCTGAAGCTCAGGAGATGGAAACTACTGAGATTACGGAAACCGAGGCGGAAGAACCACGGGTTTATGATACTGCTGCTGTAGTATCAGACAATGTAGAACCAGTACCGAATGACGCACTTCCTCAGGAAATAAAAGCAGAAACAGATGTTTTTAACATCACCTTTTCAACTAAAGGAGGTGTTATTACCTCTTTAAAGCTCAAAAAGCATATGGACGGTGATGATTTTGTAGAAATGATCTATAGGAATGATACCGATTACGGCGCATTTGATATTCATTTCGGTTCTCCTGATGTGAAGCCCGTGGATGATCTTTTTCATTACAGGAAAATCGGTAACAGCACCTTTGAATTTTACAGGGATTATAGAGCACCGAGTCAGAACGGACGTCCTGGAGATGTTTTTACACTGAAAAAAACATACATCTTTGAGCCCCAGGAGTATCTTTTTGAGCTTAAGGTAACCATAGAAAATAGTATAAAAGAATACCCTGCACTGGATTTCAATGGTATTGCTTATACCCTCGGTGTAGGCCCGCAGATCGGTCCGAGTTTTACGAAACTTGATGGAAGGAGAGAATATCGTCAGTACTACACATATTACGCGGGTAAGAGAAATAAAGAGAAGATGCCCAGAGATAACCTTCTTACAATTGACCACGATTACATATGGGCTGCTCTTGTAGGAAAATATTTCACAATAATCGGCATACCGGATGCAACTGAATACCGGCTTCAATTTAGAGCCGGGTCGATTCCGGGAATAGAAGAAAGTTCAAGAATGTATCTCAGCAGACCAATTATCAAGAGTTCGAAAAATACTGATATTTTCCGGTTTTATGCAGGTCCGAAAGTTGCCCGGGTGCTGAACCGTTATGAAAGCAGTGACAAAAATGCTTTTGGCGTACAGAATCTTGGGCTGGAAGAGGTCATCGACTCAGGAAAACTCTTAGGCTGGCTTGAAGCTGTTTTGAAAGCACTGCTGGTTATGTTTTATAAGATAATTCCTAATTACGGTATTGCGATTATTCTTCTGACAATACTGGTTAAAGTAGTACTGTTCCCTATCACCCATAAAAGTTACGAATCAACCTCGAAAATGCAGGCATTAAACCCGAAGATACAGGAAATTCGGAAAAAATTTGAGAAGAATCCTCAAAAAATGAACCAGGAAATGGCCGCCCTTTACAAGAAAGAAGGTGTAAGCCCCCTCGGCGGCTGTCTGCCGCTTGTTCTGCAGATGCCATTTTTCTTTGCGTTATACGGCCTGCTCAACAAGCATTTTGATTTGAGAGGAGCTGTTTTTATCAGGGGCTGGATCGACGACCTTTCATCTCCTGAGTCGATCTTCAGTTTTGCGCCATTTAAAATTCCCCTTGTGGGCTGGAGTGATATTCGTCTGCTTCCTATACTGTTTGTTGTTTCTCAGCTGATATCCAGCAAGGTGATGCAGACACCGTCAACCAATGATGCATCTCAAAGTCAGATGAAAATGATGACATATATGATGCCTATAATGTTTTTCTTTATTTTATATGAATCACCGTCAGGCCTGCTGCTCTACTGGTCAATCACAAACGTCCTCACAATGCTTCAGCAGAAATACCTGGTTCCTCTTCTGCAGAAACGGAAAGCGAAAAAAGGAAAATGATATGATGGAGGAATCCTATATGATAAAAGAGTTCGAAGCAAAAACAGAAAATGAAGCCATAGAGATGGCAATACAGGAACTTGGTCTTGATAGAGAGGAATTCGATGTTGAGATCATAGACGGTGGAAAAAAAGGAATATTCAAAAAAGGACCCGTAAAAATTAGAATTCATGTTCCGGAAGATATGGTAAATACCGGACAGACAAATTTTGAACCTCAGGATGATGCTGAAAAAAAGATTATTCAATTTGTAGAAGTCCTTATAAGTAAAATGGGATTTCCCGGATCTGTCCGTATTATTTTCCAGGAAGAGAGGAAAATAGGTCTGGAAATAGATTCTGATCATTCCAGCATATTAATAGGTAAAAAAGGCAAAAATCTTGATGCATTACAGCTTATAGTGAATGTCTATGCGGGAAGAGTAGGAAGTCTGAAAAGAGTTATCCTTGATGCCGAAGGCTACCGTGTCCGGAGGGAGGAAACGCTGATACGAATTGCCAGAAAAGCCGCTGAACAGGTACAGAGATATCATAATTCCAAGCTTCTTGAGCCTATGAATCCATTTGAACGGAGACTTATCCATACATCTCTTAACGGTATGAGGGATATAGATACGAAAAGTGAGGGAGATGGGTTATATAAGCAGGTACGTATTATTTATCGTGGATCCCGCAACTAAATGTGAATATGCTGTGGATAACCTGGTGAAAGAATAAAAATACCGGGATATATGCCTCTTCAAGGCCGTATCGGATATTCTTCCTAAAGCCTTAAGGGGCATTTTTTATAATTTCTGTTAAATAGTGATTAAAATACTCATTTATTATTAAATAACTATTCGGAATGTTATTTTTTTTCATATTCCCATAATAAAAGACTTTCATTTTATTTTTTCATAAAATTGCAGAAATATCCCTATTCTGTTTTGAGGCTGTGGATAACTTGTGGATTTTTGGGGAAAGCAGGGAGTTACTGTGACTTATGAATATCGTTGATTTGTGTCTAGCTTCCGCCGTTTTTCC
>Ga0272441_10014321_pt1 | contig 11273 bp, 24 predicted proteins | sample SSMProp6N_FD_193582 | JGI IMG/M metagenome (GOLD analysis project Ga0272441, IMG submission 193582) | Marine sediment archaeal communities from Little Sippewissett salt marsh, Falmouth, MA, United States - SSM-Prop-6N | ecosystem: Environmental > Aquatic > Marine > Wetlands > Sediment ... | reverse complement strand
CAATTCGGCAAGTTCCTTTACCTTTTTCTTTTTCATATTTGGGCCCAGATGGGATCGAACCATCGACCTACGGTTTATGAGACCGCCGCTCTGACCAACTGAGCTATGGGCCCGCAGGACTCAGTAGCTGCTCGAGTACGAGTCACGTTCCGGGAGTTTGTTTGTACCCTGTATTTCGACATTCATGTTTATGAACCTGATGTACTTCTGCTGCAGATGGAAGTTGGCATAGTATACATAATCCTCCATGACATCTTCTACATCATAATCATAGGAACCGTTCATCCATTTGAACTTAACGTACGGATGCTCGTCCTCCGGTATGATCGTAAACTTGATCTTCTCCGGCTGGATGTATGAAACGGTAATTCTGTTTGAATTATCTGTCCAGCAGAACATGACCGTCATTCTCTCCTGTTTGGACGTGTATCCCTTCTTGTCGTTGTTTATGGCGAAGTACGTCTCCTGACCGTTGATGAAGAACGGTATCGTCTTGTGGTCGCCCGCAAGAAAATCTCCAATTGAACTTCTTTCCGACGACTGCCCGAAACAAAGTCCGAGCAGGGCTACTGTAACGATTAAGATTTTTGCTTTCATTTTATCACCTCTCATGTTTTTTGAAAAATACCCCCGTAGGCGGGATTCTGTTTTAGACCTGCATTTATCTGTTGGCCTCTACCTCATCATTATCGGGTCGCTCACCCCCTAGATTGTTTTGAGTTGCAGCCTCGGTAGTGCTATCGGAAATGTAGACATGATCATAGACGTTGCCGAGTTCCTTCATCAGTGGCTCGGCAAGCCAGGCGGGTATGTACGTCCCCTTATCGGTGGCGCACTTGCTTAGCCTGTTGAACGCTCCCATAAGGAGTTTGTCCCTCATTTTTTCCAAATTTCCTCCTACCTTAAGCGATGCTGTCCCGACCTTCCTCTCCTTGGAGCGCAGATCCGGGGTATTACTGTTCTATGAAATCGAACGGCTTCACCAAGTGTTTCTCGATCTTTATTTCCGTTTTGGCGATTCTTGAAATGTTGACAAGCACGTCTTCCTTTTTCAGCCTGTCCGTCGTGTACTCGGTCATAGGTTCGAACAGGTAATCCTCCTCAAGCTTGAGTTTCAGCTTATCGTTCTCATTCTCGGAGAAAAGCAGTTCTTTTTCCTCTTCGTTGTCGGGAACTATGACTATGCCGTTGACGCCTGTTGAAAGTTTTATGACCATTCACAGCCCCCTTACGAAATCAGGCACCTGTCGTTAAGCAAACGAAGCAGGACATCGTACATTATCTTGTCATTTTCGCTGCTCGTGTGCTCGTACCTTCTCCTGAAATGCTCAAGATCCTCATTGCATAACGGGTCATTCCTTTCCCTCCTGACCCTGTAGAAAAAATCATCCATGATGTGCGGTTTTCTTTTCATCTTCCCTGTTTTTGTCCTCCTTGTACCATTTATGCCATCCCCAAATGGCAAGAACAAGATACACCGTCATGAGTATCGTCTGCGAATATATGCCCTTGTAAAGATCATAGCATACCCAAAACAGGTTGCTGAAGGTCCATATGACGAAACACCACCATTTCTTCTGGAGATTGGCTATCACGCCTACCACTCCACTTACCATGGCTACGTATGATGCCATGTCGAATATCTGTGCAAAGTTGTTCATGGTATATTATAGCACCTGTCTCGAAAAAGTAAACTAAAAAACGCAAATTATTAAAGTTAATTTACATATGAACGAGAAGGATTTCCTCAGGATTCTTGACCTTGCCGGCGTGCTCAACGAGGCGATGTACCAGAGTTTCTATGACAAGTACCACAGAAGTTTCAAGACGCAAGCCGAATTCAAGAGGTTTGCCGACAGAAACCAGAGATTGTACATAACGCCTGAAAAACCCGATGAGAACATAAATGATTACATCAATTTCCGGGAACTTGCCGTCAGCCTTGACAATGTCGTGGAAGACGCAAAAGAACCGTTCATAGGGAAAGACCACAAAAACCCCCTGACAAACGAGCAGATATCATCAATCAGGGCGGCCAGGGTGTATGCCGTTGACTATAATTCGCATTTCGAATGCCGGTTCTTTGACCGACCGGATGTGATGACGAAATACGAGGATGAAAGAAAGGGGACAACCTACACCGAAGATGACGGCTTCAGGATGAACAGGCTCCCAAACTTCCCTCCGGAAAGGCTTGCCTCTGTTCTGAGGGAAATGCTGGTCAAGGGCGTGGGCAAGGTGCTCAGGAACCAGAAGAAAATGACTGTTTCAAGCGATAAAAACAGGGCCATTTTTTCGGGAAACTACGGCGGTTCGGCAATCGAATTCGTGGCCGAAATACTCGACGGCAGCATCAACCTGGTAACCATATACCCCGAAGAGGACAGCGCCGAGAAGCACAGGTGGGCTCATAAGGGTACCCCAGTCTTCAAAATCAACTGAATTTTTATTTCTTGACTTTCCGTTAGTATTATGTTATAATATAGGTATGAAAGCCGTAAATATAGATGAATTTTCCTCTGTCGTTAATATTAGCCTAAAGGGTAAATTTAACGTCTTTTCCCTTAAGACCGGGTTTACCCTTAAGAAAAAGCCCTTTTTTCGTAAGGATAGGAAACCCTGTAAGAAATACCTTTTTCTGTCTGTCGGTCCCTTTTACTTTTATGTTAGCTATATGAATGTCGACCTTCTGGAGTGGGGACTGTACGTTCCTTCCTAATATTTTTTGTCTATTTGAAGAAGGACGGGCTTTCCCTTGAATTTGCCCATGTCCTGGCACAGTCTTTTTATCCTCATTCTCGTTTTCTCCGACTCAAGCGGATTCTTCGTTTTCCTTAAGCGGCTATATAGCATCTCCTTTAAGGTGTTTTTTTTGTGCATTTGGTTTCTCTCAAAATTTAAAGTCTAATCGTCCTTAATCCTGCTCCTAGTCGAATTGTCGCATGCTCTTTCGACTGCACGATCAAGCGTTTCATCGTACGGCCAAGGAACCGACACCGAGTGTATGGCGTCGTTGAACCCGTTCCTGTCCGGCTTTGCCCCGGCGTTGTACCACTTGTAGTTCTCGATCCCGACCGGAGGATCGAAATCAAGGTTCAGCCTTCTGAATTTTCTCGTGCTTCCAGTGAAATTACGCCTGTAGACGTATTCGGTCTCTGATGCCGTCGCTTTCCCGTTGTGCGAACTTTCCTTGAACCTGTAGTTTATTGTTCTTGTTCCGAGGCTTCTATCGGTTGTCTCTATGGTTTTCCAGCCTGGGGTTAAGTATACGAATTTGCTTTTGTCTATGAAAGTCAAGTAAAGCACGGGTCGGTGCCAGGCTCCGTCACGGTCAATATACAGGGAAAATTCGATTGAGCACCAGGGCTCCTTCCTTTCAAGCCAGAACCTCAGTTTCCTGAACCAATAATGGGGAGGTTCCCAGGTAAGGTACAGCGGACCGATATTTATTCCGAAGTGCTCCGAGTAAAACAGGCTGAAACATAATTTTCTGTCCGACTTTTTGCTGTATTCCAGGCCGAGACAGTGCCTGCCGATATGCCACCATCTCCTGTAACTGGACTTTTCGTTGCTGCTGTGTGTTCCGAACTTCATCTTTTCTCCTGAACAACAAAGATAGGGGCAATTTTGAACTTGACCTCACAGGGGTCGCCTTCTCTTTTCATCCTGCTGACCATTTCCTTGACCATTTCCCTGGCACGTACTTTCGTAAAAAAGACAACCCTTTTAGGAGGGTTTTTGCATTCATCGACAAACTTGAGCTTGCCGCTTCTCCCGTCAAGGGTAACCCATCCGTAATAAGGCTCGTTTTCATAATACGGTTCAATGATGAACATAGGCTTCTCCTTTCTTAAATGAGCGGGCGAAGGGATTCGAACCCTCGACCTGCTGCATGGCAAGCAGCCGCTCTAGCCAACTGAGCTACGCCCGCTGAATTTTACGGCAAGACCAGAAAGATTCCACCGTCTTTATAAGTTGTCCTTAAGCCCCTTCACGACTATCTTTATTTTTTCCTTGAACCTTATTATCAGGTATCCGATCCCGAAGCAGAACGTAATGAATGTCGGTCCGCCGTACCCTATCAGGGCCTTTCCGGTGAATATTGACGTGACCGTTATGCCGATTGTGGTCACCGACCATATGGCTATGACCACGACACCCGGCCAAGGCATCCCGCCGTTTCCCTTATCTTCTTTCATTTTTATCTCCTTTACTGTTTTTCTATTCCGTATACTGGTCAAGCTTTTCGGTTATCTTGTTAAGCAAGGTATCCGCCTCATCCCACATTGCTGCAAGTTCACGGTCTTCAAATTCCGAACTGTCCATGTAATGCTGGATGGCGTATCCGAGACCTTCGTTCTCGACTATCTGGGCAACTTCCTCGTTCGTCATCATTCTCTCCAATCGATTGATTTCATGCAGAAGTCGGTTCCGATTCCAAGTTTCACGTCGAAACCGGTGCACTCCATGTAGAACACTTTACCGCTTTTCAGCCCCTTCTTCTGTAACGCCTTTATCTGGTCTTCAATAAGGAGCTTGTCGACCTGGAACACGGCTCTTTCTCTTTCTTCCTTCACGTCCCTCATGGACATGCGAGGAGCCTCCTTAAGCTCCTGTATAGTTGGTTTGTCTCCCTTGGGTATCATTGTTCCTCCTCTTTTTTATCCCACCTTTCCTTCCAGTTTTCCGCCTGAACCTCCTGGGCCTCGTACCGCACTATCGCAGTCATTATCTCATCCCAAGTTTCCTGGGTGAAATCACCGTCCGGCAAATCGTTGCCCCTTGTCCAGGTCTCGCCCGCCCTCGGCTTGCGGCAGCTTGCCGTGCACCCAAGGTATGACTTCTCGACCGTATCGTGGGCGTGAACCCCTATTGAGTACTGGTTCGTGTCGGTAAATATGACCAGGTGAATCCACTTCTTCCTTTTGTCGATGTGGATTGCCCTGTCAATCTTTGACGGGTTATATACTGTCTTCGCCCATTCCCTTAACTGGTAGACAAGCTGTTCGAATACCTCGTCTATTCCGTCTGCATTGGCGATGCACTCACCAGCCGGTGCCGCTTCAGCGGCGTCTTTTGTTTTGTCAGACATAACGTCCTCCTTTTGTTCGGTTGGTTCCATAACGGAACTTACTTACAAACTACGATATTACCCCAGAGAGGATTCGAACCTCCGACTTCAGGTTTAGGAAACCCGTACTCTGATCCAGCTGAGTTACTGGGGCTCACCATAAGGCAAGTCGTCATACTCGCCATGAACATAGGTGGCAAGCTGCTTCCTGGCCCATTTCATCTCCCTGGAACCGTAGTCCCAGGTTCTTCCGTGCAAGGCGGCATACCTCAGGCCGACCTCCCAGGCGGCACCCTCTTTTGAGAGCGTGGACATGTGGTATTTTACCTTGCCAGCCACCTTTGAGATCATGCAATGGCCAAGTTCATGCCAGAAACTGATTTCCCGTATCCACGGTTCAGATGCCGGATAAAGCCATATTGTGTCGTCCGTTGATGCACCGCCGTCTTTTTCGTCGTTATTGTATTCAAGCTTCAGCCCATAACCTGAAGCGATTTCTTGGAAATCCTTGTCTGTTTTCATCCGATAAACACTATTGTCGGGTATATCTCTTTTGAAGCGAGAAAACCATACAACTTATCTTCGTCTTTGCTGCTCCACAGGAAACCAAGGTCGATAAGAATGTAATCCATATCAAATCCCGGACCGAAAAGGTCAAGGAATTTCTTCAAGTAATTCCGCTTTGTGAAAACGGCTCTTTTTTCGAGCTTGAACTTTATTCTGCATTCTTCGGCAAAATCTTCTTTATAAAAAACATATACAGTCAGGTTTTCCCTTAATACCTGTATGAAATTTGTCGTATGCCCCAGTTGTCTTCCAAGGTTTACCCTTATCGTACAGTATTCCTTAAGAAACCTTAACGGTCCTATTATTTTCTCGAAATTTTCCCTGTTCCTTCCTTCCTTGTTTATCTCCAGTATTCTTTTTACCAGTGTTTCATCTATCATCGGACACCTCCTTGTGCTTACTTGCAAATGATAGGACTGGTTCAAAGGCGTCGCCAGAACAGAAGATTTAAGCCACAGGTAAAGACACGTTTAGCCTTACTTATTGCGTAATCACACCGGCAATCCGGCAGGTAACGCACCTGTTCTTCCTTTGGCTCGGTAACTTGTAACCGTCCCCGAGCATACGGACGGCTTCGGAGCGAGTGGACTCGAACCACCTTGCAACCTGGTACTCTTTCTACACCTTATCAGAGTGAGGAGATACGCTCCGTACATTCAGGTGACCTGCGTGAAGTCAAAGTGTATCTTGTCGATCTTGACCTCAGGCTTGGCAATTATGTTGACCCTTAAAGTGTCACCCTCAACCTTCATTGTCACTTTTTTGTCCTTGAACGGGACAAGGTTGTAAAAGAAACGGTACAGCCTGTAAAAATAACTGAATGGATTGAACATTTTAACTCCTCAAATCACCCCTACAGGGAATCGAACCCCGATATCAGGATTAGAAATCCTGTGTTCTATCCGTTGAACTATAGGGGCAAACAATCACCATTTGTCGGATTCCGTTAGATCCAGTTCCTCACCGCACTGGTTGCATTTGACAACCAATATGTCGCCAAGCCCCGTGGGAGTGAACCGGTACGTTAACCGTCCGCCTATGGCTGTCGTGTCCTCTTTTGCGCACTTTTCATGCTTCTTATCCCACTTCTTAAACTTCTTGATCTGATCGGGATACATCAGGAAAGCCTTCGCCTCGGCATCGCTCTTCGAATTTCCTTTCCTGGATTGTTTTTTCACCAAAATGCCTCCTTGGGTTCCCGCAGCAACATGCCGAACATCGCTTGGTTGTCTTGCGGTACCTCACATAGACCTTTTCTTTCCACTGTCTTCCGGTTGTTTCGTTCCCGTCCATGTCCCTGAAGACATCAAAGTTTTCCGCCATGGAAGAAACCCTTTTGCGGGCTTTCTTGTTGGCGACATAAAGACGCTTCCTTGAAATCATGCTGACCACCTTATTGCCGGGCGGTGCGTGGTTGTTTTGCACCACCCTACGCAATGTGGATCAGTGTCATGAAATTCTCCTTTTGTAGTTCATAAGCCCCAGATTCTCCCTGTTGTGTAGCCTTTTCACGTTATCTTTGAGGACAACATGTATTTTTGCGCAAGCAGAAGCTTTGACTTTTTCCTTCTCCTCGAAGTTTTGCCTTACCTCACGCCACCTTTCCCTGTCAAACTCGAGCCAATACTGCGCCTCTTCCCTTTCGGCACGTTCCTTCTCTTCACGGTAGCAATCATCCTGCAATTTCGTTACATAGAACCATTGCTGCTCGGTCAGTTGCATGAAACTGTCTGTCCCCGAGCAGGTATAGTCAGCGACGGTGGCGTCGCTACTCGCTACCGTGAGCGTTGTGCTTGCGAAGGACCCATCGCAGTAATGATAGGTGTATGAGACCATTCTCTAAAGGGAGCCGTACCCGCCTTTCGGAACCAGGTCGCAGCTTATGAACGTGTATTCCGTGACTTTCGTGGTTTTCCCGTCGCTCTCAAGCCAGCCAACCCCTCTTGGGAGGAACTCGAACTCAACGTCCTCATCCATCATGTGTTTGACTATGTCCCCGGCCGGCGTGGCGAGCATGCTCGCACCAACGCTCAGTTCGTTGCCTTTCTCGTCCGTTTCCTTTATCACGCCGGCTATTTCCCCCACGGGAACGGAGCCTGCCCTTTCGTCGTACGGAGGGACGTTGCCGTCATGATAAGTGACATATGCACGCCCCTGCGCTATGGCCTTGTCGATTTTCTTGGTCAGGTCACCGGTGTAAACCCTTCCGTTCTTGTTGGGTTCGTTCAGGTTGAACGCCATCCTGAAGCGCTTTTTCATGAATATGCCTTCGCTGCGTTGCAGTCGCTACGCCTGCGCCATGTGAAATATTCCAGGGAAACGAGGTACTTATCCTTTTTGTGGGTATTGACCTTCTTCCATTCCGGATCATCAAGGTCAAGCGTCGACAGGTTATGTTTAATGTCGCATATCTTGACCTCCAGAGCCATTTCGTTGTGGTAGACCCTGTCAAGGTAATCCGTGTATTCTTCGCCGTCTCTCTTGGTGATGGCATCAATGGCTTGGACGATTTTCGGTGGGTAATACTCATGCAACACTTCAAGTGTCAAGTCCGTGTCCTCAACAACGTCATGAAGCCAGGCGACAATCTGGTATTCCACGGGAACCGGTCGCTCTGCCACCATTTTGGCCACGGCCTCGGGATGCGTTATGTAATCCTCCCCCGTATGCCTTTTCTGGCCTTTGTGTGCGTCACGGGCGTTGATCTTTGCCTGTTCCAGAAGCCTTTCTTCGTACTTGTTCATCGTCACTGTCTCCTATTAAACTTATGCAATATTATAACATATGGGACTAAATAGTAAAGTAAAAAGTTGGTTTCCCCATCTTTTTCTTTGTTGAGCCGGGAAAAAGATCACCCCCAGGACAGAGATGAAGAAAAAGACCGGCCGGAAAAAGGAGTCTTTAGGTATGTCAAAGAACGTAATGTTGTAATATCGCAACGCCCTTTTGCCGTTGTCATATTGCAACACTAAGATGCCTCCGGCTTTAGGCCGAAGGGAAGTTTTTCCTGTAACGCCGCACCGAGTGATCCCTTACGGACGGGTACCATTTCCTGTCACCAATATGCTTCAGATTGGCGACATGACTGAACCCCATCGACCCGAAGGGAATCTTCGTTACAACGTCGTTGCCGTTAACGCACCGAACGGCGTCGGGCAGCCTCCCGTTGAAGGACTCGGCGAACACCCTGTTCCCGACCCTTGGAGACCCTATGCTAAAGTATCCTATTTCCTTTTCAGGAAAATTGTACTGTATGTCCACGGCACAGAGGGTGGCTATTGCTCCGCCCAGGCTATGCCCGAAAATCACTACCTTACCGAAGTCCTTCACGTAGCTGTGGACGACGCCCCGAGCCTCAAGGTACGACTGGTAAAAGCCGCTGTGGACCTTGAGTTTCCTGTTGGTTCCACAGTAAGGCGTTTCCCTGAGCCGGAACATGAAGTTGTGAACCCAGTCCCAGAACTCGTTCGACCCTATAAAGAAGACATAGCCTATGCCGTCCTTCCTTGTGAAAACCCACTGGACGTGCTCGACGTTGTAGTATCTAGCCACGCCCTGTATCTTGCCCGGGCTGTCGCTGTACCTTATCTTCTCGAACAGTTCCAGGCAATACGTTGATATGTTGCTCGTTATCTTCATATATAACCTCCTGCCGATTATCTTTAATCAACAAGGAAATTATAGCCGACTCTCGGTCACGATCCGAGGACATCCTCTTTACAAGAGAGGTGCTCTACCAACTGAGCTAAGCCGGCATAGCCGGGCAAGGGAATCGAACCCTCAACCTGAGCATTACGGGTGCCCTGCTCTACCGTTGAGCTAACCCGGCAGAATGCGGGAACCCGCCAAACCTCCCGTCGGAGGACAGATCGAAGGAGCTACCTTCTGGCTCGTCGCCACGGTCTCGAACCGCTGTTCCCACAGCTGCGTCTCGGCTCCGACCCGAGGACCTCTGCCTTACCATGGCAACGCTCTACCAACTGAGCTAACGCAGCAAAAACCCGTCGTCACCCACCACAGACAAGCGCTCTCTGACGCTGTCGGGGACCCCTCGGTGTTACAGAGAATGACATTGGCATATAAAGCCGTCATGTTACACCTACACCATTCGATAGCCGTTTTTAAAGAGGTGTGCGTCATCCTCTAAAGAATAGGGGTGGTTGACCAGAAGCCACTTACAGGTATTAACTTTCACCTATTCTTTTAAGAACCCAAAAGGGTACGCATCTCGACGGGGAATCGAACCCCGGTTGCCAGGATGAAAACCTGGTGTCCTAACCCCTAGACGACCGAGACATAATATAGGCAAATGCCGACAATAACCGGCAAATACCTTTGCAATGTCTGTAAAAACAGACATTAAATGGAGCATGTGGGATTCGAACCCACCTGAATGTCCTGGTTGCAAACCAAGCGACCACCCCTAGCAGTCCCATGCCCCGTAACAATTAAGTTATAATATCCTCTAGTTACTCCTGCATGACAACGAACACATAAAATTATTAAATTTTCAGGTTTACAATTTGTTCTGTCATTATCCAAATGATGAACATCTAAGAGCCTGTTATCATCTTTGTAACCACAACAAGCACATTTATGTTCATATTCTCTAAAAGCAACTCTCCTATAATAAAATTTTCCTGTATCATAATGAGGCAAAGTAAAAGTTTCTAGTTTACTAGTGACTCTTTGAGCCTCATCCTTGCATTTTCTTGAACAAAAAACAAATCCAGTTTTTGACCTGTTTTTGCTCATTGCTCTTTCAAAAGTTTTGCCACATAAAGAACAAGAAAGTTCAATTCTTTTCTTAGAATCTTCTGAACTACACTTTCTACAGCAAAAACGACCTTTTCCTTGTATTACAAAACTTTTTCTTGCGATAAATTCTTTACCACAATTTTCACATTTTTGTAGCACAGCTTCTCTTTTTCGGCCATCTTTCTCGATAATAAACATAGATAACTCCTTTGGAAAAGGTTTTACTTGCCCAAATCTTTTCCGCTCCAAAGTTATCTTTGTTTTTAGGATATTTTTTTACAATACCTATACTTGAGTACTTGGTTCTTAAACGACTTTCTTACCCAATCGGGCACGTCCTCGAGAACATCCAAATACTCGTCAATTGACATGCACATGTCGTGAAAACCCTCGGACCACATCTTGATATGGAAGCCAAGGCTTTTCTTAAACTTTATCACCTCCTCAAACAGTTCAGGTTCCCTACAAGGAAGAAGAACGCCTACACTTTCGAAACTGTACACACATTCTTTTCCACTTACTCCATCTTTACTGTAAGGTGGAACCAGAATGGTTCTGCCTCCCCAGAAAGTCAACTTTCCTAAGTTTTTAATGTAGAAGTTCCAGTCTCTCGTGAAGCTGGAACCGTTAATGCCACCCGCATGGGTTCCCTCCTTTCTGGGATTGGGCGATGACGGGCTCGAACCGCCGACCGTCACCTTGTAAGGGTGCTGCTCTCCCAACTGAGCTAATCGCCCGTGTTAAGCACAATGACAGGATTCGAACCTGCACCAACCGCACTGCGGCTACGCTAACCAATGGAGCCGATATCTAGCCCCTTACGCAACGTCGTGCTATTAGCGGGGGTGGGATTTGCACCCACGAAGGATTGCTCCAT
>Ga0272441_10014319_pt1 | contig 11273 bp, 11 predicted proteins | sample SSMProp6N_FD_193582 | JGI IMG/M metagenome (GOLD analysis project Ga0272441, IMG submission 193582) | Marine sediment archaeal communities from Little Sippewissett salt marsh, Falmouth, MA, United States - SSM-Prop-6N | ecosystem: Environmental > Aquatic > Marine > Wetlands > Sediment ... | reverse complement strand
TATAAAGAATTTAGTCAATGCGATGATGTTTTTCCCGCCCTGGATTCTCATCCTCATTTTCACGGTGATTGCCTGGTATCTCAGCCGGAGGAGAGGGGTTGTTCTGCTGACGCTGATTGGCTTGCTCCTTATATGGAACATGGGACTCTGGCCCCCAACTGCAAGCACAATTGCCCTGGTGTTGATATCAACCCTGATTGCAATTCTGATCGGTTTGCCTCTGGGGATATTGGCAGCGCTGAATCAGAGCGCCTATCGCATCATAATGCCGATTCTTGATGTGATGCAGACCATGCCGGCCTTTGTCTACCTCATCCCCGCCATTCCGTTGTTTGGTCTCGGACCGACCGGTGCAATATTTTCTACGGTGATTTTCGCCATGCCGCCGTCCATCAGGCTGACCTGCCTGGGAATTAAGCAGGTGCCGATGGAGTTGGTTGAGGCAGCCGATGCATTCGGAAGCACCAAGAGTCAGAAGCTGTTCAAACTCCAGCTTCCCATGGCCACCCCGACCATTATGGCCGGGATTAACCAAACCATAATGCTGGCCCTTTCCATGGTGGTGATCGCAGCCATGATCGGGGCCAAAGGCCTTGGCGGTGAAGTATGGAAAGCGATCCAGCGGCTTCAGCCCGATCGGGGATTTGAAGCAGGAATCGCAATTGTCATTATTGCCATGATTCTTGATCGGATTATGCAGAGAATCGCAAGTAATGATAATGATGCGCAGACCCAGTAGAGTAATAACTATTCTGCTGAGAAGCAATATAAATACAAGGAGGAATGTATGAAGAGAATTGGGTTTTTAGCGATTTTTCTCGCGCTGTTTTCTTTTGTTGGGCTCGTACCGGGTGCGTTTGCAGCCAAAGACAAAGTTGAAATTGCCTACGTTGAATGGTCTTGAGCTACCGCCAGCAGCCACCTGGTCAAGGTGGTATTAGAAGAGAAACTCGGTTATGAGGTTGAACTTATTCCGGTCAGCGCAGCTGCCATGTGGCAGGCTATCGCCAGCGGAGACGTGGATGGAATGGTTACAGCCTGGTTGCCTGTTACACACGGGCATTACATTGAAAAGGTCAAAGATAAAGTGGTCGATCTCGGCACGAATTGTGAAGGTGCCGGAATAGGACTAGTTGTCCCCACCTATGTCACGATTGATTCTATCGCCGAAATGAATGATAATGCAGACAAATTCGACGGGAAGATCATCGGTATCGATCCCGGTGCCGGGATTATGAGTAAGACCGAGAAAGCCATCAAGGATTACGGTCTGACAAAGATAGAGCTGATGGAAGGAACAGGAGCCATGATGACCGCGGTCTTGAAAGACAAGATCAAGAAAAATGAATGGGTTGCGGTGACCGGATGGACTCCTCACTGGAAATTCGCGCGGTGGGATCTGAAATACCTCAAGGATCCAAAGGGGATTTACGGCGGAGCAGAAGAAATCAGAACAATCGTCCGCAAGGGCCTCGACAAAGACATGCCCGAGGTATACCGATTCCTCGATAATTTCCATTGGTCACTGCCCGAGATCGGCCAGGTCATGGGATGGAACGCAGACGGTGCTGATCCGGCTGATTCCGCCAAGCGTTGGGTCAAGGAAAATCCCGACAAAGTAAATGAATGGCTGAAATAAAGCAGATGTAAGAATAGTTTAAATAAGGCAAATTTATATGTCTGTAGAACTGCCGCCCTGGAAAGGGCGGCAGTTCTTTTTATGCGCTGTCGAAACCGGCTTCAGTACTTTCTTCTTGACACAAGTTTGGTCTGCCCATTATATGTCTTTCTCTAATTGCTTGAAATATTGATGGATATGAGGTCCTGGGGATAGTTGAAATTGTTTAAATTATATTTTTACACAAAATATCATTTCAGTGCTTCATTCTTTTGGGTTTTTCTAATACAGTGTGTTTCTCGATTCTGGTGATTTTATTTGCAGGGGTGCTGAGAATAAAGAAATGGAATGAAAGATATAGTGAATGGCGTAAAAAAAGTTTGGGTTTATTAAATTTCTAAAATAAAAGGAGAACTGGAAATGAGAGGAATGAAATGGGTTTTGATGATGGGTGCTCTTCTGTGGGTGCTTATGCCGGGGAGTGCCATGGCAGCAAAGGATACAGTGGTAATCGGACTGCAGGGACCGATTACCGGGCCCTGGGCTTATGAAGGACAGATGGCCAGACAGTCCTGCGAGATCGCAGCCCAGCTCATCAATGACAAAGGTGGAATTCTCGGAGGCAAAAAGGTCGAGTTGCGGGTAGTCGACGATGCCGGTGAGCCGAAAACAGGCGCTCTGGCAGCCACAAAACTGGTTGGACAGAAGGATGTTGTTGCGGCTGTTTCAACCTATGGTTCTTCGGTGTGCGAACCGGCCTCTAATATTTATGAGAAGTACAAAAAGGTCAACATCGGCTACGGAGTAACTGCCGTAAGGTTGACGCAGAGGGATTTTACGTATTTCTTCCGCACCTGCGGACGAGATGATTCTCAGGGCAAATTTTTTGCCGATTATGTGCCTGCGAAGTTCAATGCCAAACGCATAGCAGTCATGCACGATAATACAGCATTCGGTAAGGGGTTGGCGGAAGACACAAAACGGGCGCTAGATCCGATGATTGAGAAGGGAGCGCTTGAGGTCGTTTACTACGATGCCATTACACCAGGGGAGAAGGATTTTCATGTGCCTCTGACAAAGCTCAGGGAGACAAAGCCTGATGTCTGGTACTTTACAGGCTATTATGCCGAAGCCGCTCTTCTGGTCACCCAGGCCAGGGAGATTGGGATTACCTGCCCTTTTGTCGGCGGCAATGCTGCGATCAACAATGAATTTGTCAAGATTGCCGGTATAGACCTGGCAAAAGGCTGCTATATGACCAATGAGCCTCTGCCGGCTGATCTGCCATACCCTGAGGCCAAGGAATTTCTGAAGGCCTATAAAGATAAGTTTGGAGAGATCCCTTCCAGTCCATGGCCGATTTATGCGGCTGATGCGCTCAATATAATCGCCTATGCTGTTGACAAGGCCGAATCAACCGATTCTACTGTTATGGCCGGATATCTGCGCGATAAAGTTGATGGTGTGCCCGGCATAACCGGTCCGATCGGATTTAGTGCGCAGGGTGACCGTGAAGGTGTGCCGTTTTATCTTTATGTGGTTGACGAAAAGGGGAATATTGTCGTATCGAAGTAGTCCCTTGACATATTTGTTTTAACAGCAAGAAGAAGAATGCAGATATTTTTTGAGCAACTGATTAACGGGCTTACCATCGGATCTTTCTATGCGCTGATAGCCTTGGGATACTCCATGGTCTATGGCGTATTGAAGCTGATCAATTTTGCCCATGGCGATTTTTTTACCCTGGGTTCGTACCTTGGGTATACTGTGCTGGTGTTTGGTTCTGCATTTTTTACACTGCATTTCGGATTGTGGGGCGGGCTGGTTGTGGCGATGATGGTCGCGGCAGTCAGTCTCGCCGTTGTCGGCATCATTGTTGAAAGACTGGCCTACCGACCGGTATACCCGGCCGGGCGCCTGCCTGCTGTTGTGTCGGCGCTGGGTGCTTCAATCTTTCTGCAGAATTTGATTATGGTCATCTGGGGGCCGCGTTTTCAGGCCTATCCGACAGCGGTCATCCCGAACATCCACATGCAGCTCGGCGGTATTCACTTCACCATGCTGCAGCTGTTGATCCTGGTGATGTCGTTTTTCCTTATGGGGGGGCTGTACTACATTGTTCAGAAGACCACCTTCGGAGCTGCCATCAGAGCAACCGCCCTCGACCGTGATACCACTGCATTAATGGGCATAAACATAAATAAGGTGATCCTCTTTGTTTTTACCCTCGGCCCTGCCCTGGGAGCCATAACTGGTATTATGGTCGGGATGTATTACCGCCAGATCAGCTTTACCATGGGCTGGAACTATGGGCTTAAAGCATTTACGGCTTCTGTTCTGGGAGGGATTGGAAACATTCCGGGTGCCATGGTAGGAGGACTGATTCTGGGTGTGCTTGAGATGTTCGGGGCCGCCTATATCTCCGCGGCCTGGAAGGATGTTTTTGTCTTTCTGATCCTGATTCTGGTCTTGATCTTCCGGCCTACAGGTCTTCTGGGCGAAAAAATGGCAGATAAAGTATAAAGATATGGACACGATCGAGCCTTCGAAAACACACACAATCTTCGGATCAAACAAGACCACTCTGGTGTTGATCTTTGGCGCTGTTTGCGTTTTTCCGTTTGTTTCCAGCAATTATATTATAGATGTTGCCTTTTTCTTTGGTATCTATGCCCTGCTGGGCCTGAGCCTGAACATTGTTCTGGGGGAAGTGGGGCTATTCGATCTGGGGCATGCCGGGTTTTACGCTATCGGTGCTTATACCACAGCGATTCTGAATACACGCTATGGAATACCCATTCTGGTTTTGCTGCCTGTCAGCGCGGCGGCTGCAGGCCTGTTCGCATATCTGGTATGCTCGCCAATCATTCACCTGCAGGGAGATTATCTTCTGATTGTAACCCTGGGCATGGGGGAAATCGTGCGCATTGCTCTTATAAATAATCCCTTTGATCTGACCGGCGGGCCCAACGGGGTATACGGGATCGATTTCCCATCGCTGGGCGGGCCGTTTGTGATAGATTCCTCGATCGAGTATTATTTTCTGATCTGGATAGTGGTGGGCTTGAGTATATGGGGGTTGATCCGGTTGCAGAATTCGCGCATCGGACGGGCCTGGAATTATATCCGCGAGGATGAGATCGCTGCAAAGGCAAGTGGCATCGACGTTAAGTTCTATAAACTGCTCGCATTTATTCTGGGGGCTGCGCTTGCGGGTGTAGCAGGAAACCTTTATGCCAGCAAACTGATGTGTGTCTCCCCTGAGAGTTTTACCTTCTGGGAGTCGTGTCTGATGTTCTGCATTGTGCTGATCGGTGGCATGGGGTCAATTCCCGGAGTTATCATCGGAGCAGCCTTCATCAGTCTTTTCCCCGAGGTTTTCCGCCCCTTTGCCATGTACAGGATGCTGGTCTTCGGAATGGCAATGATCCTGATGATGATGTACAGACCGGGAGGGGCCTGGCCGCGTAAAAGGGGTGCGGTATCTTTCAAGTCACTCCTGGGGGGTGCGGAAAGCAGAGATGTATAAAGAAAAGCGGCGTTCAGATGGCGAGGTTGTACTGGAAACCCGCAGGCTCACCAAAATATTCGGTGGTCTTACAGCCGTCAACAGCTTTGACCTCCAGGTTCTCAAGGGAGAAATCTCAGTCTGATCGGGCCAAACGGTGCCGGCAAGACAACGGTTTTTAATGTGGTAACCGGTATTTATACCCCCGAGATCGGCGATGTTGTGTTTCAAGGCGAGAATATTACCGGGCGCAAGCCGCACAAAATAGTAGCCAAGGGGATTGCCCGAACCTTTCAAAATATACGGCTGTTTCCCGATATGACCTGTCTCGAAAATATTATGGCCGGTCAGCACTGCCGGGCAACATCCGGAGTATGGTCATCGATCGTGAAGACCCGCAAACAGAAAGCGGAAGAGCAGCGTATTAAAAATATCGCCGAATCCCGTATACAGCATATTGATTTATGGAAAGTGCGGGACGAACTGGCTAAAAATATTCCTTACGGGTCCCAGCGTATGCTTGAAATTGCACGTGCTATGGCCTCGGAGCCTGTTCTGCTGGTACTCGACGAGCCCAGCAGCGGCCTGAACCCCAGAGAGACCAAAGATCTTATGAGATTTTTACAAGATTTGATTGCCAAAGAGCATGTCACCATATTGCTTATCGAGCATGATATGAATGTGGTTATGGGTATTTCCGACTGGGTGACGGTAATGGACGGGGGGCGTAAAATATCAGAAGGCAAACCCGAGGAGATCTATCGAGACCCGCGAGTGATTGAGGCCTATCTGGGCAAAGAAGACGAAAATTTATCTGAGGAAGCTGATAATGGCACCATTGCTCCAAATTGAGGAACTGCATATCTTCTACGGGGCCATTGAGGCCCTGAAGGGGGTTACGATCACCCTTGATGAAGGCGAAATCGTGACCGTTTTAGGAGCCAATGGCGCCGGGTAATCGACGCTTCTCAAGGCAATTTACGGACTGCTGACGGTAAATGACGGGATTATCACCTTTCGGGATGAGGTGATCAATAAAGTGCCTGCATATGAAATTGTACTCAGAGGAATATCGCAGGCCCCGGAAGGACGCAAGGTTTTCATAACGCTCAGTGTGGAAGAAAACCTGAATCTGGGGGCCTATTCCCGGCGTTCTCAACGGGAAGATGTCAAAAAGGCCAAGAACAGGGTATTCGAACTGTTCCCCATTCTTGAGGAACGCCGCCGGCAGCTGGCTGGAACTCTATCGGGTGGAGAGCAACAGATGCTGGCAATCGGGCGGGCCTTGATGAGCAACCCGCGCATACTGCTGCTGGATGAACCTTCGCTGGGACTGGCGCCTATTCTGGTCAAACAGATTTTCGATATTGTTCGTGAGATCAATGCGCAGGGCACGTCGATTCTTCTGGTCGAACAGAACGCAAATAAAGCCTTGGGAATAGCCGGCAGGGGATACGTTCTCGAAAACGGCAGTATATCAGCCAGTGGATCATCAGTTTCTCTAAAATCCGACCAGAGGATTCAGGAAGCCTACCTTGGCGGTTCTGCGCTGAAGGACAAGCTTGGGTCCGGCGATTGATACAACCGACAAGTAAATCCAGGTTGGTAAAAAGACATCAGCAATCAGTATCTTACTTGGTTTCTACCGGCGCGTTTGGCCTCATAGAGCCGGGCATCTACTGCTGAAAGAAGCTTTTCGTAGTTCTCAAACCCCTGGCTTTCAGCCAAACCGAAGCTGATAGCCACGTTCAATTGCGGATGGATCTGATTCCAGTCGTAGTTTTCAATTGCTTCTCTGATACGTTCGCAAACTTTTGCGGCAACTTCCAGCGGGGTTTCAATCATTATCAGTACAAATTCTTCGCCGCCATAGCGTGATACATCATCGTATTGCCTGATATTGCCCAGGAAGATCCTTGCCACTGTCTTCAATACTTCGTCCCCGATCTGATGGGAAAAATTATCGTTGATCCTTTTGAAATGGTCGATATCGCCCATGGCCACTGTCAGGTGATGTCCATGGCGCTTTGCGCGCGCAAAATCTTTACGGAGCTGTGTTTCGAGGTGGCGCCGGTTATACAGCCCGGTCAGACTGTCTTCGAGCGACATTTTCTCCAGCCTGGCTTTCTGATCTTCAATAATTCTGGTATTTTTGTAATCACGTACTTTTGCATAGAAAATGATTCTTGACAGCACCCACCCGATTATAACTAAAGCGCTGCCGTTGATATAGTGGCCCAGCAGGATATCCTGGTTTGTCTGGACAATGCTCAGGCCGGAGAAAAAGACCAGCGAGGGAATACCGTATAAAATGATGCTCGCCGGATTGCTGAAATAAAAAAAGGTGGCCAAGACAAAGATTGTCAGGATGTATACAGTGATCTGACCGTGAATCATCTGGTCAACGATTCCCACCGATGCACCCCAGGTAATAATTGCCAGCAGGGTTGTGAAGATCAATATCCTGTGCCAGGATGAGATGTCTTTTGAGGTTACGGGTTTTCTGATCAATGTCAACCCGAAAAATATCACCAGCAGTATCACCACGAGCACATGATCGTAGAACAGATATTTGTAGCCGGGGCAAGACTGCCACAGGCCATTCAGGCAGTGGTTGTAGTCGATATACAGAAACGGAATATGGAGAAGCAGTAGGATGGCCGCCAGCACTTTGCCATGCAGGAGATTCCGGAAGGATGTTTCCTGGATAAAATAATGTTTTTGATTATCCAAAATGGTTTCAAGTGAATAACGATTAATTACATTGCAAATATAATTTTTCATTTAAGTGTTTCTATAATAAACTTATGTCCTAATTTCCACAACACATTTAGTTTGGTGTTATAATGTTTTTTCAAGGAATATATGATAAGTAATAATCATTGGTTATAAATTTAATCGTAACAAAAAGGAGGATGGATGGACATTATTGAAGCAATCAGGACCCGAAAAAGCATAAGATCGTTCAAGCCTGCCCCGGTTTCAAGACAGATCATTGCCGAGATCCTGGAACTAGGCGGCCGGGCCCCTTCGGCCATGAATAACCAGCCCTGGGAATTTGCCGTGCTGACCGGGGAGGTGCTTGAAAAGGTGAAGCAGAAAAACATTGACAAGCTCCACTCCGGTGAACCTGTCCAGCCCGAACACCTGGTTGTAGGCTGGCCGCCTGAGAGTGTCTACCGGACTCGCCAGGTGGAACTCGCCATAGATCTTTTTGCGTTGATGGATATTCCCAGAGAGGATAAGCTCAAAAGGGCGCAGTGGCTCGAGCGGGGATTTCGCTATTTCGATGCACCTGCTGTTATTATTGTTCTTGCCGATAAAGTCCTGGGAGAAGGTCCCCCGCTGGTTGATATCGGTACTGCAATACAGACAATCTGCCTGGTGGCCCTGAATTACGGCCTGGGCACCTGCATCGAGGACCAGGGGGTGTTGTATCCCGAGGTGCTCAGAGAGTTTCTACCCATACCTGAGAACAAGCGTATCGTCATTGCCATAGCCATCGGTTATCCTGACTGGGATTTTCCGGCTAACAGCCTTGAGAGCAAACGGGAGGATTTAGATTCAATCACTGGCTGGTATGGGTTTGATTGACAATCAAGCTGTAACATGATTCTTAGCTATGTTGTTTTTTGTTGGAAAATAACCCCCGTTCCGGAATGAAACAGGGGTCGGGGGAGGGGAATAAAAGCTCATAGGATTGTTGTTCGCTCGAAAAGAACTATCTACGAGTTGTGTTAAGATACGATAAGAAGCATATTAATTTTTGGTTAAAAAAAGAAAATTTAATGGCTTTCCAAAAAGTCGGACATTGAGACCTCTTCAGGGAGATTTTTTAGTTATTTCAAGAAAATAAATCCAATATATGTCCTGTTTAGGCTTGACAATCAGCGTGCAAGTTTATTATAAAGGATAAAGGTCAACTTTAAGCTATAACCAAACGATTGTTTCACCTAAGAATGATCAACTCATAGTAGATGTATGTAATGAATTGAATTTGACATAACACTACCGGGTTCTATTGTTTGTGATCAGGTAAATTTTGTTGTTTTGGGGTAGAGGGAGGTCTTGAGTGTATTTTTGTGTATACACTGGTGTTGTGTATGATCGATTAGTAGGCCCACCTGGGAAGCACGTCCTTCTAATTTTTTAAAATATATTTTTCTAGGAGGTTTATTATGTCAGCGGAACTTTCTATTCAGAAGTATGACCCGTCATGGGGGGTAGAGGTGTTGCCGAGTGTTCCGGAAGTGCCTGTATTTAAACTATTGCAGGATTCAGTGGAAAAGTATCCGGAAAAGCCTGCCGTAATTTTTCTGCATAAGGAAACAACCTACCGGGAACTGGATGAGTACAGCGACCGGGTTGCAATGCATCTGATCGAAAAGGGAATTAAAAAAGGCGACAGGGTGGCTACCATGCTGCCTAACTGTACCCAGCATATCATAATTTTTTATGCCATCCAGAAAGCCGGGGCAACTATAGTAACCTGTAACGTGATGCTGAAAGGCGATGAGCTTAAGTACATGCTTGAAGAATCAGGGGCGAAGGCAATATTTGCTTTGGACCTTGTCTATCCAGTGGTTCAACAAGTGGCGGAAGAATTAGGCATGTCTGATGTTATCAGCGTGCATGTTAAGGATTTCTCTGCCCCCACAGCCCAGATTCCTCCTCTTTTAGCCCTGGATAAAAACAAGATTGACGAAACAGTCGACTTCATGGACCTGCTTACTGAGGTTAAAGGAAAACCTCCTGTGTTTGAAGTAAATGTGAAAGAGGATCTGGCAATGATCCTGTATACATCAGGCACAACAGGTTTACCTAAAGGTGCTATGATAACTCATTATGGCCTTTGTGCCTGCACAGTATACACGGCGTCAATTTTCTTAGGCCTCACCAGAGATGACATTTTACTGCTTCTTTTCCCTCTTTTTCACATCGGCAGCTATGCCCTTATGCTTTTACCTGCAATGTATCGCGGAGCCACGGTTGTCCCCATTCCGAGCTTCGATGCGGGCATGGCATTAGACCTTATTCAGCGTCACAAAATAAGCATCCTCATTTTTCCTCCCACAGCATATGTCGGACTATTAAATCATCCCGATTTCTCAAGCACAGACCTTTCCAGTGTACGATTTACAGGTGCGGCCGGATCCCCTGTTCCTGTCGCTCTTAAAAATGAATGGCAGGATAAGGCTGGCACATATTTATATGCCGGTCTGGGAGCAACCGAAACAACGGGAACAGCCCCCGGAATTGTTGAAATGGTGCATAAGAGTAATCTCGGAACAGGAACCCTAGGTGTTGCGATGCATGAACTCAAAATCGTGGATGAGCAGGGCAATATAGTACCTAGGAATGTTACGGGTGAGATACTCCTTCGAGGCCCTGGTGTCTGTCTGGGGTATTGGAAAAAACCGGAGGAAACAAAAAAACAGTTTACCGAAGACGGCTGGTGGTGCTCGGGAGATGCCGGATATATGAATGAAGACGGATTCGTATTCTTTGTAGAAAGGATCAAGGATCTTATAATCGCTTCCGGGTACAATATCGCTCCTGCTGAAGTGGAAAGCCACATATATAAACATCCGGCTGTAAAAGAAGTAGGTGTGGTAGGTATTCCACATGAGTACCGGGGGGAAACCGTAAAAGCATTTATCTCGCTCAAGGATGAGTATGTGGGAAAAGTCACCGAAGATGAAATTATTAAGTTCTGCAGGGATAATATGGCTGTGTACAAGTCACCAACCGAAGTTGAGTTTATCGATGCCCTGCCGATGACCCTTACCGGCAAAGTGCTGAGAAGGGCCTTGAGGGAAATGCATGCAGAAAAAGCGCAATAAGGCAATATAATTGCTTCATTTGGGTATAAGCAGCCAAGATCTTTAAAATTAGCGAGACTCTGCCGACATCAGCCATCGGTAAGGTGCTGAGCAAGATATTACGCGAGGAGGAGAAAAAGAAAACATCTGGCTCATAATTCAAGACCAACATGGCCGGACCCGCCCAGGACAGGTATTGGCTATATGGCAAATAAAACCGCATGGGGAGGTTATATGAGTACAACTGATCCTTTCAAGGTTGAAATGGATGGGCATATTGCATGGTTTATCTTCAACAGACCGGAAAAACGCAATACCATGACTT
>Ga0272441_10014318_pt1 | contig 11273 bp, 13 predicted proteins | sample SSMProp6N_FD_193582 | JGI IMG/M metagenome (GOLD analysis project Ga0272441, IMG submission 193582) | Marine sediment archaeal communities from Little Sippewissett salt marsh, Falmouth, MA, United States - SSM-Prop-6N | ecosystem: Environmental > Aquatic > Marine > Wetlands > Sediment ... | reverse complement strand
AGGCACAAGCGGTGGCCGTCGCCGAGAGATTTCGTGACGAAGCGGTTGACCTGCTTGTCAGCAGCGATCTGGGGCGCGCCCGCTCGACGGCCTCGAGAATCGGCGATTCATGTGGCCGGGACGTGCATCTGGATCCAAGGCTTCGGGAACGACATGTTGGCGTTCTCCAGGGGCTTCGCGTCGAAGAGGCAAAGGAGCGATTTCCCGATGCCTTCGCGGAGCTTCGGCAGCTTGGAGCTTCCTTCCGCATCCCCGGAGGAGAGAGCGCAGAGCAGATCGAAGCACGGTTGCAGAGTTTCCTCGACGAGATGTGTACCTATTCACCGGAGACAACGGTTGTCGCCGTCACGCACGGCGCGATTCTCATGACCTTTCTCCGGATGGTTCTTTCGATTCCTCGGGGGGCGGAAACCCGTGTTGCGTTCAGCAATACATGTATCTGCGAACTCCAGTCAGGACTAGGAGTATGGGAGTTGCATCGATGGAACGACACGTGCCATTTAGGAGCGCTGGATGACGGGATCGGTTGCGCGGATCGTGCACACGGCCTCCGCTCAGCTGATGGAACGAAGATATAGGGGAGCAGTGTTGTTTGCGGGAAGAGCGAGATGGCAGCAGCCATGAGATCCGAGAAACGGCCGGGTCGGGCAACCAGCTTCGGGCTTGTCTCGCTCATCCTCTGGGTGAGCACGGTGGGTATCGGTCGTGACCTGTTGGAATCGATCGGACCTCTGTTCGGCAGCTCACTGACGTTTCTCCTTTCGGGGGCGTTCCTGATCGCCGTCGCGACGCTCCGATGTCGTGGCCTGGGATGGTGGTCCCGTATTTCCAAGCGGCACCTGTGGATCTGCGGGCCGTTCTTCGTCGCGTACTTGGGGCTGTTTTACGTGGCGTTAGGGATTGCGGCCGACAGGCAGCAGGCGGTTCTTGTCGGATTGGTGAACTATTTTTGGCCGACGTGGATCGTATTGCTCGCCATCCCACTCCAGAAGATGCGGCCTCGCTTTCTTCTGTTCGGCGTGGGGGTCGTTCTCGGGTTGGTCGGCGTCGCTTTTGCTGCGTCGGTCTCCGCTGTTGGCGCGGATGGCTCATGGTCCACGGTGGCGGCTTCTCTCATTCGAGGGTGGGCACCGCTGACGCTGGCCGGTGCCGGAAGTGTTGCATGGGGAGTGTACTCCAACCTTGCAAAGCGTGTCCCGCAGACCGAGACACCTGTTGCTGTCGGGTTGCTCATGGTGGCTGCCGGATGCATCTTGCTTGTACCGGCGCTGATTCGGGGAGAAGCCGCCTCGTGGAGCCTGCGAGCAGTGATGGAGCTCGTCTATCTGGCGGGTTTCCCGACGGCCGTGGGCTACACTTTGTGGGATCGCGCGATGCGTGATGGGAACATCACACTCCTGGGTTCGGTGTCGAATCTGTTACCGCTCGCCTCGGTAGCGCTCGCTGGGGCGCTTCTCGGAATTCCGCTACATGGACGGCTGATCGCTGGAGCGGCCGCGGTGGCCGCGGGCTCACTGGCCTGTCATAGGAGCTTGCAGCGGGATGGATCAGCGGAGATGATGGCGTCGAAACGTGGGATGAGTGACAGCAGGTGAGACGGTGTGCTATTCGTCCCAATGCCGTGCCAAGTGGAGCGAATCCACCGCACTTGAGCCGGAGTGTGGAACTTGCATCCACATCCCGAATGCAACCTCGGTAGCCGCACGAAGCGAGGAGAGAGCCGATGTTCGAGATCCTGATCGAGGTCGAGTCAGCAGCCGTACCATGCCCGTCGGTGCCGCCGATGAAGCCTGGGCTTGGATTTGTGGTTCGGGACGAGAAACTGTTCCCTCGAGATGCGGCGCCGATTTGCATCTTCGCCTTGCAGTCGATGATGCCTTTCCTCACTGCGAAGCAGCGTGCAATCGCTGCGGATGACTGGATGATCCGCGTGCACCATAGCCAATGTCCACATCCTGAGCATCGTGTTGTATGGCGACTCGAGCAGCGCCCGATCGGAACGACGGAGTGGCTTGGCGCTGACGTTCAATGGCAGTCGCAGGACATCGGAGTTGTTGTTGAAGACATTCGGGGTGTGTGTACATCGGGAACGGCGATCGGGGACGGCGCGATCGTTCGCAACGGGTTGCTGCATCTTCCGCAACCGATGTGCTTGTGGGCGGCTCAGGTGGCTTTGCCGGCACTGGCAGCACGCACGGTGCCCGATTGCTTTGAGTTGGAGGGTAGGCGCCGTGGGGGTTCCCCTAGCATCTTGGTCTGCCCGGATCCCGTGGGATCGGTGATTCTGCGGGTCGAAGAACGGGATTGATTCGTCACACGATGCCCTGCCCTTGCCGTCAACCGCCGAGAACAGATCACGGTTGCGAGTTGGCAAACACAATCATGTGACACGATGGTGAATCGGTATTCGGACAGCGCCAATGGCCCCCCCACACAACCGTTGCTCCTCCGTGGCTGTCAGATCGGAGCGTTGAAGAAGCCCGATCATCCCGCCGAGTTCGACGAAGTCGACGAATCCGGCGTAGTGAGAGCCTCCGGCGATTCGCTCGATGGTGCGAACGATCCACCACGCGGGATCCCGCGTGGGATGCCGCGGAACGACATACTCAGCGAGGACCAGCGTCCCTGCAGCCCGAACGACCCGGCATGCCTCATGCAGCATTGTTTGGCGTTCACTCTCCGTGTGCTCATGAAGCGCCAGAACCAGCACGGCGGCGTCAAAAGACCCTTCAGCAAACGGAAGATCGAGAGCGGATCCAAGAACGTAGCGGATCGAAGCCCGGCTATGCCTGCGTGCCCACCGGATCATCACCTCGGACAGATCCAGCCCGGTTGCATGAACACCGGCGGCATCCAGGTTCCTGCATTGGACTCCGGTTGCGGAACCGATATCGAGAACCACTTCCGCGCCGGCCTGGATACACATCTGAGCGATCCGTCTGTGAACAGCTGCGAGGATCGGGTCGATCACGGCAGCATAGGCGAGCGCGGCTGTGGGTCGGTGGGCTACCTCGCCGAGGCCGTTGTCCTCAGGGGCAGGGATCCGATCCATGGATCGATTGGTCGATGGTGCGGAACTGACCTCGTTCATAGCCCTGCTGTTCGAGTCTGGAGAAGATCCCCTCAAGTGTGTCCGAAGACACGGTTGGGGTGCGGCTGAGAATCCAGCCGAACTTCCTTGTTGGGTGACCGACCACGGCATAGCTGTAATCATCGGCGAGATCGATGACCCAGTACGGGGCTCCGAACCACCAGAAACCTAAGAATCGGACGAAGCTGACCTTCAGCTTGGATGGTTCCGTCGTATCGGGAAGCCACGCGTTGCCGCGTGCGATGTCGACCTCCCCGTCGTCATTGTAGCAAGTGTTCGTTACCTGAATACGTCCATTCTCAAGCAGTGCATACTCCGCGGTCGTACCCTGAACGCACTGCCGCTCGAATGATGTGGGGATGCTTGCGATGGCGTACCACAGCCCCATGTATCTCTCCACATCAAGATCAGGAACAACCCGGACATCCTGGAGCTGTTGAGCCGACAACCCCTGCAGGCCGACACAGCCGAAGATGAAGACCAGAACCATGCTGATGACCATCCTTCGTATCACTCTGTTCTCCTTTCCGCAATCAAGCAGAGGACGCCTTCGCAACACTGTATCACGAAGAACGCCGGAAGCGAACTCCGATCGTATGAGATCTGCAGTGAACAACACCGAGCCTGCTTGCAGTGACTTGTGCGTTAGCAATCGGCTGATGGGGAGCGGAGCGACTGGAACTTCGCGGCGGAGCGATTACAATGACCGGTCCCGTAGGGTGTGCCTTGCGGTAGAGTCCCGGGTCTGCTTTGAGCATGCGAAATCGCTATGAATCGTCCCTGTACGGCTGACTCTCTCCGAAAGTCTCGGGAAGGATCATGACATCGACCCTCTCTTCAGACCCGAAACGTGCGATCGAATGGGGCAAAGAAGCGGGCTGAGTCGGCTTGCGCCGCCGACTGCGCCCAGGTATCGCCGGATGGGACGTCAACAGGAGGAACCGTGCAACAACAAGTGATGGATCTAGCGCGTGACTATCGAGACGACATCGTCGGCTTCATGCGTCGTTTGATCCAGGCGAGCAGCGTTTCCGGGCGGGAGCGTGCCGTCGTCGAGGTGATCCGAGCCGAGATGGAACGGACAGGGTTCGACGAGATCACGATCGATCCGCTGGGGAACATCATCGGGCGCGTGGGATCAGGATCCACGATTATTGCGATGGATGCTCATATCGATACCGTGGACGTCGGCGACCCTGAGCAATGGACTGTTCCGCCGTTCTCCGGGAAGGTCGAAGGTGATTGGCTGTACGGTCGTGGAGCAGCGGATCAGAAGGGTGGAATGGCATCGATGGTCTACGGGATGCGCATCATGCGCGATCTCGGCCTTCCCGAGAATGTCTCCGTCTACGTTGTCGGTTCGGTTCTCGAAGAGGATTGCGACGGTCTCTGCTGGCGCTACATCATCGAACAGGACCAGATCCGGCCAGACTGTGTTGTGATTACAGAGCCCACGGCACTCCGCATTCATCGCGGGCAGAAGGGACGGATTGAAGTTGCCGTGCGGACATCGGGGCGATCAGCGCATGCCAGCGCACCCGAGAGAGGCGAAAATGCTGTCTACAAGATGGCACGTGTGGTGTCGGAGATCGAGGAGCTTGACACACGTCTGACCGTGCACCCGGTTCTGGGAAAGGGAACGATCGTCGTCTCGGAGATTCGTTCCGGGTCACCGTCCGTGAATGCCGTGCCCGATCGGTGTTCCATCCACATCGATCGAAGGCTGACCGTCGGCGAAACCAAGGAGGAGGCGTTGCGGCAGCTTCGCGACGCAATCGAGCGTGCTGGAGTGGATGCCGAGATCGTTGAACTCACGTATGATCAGCCAAGTTACACAGGCGTTCATTACCCGGCTGAGAAGTACTTCCCCGCCTGGCTCGAGCGTGAGGACGCTGCGATCACGCGCGCAGCCAAGACGGCATTTCGAGCGGCCTTCGATCGCGATGCCGAGATATCGACATGGGTGTTCAGCACAAACGGAACGGTCACGCGTGGTGTGTACGGGATCCCCACGGTCGGTTTCGGCCCGGGCGATGAAGCGTATGCCCATGCACCGAATGAACGCGTACGAATCGACGAACTGGTGAGCGCGGCGGCGTTCTATGCCACGTTCCCGAGACATGTCACAGATCAGCGATAGAGAATTCACGAACTACGGAAGCAAGCAAGGAGATGCACCATGTCGACCTTCTTTCGGGGAAGGCATTTCATCACAACGGAAGATTTCAAGCGGCAGCAGATCGATACACTGCTGAACCTGTCCCATGAACTAAAGACGGCCTTTGCTCACGACCAAGCGACGCCGTGGTTGCTGTACAAGACGGTGTTCATGATTTTCTACGACAGCTCGACGCGAACCCGCAATTCGATTGAGGCGGGGATCACTCAATTGGGGGGGCACGCACACTTCCTCACACCGGATCGGCTTCAGCTGACGCACGGTGAGACGCCGGAAGATACAGCCAAGGTGCTCTCCCGATTCGGGCATGCGATCGCGATTCGAGCTTGCGAGCATGGAAAGGGCAACGGCTATCTGCGCCGCGTGGTGGAACACTCTCGTGTGCCGGTGCTCAATCTCCAGGATGACGTCTACCATCCGATGCAGGTCCTTGCCGACCTCATGACGATCCAGGAGCGGTTCGGGAAGGATCTCCGCGGGCTCAAAGTCGGAATCAGTTGGGCGTATGCGGACAGTCACCTCAAACCGCTTTCGGTCCCACAGTCTCAGATTCTTCTGTTCGCGCGGTATGGAATGGATATCACGCTTGCTCATCCGAAGGGGTTCGAACTCACGCCGGAGGTTGTTGCCAAGGCGAATGAGAATGCCGCGAAGCACGGAGGCAGGATCTCGGTGTCGAACGACATGGACGATGCATTCCGCGATGCGGATATCGTGATCCCCAAGAACTGGGGTGGCTTCTATGCGGCGTCGACCGCCGATGGAATTCGGGAAGAAGCGAAGAAACATACGGACTGGATCTGTGACGAGAGACGGATGGAAATGACGAATCGTGGATCGATCTACATGCATGCACTCCCGGCTGACCGCGGGAAGGAAGTCGTCGACTCGGTGATTGACGGATCGCATTCGGTGATCTACGACGAGGCCGAGAATCGTCTACACACGGCCAAAGCGGTGATGGCTCTGACCATCGGGGGACGATAGGTTTGCTTTGCGGGATCACGGAGCCTTCTTGGATGAAGCTCCGGTGATCCCGCGCCCGGCGGCAGTGTTGCTTCCGGTTCCGGTCTTGCGTTGGTTTCTCGGGAGACCGTTTGCTAACGAGTACCGCAGTTAGTCATGCGTGAGGCGGGATGGTTGCCGGATCAACGGTTGATCCGAATCTGCCCGCTTCCGCCGGTACAGCATTGCGTCCGCATTGCGGATCAGATCGCCGACGGACTGAGGCTTCTCCGGAAGCCAGGTTGCCCATCCGAAGTCGATCCCAACAGCGATTCCAGGTGCGTTCTCTCGCGTCCACGCGGCCACCGAATCGGTCAAACGCCGAACCAGATGTTCGACGTCCGGTCCTGTCTCCGGAAGAACCAGCAGGAATTCATCTCCACCGTACCGGATCCCCCAATCGCTGTCCCGCAAGGATTCCTTCAACACATCCGCGATCCCCACCAGAACTCGATCGCCTTCCTGGTGGCCGTGGATGTCGTTGATCTGCTTGAACTGCGTGAGGTCGGCGAGCATGAGTGTAAGAGGCCGCCGGTAGCGGATGGATCGCTGCATCTCAAGCGGGATCGTCTCGTCGAAGTAGGCACGGTTCCGCAAGCCGGTCAGAGGGTCTCGAAGGGCCTTCTGTTTCAGAAGCTCCTCGGTCGTGATCCGATCGGTGATGTCGTAGAACTGAAAAGCGATCGCATCCAGGGCCTCGTAGATCATGTGATGTGTGCACATCGAGAGCCAAACCGTCCGTCCGTCTCTTCGGACGGATCGGATCACCTGAACGTTCTCCTGGGGGGCAGTCACTTGTTTGCGGACAGTCTGGCGGTCATCAGGATGAATGAACGTCCACCATGGGGAGAACTTGCTCAGTTCCTGCTTGCTGTACCCGAGGATTGTTGCAAGCTGATCATTCGTATATCGCACATGATCGTCTTGCACGACGAGCAAGCCCATCATCCCGCAGTCAGCAAGAAAACGGAACAACCGGTTGGTCTCCGTGATCTCCTCCAAGCTGCACGCATCTTGGAGAGCCAGTGCCGAGACCGAAGCGAGTTCCTCGAGGAATGCCATGGTCACTCGGCTTGGTTTCGAGCCATCGATCGGATCGTCAGCCGAGATATGCCCGAGGATGGTGCCGTTCGACCAGAACGGAACGATGAGAACGTCCGTCTGGTGCCAACCGTGGAGGCCCATGAAGCGGCGTGTGCTGGGAATCATTGACGGGAACCAACGTGAGTTTCCCTCACCCGGATAGTAGTACGAACGGCCACATCGATGAGCCTGTTGGTAGCACAAGCCAGACGATTTCCTTGTGGAGACAAGACGTTCAGCAAGCTTGCTGTGGGAGTCGCCATTAAGTCCGCGCACGGCGATCCCGAGAACGCCTGCGGCCGGGGAAGCAACGCCGGGCACAAGAGGGGTATCGTAGCACACCGCGAGGATCCTCTGGAATGGGGTCTCGCGGACCGCTCCCTCGACAACACCCTCAAGAACTTGCTGCACCAGATCGCGGTTGCAGCTTGCTTCCCGTGAAAGATGATCGCTATTCATTCCGCTAGGCCACGTCCCTCTTTTGTAATAGGTTAGGTCTTACGAGCTGTGTCGTCAAGTTGCGAACTGTAAGGACGCGTGTCTCGATGTGCGGTGACGGTCGGCGTTCGACGCACTCTGTGCCCGTGACACACTGAACAAGACGCCGGAAGATGACGTGAGGGGGGAAGTATGGAACTGGACCAATGGATTGCTGTCTTCGCCGCGGTCTCTCAAACAGCGGGTGAACGTGATCGAAGCAAGTGGGGTCTGTTCATGAGTGGGATCGTTGCTGCAAGCCTGCTCGTTGCAGTGGCAGCGTATACGCTCCTCTCCAAGACGGGAATTTCTCGTCCGCTGGGATTGGGTGCGTCGGCGTTGGGGGTGCTCCTTTCGGTGGCATGGATCCTGGTTCAATCAGGAATGGCAGCCGAGTGTGCTCACTGGCAGCGCGTGCTTCGCAGCATCGAGAGCCAGTTTGCGGGTGCGGAGTTCTATCGTGGTCTGCATCGGCTCATGCGAGGGGAAGAGATCTGTATCCGTTCCTCGGGATGGCGTTGTGACGAGTGGCAGTCCGAGGGAATCCGTCTTCCTTTCCTTTTCCGCTCGATTCCGGGTGCAATGACCACGCTTGTTCCGTTGGGCTTCGCGGTTGGATTCGTCGTGTTGCTCGTTGCGTTGGTAATAGGAGTGTAGGCGAGACATCTGCTCAGGGCGCGGAGCCCCGATCTTGCGGAAACTAGGAAGAGCATTGCGGGTGCTTCGATGGGGTGTCCGCTTTTGTGTTTTGGGTTGTCCGTTGAGGACTAAGGTTCGCGCCAGTACCCGAACTCGGGCTCGAAGCATGTTGAGTCGATTTCGGCGATCGAACCCTGCACGTAGGTTTGCGCGTCAGCGATCGCCTGGTTGTAGACGCAGGGGCCGATCTCGCCTAGGCAGAACTCCAGGAGGAGCTTCGCCTTGAGATCGCCGATCGTCTGGTCGAGCTGTTCTTCGAAATAGCGCTTGATCGATGCAATCAGCTGGTCGGATACCTCTTGCTTGAGTTTGATCGTCATGTCGCCCCCCCCCAGCCTGCCGAGTCCTATTCGGTCCGTCCGGTTACCGTGAGATTCTCTTGAGTCGTCCATCCGGTCGGTGATCTTGATCCGTTCGAGATCACCTGAGAACGATCCCTCGCCCACTCGGTCGGTGATCTCGATCCGTTTGAGATCCCCAGGGAGCAATCTCTAGTCGGTTCGGTCGGTGATCTCGATGAGGTGATAGCCGAACTGCGTTTCGACCGGTCCGTGTACAACGCCGATCTCGTCGTGAAAAACCACTTGATCGAACTCGGGAACCATCTGACCCTGCCCGAACTCGCCAAGGTCGCCACCGGAAGAGCCTGACGGACATTTCGAGTATTCGGAAGCCAGCTTCGCGAAATCCTCCCCGCTCTCGATCCGTTGTCGAAGCTGCTCGCACTCATCGTATCCATCCACCAGAATGTGTCGTGCTGTCGCCTTTGCCATCAGTCCTCCATATTGGTCATCCGTTGCAGTTGGTCACCGATCCAGGAATGGATCGCCCTCATCGGACGTCGATGGTACCCGGCTGCCGGAATTTCTCCACATGGGCATTCCGGGGGATGATGCGTTCGAAAGGTTGTGTTGTCGCTTCCACGAGATACAGGCTACAAGCCGAAAGGCTTCCTCGTTCGTAGTGCAGCTTCCGGGGAACCGAGACACCGGTTCGTAGGGGGGACCGAGTGGCGTGTCCGCAGTCCGGAAGGTCAACAGCTTAGTTCGTTGGGTTCATAGAGCTCGTGGATGATGCTGCCTGTGGCTTGTAGCTTGTGGTGTGTGGGAAACAGCTCGTTGGGGTCTGACGTTGATTCCCCCCCGTATCGATCCGCCTATGCTGCAAACCCTTCCGGGAATCAAGGTCTGACACCGACGGGCGGAACAAGTGGTGCGCGGTCCGAGATCCTTGCCACCCGTAGCGTCGCCCCTTTGCGGGCGACGGCAGTTGCAGAAGTCGCGATGGTACGTCAACCACCGACAGCATTCCGCTCGTCCTGGCCGACGGCCGTTTCACGGATGTGGGAATAACTCGTTGGGGTCTGACGTTGATTCCCGGCCATCTCGATCCGCCTATACCGCGAACCGCCCGGGAATCAAGGTCTGACCCCGACGGGCAGACACCGATTCAGAGAGTCTAGACGTTCGTAGAGTCTGTAGAGTTCGTAGCGTTCATTGGGTTCATAGAGTTACCACGTCCTTCCCACACGCTACACGCCACAGGCCACAAGCCTGAGGCTCGCCTGAAAGCGAGCCTCAACATAGAGAGGCGGGGCCTCCGAAGAGACCCCGCGTCCGGTATAGGGTAAATCTAGGCCTTTTCTCTATTCAGGCTCGGTCGCGTCGGCAACCGGTTCCTCTTCACCGCCAAGGAGATCGCCGAGTGAGAACTCCGCCGACAACACCAGCGAGTTGCCGAGATCGTTGTTCAGGATGTACGCAGCATCCACGTACATTCCGGCAACGTTGATTCCCGCACCAACCGTGAAGTCGTAGTCCTGGAACGAATCAAGATTGGTGAGCACCACGCCGCCCCGAAGCGCCAGCTCGTCAATCAGCTGGAACTCAAGACCCACGTGCGCATCACCCAGTTCCGTACCGAAGTCCACATCGGCCGCCAGCGTCAGCGCGTCGTCCAGCAGGCTCATCGCCAGTCCAGCCTTGTAGACGGCGTCAACGACATCCGTCGTTTCGTCGTCATAGCTGATCTGCGTCCCGCCCAGATCCTTCGCGCTCAACGCTACCGTGAACATCTCGCCGATGCCCACCTGCAGACCCAGGTCGAACCCGAACCCGCTCCCGGCCACGCCGGTGTTTTCCGCCATGTAATACTTGACGTTGGCACCCACAAGACCGTAGTCGAGCACGTTCGCTCCGACGCTACCGATGATCGCTTGCTCGGTGACGTCAAATGCGCCACCGACGGCAAAGCGCTCCCACGCAAGGCCAACGCCGATGCCAAACACACTCGTCGTAACACCCACGTACTGGTGCGTCAGGTCGGTCGGAAGGCCGTAGAGATTCGTCGACATTCCTGAAAGCCGCGTGTCGTTCAGACCCCCGAGTCCGGCAGGGTTCCAAGCTACACCCATCGCATCGTCGGCAACGCCGACAAACGCTCCACCCATCGCCAGTGCGCGTGCACCGACTCCGGTCTCAAATGCGCTGAACGCTCCGACTCCGTCGGCCGTCGCCGCTGCGGCAACGATCAGGACAAGCCCTACACAAACAACGATCGCTCTTCTCATCGTCGCCTCCTTACTTTCTCACCACGACGTCCTTACCGTCAAACACGTTCTCACCATCGCTCACGGTGATCGCATAGATGTAGGCGCCCTTCGCGGTGCCTTCCGCGTTCCACGTGATTTCGGTGACGTTTTCTTCTTCGGTGGTCCAGATCAGCTCGCCGGCCACGCTG
>Ga0272441_10014317_pt1 | contig 11273 bp, 10 predicted proteins | sample SSMProp6N_FD_193582 | JGI IMG/M metagenome (GOLD analysis project Ga0272441, IMG submission 193582) | Marine sediment archaeal communities from Little Sippewissett salt marsh, Falmouth, MA, United States - SSM-Prop-6N | ecosystem: Environmental > Aquatic > Marine > Wetlands > Sediment ... | reverse complement strand
TATCGTTGAGAAAAGCAATCTGCGAATCCGTCAACGTCAGATTTGCTCCTGTGCTATCACTGAGAAACGCAATCTGTGAATCCGTTAAAGTCTGATTAGATTCTGATGTTTCATTGAGGAACGCACGCTGCGATTCTGTTAGCTCCTGATCTGCACCAAAACCGTCTTGGAGGAAAGCCCTCATAGAGTCGGTTGTGCCTTCGTAATCGTTGATATCTTCGTAGAGAAAGTCCTGTTGTGAGGCGGTTTGCCCCATTGCAGGCGCTACCAAAAGCAGCATCAACGATACCCCCACAAATATTACTGTTGATCTCATAACGTTAACTCCATAGATTGTATGGGGCATAAATCTTTCTGTGGTCCATGTTGTAGGCCATTACATCGGTACGCACGATTTATTTGGCCCGAATCCCTCTCAGGAGGTTCGTTCAGAGGGGGACAATGTCGTTTCTGTCCACTGCTTTTAGCTCTTCAGTGGTAGCATCAGGATGTTCTGTCAAGTACTTGGCCACTTTGGGTTTGTGCACCAACGTACAATCTACGCAACTCCAGATCCTCTTACCTCGACGAGATCTTATAAACCGACCCAAATCGGGGTCTTTACAAGGGTAAAGGGGACAGAAACAATGAGTACAATCTTGCCCTTCGAAGTGGTGGCAGGGATAATAGTCGCATTTACCAGGGCCTGTGTTCTTAACCGGCTCGTTTGCAGCCTTTCTTATTTGGCAGGGTTTATCACTTACCAATCCATCTGCGCCCAACCGGTTCATCCACTGAGCTTCATGGGGGTCGTTGATGGTCCAAGGGTATACCTCTATACCCTCGCGATGTGCCTCTTTGAACAGGTTTGGATTGGTCAGCCTGGGAAATATTACGTCTGCATCAGCCCACAGGGCCAGTTCCACAGGTTTGAGGGGGAGCGATGATATTATGATTCCCGTTTTGACCTTGGTCAAATCCTTGATTTCACGAAGTGACGCATGATAAAAAGATGAAACTATGGCGTTTCGGCCATCGACTTCTTGGGCAACCAGGCTTTCTAGCCCCTCCTCTTTCATTTCTATCACAATGCCCATGTCCAGTTCGTCTGCCAAATCTGCAGCTTCTGTCAGCGTGGGGATCTTGTCACCGCCTGCATCCAATAGTTTCAGCTCTTTCAAAGTCATATCCTCTACTTTGCCTGTGCCATTGGTGGTACGGTTTACAGTATCATCGTGAATTATCACTAACGATCCATCGGAAGATATCCTTACATCCACCTCTACGAAATCGGCCCCACACTCTTTGGCCATGTAAATACCTTTCAGTGTATTTTCCGGTGCTAGAGCCCTCGCCCCTCGATGCCCGATCACAATTGACATTCGCTAGAGGGTCTACTAGATAGGTATATCATATTTTCCCGAGATGGACATTAAGATTTCTTTAATAGATGTAGATCCGTGGGTGGAAATGCTAGGGCAAGAATTATACTGTAAGCGGTTGAGTTGCTTTAGAAATGCTGGATAACTTAGAAAAGTTCACTAAATTAAAGAGACGTACTGCAGGCATAATCAACATAGATCCTTTGCAGCGGGGTGGAATTCTAACCCCTGAGGCCAAAGACGCAGTTCTAGAATGGGCCGATGGCTATTCAATCTGTGATTTCTGTACAGGTGCAATGGATAAGATCCAGAATCCTCCCATTAAGAGCTTCATTCATGAAGTTTTGCCTGAGTTTTTAGATGTTGATCAGGTTCGAGTGGTTCACGGTGCCAGAGAGGGCAAGTTTGCGGCCATGCATGCACTTTGTAAGCGAGGTTCCTGCGTTGTAGCTGACGGTAATGCTCATTACACCACTTTATTGGCAGCTGAGCTATCTGGTCTTAAAGTGGAACGGACTCCTGTCAGCAGCGAGCCCGAGTACAAAATTGATCCTGAAGGCTATAGGGTGACGATAGAGAGGGCCATAGACCTTGGTGATGAGGTGGACTTGGCTGTTCTCACTTACCCCGATGGCAATTATGGTAACCTGGCGGACGCTAAGAAGGTGTCTCAGATATGCCATGATTTGGATGTGCCCTTGATGTTGAATGGTGCTTATTCTGTAGGTAGAATGCCCATAAGCGCCAGAGATTTGGGTGCGGATGTGATTGTGGGTAGCGGTCACAAGTCCATGGCCAGTTGCGGGCCCATTGGAGTTCTGGGTGCCCGCGATGAATATGCTGAAAAAATATTTCGAAGATCTCAGCTTGTGCCCAACAAGGAGTTAGAGCTTTTGGGATGCACCTTACGTGGGGCAGGTTTGTTGACCATGATGGCCAGCTTTTCTCACGTAGTTGAGAGAACAAAGCATTGGGATGACGAAGTGCAAAAAGCTCGTTGGTTCTCTGACCGGATGGAATCGTTGGGAATAATTTTACAGGGGGAACGGCCGCACAACCACGATTTGATGTTTTTCAAGTCCGATGTGTTATATGAAATTTCCAACACTGCCAAGAAGGGTCGCTATTTCCTCTACAGGGATCTTAAGAAAAGGAACATATTCGGGATCAAGCCTGGCCTCACCAAACAGTTTAAGCTGAGCACTTATCTTCTTTCCAGAGAAGATCTGCAAACGGTGGCAGATAGCTTAGAGGACATAATAGCCACTTACACCAAGACGTGAGCAAAGCATAACCTTTATAGATGTGGCGGCCTCAAAAGGGAAATTCAAGCGGCTGTGGTCCAGGGGTTAGGACATGAGCTTCCCAAGCTTGTAGCCCGGGTTCGATTCCCGGCAGCCGCACTCTTTTACGAGGAAATGGGCCGAAAAAGGGTAATTTGTGTGCCCACCGGTTCAGAGTAGTGCCTGCTCAACGTTTGTAATTAGTTGGAGCACTTCAGCTTGACTGCTGGAATCAAGGCACTCATTAGCCTTTCTGCGCAACTCTGCCAACTCGCAGTGTAGATCCGTGTTCAGATTCTCAGTGCTGTGGAAAATGTTTTCATGACAATATTTGACAGATAACATAAGATATCGCCTTTGTTCATTTTTGATCCTGTCATTACAGTATGACTAAAATCTAGTTATATCATAATAGGTAATAAACTTTTGCAAAAAAAAACACAGAAGTCCGGTTCCAACCTAATATTATGGTTATGTACAACCCCAGTACAAAACCCCGATGATTTTCATATTTTGAGACCAATATCGCTCGATTATGTAGTTATGTCGTTATCAATATCGTAATCGTTTTACCGCAAAATTGATAATACAAAAATAAATTGTATCCATTGAATTTTCGATTCGAAATTCATGGGCGGGATATATAATGTTGCCAAGAGTTGTCGTATACGATATCGTGAGTGTGGACGGTAGGGTTGATGTTCATCACATACCTATTGAAACTGTGGGGTTATTCTATCAACTTGCATCTCATTGGAACGAGGATGCAACCCTGGCTGGAAGCGAAACCATTATTCAATCTTGTGATAATGTGGTTCCTGAGACCGAAGAGGATTTTTTGCAGGTACAGGTCGATCCTGTAGATCAGCGTCCTTTATTGGTTATTCCTGATAGTAAGGGTAGGGTGCGAAACTGGCACATGCTGCGCAATTTAGGCTACTGGCGAGATATGATCGCCTTATGCACTCGTACTACTCCAAAGGAGTATTTGGACTACTTGCAAAAAAGGCATGTGCAGTATATAGTGGTTGGTGAATACCGTGTAGATTTGCGGGCTGCTTTGGAGATGTTGAACGCTAGATATAACGTGAATACCGTGAGGGTGGATAGCGGTGGTATTTTGAACGGCGTTTTGTTGAGGGAAGGGCTGGTGGATGAAGTTAGCCTTCTGATTTACCCTTGCTTGATGGGAGGTACCACACCAGCATCGATGTATAAGGCTCCAGACCTCAACTCGACAGAAGGGGCAATATCCCTAAAGTTGATGCACATGGAAACACAGGGCGATAATTTGGTTTGGTTGAGATATGAGGTGTTGAAGTAAGCACTACAACGTTTTTGGGTGAGTGGATAAATGCAGATCGAAAACGCTGGTCGCTCTGGTGATATTGGATCAAATTCTAGGTGTTTCACCGGCTTAAGGCATCGAAACATATTTCAAGTAATGTTAGACGTCCCATTGATTGGGTTGAGGACCAATGGGATTTAAGTACTTCATTGCCACGATTATAATTATTAGTTTGCTTACAATGTGTGGGTCTGCGAAAGTTGATACCTTGGACTTGAATGGCTGGACGGTAGAGTTCGATTTAAACGCTTCTAATTTTCATCATACCATTTCTGAACCCGTGAAATATGAAATACAAGAATCCCAAGGGGAACGGGTTACCATCAGATCTGAAGTACCTTCGTATCCCGAACACTGGATGATTGAAATGGCAGTGGTAAATCGTGAAATGCCAAAAGCGTTTAACCCTCTCCAAGAAGTAGAGCGTATTTCCAACATATTAAGGGCGATTGGTTACTACTCGAGACCTGACTTGGACGATAATCAGATCTTCCAATGGCAAGAAGTTTCAATCTCTGGGTTTGATGGCGTTGACATTGTATCTTATATTAACCTAGATGGTTACGTATCTGAAGTGCATTGGATAAATATTGCTGCAGACGATTTCACGACTTACAGCGTTGCTTGTTCTAACTTGCCAGAAGATATTTGGGACCGTTTTATGTCATCAAGTCGCATTTACAAAGGGCAACGCACGTATAGTCGAAAACCAATTAGATGATACTAATTATTTTTCTCCAGAATAGTGCTTAACGATACGAATAGGCCAAATATCAAACTCATGCGAGTTCGAGATTTGTCCGAAAAGTATCGTTAAACACTATAATTGACACACACGGTTTAAAATTTAAGTATTTTTCACCATTCATTTGTTTCCATCTCTGTCCCCTGCCGTGGACCAAAACATCCTTTTAGCCCTTGCCCCATCTGCATTCCAGGAGCGTTAGATCATGGTCATTCATCCCATTGAGTTTCGTTATGGCAACCCCGAAATGAAGGGTCTCTGGTCCGAAAACTACCGTTTTCGCTGCCTTTTTCGGGTAGAGGCGGCCCTGGCCCGGGCAGAAGAAGAATTGGGCTTAATTCCAGAGGGTGCAGCAGATGACGTCCAAAAAGCGGCAGAGAACGCCGATCCCGTGCGCGCTAAACAGATCGAGGACGAGATCGGCCACGATATGATGGCTGTGGTCCTTGCGTTGGCAGAATCCTGCGAATGGGCAGGGGAGTGGATCCATCTGGGTGCAACCTCCAACGATATTTTGGACACTGCCACAGGGTTGCAGATAAAAGCATCTCTTGAAGTATTGGACGATAAGTTGAGGCGATTACTTCGCGTTCTCCTGACCAGATCAATTGAGCACAAACGTTTGGTCTGTGCAGGAAGGACTCATGGCCAGATAGGCGTACCCACCACTTATGGGCTAAGGTTTGCCATATGGGCATCAGAGGTGGCCCGACACATTGACAGGCTAGAGCAGCTAAAACCCCGTGCTTCTGTAGGCAAGATGAGCGGTGCTGTGGGCACTCAAGCAGCCTTTGGATCCCAAGGAATGGTCATTCAAACTAGGGTTATGGAAGAGTTAGATCTTAACGAAGTGGACGTATCTAACCAAGTGGTGCAGAGAGATCGCCATGCAGAAATGATATGCTGGATGGCTATAGTTGCGTCTACTTTGGACAAGATTTGTGTGGAGATAAGGTCTCTTCAGAGGAGCGAAATCGGCGAGGTACAAGAGGTCTTTGGCAAGAAGCAAGTGGGTTCCAGCACAATGCCTCACAAACGCAACCCCATCAAGTCCGAACAGGTCTGTGGCCTGGCGAGGATTGTCCGCGCTCAAGTCGAGCCTGCCTTGGCAAACATTCCGTTGTGGGACGAGAGAGACCTCACTAACTCCAGCTGCGAGCGCATAGAATTCCCAGAAGCCTTCATATTTACCGATCACCTGTTGGCTTTGACCTCGCGAATAATTGAAGGGTTGACCATCAGGGAAGATCAGGTGGAAAAGAATCTCAACCTTTTGCAAGGGCTGAACATGGCTGAGTCTGTGATGGTTGAGCTGGCCAAGAGAGATGTAGGTAGACAGAATGCTCACGAGATTTTGAGGCGATGTTCCATGACTGCGGTGGAAGACGGAAAACCCCTCGCTCAAGTCCTAGAAGAGGACGAAACGGTTACTCAGCACCTTTCTCCCACAGAGATAAACCAGTTGTTGGATCCTCACCACTATGTAGGAACTGCTGTGGAGCAGGTGGAAAGGTTGGCTCATAAATTGGAGATGTATTTGGAGTAATTGGGGTATGATGGATACTATCCCTCCACGGGTAGTACTTCTAAAACCAGGATCTTTGATCAGGGACGAAGAAGGGGCCATTGTGGACGCACGCTCTTCAGTGGTTCTCATATTCTCTGGTTCCAAGAAAATCCTCGTGGATACCGGTCTAGTTGGTGAAGGGGGCCTCATAAAGGAGAGGCTGGCACTTCAAGGTCTAAAGCCCCAAGACGTAGACGTGGTGGTAAACACTCATTTTCATCCAGATCATTGCGGGAACAATCATCTTTTCACCAGTGCCCAAATATTGTCCAAGGAAGTTCTAGACAACGTAAAAGAAGGTGACCACGTTTCTCAAGGTGTGTGGATTTTAGAGACTCCTGGCCATTCTCCGGGAAGCATATCCGTTGTCTGTGAATCGTATCTGCGAATAGTAATAGCTGGAGATGCTTTGCCCATTTTTGGCAACTTTCTCAAGTGGGTTCCACCCGTCATACATGTAGATCGAGAGCTAGCATTGACGAGCATGTCTAGAATTGTCCAACTAGCCGACGTGATCGTACCTGGTCATGACCGTCCTTTTTCAGTAAGTGATAAAAAATATATATTTTATTTGGACTAATACCTTATTCGGCCCTGCCAAAAATGCCTCTTCGATCTCACGCATATGTAGCAGTATGAGATGCAAAATGCAAAAAAGGCAATCTATTAATAGTAAAAAATGCAGATGTTATGCAAATGCAGCTAAAACTTACATCAAAAGAAAAGCTAGTCCTTTATGGCCTTGCCAGATATCCTGGGCTGAGTGATATAGACCTTGCGTCGAAAATAGGTGTGGATCGGTCGACCATATTCAAGAGCAAAAGAAAATTTCGTGAATGGAAACTGGTCCAACGGTTGAACATTCCTTCTGGAACTGCGGTGGGTGCAGAGTTACTGTCCGTAATATTTGCCCAATATACCCCCTCGGTTACGGCGGAGGTGAGGCGTAAATCTGAGTATTTTGATCAGTGGATCAACCATCCCAACTGTGTATTCCACACATCTACCGATACGGACTCTATATCCCTGGTTTACTCTCGAAACTATACCGAATTCAAGAAAGTTTTTGATGTGGTCATGGATGGATACAAAGATTTGGGTTTTGCAGAGGATTTTCAATGTAATCATTATCCGTTCCAACTAACCAGTTATTCTTGCGATTCAGCTCTGGCGGTGGACAACACCTTTGATCTTAGTAGAGCAGACCTTCAAGAAGAAGCCCTTTTGGAGGACGGGTGGTCAGTGGATCCCAGCAGTCTCAAACTTACTGAGAAAGATAAGCTGGCTTTGTACGCCTTTGTGAAGTACCCTGCCCTTTCTGATTTGGAGCTTTCTAGAAGGACTGGTATATCCAGGCCCACCATATCGGGTAAGAGGAATAAGTTCTTCAACAGCGGATTGCTGAGCAGGCAGGCTCACGTAGATTGGCAGAAGGTTGGATGCGAACTCATGACCTTTTACCAGATGGACATCAGGCCCAAAGCCAGTCATGAGGATCTAATGAGGGTTTATTCTTCATTCAGGAGAATAGGGGCCGCACTTTACAGCTATATTCAACCTGGTGAGATATTTGGGTCATTCCTTTCACAGTGCTATATTGAGATAAAGGACGGGATGGACAAAGAGATAAGGGCCCTTACTGAGGAGGGTTTAATCCTGAAAAGGCCGAGACACGTTATAATGCCATTGCGGGACATCAAAGTTAAGAAGATTGATTATGCTCCAATGGTTAAGTCAATGCTAAACATCAGCAAGGACATATGAATGGCCAAATTGTAGTGGTAGCCACCAAAACTGACCCCGCAAGCTTCAACATAGCGCAAAATTTGTTGGAGCTTGCCAAATGGAAAGACGATGGAGATTATTTTAGCAAAGGCGATCATCGCCTCATTATTTTCCATGAAAATCTGCTTTATTTGCAAAACTTAGATGAACTGCTGGCGGGTCTGAGGCTCCGACCAGACGTGGTGATATTTGCATCCAGGCACCAATCTAAAGACGAAAAACCTCGACTATGTTGCCATTTCACCGGCAATGTTGGCTCAGCTACCATGGGCGGTAACTCGCGTCAATTGGCAACAGCAGCACCCAGTTATCTTAAATCGTTTCTGTCGAACTTGATGAAAAGTGGGCCTCAAAACTTCGACATTTGTGCCGAAGCTACTCATCATGGGCCCACGGACTTGAAAACCCCCTCTTTCTTTGCGGAGATTGGAAGCACTGAAAAGGAGTGGATCAATTCTCAAGCAGGTGCCGCAGTGGCTAATTCCATAATGTCCATAGAACGTTCTCAACTTCCAATCTTTTTGGGGTTTGGCGGAGGACATTACATGCAACGCCAAAACCAACTGTTGAAGGCATGTGGAATTGCGTTTGGTCATTTGTTTCCTAACTATCAGATTAATGAGCTTGATCAAGATATGATGAAACAGGCTTGTAGCAAGTCTGGTGCGTCTTATGCTTATCTGGACAAGAAATCTCTCCGTTCGGCATCCAAAAAGAAAATAACTCAAATATTGAACGATCTGGGGCTAGAAATCGTGAAAAAAAACGATATAAAGAAAAATTTTCCATTTTTGGATTATAGTGTTTAACGATACTTTTCGGATTTATCTCGAACTCACAAGAGTTAGAAATTTGTTCTATTCGTATCGTTAAGCACTATTCTGGCGAAAATCAATTAGTATCATCTAATTGGTTTTCGACTATAAATCTTCAAATTTCAGTCTTTACAGTCACAGCATTCTCAAACCATCGTTTTGCTTTTATTATATAGGGCATATAATTTATTTTAACCCAATGAAGATTTTATTGACAATGTTCGATGAACTTGTTTCCGAATCACATGAATTAGATAAACTTCATTTGATAACCGATCAATCTTTGTTAATATGTAGTAACTGTTAAATAGTGGTAATATGGTGGCAAGGGCATACCTTTGAGCTTTCTATGGGTCAAAGATAATCCAAAAATATGATTAACATAGGAGATAAATTTTCAATGATGGCTGCAGTGCTAAAGTCTCCCGAAACGCTAGAATTGCAAGAAGTCGAAATGCCAAAATGTCTTCCTGGTGGCATGCTATTAAAAACCAAAGCCTGTTCCATATGTAGCACAGACGTCAAGATGGTCCAGCGTGGTCAAAAGGACTTGGTCTACCCTCGCATTTTGGGCCATGAGATGGCTGGCGTCATCGTCGAGAGCAACGCAGAATGTTCTAATTTAAAAGTGGGTGATCGAGTTCAAGTTCATCCTGGCATTGGTTGTGGTAACTGTATTCCTTGTAGACGTGGTGCTGACAATCTTTGTCAGAGCGTGAGAATTCTGGGGTTCAACTATGATGGTGGTTTTGCAGAATATGTGCAAATTCCAATGGAGTCGGTTAACTGTGGGGGAATAAACCCCCTTCCTGAATGGGTAAGCTTCGAGAACGCAACTTTTGTCGAACCTCTGGCCTGTTGCCTCAATGGACAACAACTCAGCAGAGTAGGGAATGGCGATATTGTATTAATTTTTGGTGCAGGACCAATTGGTTGCCTTCATGCCATGTTGGCTCGCCAAAAGGGTGCTTCCACTGTGATTATGGTAGAACCTTTAGAGAACCGGGTTTTCCTGGCTAAATATGCAGGATCTGATTTGGTGATTGACTCGAGCAAAGAAAACGTGGGGGAAATGGTGATGGACGTTACTGATGGATGTGGTGCAGATGTCATCATGTTGGCCAGTCGCGACGTGATCGTTGACGATGCCTTATTGTCTCTTCTCGCTTTCAGAGGGCGATTGTGCCTGTTTTCTGGTTTGCCCCAGGAAAACGCCATCTCGAATTTAAACCTCAACGAGGTGCACTATCAAGACCGCTTGATTACTGGTGCATACGGCTGTACCAGAGCTCAGAGCAGAGAAGCCCTTGATCTGATATCTTCTGGAGCTCTTGACATTAATTGGTTGATCTCTAAGCGAATTTCTCTTGGGAACATCAAACAAGGGATTGAAAATGCTAGCCTAAGAGATGGACTGAAAATCGTCATATCAAAATTCGGGACGTGTTGATTTTGTATGATGCAAAAAAAGAATTTGGACAAAAGGTCACCGATTTGATAATGAAAATGGACCTTTCCAGGGAAGACACCAGAGATCTGTTCGGTCAAGTGTTGTTGGACCTACAACCTGACGCACAACAAGGTGCGTTTCTTGCAGCCATAACCGCGAAAGGAGCTACGCCTGATGAGTTGGCGGGGATTTGGGACGCCATATACGATCTGGACACAGCCAAGGTAAATCCAAACGTTTCCGACTTTCTGGTGGATAATTGTGGAACCGGAATGGACAACTTTCAAACTTTCAACATAAGCACTGCAGCATCGATTGTAGCCGCAGCGGGGGGGATAACGATGGCTAAACATGGGGCCAGGGCCATTACCTCTGTATGCGGAACCATTGACATTTTGGAAACTTTGGGCATAGATGTCGAGTGTGATGTAAGCTTGGTTCAAAGAAGCATCGAGAAGGCCGGCATCGGAATATTCAATGGGATGAACCCCAAAGTCCACCCGGTGGGCTTGGGAAGAATCTTATCAAAGATTTGTTTTGGTACAGTTCTCAACATCTCTGGTTCTTTGGCCAATCCCGTTCTTCCCAAATACGGCGTGAGGGGAGTTTACTCAAAAGACTTAGTGATTCCCATTGTGCAGACCATGAGAGCGATTGGTTATGTGCGTTCCGTGGTGTTTCATGGTCTAAACGGTGATGGTAGGAAGGGAATGGACGAAATATCACCATCTGGCGAAACTTATGTAGGGGAGCTTTTTTCTGATGGCGAAATCTCAATGTATAAATTAACTCCCCAGTACTTTGATATCGAGCCTATCGATGAAAGGCTGCTTGCTCCTGCGAATAGCCTGGAGGATGAAGCAGTCGATTTCTTAAGAGTTATCAGTGGTGATGATATGGGTGCAAGAGAAGATACCGT
>Ga0272441_10014316_pt1 | contig 11274 bp, 12 predicted proteins | sample SSMProp6N_FD_193582 | JGI IMG/M metagenome (GOLD analysis project Ga0272441, IMG submission 193582) | Marine sediment archaeal communities from Little Sippewissett salt marsh, Falmouth, MA, United States - SSM-Prop-6N | ecosystem: Environmental > Aquatic > Marine > Wetlands > Sediment ... | reverse complement strand
TAAGGGGCATATTAAAGGAGGAGAAGGCAAGTATAGCAGGACAGAAAGGGAAAAGTTGCACAAAGATATTTTTGGCCCGAGATACGGAAGCCAAATAGATAAGTTTGAATACAAAAGGGCAATCAGGGGTTTGGAAAGGGAAAGAAGCAAAACAAAAGATATTAAGCAAAGAGAAGCCATAGATGATAAAATAAAGTATTTGGAACAAATGGGCGGAAGGGGTTTTTAAAATGGCAACTCATTATAGGACTCAAGGCTTTGTTCTAACAAAGGAAAACTTCAGAGAAACTGACCAGGTTTTTAGCGTTTTTTGCCAGGATTTTGGCAGAATTAATGTTTTGGCCAAGGCAATAAGGAAGATAAAGTCCAAGCTAAGGTCTGGCATGGGCCTTTTTTATTTTTCAGAAATAGAGTTTATTCAGGGAAAAAACTTCAAGACCTTAACTGACGCCATGGTTATTGAAAAGTTTAAAAATATGCGCAGCGATTTAAGAAAGTTGCAAATAGCTCAAAAAATATTAGATGCTTCAGATAAATTGATTAAAGGAGAGGAAAAAGATGAAAAGATATTTAGCTTGATAAACGAGACACTTAATAGATTAAACAATTACGAATTACGAATTACGAATTACGAATTACTTTATTATTATTTCTTATGGAATTTGTTTTCTGTTTTGGGTTATAAAACAGATTTATACTCTTGTTCTGTTTGCCAGCAAAAACTTTCTCCGACCATTATGAATTTTTCTCCCTCCCAAAACGGATTGATTTGTTTGAAATGTTCTTTTGACAGCATTAAAGATAAGGCAACAATATCTCCGGAAACAGTTAAAATCTTAAGAATAATCCAGGCTTGCGATTGGGAAACCTTTGAAAGATTAAAAATAGAAAATCAGCAGTTGGAAGAGTTGGAACTTGTTTGCGAGCAGTATTTGTTGTCTTTTCTTTAAATTTAATTTATGGTATTATTGAATATATGAAAAAAGTCATTATCTTAGCTGTAATTGTCTTATTTTTGATTTTAGGGGGTTTGGGCTTTTGGTATTGGAACAAAAACCCTTACTCAAAAGAGGTTTTAAAAATAGAAATACTGGGCCCGGCTGAAGCTGATTTTTCTGAAGAAGTGGAATATACGGTAAAGTATAAAAATAACGGCAATGTAAGATTGGAAGAGCCCCGCCTTATTTTTGAATTTCCAGAACACACAATTGTCCAGGACGCTTTTGTCAGGAGAAAAGAGCTGGGTCCGGAGGAATTAGGAGATATTTATCCCGGAGAAGAAAAAACCTATACTTTTAAGGGCCGGGTTTTTGGAAAAGAGGGAGAATTGAAAACAGCAAAGGCGTTTTTGAGCTATCAGCCGAAAAATCTTTCTGCCCGCTACGAATCAGAAACAAGCTTTACCACCAAGATTAAGTCTATTCCTTTGACCTTTGAGTTTGATTTGCCTTCAAAAGTAGAGGCTAACAAAGAGTTTGATTTTTCAATAAATTATTATTCCATTTTAGAATATCCTTTTTCTAACCTGACTGTTAAGGTTGAATATCCCGAGGGTTTTGAGTTTTTGAAAAGCTCCCCAGAAAGTTTAAGCAAAAATGAGTGGGACATTCCTGTTTTAAACAAGGCAGAAGGAGGCAGGGTTGACATTAAGGGAAAAATAACAGCTGAGCTGGGCGACTTTAAAATATTTTCAGCTGAAATAGGCTTTTGGATAGAAGGAGAGTTTATTCTTCTTAAGGAAATAACCAGGGGGGTTGAAATAACCGAACCCCACATTTCTATTTCCCAGCAGATTAATAATCAATCAAACTATGTTGTTTCTTCAGGAGATTTGCTGCATTATGAAATTTCTTTCAGGAATGTGGGAGAAGAGCCTTTTAAAGATTTGTTTTTGGTGGTTAGGCTTGACGGCCAGGGTTTTGATCTGCAAACCATTAAAACAACTGACGGAGAGTTTGAGCAGGGGGACAATACAATAATCTGGGACGGCAAGAATATTCCCAGGTTGAGATTTTTGGACCAGGGAGAAGAGGGCAGAGTTGAGTTTTGGGTTAATGTTAAAGAGGAGTGGAGCATTGCGTCTTCAGAAGAAAAAGATGTTGTTCTAAAAAACACAGTCTTAATTTCTAAAATGAAAGAGGAGTTTGAAACAAAGGTAAATTCAAAGCTTTCTTTAGGCCAGGAAATTTCCAACTCAACTGTTCCCAAGGTGGGAGAAGAAGGCAGTTATAATATAATTTGGAAAGTGAAAAACCATTTAAACGATGTTAGAAATGTTAAAGTGAAAGCGATTCTTCCCAGCAATGTCAGGCTGACCGGAGACATTACTCCTCAAGACCAGTCTTCTAAGTTCACTTTTGACAGCCAAAGCAGGGAGATTGTTTGGATAACAGGAGACATGGATGCAGGAAAAGGAATAATTTCAGATTCTGATGAAATTTCTTTCAAAATTGCCTTTACTCCCAAGAACAGCCAGATGGGGGAGCAAGCCATTGTTATAAAAAACATCAGGATAATTGGCGAAGACACCTGGACAGAAAGGTTTGTTGAGGATAATGCCGAAGATCTTAAAACCTTGGATTCGGTTTCCCCTTGACATAAGTTTTTAAACATTTAAAATAGAAAACAGTTGTTTGGAAAAACGGTGGGGAGATCAAGGCATTGCGGACGCCAAGTCCATTTCGAATTTTCTACAGCCCTGCTTTTGGGAAAAAAGAGCTTGAAAAAATGAGCAGGTATGCTGGAGAGATTCGGACCAAAAAGTGGTCTCCCCCCTCTTTTTTTGATTTTGAACTTCTGCAAGCCAGAAGTTTTTTTTATTGAATTTATATTTTAAAAAAGGTAAGATAAATTAATATGGATATTCAAAAAATAATTTCATTTGCCAAAAGAAGAGGTTTTGTTTTCCCTTCTTCTGAAATATACGGGGGCTTTGGCTCTTGTTATGATTTTGGCCCCTTGGGCGTGGAGTTGAGAAACAATATTAAGCAGGCCTGGTGGAAAGACATGGTGGTTAAAAGAGAAAATGTTGTTGGTCTGGACTCCTCTGTTTTAATGAGTCCAAGAGTCTGGGAGGCTTCCGGCCACTTAACAGCTGGTTTTGCTGATGAGCTGGTTGAGTGCAAAAAGTGCCACCATCGTTTTAGAAAAGACTTTTTAGAAAATAAAAAGTGTCCTGATTGCAAAGGAGAATTAACCAAGCCCAGAAAGTTTAATTTAATGATGAAGACTTTTGTCGGCCCGGTTGAAGATAAGGCTTCAACCACTTATTTAAGGGCTGAAACCTGCCAAGGCATATATGTTAATTTTAAGAATGTTTTAAACTCTGCAAGGCAGAAAGTCCCTTTTGGCATAGCACAGATAGGCAAGGCTTTCCGCAATGAGATTACTCCTAAAAACTTTATTTTTAGAATCAGGGAGTTTGAACAAATGGAAATGCAGTGGTTTTGTTCCCCTGAACAAGCAGATAAATTCTTTGATTATTGGTTAAAGCAAAGACTGAACTGGTATTATGGTTTAGGAATATCTAAAAAGGATTTAAGGATTTATAAAGTTCCTAAAAAAGAATTGGCCCATTATGCTAAAAAAGCAGTTGATATTGAATATAGGTTTCCTTTCGGGTTTAAGGAAATAGAAGGAATTCATAATAGGGGAGATTGGGATTTGTCCAACCATGCAAAACATTCTGGCCAGGATCTAAAATATACTTCTTTGTCATGCTCTGGCAAGCCCTATTTTCCGTATATTATTGAAACTTCGGTTGGCGTTGATAGGAGTTTGCTTGCTTTTTTGTGCCAAGCTTATTCAGAAGTTAAGGGCGGAAGAAACAGCAGCGCTGTTAAGGAAATAGAAACGGTCTTAAAAATAGATAAAGGTTTGGCTCCAATAAAAGCAGCTATTTTGCCTTTAGTTAAGAATAAGCCGGAACTGGTTAAAAAAGCCAGAAAGGTTTTTGATATGCTGAAAGAGAGTTTTATGGTTCAGTATGATGAAGCAGGCGCAATTGGCAGAAGATACAGAAGGCAGGATGAAATCGGCACTCCTTTTTGCCTGACAATTGACTTTGATACTTTAAAAGACGAATCAGTTACTTTGCGCGACCGCGACACAATGAAGCAAAAAAGAGTAAAGATAGACGAATTAACTTCTTATTTAAAAAAACAACTCTGAAAAACAGTGCAGGTTCTGCAGGCGATGTGTTTTGTTGTTGCTTGTTTTTTGAAGAAAAATATGATATAATAAGTTTATTAGAATATGAAAAACTGGTCTACTGACATAAAAAAAATAAGAAAAAACAAGGAGAAATTCGCTATTTGGAAATTAGAACAAATGGTTAATTTCGGTTTGGACGGCAAGAAAATAAAAAAAAGCGAGCTTAAAAAATATTGGAAGATCATAGATATAGATCCGGCTAAAAGAAAATTTCTATCTTTGCTTGTAAAATGACAAAAAGTATTTTATCCGAAAATCAAAGAAAAATTATTGAGGCGGTAAGCCAAGATAAATTTATCTGCGATAGTTTTTATCTAACCGGAGGCACGGCTTTATCCGAGTTCTATTTACAGCACAGACTCTCGGAAGACCTGGATTTTTTTTCTGAGGAAGAATTTGAACCGCAGGCCATTTCTGTCTTTTTTGAAAAGATAAAAAAACAGGCAGGGATTAAAAAAGTTGAGTTCCAGCAGAGTTTTAACCGAAATTTGTTTTTTATTAAGTTAAATAATGGTGATAAAATTAAAACGGAATTTACTTATTTTCCTTTTGAGAGGATTGATAAAAAAAAGAAAATGGGAGATTTACACATAGATAGCGTTTTAGACATTGCGGTAAATAAGGTTTTTACGATTTATCAAAAACCGAGATCGCGCGACTTTATTGATTTATATTTTATATTGAAGAAAAATAGAAATTTGTCGCTTGACGAGCTGGTTAAAAAAGCGCAAGTGAAATTCGACAATTGTATTGATCCGATTCAGCTTGGCGCTCAGTATGTGGCGGCAAAAGAGGTAAAAGATTTTCCTAAGATGCTGGTTGACATTAAAGAAAGCGCTTGGCAGGACTTTTTTATTTCAGAGGCTCAAAAACTTTCCAAGAAAATTATAGAGTAGCATGTCACAGGATAAAAAACTGCAGCGGTCTGATCTTCGGGGTTTTTTGAAAAAGTAAAGTAAGTGGTGCAGGGAATATGAGTTTTACAATAAAAAAATTGACACAATAAGAATGTAAGTTATTGCGCTAAACTTGGTTTATCGCAGTTTTGTTTTTTGAAGATTTTAAGATATAATAGATTTAAACAGATTAAAGTTAATGAGCATGTTTAAGAAAATAACTTTGGAAAACGGATTAAGGATTATTGTTGTTCCCCAAAAAGACACTAAAGCTGCCACTTGTTTGGTTTTGGTTGGAACAGGGTCAAAATACGAGACAAAGAAAATAAGCGGTATTTCCCATTTGCTTGAGCACCTGCTTTTTAAGGGAACTAAAAAAAGACCAAATAATCTTGACATTGCAGAGCCCTTGGACAGGGTTGGGGGAATATACAATGCTTTTACCGGAGAAGACTACACAGGGTATTTTGCCAAAGTGGATATTTCCCATTTTGATTTGGCCTTAGACGTTATTTCAGACATTTATCTGAATTCCAAGCTGGATCCAAAAGAGATTAAAAAAGAAAAAGGGGTGGTGATTGAAGAGATAAATATGTATCACGACAATCCAATGGCTCATGTGCAAAGTTTATGGACCAAGCTTTTGTACGGAGACCAGCCGGCTGGCTGGGATATTGCTGGAACCAAAGAAAGCGTTTTGGGCATTAAGAGAAAAGACATTTTTGATTATATGAAGAATCAGTATAATTCTTCAAATACAGTTGTTTGCATTGCCGGAGGCGTGGGCAGTATTGAGAAGACAATTAATAAAACAAAAAAGTATTTTTCAAAGATAAAGAAAAAAGATACATTTAGAAAACCCAAGGTTGTTGAAAAACAGGAAAAGCCCGGGCTTATTTTAGAGCATAGGAATACGGACCAGACCCATTTTCTTTTAGGCGCAAGAGCATATAATCTTTTTGACAAGAGGCGCTGGGCTTTGGAGCTTTTATCTTTAATACTGGGCGGAATGATGAGCTCCAGGATGTTTGCTGTTATAAGGGGGAAGCTTGGCCTTTGTTATTATATTAAAACAGCAGCCTCAATTGATCCTGATGCCGGTTTTTTAGTAACTTCAGCCGGAGTGGATAATTCAAGGATAGAAAAAGCCATAGAAGCTGTTTTAAAAGAGTATAAAAAAGCAGTTAAAGCAGGCGTTTCTTTAAAAGAGTTAAAAAAGGTAAAAGAACACTATAAAGGGAAAATGGCTTTGGCTTTTGAATCTTCTGACGCCCTGGCCTCTTTTTACGGGGCTCAAGAGCTTTTGGAAAACAGAATCTTAATTCCTGATAAAGTTTGTGATATAATAAATAAAGTGAGCTTAAGAGATATTTCAAAAATTTGCCAGGATATTTTTAGGCCCGAAAAGCTGAATTTGGCAATAATAGGGCCTGTTAAAAATAAAGAGAGAATATGGAAAATACTGAGAAAATTTTAGATGTTTCCTGGAGAACAATATTAAAGATATCCATTGCAATTGTTATTTTTTACGTCCTGTTTTCCATTAGGGAGATTTTAATTTGGTTTATTTTTGCTTTGACAATATCTGTTTTATTTAACCCGGCCATCAATTTTCTCCAAAAAAGGAAAATTCCGCGCAGCTTGGCAGTTATTTTCATTTATGTGGGAACCTTCGGCATTTTAAGCATTTTGATATATTTAATGGTTCCTATTTTTGCTGAAGAGATTCAAAGATTCTTGGAATTCTTCCCTCAATATTTTGAAAGAATTTCTCCCCCTCTAAGAAGCATGGGGCTTGAAGCTTTTGAAAACATAGAGACTTTTTTAAAGTCTTTAGAAGGCGGATTGCAGGGAATGGCCAGCAATATTTTTACTGCTTTATTTGCTGTTTTTGGAGGAATTTTTACTACTTTGTTCGTTCTTGTTACAGCCACCTTTTTGTCTTTGGAGGGAAAGTCAGTGGAAAGGGCCTTGGTTCTTCTTTTTCCCAAAAAATACGAAGCTCATGTTTTAACAGTTTGGCAAAGATGCCAAAAAAAAGTTGCTGGCTGGTTCGGGGGGAGGTTGTTGGCTTGTTTGTTCGTGGGAGTGGCTTCTTACATTACTTTTTTGGTTTTTACTGTAAAATATCCTTTTACCCTGGGCTTGTTTGCCGGAGCGCTCAATTTCATTCCATATATCGGGCCTTTATTAACCGGCATTGTGCTGTTTTTGATTGTTTTTCCAACAGGACCAATGATAGGAATTTTCGTAGTCCTGGCTTTTATTTTAATCCAGTATATTGAAAACATTGTATTAACTCCTGTTTTAATGAAAAAGTTTGTTGGCCTGCCTCCGGTTTTGGTTCTTCTTTCTTTAGTTGTTGGGGGAGATCTTTGGGGCATTATGGGAGCTATTTTAGCTGTTCCTTTGTTCGGGATTTTATTTGAGTTCTTGAGGGGATTTTTGGAAAAAAGACGAGACCGGGAAACTATTGCAGTTTAGGATATGTGTGGTATAGTAAAAAGGAGGTTTTAAGCCTCCTTTTAAGATTATGAAAAAGTTCTATATTACAACCAGTATTCCTTACGCCAATGCTGCGCCCCATATAGGGTTTGCGCTGGAGGCGGTTCAAGCAGATGTTTTGGCTCGTTATCACAATTCTTTAAAAAAGGATGTTTTTTATTTAACTGGCACAGATGAGCATGGAATAAAAATTAAAAAAGCGGCTGAAAAAGCAGGCAAGAACCCTGAAGTTTTTGTTGATGAAATAGCCCTTAAGTTTAAGAAGCTTTGCGAGGTTTTGGATATTTCCAACAATGGTTTTATTAGGACTTCTGATGAAAAGATTCATAAGCCAGCAGTTGATAAAATTTGGAAAGAATTGGAATCAGCCGGCGACATATACAAAAAAAAGTACAAAGGTTATTATTGTTTTGGCTGCGAAGCCTTTATTACTAAAAAAGATTTAATCAATGGCAAGTGCCCAAATCATAATAAAGAACCAGACTTTGTGGAAGAAGAGAATTATTTTTTTAGATTGTCCAAATACTTGCCAGAGATTAAAAAAAAGATAGAAAAAGACGAATTAAGAATTATTCCCAAGACCAGGAAAAATGAAGTTTTGGGTTGTATTAAAACCGGAATAGAAGACATTAGTTTTTCAAGGTCCAGAGATAAATATTGGGGTTTTGAAGTGCCAGGAGACAGCAGCCAGACAATTTACGTCTGGGGAGACGCTTTGCCAAACTATATTTCAGCTATTGGCTATGAAAAGAAAACAAAGCAGTTTAAAAAACTTTGGCCAGCAGACGTTCATTGCATTGGAAAGGATATTTTAAAGTTCCACGCTATAATTTGGCCAGCCATGCTTTTATCCTTAAAACTGCCTTTGCCCAAAACTATATTTGTTCACGGCTTTATATCAGTTAACGGCCAGAAAATGTCTAAATCTTTGGGCAATGTGGTTGATCCTTTTGAGCTGGTTGAAAAATACGGAGCAGACGCTTTAAGATATTATTTATTAAGAGAAATTCCTTCTGTTGAAGACGGAGATTTTACTATTGAAAAATTTGAAGCCAGATATAATTCTGATTTGGCTTCTGGCATAGGCAATTTAGTTTCCAGGGTCAGGGCAATGGCAAAGACTCAGTCTGTTTTTAAAAAAGCTGTTGGCCCAGAACTGAAAAGGGCTGTTGAAGAAGCAGAAAAGGAATGCAAACAAGCTTTAAATAATTTTAAGTTTAGTCAAGCATTAAAATCTGTTTGGGATTTAATTGGATTTTGCGACAAATATATTGAAAAAGAAAAGCCCTGGGAAAAAAAAGAAAACTCCAAACAAGTTTTAGCTGAATTGCTTTTTGTTTTGGATATTGTGGGGGATCTGCTAAACCCGTTTTTGCCCCAAACATCAGAAAAAATCAAAAAACAAAAGTCTGGGAATTTGTTTCCCAGAATAAAATAGTTCTTTGACAATTTATTGGAGATCAGAGATGAAAATGTGGTCAGCTGAAAGAGAACTTGATCATATGATCGTTGCGCTCGTCATATTAGACATTTTGTGCTGGCTTTTGAAAGGATGAGAAATGTGTAGAGAAAATGAGGGCGGTAACAAAACAATAATGTCTTTGATAAGAGAGTTTTGTAGGCTTAGTAATGGAGTTAAGCCGGAAGATCTAATAGGAGCAGACCATGAGGCTTTAGGTTTTTGTCTCGCCATCGTTGCAAGAACGGTTTTGGCTGTAAGGAGAGAATTTCTGGCGTAACAGCAATAAACTGCCTTTTGGCAGGACATGGCGCGATTAACCCTCGCGCTTTTTTTTCTACGGGGTTGACAAATAATCATATTTTGAGAGCATTAAATAATAAGCAGTTCTTTAAGGAGAAAGATTATGCTAATAGATACTCATGCTCATTTAAACTTTAAAGCCTTTCATTCTGACTGGAAAAGAGTGGCTGATAATTGTCTGAACCAGGGAGTTTGGATTATTAATGTGGGATCTCAACATGCAACCAGCCAAAAAGCAGTTGAGATTGCCCAGAATTATGAAAACGGGGTTTTTGCTGCTATTGGGCTTCATCCGATTCATGCTGAAGAGGGGTTTGATGCAGAAAAATACAGGGAATTGGCACAATCAGAAAAAGTAGTGGCAATAGGCGAGATAGGACTGGATTGCTTTAAAGATTATGGAAAGTTTATGGATAAACAGAGAGAGGTTTTGACAGCTCAAATCAATTTAGCAGTTAGTTTGCATCTGCCTGTTATTTTTCACTGCCGTATGGCTCATAACGAATTGATAGAGATTATAAAAGGAAATAACTGCCCTCCAGGGGTTATTCATTGCTTTACTGGAAATTGGAGTCAGGCTGAAAAATATTTGGATATGGGGTTCTTTTTAGGAATTAACGGAATAATGCAAAAGCTTGACCTAAAAGAAGTTATTGAAAAAATGCCCCTAAACAGATTGCTGGTTGAAACAGACTCTCCTTATTTGGTTCCTTCTCAAGCCAAAGTTGAAAGGAATGAGCCAGGATTTGTAAAACATATTGTTCAAGACATTGCTGAGATAAAAGGAATCTCTTTTGAAGAGGTGGCCGAAACAACAACCCAAAATGCCCAAAAACTCTTTGGGATATAAAAAGGCCGAGGTCGGACCTCGGCCCTATGTTTTATTTGCAAGAATAATTAATATAATAAAAGCAAGTAAACTAATAATTATAATTTTCGTGTAATTTTTATATATGCCATATAGAAAAGAAAAATTTGAAAATGGAAATATTGTTCATGTAATATTGAGGGGCGTGGATGGTAATAAATTATTTAAGGATATAAACGATTATTATCGTGGAATTTTTTCTATATATGAGTTCAACAATTTAAATCCGGTTAGTATTAAAAAACGCAGAGAGGGTAGACTTCGTTTTAAGCAGGGTCGAGGTCGGACCTCGGCCTTTGCTGATGATATAGACAAAAGAGAGAGAATGGTAGATGTTTTATGTTTTTGCTTCATGCCTAATCATGTGCATTTATTAATTAAACAAATTAAGGATAATGGAATAACCGAATTTATGAGAAAGTTTGGCACAGGTTATGGAGGATACATGATTAGAAAATACAATAGAAAGGGCCATGTTTTTCAAAGTAATTTTGAAGCAGTAAAAATAAAAACAGAAGAACAATTAAGGATTGTTTTTGCATATATTCACACAAACCCAATATCTTTAATATATGGGAAATGGAAAGAAATAAGAGTAAAAAAAGAATATTTTAATAAAATATTTAAATTTTTGAAAAATTATAAGTGGTCAAGTTATTCTGACTATATCAAAATAAAGAACTTTCCTTCTGTGACTCAAAAAAAATTTATGTTGAATTTGTTTGGAGGAGAGGATAATTGCAAGAAATTTGTTGAAGATTATGTTAAAAATAAAGGGGAACTAAAAGTTTAGAGCTAAAAGGCCTGTGGTCGAGGTCGGACCTCGACTTTTTTTAATGCAAAATATGTGATATTATAATAAAATATGGAAAAGTATGATCCTGATAAAATAGAATCAAAATGGCAAAAAGTTTGGGAGGAAAAAGGCATTTTTAAAGCAGCCGACAGGTCTAAAAAACCCAAGTCATATATTTTGGTTGAGTTTCCCTATCCTTCAGGCCAAGGTTTGCACGTTGGCCATTGCAGAAGTT
>Ga0272441_10014315_pt1 | contig 11275 bp, 14 predicted proteins | sample SSMProp6N_FD_193582 | JGI IMG/M metagenome (GOLD analysis project Ga0272441, IMG submission 193582) | Marine sediment archaeal communities from Little Sippewissett salt marsh, Falmouth, MA, United States - SSM-Prop-6N | ecosystem: Environmental > Aquatic > Marine > Wetlands > Sediment ... | reverse complement strand
ATTTTGCGCAGGTGTCACTCGATGCTCAGGTCCATATACAAGGGCGTTGGCTTCGTTTCTTGCACACAGCAGATGGTCGTATTGTTCTCGAAGTTGGTTGAAATACAAGTCAAGGAGCATTTCAAGGCGTCGAGGGTTTGCTTTGTCTTTTTCATCCATAAACTTCTGGACAGCTGCTTGCGCTTCCTGATAGGTAGTTCTGCCCTGGAGAAGGAACACAAATGGTGATAATGTAGCGACTAACCCCTTTGCAGATTCATTGGCAAGAATATAGACCTCCTCAAGTCGCTGCCCGCGAATCTCGCGATTCCTCATGTCTCTCTCATGCGTGAACTGAAGCTCCATGCGCCTTTGAGTGGCTTTATTGGTCAAGTAGGATGCCAGTAAAGTCACTGCCGCTGTAAGAATTGCTGATGCGAAGGCAACGTAAACTGTGGCAGGTATCTTTGTGAAAAGAGAAAGAAAACCATCCATACCATCACCCTTTTTCTTCCCAAAGACCTCATTGCACATCCTTGGCCTATGGCGGATGCTGTTTCCTGATTAGCATATACCAAAAAGTACGCTTGAATATCTGAAGTGTCAATGGAATTTCGGCCTCGCAGTCCTCCTGCGGGGCTTTTTCTTTCGTGCCTGTTTGGCTCAGAGCGGCAAAGCCAAAGCCTTTTATAGTCTCCTGTGCCTATAGCCAGCATGAAATCCATCCAGGCCACGATGTTTCAGAAGAACGGAGTGCCGGCACCTTTCAATACGACTATCGAGCTCACCAGGCGCTGCAACCAGAAGTGCATCCACTGTTTCAACGATTTGTCTTCCCGGACCGAACTGGCTCTTCCTGAATGGAAGAAGGTGCTCGATGTATTGTGGGATCTGGGCTGCCTTGAGCTGACATTGACCGGTGGTGAACCCCTGGTTTACAGGGATTTCAGGGGCATTGTGCAGTACGCGGCAAGGAGAGGCTTTGCAGTGACCGTTTTCACCAACGGTACTCTGCTTGCAGATGACATGCTTGACTTTCTCAAGGACAGGATATTCAAACTGGAAGCAACGATCTTTGCTGACAAGCCGGAAATACACGATGCCATTACCCAGGTGAAAGGCAGCCTTAGAAACCTTTGGGGCAACCTGGAAGCTGCCAGGAGAAAAGGCGTCAGGATCATCGCCAAGATACCCATGCTCAAGGCGAATTGCATGCGAAGGGAAAGCTTGAAGAAAGCGCTGAGGAGTATAGGGATTCCAAGCCGGGAGTATTTCTCCATCGTTCCGACATTAAGCAGGAAAGACAAGCCGGAAAGCCTGGCGGTAACTGACAGGGAGGTGCCGAAGCAGTGGATAGGAACTCTCTCGGAGAAAAAGCTCCGCGTATGCAATGCCGGGAGAACCAACCTGTATATCAGCAGCGAGGGGGATATGTATCCCTGCATTTTCATTCGCAGGAAAGTGGGCAATGTGGCCCGGGATGACTTGAGAAACGTCTGGGCAAGCGAAAAGTATTTATCCTATCTGAGGTCACTAAAATATGAGCAGTTCGAGGAGTGCAGCAGGTGCGAGAAGAGAGCCATATGCCGAAATTGCATGGGCATTAACCTGAGCATGACCGGTTCTCTGTTTAAGCCGTATCGTGGCTTCTGTCATCTGTTCAAATCCGCATAAGGAGGTGCGAAAAATGCCGAAGTTTGAAATCCCGGAACTGAAAAAGGACGCCACCATGAAGCAGACCACCGAATGGGAACAGAAAAGCGGCTCCGCAGGATGCTGCGGTGGAACAGCAGACTACTGCTGAACGGGTGGAGCATCGAGAAAACGCTTTTGGATGCGGATGCCGGAAAGGTGTCCGCCGTTCTTTTTCAGGATGAGACACTTCAGAGCACTTTGTGAGAAAATATTCTCAGACGAGGCGCTGCTATGCCAGGGACATGGCCAGGATAGCGACAGAGAAAATCTCGGGCTTGGCTTCTTGTATTATTCCTTCTGCAGGATACACAGGCCCGAGAGGATAGTGTGCATCGGCTCTTGGCGGGGATTTGTTCCCATGCTTTTTGCCGCAGGCCAGAAAGACAATCAAAAGGGACGAACATATTTCATTGATCCTTCTTACGTTGATGATTTCTGGAAAGATGAGAAGAAAGTATGCGAGTATTTCCGGAATCATGGGGTAGACAACATACAGCATTTCTGCATGACCACTCAGGGATTCTCAAAGAGCACATACTTCCAGATGCTCCACGACATTGATTTCCTTTTCATAGATGGTGACCACAGGTACAGGCAGGTGCTATTAGACTTTGAAACCTTCAGGCCCAATCTCTCGAAGAATGCCTTGATATTCTTCCACGACTCCACGATGAGAGGGAGGGCGTACAGCCTTTGGGAGGTACCGGACTTCCTTCTGGAGTTTGCGCAGCACAACAAGGAATATGAGATGTTGACAGTGAATGCGGCCCGGGGAGTCACTGTCCTGAAGCGGAAGTTTGACTACAGACACCTGCGTGTCATCTGAACTCTCCGTCGCAGAAGTGAAGCATCACAAGGTATCTTCTATCTGCCTCCGCATTATCCTCAAAGACCGGTATGCCGTTGACAGCAATCCAGCAGTGCCCCTTGATGATTCTGTATATCCTGAAGTGGCTCCTGCTGATGCCGATGAATAATTCAACCCGGTTTGCGCCCTTATCCAGACAGGGAAGGCATGCCGCCGACACCGCAAGGCATTGCTTTGCTCCCAGAATCCGGGCAAGCCAGGCGTTTCGCCTATAGGCCTCCCTGAGCTCCTGCGGAGTGACAGGTATCCAGGATGCGTCAATGCGGCCGAAAAGCCGAAGAACCCGGTATACGGAAAAGACGCGAAGGGCCAGGCAGGAGAGAAAAACCAGGAGGAAAGCCAGAGTTTTGCGCATTTTTTACATGAGGCCCAGGAGCCTGAGCCGGTAGACGTCCACTTGCTTTCCTGACCGGGATCGGGATAGCTCGTGTCTGATACCGGACCTGAGTGCGCGCATCTCTGCCGGACGCTTCCTCAATAGGCCCGGCACTCTTGCGTCGTAGCCGAACTCGATTTTGTCAAATCCAAGATTTGTAAACCGCCCGATGAACAGGGGTATCTCGGCGAGGTTCCTCTCAACGATGGTCATGTGACCAAGGATGGACAGGTCAGAGCGATACCTGTCTCTGGCGGTCCGGACTCTCCGGATGTTTGTCAGCACTGTTTTCCAGGTGGAGCCCCTGTTGACGAATTCATGGGTTTCCTTGGTTGCAGCATTGATTGAGACATGCAGAAAAAGGGAATGGCGCCCGATCTTGTCAGCCCATTCCGGCGTAATCAGCGTGCCATTTGTCAGAAATGACGGCTTTTTCCCCTTGGAGACGGCATAGTCAAAGAACCTCTTCGCTTCAGGTATCAAGAGCGGCTCTCCGCCCTGGATCTCAACGCTGCCGAATGGGTACAGGTCAACGTTCCGGGTCAGCGCGTCGTAATCCAGGACCTTCCTGCTCCTGCTGTCCTGCCAGCACATGATACAATCCAGGTTGCATCGCTCGCCAAAGAGAATCTTCAGGCGTTTCAGGCGGCTGTAATCCGCATGTACAGTTTCAAACGAGGCGCAAGCCTTCGATTTCCTGAGAATCGAGCAGGGGGGATAGCACCTCAGCCTCGAAGAGAGTGAATCGCGCCGGTGGCGCTTTGCCGCAGCCGAGTTAATGATGTCTGCCAGCCGGGCCGTGTAGATATTGCCTATTATGCCTGGCCTTTCATGGCAGCAGGGGTAGACGTTGCCGTTCTGGTTGATGAATACCTCGTTCCACAGCCTCGGACAGAATGTGCTCATCTGCTGTTCACAAGCCTCTCCTTTTCAAGGTGTCTGATGAATCTGGTCACGCCATCTATTACAGCTTTTTTGTCACCACCAAAGCGTTTGAGAACCAGGCCGATTATCTCCCTGATGGATCTCTGTGTCTGGAGAAGCGACCATATATAGATGGAGGTCTCATTATCAAGTTGGTAGTAATCTCCTGACTTGATGTTCAGGAGGATGTATTCCCCATCATAGAGCTGGTACTTCACGAAGGGCAATATCTGAAACAGGCGGTCTTTTCCCATGCATGAGGTATAGGCGCAGATTATTAATAAGGCTTTCGACACCCCTTATTGCATGAGAATTGCGATCCTGACCAGGCCAACAGGATTTATCAGTGCTGAAATCGACAGAATACTCTATGGGATTATGGAGAAGGAGATGGGGGCAGAGATAATCTCAGCGGAGAATCCCGATATGGTGGGCCTGGATGAGTTCGATTTCGTGGTCTTTGATCCATACCTCTATGGCGCAGACGTCTTCTACCGGCGTTCGGGCCTCCGGCTCAACACGGGGCTTGTCTTTTTCACACACTCCGTTCTCTGCTGGTTTAAGATGCTGATACTCATCCGGCCATACCTGACGCCAAAAGACGTGGTGATCACGCCTTCCCGGTTCTCGCAGCGTTCACTGTCCATGCTCTACAGGGGAGTGTCTTCAGTTAGGCTATCATATTTTTCCGATTCATCGGACATCCTATCAGGATGCCATGATGATTTCATGTGCGTATACCTCGGCCGGCTCAGGCCGGATAAGGGCGTATTGGAAACCATACAGGCAATAGAATCCATCAGAACGGCCCATCCTGCCCTCAGGCTGGCGATCATCGGCCCGCCGGGCGGAGACTCAACCGACGCCGCTAAGTCGCCCTACGCGGCTCTGCTGGAGCGTTATGTCAGGGAACATGGCCTGGATGAAGCTGTCCGGTTCTGCGGTGCTCTGACCGGTCGCGAGAAGTCTCGCGTTCTCTCCCGAGCCGGGTTGCTGCTCTTGCCCACAACATGCAGCCAGGAGGCCCAGCCGTTCTCAGTCATCGAAGCCCTCAGACACGGCGTCCCTGTGGTCGCCACACGATGGGCGGCCCTCGATGGCGAACTGGTGCAGGATGGCATAACGGGCTTTCTTGCTGATGTCTCATGGCATGAGGGAGCGCCTGGCGTCTCGCACAAGGCCATTGCGGACGCGATAGGGAGATATCTGACACTTCCCCGGAGAGATAGGCAGGCGATGCGTTCTGCTGCGCAGGCAAGCTCCCGGCGCTTTGGCAAAAGGCAGGTCATCCCGGCATTGCGAGCAATCCTGGCACAGAAGGCTCCTATTAATCTGAGTGCTCTTCACCAGCCAAATATGAGCCACAGGCGCATAGGCGACATGGGAGACCTGTTCGGAGAAATCGTAACAGGCTCTCCCTTGCTCAGCAACCTGACGCTGGATGACCTCCGGAATCTGCCGCACGAAGCCGGGGAAACGCTTAGAACGCAATTCATCAAAGACAATCTGGAGGCTTTCTATCGGCAGGCATAAATATGAAGGGCGTTTATGGGAATGCCATGGAAACCCCTGAATCCTTTGCGAAGAGAATCTCTGGCCTTTCTCCTCGCGTGGGTATCAGAGATGTGGGGGAGGTCTTCCGAAATTCCCTCCCAACAGTGGAAAAGGGCCTGCGTGTGACCTGTGCACTCCACGGATCCCTGAAGGTTGAGATGGAAGCCGTTGAACTCATCCGGAAATGCTACGATAAGACGGTGCGCAGACGCCAGGGCATCCAATATGAGAAAAAGAGGAGGCCCCCGTCATCCCTGGACGCAGGACTCCTGCGGGGAATTGGGGTCAGGACAAGAAACAACGGGCGAAGCCTCTATTTGGGAGAGGTGTCGCCGGGATGCATCCACTGCTCAACGGGCTATGGACTGACCGTCAGCCACTCTGAAATATGCACGAGGAAATGCTTCTATTGCTACCAGGACAGGACGGGGTGCTGCAAGGCCGGGCCTGTTCCATTCTCCACTCTCAGGGATCAGATTGTCTCTGCCCACAAAAAAGGCATCCTGACAAATTTCGCCTATACAGGGGGAGAGCCGCTGACGGAGCCAGAACTGGTCTGCCGGTGCCTTCGGCTGGTTGACAGGATAACACAGGGCAGGGCGGAAACCCGCCTCTACACCAACGGCGATCTTCTCACCGTGGGGATACTCAGGGCGCTTCGGGAAAGCGACCTCAAAGAAATCCGCTTTGGCTTCAACTGCAATGATGTTCCGTATGAGAAAATACGGCTGTCCCGGCAGTATATCCCCCGCGTGATGCTTGAAATGCCCGTCCTTCCAGATGCAGAGGTTGTGACACAGGAGATCCTGACCAGGCTGGATGGGATGGGTATCTACGGTGTGAACCTCAAGGAGATGAACTTTGCAGGAGTCAACGCAGCGGAATTTGTGAGGAGGGGCTACAGACTCAGGAGACAGCCCATAATGCCTCTCTACTTCTCCGGGCTGCTGCCCCTGTATGCCGTCTCAGGAAGCGAGGAGACGGCCATGCGGCTCCTGGAGTTTTCGGCAAGGAAGCGGCTGGGAATCTCGGTGCACTACTGCTCGATCAAGAACAAGAGGCATACCTATGCCCAGAGCCTCAGAAGGCACTCTGAATACGTAAAACAGCCATACGAAGACGTGGCCAAGAACGGCCTGCTAAAAGTGGCTGCGGTATACTGCCCAGAACATGTCAGGGCCGGGAATTCTCTGCTTGAGCGCGGGATTTCACCGGATGAGATGCGAGCTGTACGTCAAAGAGGGCTGACAATCACACATCCCAGAAATGCCAAGTTCTTGCAGAAATGCGGCTATGAGACAGTGTTCCTTTACTATACGCCGGGGTCTCACATCCTTATGGACATCAGATTCTCCGGGCGAAAGCGGAATACTGCCTGGATGCCGTCAGAAACCCGTTTTTTACAAGGTCGCTGATTCCGTTGAGTCGTCTTGCTGTCTTCTGCCTGAGTGAAAGTTGTGGGTTCTTGTGCAGCGCTTCCAGGTATTTGCTGTATTCAAAGGATTTGGAGGCATACATCGCGTCTTTGACCGCCCGGCGAACCCGGCTGCCAAACCCGCTGACAAACTTGAAGTGGTAGAGCACGGCACTGAAATCCGCCACGTGCGCTCCGAGGCATAGATGGGTCGTGACTGCCGGTCTAAGGTGTGGGTTCATGAATACCAGCGGGTGTTTTGTAAGCCACACTTTATCAAGCCCGAAGACCTGCTTCCTTACGCCTCCCAGGTGAAATCGGATATTCCTGTTTGACACTCTGTTTGAGACGCGGCTGTAGTCTTTGGCATAAGCATTTGAGAGGAACGTATAATGGCTGTGATTTCGCCTCAGGAAGTCCACACTGGTCTTCAGGAACTCGGCGTAATCCTTTTTCTGGACTGCTGAAATATCGTAGTAGCGACACTCACACGCTCTTTTGGAAAATGATGACACCGGGTAGGCCGAGAACATATCAAGCATCTGGGCCACGACGGCAGTATACCCGTGCCTGTTGAGATAGGCAACAAGCGAGGAAAGTGAAACCCTGTCCGAATAGGGGTAATCGAAGTATTCATCAACGTCCACACACAATGACCATCGGCCAGCGCCGTAAGTCTCGACAAGAAATCGTTTGAGCAGGATATTGTATCGCTCGTAGGGGAGTTTCGTCTCAAGCAGCGTGACTGCCCCTGCCTGCCTGAGAATCTCCAGTGTCCTGTCGGATGATCCATTATCCAGTATGACAATATGCCCTACGCCAAGCCGTGAATAATAGCGGAGAAAATCGCTGATGCAGTGCGCGGCATCCTTCACCAGGCAGAGCATCACGACCTCTGATTTGGCACAGGATGGCTTCCTCGGCCCGGATAAATGGCGGATATGACGGCCGACATTCAACGGGACTTCACCCATTCCAGATAGTCGTCTGAGACCACAATAAAGCCTTCTCGGACCAGTTCTCCAAAATCCCTGAACTGCTTTGATGTGGGTTGCCTGAGAGGAATGAAAGGTGTCTTCCTGATCACCGAGAGATATTTCCTGTATTGCTCGGAGTCCTGCCAGTAATTCTTTCTCGTGACCGCAGCCCGGACCTTGGCAGGGAAATCCTGTGCGAATTTGCGGTGATACAGCACGCAGGAGATATCTGCGATGTGAGCATTCTCGACCTCGTGAGAGGAGCGGACAAAGGGCCTGATGTCTCCATCGCTGAACAGGAACGGGTGCTTTGTAAGAAGGATATCATCAAGGCCGAAGACCTGTCCATGTATCCCCCCGAAGTGGAACTTGATGGCGGGATTCGAGATTTCATTGCTAAGGGGAAAATGGCTGTAATCGGCTTTCCGGATGGCGGAGATATCGTAGTATTCTTCCCTCGCGTGAAGGCCCTCGCTGAAGAGGTCCAGCATCTGGCCCACGACAGCCGTAAACCCTTTCGCAGTCAGGTTGGAAATGAAAGCCATCAAGCTCATCTGGCCGGAAAACGGATAGTCAAAGCACTCATCGATATCTGCATAGAGCACCCACCTGTTGGTCACGAGCCGTGTCACCAGGAATCTTCTCATATCGTTCTTATACTGGCGAAAAGGGAGTCTTGACTGGAGCACTGTGACAGATGGGAACTGGCCCGCAATCTCTATGGTTCTGTCCGTTGAACCGTTGTCCAGGAGCACAATGCGCTTGAATCCGAGTGAAAGGTGATGCTCAATGAACGACCTTACGTGAGTTTGGCCATCCCTTACCAGACTTACGGCGATTGCATCCTTCTCCGGGAGACAGAAAGAAGAAGGGCCGCGAAGAGCCCTGATGCTTTCCCGGACCAGGTCCTCACGGCCTTTCATATCGTGACAGTTTCTTCCCTGTCTAAACAACCCTGTAGACATTCTGCACCAGCCGGTACGCCATTTCAAGCGTTTCCCGCACTATGGATTCCGGCGCGTTCGGTTTCTTCATCCCTCCCCGGGACCAGAAGGTAGTGGCGTTCGGGTTTCCCGCCTCAAGGAAGGTGAGATGGTCACCCCGGCCGGAGTCCTCCTCGGCTAGCTCGATGCCCGTGGTCTCTGCCGCCCTGTGTGATATCTCAAGAATCCGTGGTGATGCCTCGTATTTCTCGCACGTCCTGGCCACCGCCAGCCGGTAGCCGAAGGCCAGGAGCTCCAGATTGAATACGCCTTCGACATTGACACGCTCGGGATCCTGCAGCAGGTATGCACGAGACCCGAGCAACCCCATTTCCTCATCATCGAAGAAGGCAATCCTGATCCCTTCCTTTGGCTGTATTGTGCTGTTGTAAACATCATCAATGAGTCCAAGCAGAACAGCCACGCTGCCGGCATTGTCGTTGTAGTGGGGCCTCTGGCCCGCGGCTCTCTTTTCATCGTCGAAGGTCTTGGTTGAGTCGTAGTGCGCGCAGAACAGATAAGCAGGCTCCCCCGGAGACAGATCAATCAGGATATTCCTTCCCTGGTCGAACCACACATCCCTGATGTCGGGCAGGTCCCGGCTCCTGCTCATCCTCTCTGCTCTCTCCTGCGGCATCGCATCAAACGGGTTGTAGGCTTCCACCGCATAGTCAATTCCTCTCTTCGTCAGGCGTTCCTCTATCAGCTCCCGCCGGGCAGTATCTTCCAGAGGCCCCACCATCAAAGCAAGTTCAGCGATGCCGGACATATCTTCCTCCCGAATCTGTTGGGGGAACGCAAACAATAAAATACTATCGACGCTTTCACAGAGTAAAAATGATGCAGCCGGAGAAGATTCCCGGTCCGGCCAAGGCGGGACGCGAGGCAATCTACTCAAAAGACGGGCAGGACTTCGCCCACCGGTCGGGCGCCTACGGCTACCAGGATTCTGTCGCATTCGTTCCCAAGATGGCAGCTATCGCCGGGTATGTCAAACATTTTGAGTTGGCGAGCGTTCTGGACATTGGCTGCGGAACAGGCAACCTGCTTCGATTTCTGGACAAGTCTATCCGGTATGTCGGTGTGGACATTTCCCCATGTGCAATCAGCGAGGCCAAGCGCCAATTTCCGGGCAGAGATACCGTTTTCCTGGTCGCCGATTTCACACGGTGGGATTGTGCTGATGATACATTCGATGGTGTGATCTGGGCAGGCATTGATCAGGCATGGGGCAGAAAAGGACGAGGTGACGACCGGTTGGACTGGCTTGATATCATCACCCGGGCCGATGGCCTTCTCAAACGAGGGGGACGCCTTATACTTGAGGCCGTTACAGAACACTGGATGTGGTTGGCGGGCAAGCTGGAAAGGGAATTCGTCTGTGTGGCGGGCTGCGATATCAACTGCATTCAGAGCGAGGAGAGTCCGCGCAGGTTCATCCGTGTTCTACACCGCAGGAATCTATGATTTTTTCTAAGAATCTTTCAGAAATCAACCGTAAGTTATTTATATGAGGCAAGTTATTAAGGTTACCAAGATAATGTGGAGGACAACCCAAAATGCCAACCATCAACCTTGAGATTCCAGACGAATTGCATAGAGAGGCGAAGGCGAAGGCCGCTGTCAACGGCATCTACCTTAAAGACTACCTTCTCAAGCTCATCAAAGAAGGTTTGGAGAGAGGTGATAGACGTTGAACCAATTCAAAGCCAAGAGCGTGAGCGATACGCAGATTGTGCTCGAAACCAAAAAAGATATCGAGAAACTGTATCAGGCAGTCACCAATGGGGAAGACTTCATCCTTTCCTGGAAGGAAAACGGAAAGGAGAAGTCAAATCTCATCGTGGCCTCTGACCTGACATCGAAAATAAGAAACAAGGAGATTGAGTTGAGTGCTGAGGAGGTAGTGAAAAATGATTGAAGTGGTAATGCCTGTAATTCTTGCTGTAATTGCTGTTTTGTGCACCATTCTATGGTATAGAGTTGTGCCCCCGAGCCAGGCGCACCTGGTCGTGACACCAAGAAAGAAGATGACGTGCAGCCCTGATCCGAACGTTCAGAAGCACGGCGGGGGATGCTGGTACTTCGCCATTCCGTCGTGGGTTCCTTTCTTTGGCCGATCTGTCCGGATAATGACCGTGACAGTCCAGGAGCTCCGTGGGGAGATGGAGACCTACGAGAGCGGCCAGGCCCGCTACAATGTCACCTATTCGCTGAAATACCGGGTAAACAATGTCGAAGTGGCTGCGGAAGCCTTCGTGCAGGATAGCGAGCTCAAGGAGCAACTGGTCGAAATCGTCCAGGCAGCCACCAGGGCCACGACTGTCAAGCATCCTGTCCAGGAAGCCAGGGCAAACAAGAAGAAAATGTCCGATGATGTGATGTCTGAAATTCAGGACGACCTTGGCCAGTATGGTCTGACTCTTGTGAACTTCGTTCTGGTTGAATTCAAAGATACGCAGGAGAGCAAGATAATCTCCAACATCTCAAAGAGACGCGAGGTCG
>Ga0272441_10014314_pt1 | contig 11276 bp, 8 predicted proteins | sample SSMProp6N_FD_193582 | JGI IMG/M metagenome (GOLD analysis project Ga0272441, IMG submission 193582) | Marine sediment archaeal communities from Little Sippewissett salt marsh, Falmouth, MA, United States - SSM-Prop-6N | ecosystem: Environmental > Aquatic > Marine > Wetlands > Sediment ... | reverse complement strand
GGAGGGAGCGCCCGTGGTCTACGCCGCACGGCCCGGCAAGGACGTGCAACTCAAGGGCAGCGTACCCGTGCGGGCCTGGCGTGAGCACGAGGGTAGCATCTACGTGACACGCCTGCCACGCAAGGTCACTGCAGGCGGCCGCTTCCTGCAGCTTTTCTACAGGGGCAAGCGCCAGACGCTGGCGCGGTACCCGAACGTCGACCCGCAGCACCCGCGTACCGGCGGGTTTCTATACATCAGCGGTGTCGTCCAGAAGGGCAGCAAGACACTGCTGAAGTACGATCCCGCCCGGCTTGACCCGTCTGGCTGGTCGCGACCGCGGGAGGTCCGACTGCACGTCTGGCCATGGCTCAACTGGAACCGGAACATCGCCTCATTGGCGGCTGTGGATAGCGAGAACCACGTCCTCACGCTCCAGAGCCCTGCCAGCTATATGCTCAGTGAGGGCAATCGCTTCTTCATCGAGAACGCGTTGGAGGAGTTGGACGCCCCGGGCGAGTGGTACTACGACGAACACACGCGCCTGCTGTACTTCTGGCCGCCCGACGGGCAGCATCCGCGTGACCAGGTGTCGGTCCCGGTGCTCAGGACGCTGGTGCGGATCGCCGGAGAGCCGGGCGACGGTGCGTTTGTGCAAGGCATCAGCCTGCAGCACCTTGGCCTGTCAGAGACCAAGGGGGGGCTGGTGGAGATCAGAGCGGCGCACAACTGCACGATCGCGGGGTGTACCCTTACCAATTGCGGCGGGACGGGCATGAGCATCAGCGATCGGAGCCACCACAACAGCGTGCTGGGCTGCGACGTCGCTCATGTGAGAGGGTCCGCGATCGTTCTGCAGGGCAAGGTGGACTGGGAACACCGCCTGGAGGGCCGCATCAGCCACAACACCATCAGCAACAACCACGTGCACGATGTCGGGGAGGGCGGGAATGCGTGGGGGGCGATCTGCATTTGGCCGGGCTGTGGCGGCAATGTCACCCACGACAACGTGGTCAGCCACAACCTCGTTCACGACACGCCTCGCCAGGGCATCACCTTCAATGGGTTCCGCAATGTCGTTGAGTATAACCATGTGCATCACACGAACCAGGAACAGTCGGATACCGGGGCCATTGGGATGGGCTCGCGGGACATCTACGAGCGCGGTAGCATCGTCCGGCACAACTACGTCCACGATACGGGCGGCTACTGCATGCTCAAGCCCGGCGTCTGGGACTACCCTCACTACTGCTGGGGGGTCTACCTGGACGACTACACCAGTGGCGTGCATGTGTACGGGAACCTGATCGTGCGTGCCCAGCGTGGCGGGGTGATGGTGCACGGCGGGCAGGACAATGTGATCGAGAACAACATCATCGTGGACAGCTCGTCGCAGCAGGTCGAGCTCGCGCCCATCGACAGCGTCACCAGCGGGCGCACGCCGGCACACCCGGACAAGGCCATGTGGCTGATGACCGGGACCAAGGTGCTGGGAAACATCATGTACTACAGCGAGCCGAACGCGCGCTTCATCGGCGGGCGCAAGTGGGAGCAGGCGCTGGCCGAATCCAACCGCAATGTCATCTGGCACAAGGGCATGCCCTTGAACGTCAACCTCACCGGGGTGGAGGATGGCGACTACTGGGCCGCGTGGCAGAAGATGGGTTTTGACGCAGAGTCGATCATCGCCGACCCGCGGTTCGTGGACCCGGCCGCAGACGACTACCGACTGCGTCCGGGCTCGCCGGCGCTGAAGCTGGGCTTCAAGCCTTTGCCGCTCGAGCGTATGGGGCTTTATGCCTCGCCGGACCGCGCCTCATGGCCGGTGGACGATGACCCGTGGCGCGAGGAGCACCTCAGATACCCCGAAGGGCCTCCGGTGCAACAGGCGGCTCGGCCGCGACCGGCTCCGCCCGTCCTGAAGATTGCACGAAGCGATAGCGCGCCCGTCATCGACGGGCAGGTCCAGGCCCCCGAGTGGGACTGGGACGCCCCCGGCGCGAAGATCGCCGTCGCCGCACTGTCCATGGCGGATGGCAACGGCCGGCAGCCGAGCTATGCCATTGTGATGTATGACCAGGAGGCCCTGTACGTGGCGTTGATCAACGAGGTCACCAACTCGGCGGGCCTTCTCACTGAGGGTGGCAAATGGGGCGTCGACGACGGGGCGGAGGTATGCGTCCAGGACGCCTCGGGCAAGCAGCCCGGCCCAATCTTCGTCATCCAGGGCTACCCGTCCGGCAAGTGTGAGAGCGTCGAGAACGCCCGGGCTCCAGCCGCGGTGGCACGTCGCGTCGGGCAGACCGTGGAGTATGCGGCCACCATCGCCGCGGGCAAGTGGTGTGGCGAGTGGCGCATCCCTTGGGGCCCATTGGGCGTGAAGCCCGCGGTCGGACGTGAGCTCGCGTTCAACATCGGCGTGTTGAAGGCCGCCCAGAAGGAATGGATTTCCTGGGTCCCCACCGGCGGGGCGCCGTGGCACATGGACCGCGCCGGGAAGATCGTGCTAAACAAGCCACGCGACTGAGTTGACGGGGGCGTCGGTGAACGGGGCGCCAACGCCCTGCATGTCGCTGTTGAGGGCTATGATATGGCTCCGGTCGAGACGTGCCTGGCGCACGGCGACGCGATTGACGCCAGGCAGTCGAGCCACGTCCCTCCCCGGAACGAGAAAGACGCGGCCGCAATGGGCAGATTATTGGATGGGGCCTCGCGAGATGCAGGCGACGGAACACGGGCGAGACCGGCGCCGTCTGACTGAGTAAGCAGTGGCCGGAGTAGTGGTATTGCCACAGGAGGCGGCCATGGTGACCGCAGTCGGCAGCCCCGACGGATCCTCGCCTCGCCTGTTGGTCTTCCTGGTCGTCCTATCAGTCCAGATCGTCGTCACCAGTCACGGTCAGCCGTTGCTGCACAGGGCCGAGGGCGTCTACGTGGTGCCTGACATCGTGCTGTCGGAGTACCTCTCGGGGCTCCCAGGGGATGCGGGATTCCCGCAAACCCTGTGCACGGTCGCAGCGGACGCCTACTTGCCCGCTTCCCCCGGGCCTCACCCGGCCGTCTTACTCATTCATCCCGAGTACGGCAAGGTGATCTCCCTGGGCGACAAGGGCGATGTCGGCGGCATCGCTGTTCAGTTCGCTCAACAAGGCATCGCCACGCTGTGCCCCAACTACCGGACCAGCTACCCGGCAATGCTGGACGATTGCCTCCGGGCCGTCCGGTGGGTATCCGTTCATTCGGCAGGCTTGCGCGTAGATCCCAGTCGAGTGGGGCTGGCCGGCATAGGGTTGGGCGGCACGCTGGCGCTACTGATGGGACTGCGCGAGATGGAGCACACCGCGCGGTGCGTCGCCGCCATCGCCTCTCTCACGGAGTTCGGCACGGACGACTGGCCGGAACGCCGGAAGTCTGACCCCCGGTACACAAGGCTGGGGTGGATATTCCCGACGACCGCGAAGAATGAGCCGCTGCCGTACGCCGAAGCGTCTCCGATCAGCTACGTGTCTGCCGGCGATCCGCCGCTGCTGCTCATCTGCGGCAGCGACGAGCCCTTGGCGCCCCGCTCCCAGTCGGTCGCGCTGCAAGGCCGCTTGCGACAGGTGGGCACACCGGCTGAGATCATCACAGTGTCAGGGCGCGCCCTGGGGGATTTCGGCACGGACCCGGCCACGTACCCTCCGGCCACGGCGGCGACACTCCCGCGCGTGGCGGAATTCCTGGCGACGCGACTTGCCGCCGGAGATGCGACGTCAGGCACACAGATCAAGGGCGCCGCGGCCGACGCGATCTACGTGGTGCAGGATATCGGTTTCTGGACGTGGTTCGATCGGAGAATGTTGCCCCTGAGTGGGTTGGCCATCCCGGGCGGCAGGGGGAGGGGTGCGAGCACGATGGACATGCCCACGAGCCCGGTGCCCGGTTCAGCGATTTCCGGAACGACCCGGACGCTAGACGTGTACTTGCCGAGCTCCCGCGGCCCACACCCGGCGGTTGTCCTGATCCCCGCGGGCGGTGGCCTGGCCCTGAGGCCCGGGAATAAGCGCGACGTGGCCTGGACAGCCGCCCAGCTTGCCCGAGCCGGATTCGTGACCGTTTGCCCCAACTACGGGGCCTCATACCCGGCCGCAGTAGATCAGTGCCTCGCCGCCGTCAAGTGGACACGTACACACGCAACGGGTCTGCATGTGGACCCCGATCGCGTTGGCGTGATGGGTCTCTCCTTCGGCGGAACGATTGGTCTATTGCTGGCGCTGGCGAGGCCAGAGGCCAACCTGCAGTGCGTGGTGTCCGTCGCTGCACCCACTGACCTGAGGCCCGACGCCTGGCCCGGGCGGCCGCCCTGGGGCCCTGACGCCATGTTCCTCAGCCCTGGCCCGTGGGCGCGGCTCCCGCTCACGCCACCACTCGCAGAGGCGTCACCCATCACTCACGTATCCGCGGGCGCCCCCCCGGTCCTGCTGGTACACGGCGTCGATGACCCCCTCGTCCCACCCGACCAGGCGAGAGCCATGCAAGAGCGGCTTCAGGAGGTTGCTGTCCCGGCTACACTCATCAGCGTGCCCGGCTCTTGCTGGCGGGAGTACGGGGCTCCTCCATTCGAGCATCCCGCCGACGCGCCCGCAACCCTGCCCCAGGTCATTGAGTTCCTGAGCGCTCATCTGCGTCGGGGCGGCCAGTAGAGTGCCCCAGAGGGCAAGGACTCCAGCAGTTTCCCACTCTGTAGGGTAGAACAGTCCACTGAGTGTCTAAGGCGTAGGTGTAGGTCAAACACGGACCTCGAGGCCCCGCTGCACGGTCACAAAGCCAACACAAGGGCTCTTGCGGCTCTGGGCATCGACCGGCGGCTGGTTTCCAGCCACATCTCGCCGAGGATTCCGGGGTTTGTGCTCGGCCCCGGGCTTGTCTCACAACGCGGGGCCGGGCCTGTCGGGTTCTCGGATCCGGCAGCCCGTCCCCAGTACCCTCCCTCGACGCGCTACGCAGGGCCCCATGGCGGATTCGCGCCGTCCGAACCGATCGCTCGGTATGAGCCCTCAGGTCGAATGAGCGCGCTTCTCCGACTGGTGCTGCGGGATGAGCAACTGCCGGCGCAAGGCGAGAATCTAGCGCCCCCGGTCGTCACGGAGCAGACCGGAGCGCAGGGATGCGAGCGGAGGGAGCAATACGACAAGCAGATGCCAAAACATGGGTCGGGGGGCGACGCAAGGTGGAAGTCGAGGCTGTGGCGCGGAATTGACAAAGGTCGCCGCGGCCCTCTTAAGGCCACAGATTGGCTTGGGGCCCCCGCGACGTCTGAGGCGCTTCACAGGTGGTCAGTCGACTCGTTGGAGGATGTGTCCCGGACACGCACCCGCATGTGGGCAGAGGTGGGGTAGACAGTGACGAGGAAGCTAATGTGTGAGGCGAGTGAGGACATGGCGTGTCGCGTAGGCGGCTACGGCTGCTGGAGCTGGTCCGCTCGCCGCGCGACCTCAGTTCGGCGCGGTCGGGCCGGTTCTGGGGCATGTACCTCTGCGCGTTGGGCCCAGGAAACCGGCGACGTCGAATGCGGGACAAACCGTGGTCAAGATGGCGCGTTGGTTGGGCATGTCACACCGATACATCCGTCGGACTCCGGGGCCGAACGACAAGACGCTCCGAGCATGAGACGCTGAGGAGGCTATGGTGTGATCAGCGCACGCGCCACCAGAGCTATCATGGTTTCCATTGGGATTGGGGTCGCTGCATGCGTCGCGTTTTCTGCATGGCAGGTGCTCGAGGACCGGACCGGGGTCAGCGCCGCCCTGCACAGCATGGCTGTGCGCCGAGGGAGCCCGCCGAGCTTGGCTCTCCTGGCGCCGCCTGACACAGATGTCTGGGTCGAAGTCGACACTAGGGCCATTGCGCAACACCGGGTTCTTGCAGGTTTGGTGCCCACAGCCGGGGGGACCGACGAAGTCGACTGCGAATGGGCGTCGGCATGTCAGGGGCTGGTCGGGTGCGATCATGGCGATCTGAGCGTAGAGGAAGACCTGCTTCCATGGATCGGCGGCAGTGCTGCGGTCGCCTTCACCGGCCTGTCGCGCCTCGACAGCCGGCACGACGATGCTGTGCATTACCTGGCCATTATGAGGGTGATGGACGAGCAGAAGGCGCGCGATGCCCTGCCGCGACTGGTGCGGGCTCTCTGGGGGCCTGACTACATCACCGAGGAGCGTCTGTCTTCCGACCCGCCAATCCACCTTGTGCGACGCGCTGCGTCCTCCCACGAACCCATCGAGGCAGCGCTCTGCTTTATCGAGGGGTACATGGCTATCGGCAATCGGGAGGAGGAGATCGTCAAGTGCCTCTCACGTGTGGCCGAGGGTGGAGACTGCCTCGCAGACACACGGTCCTTCACGGATGTCCTTGAAGCACGACGCGGGAACGAGTTCTTGTGGGCCTTTGTCTCCCCCCGCTGGCTCCGGGAGCTCTGCCTGGAGGCCGAGGAGCAGGAGCGGGCACACAGCGGACGAGGGAGTGAGGCGGATATCGACGGCTTCCAGTTCATCAATCGAGAACTCCTTACGCCTCTGCGGCACGCCACTGTGTCCGCTCAGGCCACCCGAGACGGCATCTGCTTAAGTGCACGACTGGCCCTCGTACCCTCTGAGAGCGATGCAACCGGCTTGGCCGGGCTCTGCAAGCTGCAGGGCCCGCCCAGGAAACACGCGAGCCGCGCTGTGCCCTCTGATACGCTTGCCTGCCTCTGGGGGCCGGGGCTACAGGAACTGTGGCGCCTGATCAACGACAGCGTCGCGCGCTACCCGGCGCTCAGAAACGGCGTCGAGCAATGGCGGGACGAATCCGGCCTCTGCCTGGACGACCTGCGTGCTAGTGTAGGTGAGCGCCTTCAAATCACTCTGGAAGGCTTTGGCGGCACCCATGACGACGTGCCACAACTGGCATTCGTTCTCGAGGGCGGAAGCGAAGCGGGGCCCAGAGACATGCTCCCCACGATGAAAGCGCATCTTGTCGAGTCGAGCGACCACGACGTCGGGCGTGTCGGCTGGGTACGCCGAAGCTGTGCTCCCAGCGGCAAGAGCTATGAGATGCTTCCTTCAGACACGGGGCATACTGACGAGTCCCCCTGTATAGCGGCAGACGGGACGCGGTTGGTGATTTCCATCGGGCCTCGAGCAATGGAGGCCTGTCTCGCCGCCAAGACCACGCGAGGCGTGAGCGGCGCGGGCGGCACTGTGCTCCGGGCCGCCCTCAGCGGGTCACAACTCGCTCGCGAATTGCTCCGGCAAATGGGGTCGGACCAGCCCAGCGATCCCGTTGAACGTTGCCTCCTGGACGCGTTGCACATCCCGCAGCAGGTCGACGCGACGCTGGCGGCGGACGAGGAGCAGATCGACCTGACAGTGAACGTCCCGATCGATGCCGAGACGGCTACTGACACTATCCAGAAGCTGCGTAGCGAACTAGCCGCCCTCCGCTAACGGCGGGGTCTCGCCCGATGCGCCCAACGCAGGGCTCGCGCGTTCGAGCCCGGACCAGGGGTTGATCGTGAACGGCCCCAGGACGTGTTCCTCGTGTTTCGTAGGGGGAGCGATGAGTTCGCCCCGCCCGATCAGTCTGGTCGCGTGCAGCCAAAGGTAGTATGTCAATGCACCCCTCGTTTCGATGAACTTGCACGGCACACGGCAACGGGCCGCGATGACATCCTGCGGGATGAGTGTGTCACGCTCCCACGCTATGGTGATCGTGTCGAAGTTGTTCTTGTCGAAGAACGTGCTGTTCCTGGGCGGGGTGTTGCTCTGGGGGCGGAACAGTAGTTTCTGGATCGTCTCAGCCGCACCGAGGAACTCGCCCACGAGCGGCAGCAAACCGAGGATGCCGTGGATCGTGTCCCGGATGATGGCCGTCGTCTCGTCGTCAGCCAAGAGATCCTCATAGTCCCCTGGACGTGGCGGGTAGTGCGTCGTCTTCAGCCTGTCGACTACGCCGGCCACAACACGCTGGTCGTCCTGATCCCCCGTGTAGTTGACCACAACGTGCTCAGGAACCGACACGTACAGCACCCACTCCACGATGCTTTGGTCACCGAGAAGGTCCTCCGTGGTGACAACCTCGAATTCGTAGTTCTGGAACGTGTTCTCGTCGGGGTTGGATGGGTAGCGGAACGTCACGTTGAACGCGTCGTCGAGTGGCTCCGTCCGCGAAGCGCGTCTGACCGGGCCGATCTTCCAGCCACCCTCGCGTTCGTACAGGTGTAGCGTGAGAGCACTCGGGAACGCGCCGGCCTTGGTCACCACGTTCAGTGTATACGAGATAGTAATGCGGTCCTCATCGACGCGGTTCGTCTGCTTCTTGGCCCATGTTACGTCCGTGACATCAGAGAATAACGTCTTCAGTTTGCGTTGCCAGGCCGTCATCTCGAGCGCGTCTGGGTTGAGCAACTTGTCCCACGCGCCGGCCCAGTCGTGCTTGGCGAGACACGACAGGAACCGTTCTGCCACCTCCTGCGCATCGGTAGCAGCGCTCTGTGGCGCCGCCGAGCACGGCACACAACAGGCGCAGGCAAGCATCGTCGCAAGTTGCAGTCGTCGGAGAATACTCATCGCAAGCCTTCCTTCACGCGCCTTGCGTTCAGGACCCCTCCCCGGCTTCGCCGCAGAGGCCCTAGATCACCCCGGTGGAGCGCCACACACGTGGAGTAATTCGTGCCGCCACCGCCGTCACCTGCGTTGCCCGAGCGGTCACACTCATGCAGGCTGCGAAAACTCTTATTCTTCGAGGGAGACGAAAGTACGGTATGAGGAGGAACCGCGCATGTTGTTGGGGAATTATGGAATGGATTGTGCGGGTCGTTGGCGAACTGGCGTCAACCCGCGGGTTGTCCGGGCCGCCGCGTAGGACTTCGCCGGGCTCCTCGGAGGGAGACTCCGCCAACTGTGAGTCTCAGACCCCCGCTTGGGCCACGGCAACGTGTCGGAGGTAGCTGGGCATGATGTCGGGAGCTGAGAAAGCGCTCAGGAGCACGCGAATGTTCGCCATCGTGGCGTGCGTGCTTGGTGTCGCATACATTGTAGTACCACGAGTGCCGTACCTGCACGCCTCAGAATTGCCTCTGCCGGAGCCATTTGCAGCGGCTTTCCTTCTCCGCCGGGCGTTGCTCGTCCTGATGCTGCTGTTGACACTCAACTACGCGTTCTCAGTGGAGCTCATTCTGGGAGCGGGTGGCGTCCGCTCTGCGTACTTCCTCGGGGCCGTTCGTAGGATGGTCGCCTTGGGCGTAGTCTTAGGCCTGTACTGGGCGCTAGGGCCTGTCTTCCTGCCACAGATGGACGGCTTCGTTGAGTGGTACGCGATTGTGGCGATGGGCGCGGGGGCTCTGGTCGCTCTTGGGCTACTCTGGTACATGGTCCGCGGCCTCAACTCCCGGCTTCTGTCTTCCGAGCGGGGTCTTGCGCGGGAGCCACTTGAGGACCACCCGGTGCTGTGCCCCAAGTGTGGCCACAGCAGCCTGGCCGGCTCGCGCTTCTGCGAGCAGTGCGGGCAGGAAATTGAGGCCGAGGCACGCCAGACCAAGAAGGGCGTCGCGACTGATTCAAAGGTCGGGGCGAGAAGGGCGCTGTGGATCAACGCCCAGAGGGCGCTGCACATAGCTGCTGCTCTGGCGCTCATCGCAGGTGGCTTCTACTGGGCCGTCTACGTGGCGCAGATGCGAGACCAAGCGTACCGGGATTACGCCAGCCGGCAGGCGTGGGCCATTGTGGACATGGATGCAGATCTGTGGGGCTCAGTGGACGAGCAGACCTGCGCCAGCGATCTGCTAATGTATGCGAAGAAGACAGGCAAGGCTCTGAAGAAGATTGACGCTCAGACTGCTCCCGCGGATCCCCCCGAAAGGCTGTCTTCTGTTGACAGAGCACTCGACACATGCGTTGCGGCGTACCAGGACGTAGTTAATCAGATCGTGTCGGACATGGAGCACATCGGGGAAGTCGAGGGCCGTGGCCGCGAGCGCGTCTACGGGAAGGCCGTCCGGCTCGCGATCGGTGCGGCCGGAGAGCTTAGACGCTCACTCGGTCTTCGCACAAGCCCCCGACCCAAGGGGAATGGGGGCCAGCGGCTGTGTCTGAGCCAGGAGATTGCCACCGAGATCGCCCGGGCTCTGGCCAGAGCGCATGACGAACGCAAACGGGCGTCGCAGATCGCGGCATACTGCGTGCAGGTGGACGCCAATGTGGCCGATCACAGGCGGTTGCAGGACGAGCTTGACGCCATCGTGAGCCAGTTGCGGAGCAGCCAGTTTCCCTGGCAGGGGCTGGTGGGGGAAGTGAGGGAGGCCGTCTCCGAGCGCGAGGAGCTTCTGCAGCGCGTCCGGGGCCTCGAGCCGCCGGTGAAGCTCACGGAGTTGCATGGTGAGCTTGCAGCGATTATTCGTCTGTCCATCGAGGGAACGCGAGCCTATGAAGAGTACGCTCGACGCAAAGTCTCACAGTCGGGGAGTACCTACCCAGAGGAAGCAGATGCGGTGGCGAAGTGGGTGAACGAGCCGCGTTGGCGCGCCCACAACATCTCCCGCGACGTAGTCAAGCGCTACAGGGCCTTCGAGAAAACGTACGGGCAGGCCAGACGGGAGTGCCGGGTCGATCTGGCCCGCGTCCCTCTTGGCATCAACGTTCGGGCAGGAGGAAGCTCGGCGGCCCCCGGAGTGGCGCACGGCCCCGGGGCCGGTACCGGCCCACCTTCTGCTCGAGGAGAGACCGCCACTGAGCAACCGGCGGCGGACGAGCCCGCGTCTCCGAGCGACGGCGCCACGGCGGAGGCCGAACACCAATGAGGAACGTCGGCACGCCAACATGATTGCTCACTCATTCCCGGTGGCAAATGCTGGACAAAGAAGCCCAGGAGAGCGTGCCGTCGCCTGGGGATGGTGCGCTCTGCTATTGGTGGTCTCTGTGCCGAGACCCGTGTGTGGTGATGACGGCGCATGGGTCGCGATGAGCGACTGCTGCGTCCGCCCGTTGGAGAGGACCGAAGACCCCGACGAAATGCAGGAGGCCGTGGACTGGGCGCTGAGGCAACTCACGACGAATGCGCCGACAGCCGCACTGGGCACTGTGATCGGGACCGTGACGGCCAAGCTTGCGACATCGGTTGCCGGGGTCTTCCTTTCGATCCTCGTGGACGCTCAAAGCGTAGGCTGGAAGCCGCACTTCGCAGTTGTGCTCGTCCGCAACGGTGAGGTGATCACCGAGGTGCCCCAGGGGCGGAAGGTACTGCCGATATGCGCGACCATCATTGGGGACGCCGAGGCCGAG
>Ga0272441_10014313_pt1 | contig 11277 bp, 3 predicted proteins | sample SSMProp6N_FD_193582 | JGI IMG/M metagenome (GOLD analysis project Ga0272441, IMG submission 193582) | Marine sediment archaeal communities from Little Sippewissett salt marsh, Falmouth, MA, United States - SSM-Prop-6N | ecosystem: Environmental > Aquatic > Marine > Wetlands > Sediment ... | reverse complement strand
TGCCCTCGAGAAAGCGTTCTCCCGATCCGGCAGGGGCCGTAATTTCTCGTGATTTCAAAGGGGTTATGCGGGAGAGGCTGAGCACTGGCCCCGGTGGCAAATGGCCCAAAAGTAGTCTCTCAGGGCCGATATTCTCCGGACCTCATGACTGCACAGTTTTGGTGAATAGCTCGTAAGTCATTGGCGCTATGCAAGTTTTCTCGGCGTCAACCTGAACACTTCGACGGGAGTCGCGTTCGGTGAGATGGAACGGACATCGAACGTTCGCTCGGTCGTAAACCTATGTTGGGCACCGGCAGCTTCGTGTCGATGCTGAGCGTGAGGCTTGGCAACAAAAGGGTCTTGCGTCACCCTGGAATGAATTCGCTTACATCGCACCATCGTCCTCTTTCCCGTGGTCGCTAGCGCCTTGCCTAAGTCGCTCAACAAGCTGCGTTATGTCGGCACGGAAAGACTGAGTGACGCGCCCGTACCCCAAGACATTTGCGACCGACTCGGCGACGTCGGCGGGAGCCAGCACCAGTGTTTTCTCGATCAGGCCCAGCTTTTCCGGTAGAGGTACCTCTTTCCATTGGCGCGGCCGACCACTCACCTCGAGACCGCGGAACGGCAGAACATCGCTCGACTCGACCGCCTCCGGCCAGAAGATCCAGTGATCATCTGCGGAACGGGTCCGAGGGGCGATCCGTTCCACCGCTTGCCAGATCGTCGAGGAGATCTTGCCGCCGGTTCTTTGAAACCCGTGATCCCGCGCTATCAGGTCGCTCAAGCGCTTGAAGGTGATTGGCGCCTCTTCGGCCACGTAGCGGCGTGCCATTTGCTGCAGGGTGGGCTTGTAGCTGGGCGCATGGAAGGAGTCTGGGTCGAGGGAAAGGTCAGGCTGCGCCACGATTTCGAGATCGGCTTCCGGGGCCGGTGACGCGTAAGTCACTGCCATCTTGGCAGCAAGCCGATCTTCTAGTTCGTTCGGGGAATGGGTATTCCCGATCGGTTCGGATTCTGACAGCGGCAGCGGGATGGAAGCTGTATCGATTTCCACATCCGAACCATCGTCGTTGTCCGCGTCGGACATGGGCTCCTCTTCGTAGGAAACTTCGGCATCCACCGCATCTATTGCAGCTGCGGCTGCCTCTGCGGCAAGCCGATCCTCTTCGCGAACCTGTTCGAGCATCGCTTCGAGGTCGTGGTGCAACTGGTCCAGCCGCGCACCCGGATCGATAAATCAGTCCGTCGACCAGACCCGCAGCAATCTCCAACCAAGCCGTTCGAGAATGATGTGACGCACGCGGTCCCGGTCGCGAGCCGAGGCGGACGAGTGATAGGCCGCGCCGTCGCACTCGATCCCGGCGAGGAATTCGCCTGGCTTGTCGGGATGCACCACGCCGAGGTCGATCCGGAACTTCGAGACACCGATCTGGGTGCGGATCGTCCATCCCTTTGCCCGCAGCCGCTCGGCCACGGCCATCTCGAAATCGGAATCGTAGTCGCTGTGCCCATGCGCGCGCACTGCCCGTCCCAAAGCCAATGGCCCCTGCGCCGCAAACTCGAGGTAGTGCTTCAGGTCCCGCACGGCCTCGGAATTCGTCCGCGTCAGGTCAATCATCGCTGGATCGAAGCTGCAGAAGATCACCACCTCGCTGGTTGCGCGCGTGATCGCAACGTTCAACCGCCGTTCGCCGCCCTTCTGGTTCAGCGGGCCAAAGTTCATCGAAATGGTCTGCGCCCCCGGTTCCGTCGGCCCATAGCAGATGGAAATCAGGATGACGTCGCGTTGATCGCCCTGCACTGTCTCGAGGTTCTTGACGAAGACCGGCTCCGCCTCATTGGGTCCAAAATGCTTTTCCAGGGACGGATCGGACCGGCGGGCGTCGTCCAGCAAGTTCTCTACAAGACGCTGCTGCTCGGTGTTCAGCGTGACGACTCCGATGGACAGGTGCCGCCGCGCCGGGTCCTTCAGATGCGCAAGAAGCTCGGCGACGATCGCCTGGGCCTCCTGCGGGTTGTTGCGCCCCTTGCCGCGGGCATAGATGCCATCCACCCGGTCCAGTCGCACCGCGGTTTCGCGCGTGTCCGCGGCGGGATAGGTCACCAGCTGCCCTTCGTAGTAAGCATGGTTTGAGAAGGCGATCAGACTCTCATGGCGGCTGCGATAGTGGCCGGTCAGGCGGTGCAGCGGCACCCGGGCCGCCAGCGCCTCGTCAAGGATGCTTTCAAGATCAGCCATGATCATTCCGTCGCCGTCATCGTCCCCCGCGTCGCGGCTGAAGAAGTTGGTCGGCGGCATCTGCTTTGGGTCGCCCACGATGATGCTTCGCCGTCCGCGCGCGATAGCGCCGATGGCATCGGGGACAGTGATCTGGCTGGCCTCGTCGAAGACCACCAGGTCGAAGAGTTCGTTTTCCGCCGGCAAGAACTGTGCCACCGAAAGCGGACTCATCATCAGGCAGGGGGTCAGGCGGGTAAGCGAGGGACCCATCTCCTTGACCAGCTGTCGCACCGGAACTGCGCGCGTCCCGCGCTGCAACTGCCGCGCCAGCACGCCGAGGCCCGGATCGGCCGTCGTTTGGCGGTCGGGGATTTCGCCGCTAAGGCGCGCCCGGACATAGGCAGCGGTCAGCTTGGCGAAGGCGGCGTCGATCCTGCGGAAATCCGAGATGTCGGCCGCGTGAGAGGTCGCCGAGAAGCGGCGCAGCAGAGGGCTGGCGTCTATCAGTTCGGGTGCCGCCCAGCGGCAATAAGCGGTGCGCAAGGCCTCTACGGTCTCCGCATGATCCAGCCTGCGCTCTTCGAGCGCCCGCGCCAACGCCCCGAGGCCCTTTTCCTCTGCATCGCGGCGCACCGAGACCCAGCCGCACCAGGCATTCAGCCGCCGCGCCCGCTCGGCCACGGCGCCAGTCGTCTCGATCAATAGGTCCAGCGTGCGCGGCACGGGGGCCTGTCCTGCAGGCACCGTTAGCCCGTTCCACTCGGCTTCGGCGGCATTAAAGGCTTCCAGCGCAGCCCGCAGGTCGGCCCCTGCCCGGTCAGTGGTCCCACCCCGCTCCAATAGGTCACGGCCCTCGCACAGGCGCAGTCGCAAGGCCGCGCGCAGTGTCACGATGTCATGCCCAGCGTCGCCGAGGTGCAGCATCGCGGATCGCAGCGCCTCGCCGCCGGTAATCGCGGCGCGCAGAGACTGCGTCGGGGTGGCCAGACCCTTCCATGGCGTGCCTTCAGGCAATGTGTCGGCGATCTCCGTCATCTGCCGGTGCAGGGTAGCCAGGTCGTCCAGCTTCTCGAGGTCATTTTCTGGGGTCTCACCACCGGACCCGATCTGTGCGGTGATCGCCGCGCGCAGCTTCCTCAGCGCGCCGCCGCGGGTCAGGAAGCTGCGCCCCTGCGCCTCGGCCCGCTCCGCGAGCCAGGATTTGATCGGTGCGGAAGGAAGCGCCTCGTCACGGTATCCCTGCGGCAACTGCCCACGCGCCGCCTGCCAGCGTTCCAGCAGTGGCAGCAGGGCCGAGAGACCCTCCAGTACGTTTCGACCCTCTGAGGTCAGCGCAAAGCCGAGGTCCGTTGTAAGGCAATGCGGGAAGCAGACGGTCAATTCCGCCAGTGCGGTGGCCTCCTCGCGGCTGCGCATCTCACCAAGGTCCAGCCGCTGCGCGAGCGCCGCGCGGGCCGCCAGAAGGCTTTGCGCCGTTTGTCCCAGCCGCCGAGCGGTTTCGACCACCTTCCCTTGCCAGGCGAAGTTCCATTCCTCAGCGCCGATCCCGGCAAAGGTCTCGAAATCCTCGGCCTCGGTCTCGCTGAACCGCTGGCCCAGCCTGCGGGCGGAGGCACAGAGGCCTTCGAAAGCCTCTGGCGTCGGGGCGAACCCGACAGGCCCCTGCCGCTGCGGCCAGTCGAGGTCCACCCTGTGCAGGTCGCCATAACGTAGGGCGCGCCCCATGGCATCGCGCGCGCTGATCCCCGCCGGTCCCGGCGCGTGCAGCGCATCCACCAGCCCGTTCAGCCGCTCTCGCAGTGTGGCCAGCCGCTTCGCTTCGCGGGCCCATTCCGCTTGGTCAAGCGTGTCATGGCTGGACCAAGCCGTGTCGAGTTGGTCCAGCACGGCCTTCTTGTTCGCCTTGTTGGAATGCAATTCAAGGCAGAAATCGCCGAGGCCGACCTCCTTCAGCCGTCGGTACACTACATCCAGCGCTGCCATCTTCTCAGACACGAACAGCACCCGGTGGCCCAACGCGAGGTTGTGCGCGATGATGTTGCCGATGGTCTCGGATTTACCTGTCCCCGGCGGCCCTTCAAGCACAAAATCCCCCGACTGGCCGGAGGCATGGACCGCGACCAACTGGCTGCTGTCGGCGTTCAAGGGCGCAAACACCTCCGACGGCGCGATGCGGCGGTCGATCTCGCGCGGCTCAATGAAACTCGACGGCGTGGCAAAGGGTTCGCGTGGCGTGTCGATCAGGTGGCGCACTAGCGGCGCTTCCTTTAATCGCTCGGTACGGTCCGCGAGGTCCTTCCACATTAGGTACTTGGCAAACGAAAAGGTGCCGAGGATCACATCTTCAGTCACCTCGAAGCCGGGCACGTTGCGCACCCGGTGCCGCACCATGCCCCAGATCCTCGCAACGTCCACGCCGCTGTCGTCGCGTGGCAGATCGCCAGCGAGGTCGGGCATGTCGATGCCGAAGTCCTGCTTCAGCATCTGCAAGAGGGTCAGATTGAACACCGTGTCATCGTCGTGGCGCACCAGCACCGGCTTCGACCGTGCACTCGCTCGTTCCAGCCGCACGGGCACGAGGATCATCGGCGCACGGCTGTCGGTGCCCGAGCCCGTTGGCGTCCAGCGCAGCATGCCCAGGGAGAGGAACAGCGTGTTGCTGCCCCCTTCCTCGATATCCGCCCGTGCCTTGCGATACAGGTCGATCCCGGCCTTCTCCAGCGTCTTCGGATCGGTGTTGGCGATGACTTCCTTGCGCTCCAATGCGTCGAGCGCGTGGTTGCGCGCCCAATCATCTCCAGTACGCAGGGTGAACTGCGCCCGGTCGCTGTCACTGCCTTTCGGTCCCTTCTCCGGCGGTGGGGTCAGGCGTAGCCGCGCGCCACCCGCCAAGAGATCCTCCAGCCGCCCGGGATCCGGGCAGAAGATCGGCAAAGCGGTGGACGATGGTTTGACATTCAGCAGGCGGTTGCGGCGCGACAGGTCCAGCAGGCTGCGCTTCCAGGTTGCCAGTCGCTCCTCCGGGGTCTTCTCCGATAGGTCGAGGTCATCCAATTGCTCAAACGGCGGCAGGTCGTCGGGCGGAATGTCCAGCGGCGGCGCGGTGGTCGGGGCCGTGGCATCGCCGTCGCCCGCCTCGGCCAACGACGATAACGGCTGGATGCCCCGCTTGCGCGCCTGGTGAACGTCGAGCGCATAGATGAACGCAGCGTCGTGCTCTTCTGCGATCTGCCGATTCGCCTCGTTGATTGCCTTGGTAAACGGCAGCGCGTGGCCTTGCGTCGCTAGGGTCGTCTCGAACAACACCAACTCGCGCAGGTCCTTAGCCTTGCGCACCACCAGCGGGTCATCCACCGTCAGTGTCGGAAACCACGCCGGTTGCAGCCAAGCTCCGGCGAAGGCATGACCCTCGGTGAACACCACCACCGGGTGCAACCCCGCCTGCTCGAAAGCCGCCGCGAACATCAGCGCCGTGTCGAGGCAGGTCGACAGCCCGGTATGGCGGATATCCGTCGGCAGGCGGATCTTCTGCCCCGTCGTCTCGAAGCTGGCGGGCGGTACGGCATAGGTCAGCCCCTGCGCGCTGATCGCGGCCCAGATCGCCGACATCAACTCCCAGGATCGCTGGGTCGACTTGTCCTGGTAACCGTTGATCGCTCCGTTCCTGCCACCCTCGACCAAGATGCGTGACGCATCTTTAAGGACCTTCTGCACGAAACCATCGTTCGGCGTGACGAAGGCCGCGAGCAATTCCGGCATGTAGCGCGACCCGCCCCATTCGTTACGGGCCAGCGCCTCGACCGTATCGGTGACCTCGATCAGGACCTCATCGCCCTTGCACAGCGCCACCCGCACATCGGCCCGCAGCCGGTCCGTCAGTTTGTCAAGCATCCCCCCGGCCAACGGCAACCGCCGGTCCGCGATCCGCAGCTTCGCGCCAGCATCGAGTCGGTCGATGGTCCATTCCCGGGCGCCGAAGATCGCAGGTTCCGCCGAAACTGACAGGCGCAGGTCTTCCATGGGAGAGTCCGATGGGTTCTCTACCCAGAGTTCGAGCAGGATAGGCACATCGTTCTGATGCGACGCAAAAGTCACCTTGCGGGCAAACTCAGCCGTCAGGATTGGGACGGAAGGCAACGCGGGCGCATCCTGCGCGGTTTCGTCAACGATCGAGTCCGACATTAATGGCCCCAAAAAACCAATAGTCTTTCAACTTCCAGAGTATCGTTTCACGATATTCATGCAAGCGCGAAGCGTGTCCATCGCATGGATACGAGAAATCGCGCAGGGTCGGCAAGCCATTCCAGTAGTTCGAGTCTTTGCCGTCGCATCGCGCAGTGGTGGGGGTCAGCCCTACCGAAGCTGATACATGGACGCCTCATCTTCCTAATCTTTGCCTCGGTCCGCGCCTGTCAAATGCGCCGCCCGAAACGCTGCCACCTGTGTTAGCCAGAAGCATTGCGCAGTTGGGCTGATGGCCGCCAAGACTTACCCGTATTCACCCCTCGGAAAGGCGTGCACGGCAGCCAAGCGACATGACAGGAATTTCGCGAAACCGGTATTCGCGCAAGGCTCGGCCAAACGCCTCCGAAAATACCGAACTTCAATCGGCCGTCCTTGACGCGTGTAAGCCTGCCAGCCTTATCTGTTCGCGCGATTCACTCGCGTTATCTGCATCTTGTGTAGCAGGGACCCTTGCCTACTGTAAATTGGTAACCGCGCCGGCATCGTGCGGGCGGAGGCGGTGAACTTGTACGCCTTGGCATTCGCGTTCTGCGATCTCTGCGACGTGAGCATGATGGGTGAAGTACAGCGCCTGGCCAAGGTGGCCGATCTTGTGCATGAGGCGGCAGGCTGCGGCGGTCCGATCCTCGTCGAATGTTTCGAAGATGTCGTCGCAAATGAATGGCAGGATTGTCCCGGCCTCGGCCATCTGTTGGTAACCCGCCAGACGAAGGGCGAAGTAAAGCTGGAAACGCGTGCCTTTCGACATCGTTTCTTCATCCGCGCGGAGGCTACGTCCGTCGCTTGCACGATGAACGATCAGGGTTTCGCGGTTGCTGTCCCGCTGGGCCGACAGCGCGGAGTAGGAACTGCCGGTAAGGTCTACGAAAGCGGCCTCCGTCGCCGCCAGCATGGCGCCGCGATGGTGATCGCGGTAGCGGCCAAGGCTGCGCTCGGTCAGCAGGAGCCCAACCCGACGCTGAAGCCCGACCTCGGCTTCGTTACGGATTTCTTCGATGAGGAGACGACGGTCCTGCGTGAGGCGCGCGGCATCGCTGTCACCCGAAACGTCACCGAGCGCCTTCTCCGCAAGGCTGAGCCGCCGGATTGCAGCATCCCGAGTCTCTGCCGCCTGCTTCAACTCCGGCGCAAGAAGTGCGAGACGCGTTTCCAGATCGCCATCGGTTTCGCCTGCGAGCATGGCCTCGGCCTCGTCGAGCGTGTCGATCTCGAGTGCAGACAGAAGCGCGCGTTCGCTGGTTTCAATGCGCTGGCGAAGGTCTGCCGCTGTTTCCGCCGCGCGGATGCCGGCCGCGATGGCGGAAAAACCGTCGGGCCGGCTTTCCGCATCCCAAGCCAGCGCGATCTCGACTGCCCGCTCGTCGATGCGGTTTCGCTCGGCCTCTGCTTGCCGGATCGCGGTCTCAGCGCGGGCGATATCCTCGTCGAGATCGCGCCGCCGCTCCGTTGCCCGACGGTAGGACGCGACGATGCGGTCGAGAGCGGCAGCCTGCTCGAGCGCCGGCTTTTCCGCCAACTCGGGCCAGGGCTCGGCCGCCGCGGCGATCCGGGACGCGAAGTCCGCCGCGCTCGCGGCCATCTTGGAGATGCGATCCTCAAGTGCGGCGCGCTTTTCGCATTCGCTCAGCACTGCGCGCAGCCGCGGCAGCGCGTCCGTGGGTTGGATACCCTCGGGCAAGGTGAAGTTGAAGGCGCCAAGGGCTTGGGAAAGATCGGCATATGCCTCATCGAGTGCGGTCGCTGCCGCCGTCAGTTCGGTCTGCCTGGTCTTCAGCGCTGCCTCGGCCGCACGTAGAGTCCTCACGGCAGCCGCACGCAGTTCTGTCCGTGCGCGCGCCTCGGTGAGCTTGTGCCGGGCCTCGGCCACAAGTTGGCTCAGGTCCGCGGGCTCTGTCCCGAGCGCCGCTGCGAGCCGTTCGGCGATCGGTTGGGCAAGCGTTTCAGCAGCCGCGAGCGCAGCGTGCGCTTCGTCGCGCGCAGCGACAGCAGCCACAGCCTCGCCATGTGCGCGGAGCCAGCCAGCAAGGTTGGTGGCGACGAGGCCGTCAGGTAGGCCGATGTCGGCAAGAATACCCGCCAGCCGTGCCTGCGCCGACTGATGCGCTTGTGTCACCCCATCGCGTTGCCGGGCACGGGCGTCACGTTCGGCGGCGGCGCGGGCGTGGTCACGCTCGACCCGGCGGAGCTCTGCCAGCCGAGCCGCCTCGGCCAGCCGCAGTGCACCGGCCCGGTCATCCTCCCCACGGGCTTCGGCATAGGCGTCCGCGGTTTCGGGCGACAGCTTCGCGCGATGCTTTGACCATAGCCGGTCGCGCGCCTCTCTCAAGGCGGCTGCGTCCTCATCCGTGGGAGCCGTGCCTTGTGCCTGCAATGCGACGATGTCGGCCGCGAGCGCCGAAACGTGCCGGTCGTCCTCCGCCAGCCGGTCCTCGAGCGTCGCGCGTTGGCCCGCGAGGCTCTCTATGGTGGTTGCCAGATCCTCGGCCCCCTCCGATGTCAGAGGGACTTGCCCGGGTGTCGCGAAAGTGCGCCCGCCGATAGATAGCTTTGCAATCGCACGCCGTGCTTCCTCGGCGGCTTCTTCATGTCCGCGGCGCGCGGTGGCCAGAGCCTCGGTAATGCGGTCTGCACCGTTCCTGCGTAGGGAAGCCTCCAAGGTATCCGGGTCGGTCTCCTGCCCGTCTGGCGCGGGCATGGTCTCGCGATGCTCCGCGAGGGTCTTTTCGGCGGTTTGCAGTTCCCGTTCCGCGTCTGCATGGCGACGCACGGCGTGCGCCTGCGTCTGCATTGCGCGGTCCAGTCGATCGAGGGCCGGCACGGAAAGGCCAAGCCGCGCCGGGTCCGTGCCACCGAGGCCGGTCGCGGCCAGAAGGCGCTTGATTTCATTGCCGATTTCGTCCCGCTCCTCAGTGCGGCGCGGCATATCCTCTGCCGCGTTGAGAGCGCGGGAACGCAGCGGCGCGAGTCCCGCCAGCGCATCTGCTAATCCCTCTGCGCGCGGATCGATCTTGAGCTTTTCGCGCTCTACCTTCCATCCGTTGATATCGGCCTGTCGCGTGCGGATCGTCGCCAGATGACCCTCGCGGCTTTCCGCCAGGCCGGCCATCTCGGCGGCGATCCCCTCCGCCAGCAAGGGCTGCGGCCCTAACTCCGCCAGCCTTTCGCGAAGCGTGTCACGCTCTGTCATTATCGGAAGGGCCTTGCGTCGCGCTCGCAGCGACTGGTCCTTGGCGATCAGCTCCGTCTGTAATGCCTTTGCCTCGGCCTCCGCAGACTGCGCGAGCGTCACCTCCTCCCGCAGTCGTCGGTATTCCGGCGCAGTCAGGTCAGTCTCCCTAATCCGCGCATCGAGTTCGCGGAGCTCGTGGCCGAGTTTGTACAGTCGCGTCCCGCGTCGCCCTTGGCCGCGCGGAATATGGAAAGCGCGATCTGTCGCGCGCTCGTTTTCTAGCATGTCGTTGAATGCCGAAAGCCCAGACGCTGCCGAGAACAGGAGTTGGCCCAGGTCGCCTTTACTGGCGAGAATATCCTCGCCGCCTTTCTCGATTGTGTCGTCGTCGAGGCAGTATAGATGGCGATAGGCATCCTCGCCGATGCCCCTTAGCAACCCCGTGAGAATAGCTTCGGGTAGCGACGCGCCGTCCGGCCCGACAAGGCTGTTGGAAGCCTTCCGCAAGCGGGTCAGCGTGTGGATCTCCGCAGCGTCCTCGATGCGTGCGGAGACCTGTAGCGTGTCGCGTGCATGGCGAAAGGCGTAGTTGGTGCGCGCGGGAATGCCGTAGAGCAGGTTCAGCCAGCCCTCGACGATTGTGGATTTCCCGGCTTCGTTCGGGCCCAGAATGATGTGGAAATCGGCGTCGTCACCCTCTGGCAAATCGAGCGAGAAATCAGTGAAGTGACCGAACCGTGTCAGGCTAAGCGCGGCCAGCCGCATCACACGCCTGCCGTCCCGTGCATGCGCGCGGTTGCCCAGTCCACCGCATCGCCGATGAGTCGCTCGACCGATTGGGAAGTGGTGGCCTCGTCGGTGCCCCAGTGATCGCGGATCTCCGGCGGTAGGTCGGCAAGGACCTCAGACAGGATCGTTGCCGCCTCGGCCTTCAGGCCGGGCGCGTGAGCGGCCTCTGCAATCAGCCCGGCGATCTCATGGGCAGCCGTGTCGGTGGGAGCTTCGGCCGCGAGCACCTGCGTCTCGACGTTCAGGCGATCTATCCAGACGGAACCCGTCGTCTCAGCCGCTTCTTCAGCCACCGCGAGCAGCAGATCGGCGTCACGACGCAATTGCCAATTCAGCGCGCTCGCTCCGGTCACTGCCAAGCGCACGACGATCATGGCGCCTCCACCAAGGCCACGAACCTGGGCAGTGATTAGGTCTTGGACCTCTGCGACATCCCTGCAGTCCGAGATGTCGACGCTCTCACACCGGAACTCCAGCGCGGCGCTCGGCCGCTCCTCGATCGTCAGTTCACCATTGTCCACATGGATCAGCGTGACCGATTTTGGTCCGTCTTCGCCCATGTCGCGGCCCTGCGGCATGCCAGGCATTACGACAAGGGGTGCCTCGTGGTGGACCGTCCGGCGATGGACGTGCCCGAGCGCCCAATAGTCGAATCCTGCGGCCGCAAGATCCGCAACCGAACAGGGTGCGTAGGGATCATGCCCGGCGGCCCCGCCGAGCGAGGTATGAAGCATGCCTATGTTCACGACGCCCGGCACGGGGCGGAACTTCGGCAAGAGGCTCTCCGGTGCGTGCGGATCGCGGAAACTAACGCCGTGGATGGCGATGCCGTCGCATAGCATGACGTGCCCGCCGCGTCCGTCGAAGA
>Ga0272441_10014312_pt1 | contig 11277 bp, 9 predicted proteins | sample SSMProp6N_FD_193582 | JGI IMG/M metagenome (GOLD analysis project Ga0272441, IMG submission 193582) | Marine sediment archaeal communities from Little Sippewissett salt marsh, Falmouth, MA, United States - SSM-Prop-6N | ecosystem: Environmental > Aquatic > Marine > Wetlands > Sediment ... | reverse complement strand
TTTAACGGAATCTCGTCCGTGCCCCATTCTATCGGGTGAGGAATGATCAGCATTGGCGAAAGAGTGAGTACATAAAGAATCGTGAGCAACAAATTTATAGGCAATCCATGCGGATGTTCCAATATTTCTATTTAAAATTACGTGTCTGGCGTAGTTCAGTTTTGAGGACAGGTTTTGTTGGGGATTTTCGTTTTTGAAAATTGTCAGATTATCGGAGTATGCATTACATGCGAGGTTCACTGCATAAAATATGAGAAAGATGGGAATTTTTATTAAGATTTTCATATGAAGACAGGGTATAAATATCTTCGTGAACATATAAATGTTTTTTTAGATATACATAGAGCAGGGGGGCTTTTTTTAATTTTTGGGAATAATCATAATTTCCAGATTTTGGAAATTATCTACATTAAATTCACCCAATTCGATTTTTCCGATGTCGTTACTTTGTCTGGTAATATTACTTTTAGGGATAACGAATACGACTTTCTGGCACAGTCTTATATCATTCGAATACAGATAGAGTGTTGTATCGTTTGTATCTTTTGATTGAAGGACTCGAATGAGTACTTCATCCTTGTGCAAGGGTAATTCATTATCAAAATCAGACTCGGAATTATGATGATCTGATTCATCAAAAACAAGTTCAGCAGTAAAGTGTCTTTCTCCCGGCATTTCATCAAGCAATTGAGGTTTGAGAAGTACATTTGAAATGGATATTTTATCCTTCTCAATCTCCATCAGAATTTTAAAACAATAGTTATTAATGGGCTTTTTCAGTTCTGCGTTGAGATAGTTGTAAATAGTTCTCAATTCTCTGAAATGATTTTTGCATGAATCACAGTGATTGAGATGATCAAGAATCTCATCGTACTCAGCGACCGAGTGGGTCTTTTTTAAGATGAAAGGCTCTAATTTCCTGCTATAAGGACATCTATTTTTCTCGCTCTTCATAGTTTTTTATGATGCAAAACCAGCAACATCCCCCAAGTTAAAAAGTGTAACAAACAAGTGATATTTTTCATTGTCCAATTTCTGTAATATTATATACAGACAAATAATCACTTTTACGGAAAATTAGAGCAATTCTTTTAACTTTTTTCGAAGGGACTTTTTTGTTACTTTTACTAAATATTCAAAAATTGAACGTTCTTGTTCTCTGTAACTTTTTTGTGACAGGTTCGGGATATAGCGTTTCAGATAACGAAAGTTTGATTCGCATTCTCTCTCATGCGTTAGATCCTGAACAAAGTCATTAATAGCCTTGCAATAAATATCGGCTTTCAGGCTGCTGATTTTGTTTTTCTTCAGATATTGCAGTTGAATTTTTTGATGAATCAACTGAATGACGTCCTTATTTACAGCGTCGACTTCCTTGAGTTGGAGGTCGTGGAAGGGTGATGTATTATCTGTATCCTTGCATGTCTCCTCCTTGAATTGATTGAAGGTAACATCGCGGATTAAATTTGCAATTGTATCGATAGGAAGGCAGTTTTGATTAAATGGTCCATTCGATACGATTTCCAGCATTTTTTTCATCATTGTGGAGACGGAATCGGTGGGACAATATCGTTGTGAGAATTCCTGAGCGAGGATTTTATCTGACAAACCGGACAATTTACGTTCATGTGCATCAGGATCAGAAAGTTTATTATCATCTTGTTGGTAATTGTGGAGATATACGAACTCACGCCCCATTTCTTTGAATGAAGAAAATTGATCAGAATTTCGAATTGCAACGCGAATATTCCGAATGATCTTAGCTCCTTCAGGATCTCTTTCTCTGAAGATGCGAGATAGTTCCTGCTTAGTCTTCTTGACGACAAGGCGTCTGAGCATCATAAGCATTTCGTTATCATCAATTTCACTATTATTGAGGAAGGGAGTAAAATATCTATTCAATTGGACAAAATCATCTGTTTCATTTCTCATGAAGAGACCGGCAATGCAATCAATGGCAACATCTTCAAGATCATTTAAACCTTCCGAGTTTTTTGGTCTTATATTTTTGCCAAATGCTTCCTGGTATTTTAAATAGCTGACAGCTATTTTTTGGCACACGTCAATGAACTCTACTAAATTCTGGGATGTATAATCCTTGGAGCAAATCATGCTGACTAAATTAGATAAGTTTTTTGTTTTCATGGGGCCGATCAAGTTTTAAAAGATTCTTATTAAACATAGTTCGATGATTTTTATTGATTGCAAAATATATACCAATATATAACAATAATTTACATATATAGATAGAATATAAAATAATATAAATAAATGATTTAAAATAAATGATTAATGTAAGTTACAGTAATTTAATGTATGGTGGTGATACAAGTGTATCAACATAGGACAAAATTATTGGTATGGGTCAAAAAAAAAGCTAACTCAAGTGAGTTAGCTTTGAATCATTTATAATAAGAGACAAATTTATTTTACCATGGGGAGGCCATATTTTTTAGCTTTGCGGTAAATAGTGGCGCGACCGATGCCCAATTTTTTTGCTGTTTTGGAGATATTTCCTTCACATTCCAGCAGTGCCTGGCGGAGAGCTTCTTCCTCCAGTTTTTCGATCCAGCTTGAGAGAGTATTATCGGACTCGAACATTTTCTTTTCCCCAATAGAGCGAACGGCTACTGGCAAATCTTTGGAATGTATATCCGCATTTGCGGCCAGCACGACAGCTCTTTCGATCGCATTTTCCAATTCTCTCACATTACCTGGCCAGTTATAAGCGAGGAGTAACTCCAGTGCATCGGGGGAGATACCCTCGATTGTCTTATCTTCCTGCCTCGAATATTTTTCGAGAAAGAAAGCGGATAGCAGTGGAATGTCCTCCTTGCGATCTCTGAGAGGTGGTAATTTTATCGGGAAGACGGACAAGCGATAATACAAATCCTCTCTGAATTCGTTTTTTTTCATTTCCTCTTCAAGGTCTTTGTTTGTCGCGGAGATGACACGTACATCGACTTTTATTAATTCATTTCCGCCGACACGTTCGAATTCTCTTTCCTGCAGGACTCTCAGCACTTTAGCCTGGGTCATTGGGCTCATGAGGCCTACTTCATCCAGGAAAATAGTACCGCCGTCGGCTTGCTCGAATTTACCGACTCGTTTTCCAGCGGCGCCGGTGAACGCACCTTTTTCATGTCCAAAGAGTTCGCTTTCCAGGAGTGATTCAGGTAATGCGGAACAGTTCACGGCTACAAATGGTTTATTTGCTCTGATTTGACTGTGAAAATGAATGGCGCGAGCGATTAATTCTTTTCCTGTACCGCTTTCGCCCTGGATAAGAACCGTGACATTACTATTAATCACTTTTTCCAATGATTTGAAGACTTCCTGCATTACTCCGCTTTGACCAATGATATTTTTAAACTGGTACTTGCTTTTCAATTCAGATTTTAATTCATCAAGTTCATTTTTTAGCGAGCTTGTCATGAGGGCATTTTGAACGGTCACCAGCAATCGATCTGCGGCAAACGGCTTTGTGATAAAATCATAAGCACCTAATTTCATGGATTGAACCGCTTTTTCGACGGTTGCATGGGCGGACATCATAACGACGGGGATCTTGGGTTCATGATCCTTTATTCTCTTCAATGTTTCAATTCCGTCTATGCCCGGCATCTGTATGTCCAAAAGTATGAGATCGGGGATATGTTCTCTAATGAGTTTCAGGCATGCCTCACCGCTGGTCACTGCTTTTACATCGTAAGATTTTGTTTTCTTAAGGTTGATCTCGATAATTTTGCATATATTCTTATCGTCATCAACGACTAAAATATTATAGCTATTACCAGTTTTACTCACTTCTTGATACCCCATGATTGTATTTTATTGATCAATCGTATATAAATTTCACGCATTTATTAGGTGTAAGTTGCAGGATGGGCCGATATGGTCTGCTTACCATCCCGTTACTTCTATTATAATGATAGTATGGAAACTTGAGATATTGTATCCATTATCTTTTCAAGAAATAATCATTTTAAAAAATGGAAGATAATAATACTACAAGTTAGACTATAATACTAATTTTTTATTAATTTATCAAGTATTTTTTAAAAATCCAACAAAAATGTGTCTCAAAATATTACAGTTTTAAAATATTATTAAATATAAGATTACTTGATAGTATTTCCCATCTGATTTTCAAGTATACAAAATCAGAATTTATTGATGCGAAGTGGTACAATCGCATGGCATCTTTTTCGGTCGTAATAATAAATTTTGCATTGAAGTGAGATGCCCGATTTTTTATTCTGGAAATATCGCTCTCAGAATAGGCATAATGGTCGGGGAAAGTGAATTCCGCAGCAATATTGGCATTGAGCTCAGAGATTGTTTTTTTAAAGGATTGAGGATTACCGATTCCGGAGAAAATAACGACGTTACAGGAATGGAGCGATTGTAGATTATATGATTCATGTGATGATATACAATTGATTGATATTGGCTTATGGATTGATTCCACCATGGGGCAGTTGGTATGGCGACTTAATTTACGATATGTGCGTTTTATATGATCGCTCTGATCGACGCGGGTCAATGAAATGATGTCAGCTCGTTGCAAGCCGTTCAATGGCTCTCTGAGTATACCTGAAGGGATTGTCAAGCCATTGCCAATGCCTTTTGAAGCATCTATCAACACGATATCAAGGTCTCGTTGAAGTCGACGATGTTGAAACGCATCATCGAGTATAATAACGTCAGGATTAAATGTTTCGGCGATAAAGGAAGCGCCTTTAACGCGATCGTTTTCCACAACAACGGGCACATGGGGCAAGTTTCGAGCGAGCAGAAAGGGTTCATCACCGCTTTGTTCCGGAGTTGTGAGCACATTTTTGCCATCGGAAACAACTTTCAGTCCCTTGCTTTTCCTTTTATAGCCGCGGCTCAAAATCGCGGGTTGCTGGTTATTATTCATAATGAGATTGGCAAGATATTCTACTGCAGGAGTTTTACCAGTACCACCGACGCTAATATTGCCGACGCTGATTATTTTGCACGAATCAATTTGATATGATTTAAACAATGAATGTTCATAGCAATAATTACGTATAGTAATAATCATTGCATAGAGTATTGAAAAGGGGAAAAGGGCAATTTGTACCAGTTTATTTTGTAAAATATTCATCGGCCATCTTTTCATTTTCAATCATTTTTTGTTCTACGAATTGACGATATTCCTCGATTTGTTCAGAATTCAGGTTGGGAGGGATAGTTATTGGTTCCCCGTAGATAACGACTGATTTAGAGAATGGCGTAATAAAATTGAAGCGATCCCAGCTTTTGAATTCGATTTTGCGTTCACAGGCAAAAGTTAATGGTACGAGAACGGCGCCGGTTTGCTGACCGAGATAGACTGCGCCTGATTTTAGTTTATGGCGTGGTCCTGTAGGGCCATCGGGCATAATAGTGCAATTACCACCATCCTTCAAGACTTTGATCATTTTATGAAAGGCTTTATTACCACCGCGTGTACTGGATCCACGCACAGTTTTATAACCCAATCGATGAATATTTTGAGCGATCATCTCCCCATCTCGATGCATACTAACCATAGCCGTAATGCCCTCATTCCGATGCACGAATATGGGAAGTAAGATACGTCCATGCCAGAGTACAAAGAGGATTGTTGCATTTTCCCGCTGCAAACGTCTCACATAATGTCTGTTGATCAGTTTTATGCGACTCGTGTGTCCAAGCGCGAGAATAATTAACCAGGCGAGTTTACTGCCCAGCAGAAACAATATTTTTTGTTTAGTCTTTTTCTTCATCTAATTCGGTACGATTAATAGTTTCCAATGCCAGTTTGGCGGCGCGACCTGCTGCGCCTTTTTCTCCCAGCATATGTCTTAATTTTTCAAATTCAGAAATCATTTTATGTCGTTCATCATTATTACAAAGTAATGTTTCAATCGTTGGTACCAGTTTTTCAGTTACGCACTCATGTTGAATGAATTCAGGGACGATGCGTTTACCTGCGATAACATTCACGAGGCCAATAAATTTTATTTTCACCAATATTCTACCAATGAAGTAGGAAAAAGGATCCACTTTATAGACGATAATGAAAGGGGTTTTGGCCAATGCAGATTCGAGTGTTGATGTGCCCGATTTTACAATGAGAAAATCGGAATAATTCATTATCTCATATGTTTGTCCGTAAATAAATTGGACATTGGGCAAATCGTGAGCAATTTCATCATAGGTTTGATCGCTTATTGTGGAGGTACGTGCGACAATGAATTTCAAATTGTTAAATTTAAGGTTTAATTCTTTCGCAGTATCGAGCATGACAGGGAGGAGACGATTCACCTCATGTGTGCGACTACCCGGGAGCAATCCAATTATTTTATCCTCGTTCTTAATGTTATTTTTGGTGAAAAATTCAGATTTCGTCATTTTAGTCGTGAACGAGTCCAGCAGAGGATGCCCGACAAAATGAGCCTGGATACCAGCGGAGGAAAACAAATCCTCTTCAAAAGGAAGAATAACTCCCATTTTGTCGATTATTTTAGTCATTTTTTTGATACGTCCGGAGCCCCATGCCCATACTTGTGGAGCGATATAGTAGAAGACGGGTATGGATAATTTTTGTGCTTCTTTTGCAAACTTGAAATTGAGTCCGGGATAGTCAATTAGAATGAGGAGATCAGGTTTCATTTTTTTCATTGATGCAACTATATATTTGAAGACTCTGCGAAAGAAGGGGAAGCTTTTGATCACATCGCCGAAGCCGAGCACGCTCATTTCATTGACATGATAGAAGAGCTCTACGCCCTCATTTTTCATTTTATCTCCCCCGATACCGGAAAAGTGTAAATCCGGATTTATTTTTTTCATCTCACGCACGAGAGAGGATGCATGGAGGTCGCCGGATGCTTCGCCGGCGACGATCATTATATTGAGTTTCATTGAATATCGGCTATCCCATATTGTTTTAATTCTGTTTTTATCATATCCGTGATCACGGAAGCTATCCGTAGAGCTTCTTTTCCTTCTTCAGCGCTCACAGCGGGTCGTTCATGATGTTGCACAGAATCGACAAAGGAGTTTAATTCCATGAGCAGGGCATTGCCATCAGAAACGGACGGCTTTTCATAGATAATTTTTTTCTGTTTTTTTAGATTTTCCATCTGTATCGGGATCCCAAAAGCAGCGGCATCCGGAGAATTTATATCGACCAGTCGATACATTTCAGAAAATTTTTGTAAGAAATCGATCGCTATGTATGAGTTTTTTTGAAACAGACGCATTTTTCTCATTTTTTTCTGAGAAATACGACTTGCTGTCACGTTGGCAACGGCACCGTTTTCAAACTGTATCCGTGCATTAGCGATATCGACTTCATTGGTAAGTACAGCGACACCGCTGGCTGTTAGATTTTTCACCTTGCTTTTTACGAGGTGAAGGATAATATCAATATCGTGTATCATCAGATCGAGGACCACGGCTACATCGGTACCACGTGGATCGAACGATGCGAGTCGATGACTTTCGATGAACATCGGATTGAGTTTTACATCTTTCAGCGCAACTATTGCGGGATTGAATCGTTCTATATGACCTATCTGAACGATGAGATCTTTTTGTTTCGCTATTTTGATCAGCTCATCCGCTTGTGCGACCGTGCTTGTGATTGGCTTTTCAATCAAACAATGGATGTTTTGATTCAACAGTTTTTTTGTTATCTCATAATGCAATGTTGTGGGGACAACAACGCTCACGGCATCGACTTTTTCAATTAATTCATCCAGAGTAGCGAATGCGGGAACATTGAATTCCTCTGCAACAGTTTTCATCCTCTCATGATCAGCATCATATAATCCGATGAATTCAGCATTCGGGACTTGTTGATACAACATTGTATGTAAACGGCCCAGATGACCAACTCCGACAACACCAATTTTTAATTTTTCCAACGTTCACTCCTTTATGTCATTAGAAGATATAGTCGCTTTATATTCATGAATACTATAGTAATTTTACATTGTTTAAATTATTTAAATATAAGAAAAAAGAAATGAATGTCAAGAAATATTAGAGTCGTCGGTAAGATAATATGGTGGTTTACAGGGTAGAGGGACAAGAGAATAATGAAACCGGGCTCAGGGATTTTGGTTATGAATCCCTGAACATGACAGCCTGGACTTAATGAATTAATATCAATTAAAAATCTGAAAGATACCCATCATCCATCTCTCATGATGAAACTTGACAGGGGAATATATATTAATATTCAACGGGTGTTTTCTTGGACTTAATATTATAATAGTTAAGCATGCGATAAATTGTCATTCTGTTGACCTTCGCCGTTCGGGCAACTTTTGAAATGTTCCCATTGCAGCTGGTGAGCAGGTTTATGAGATAATTTTTTTCGAATCGTTCAATCCACTGCTTTCTGGCTTCCTTAAGTGGGAGATTTGATGCCATGATCTCGTTTCGAATTTCGTGGTTTTCCCGCATTTCCGAAGGGAGGTCAGAGATACGGATATGGGCTTTATCCGCTTGAGAAACGAGTCGTTCCATTAAGGTTTGGAGTTCATCCACATTGCCTGGCCAATAATAACTTTTCATGCAAGCGACGGCTTTAGATGTCAATTTCAATCTTTTGATATTATTGATTCTGCAATATTTAGAAATAAAATAGTTTGCGAAATAGGGTATATCTTCTGTTCTCTTCCTCAATGGCGGGATATGAAAGGATATACAATTAATCCTGTAATAAAAATCCTGTCTGAGTCGATTGTTGAGCATTTCTTTTTCGGGATTGTGAGTAGTTGCTCCAATGATTCTGATATCGGCATTCACATTGGATTTTGATCCAATAGGAGTAAATTGACGATTTTTTAAAACATCGACAAGAATTTTTTGTGTTTCCAGGTCGAGTTCACAAATTTCATTGATAAAAAGTGTGCCTGCATGTGCACGTTTAAGCAATCCTGTTTTAGGTTGTGTGTTTTCGGTGAAGGCTCCTTTTTCATAGCCGAGTAATTCACTTTCAATTATAGTCGATGGTATGTTTTTGCAATCGAGTAATATGAATCCATTATCTTTTCTGGCACTATTTGCATGAATGGTACGAGCAATATGCTCCTTACCCGTGCCGATTTCACCGGAAATCAAAATATTTGAGTCAGTACTTGAAAAATCCTTCAATGTATTGAAAATTTTTCTCATTTTATTATTGATACCAACAAGATTTTCAAATTTCAAAAGCTCATGAATTTGTGATTTTAATTTGTGATTTTCTTCGATTAGAAATTTGGTTTCCTTGATTACAGCGGAGTTTGATAATGATGAGTTGTCTTTAAGAAAAATATTAGAGACAATATTCATTAATTCCTTGAAACCAAATGGCTTTTGCAGAAAAAGAGTGACTCCGGAAGAAAGCAATTCTTCTATTTTGGGATTTTGATTGTTGCTTACTGTCAGCATGATCACGGGTATGTTTTGAAACTTTGAATATTGTGTATTTGATTTTAGTTTACTATAAAAGGTATACCCATCCATTACCGGCATAAAATAATCCAACAGAATCAAATCGATTTTATTGTTGGCAAGCGCTGAAAATCCTTCATTACCATTGTAAGCAGAAATCAGATTATATCCATTTTTCTCCGCATATTTTTTACATAAGGCGTGTATATCAAATTCATCATCAATCAAAAGAATCGTTTTTTCATCATTCATCTAGAAAATCCTTTGTTTTCCCAAAATAGATTTTATATATTGTAGAAACATCCATTGATGATTATAAACAAATTCAATGCCAAAAATTATTAAAATCACATTTTATTGATTATTTTATAATTAGTTATATAAGTATGTTTATGTAAGTTATTGTAAATTGTATCATAATACAACAATTGTTTTGAAGTTTAACAAAAGATGGTCAAATTATACTTTGATTTAAGAGGATCAATTTGTATATTTTTTTTAATATTAAAAATATTAATAGTTAAAACAAATCAATGAAGGGTAAAGGATAATGGCTGAATTCAAACCATTTGTACCGGCAAATGCAAAAATGCGGGATTTCAACTTCAAAACTGTAATTTTGGGTGTCCTGCTGGGAGCATTATTTGGAAGTGCCAATGCTTATCTCGGATTACTGGTTGGGCTTACGATCAGTACAGCGATTCCACTGGCGGTTGTATCCGTTGCAATATTACGGATTTTGCAACCAATTTTGGGAAAATCATCCATATTAGAGTGTAATATATCACAAACAACGGGATCGGCGAGCTCGTCGTTGGCATCGGGAATTATATTTACAATACCGGCCCTGTTTATGTGGGGTTATGAGCCCTCATTACTGCAAATGACTTTATTAGCGATAACAGGAGGTGTCACAGGGGTATTATTCATGATTCCCTTGCGCGGATTTCTAATCGTGAAGGAGCATTACAATCTGCCATATCCTGAGGGTACGGCGAGTGCAGAGGTTTTGATTGCTGCATCCGAGGGTGGTTCGACGGCCAAGAATGTGTTTTGGGGATTGGGTGTCGGTGCATTATACAAGAGTTTGATTTCCCTGTTCAAATTATGGCCATCCAAGGTGGAGATCAATCTTCCCTTCGTAAACAAAGCGGTATTGGGAGTTTCAACGACACCTGCCTTGATTGGTGTTGGGTACATTCTGGGCAGGCGAATTGGATCGATCATGGTAGGTGGAGGACTATTGTCCTGGATCGTTTTGATTCCTGTCATAGCGCACTTTTTTGGTGATTCTTCTGTATCAGCGAGTACTTTGGATTATTTTGCAAAGAAGGGATATGACATATCAAATTTGGCCACTATAGCTGATTTAAGTGCGCATCAAATCTGGGATGCATACATTCGTATTATAGGAGCTGGTGCTGTTGCAGCTGCCGGAATTATTACGGTTCTCAAATCGATACCAACAATGATAGAATCTTTTAAAATAGGTGTCAGCGAATTGAAGGAGAGCGCGGCCAAACTTGATACTGGAAAGATCAGGACCGAGCAGGATTTACATTTGAAATATGTGGTTGCAGGGATTGTCATTGTGATTGCCATGATAACATTCATTCCGGGAATAATAGGTAGTCATACCGATTTATTTATGAGGTTCATCAGTGCTTTGGCTATCGCATTATTTGCGTTTGCATTTGTGACTGTCTCTTCGAGAATTGTTGGAATGATTGGAGTCTCCTCGAATCCAACATCGGGAATGGCGATTGTAACATTATTGGGAACGGGTTTAATTTTCAAATTAATTGGCTGGACGGACATGACGGGTAAAATTAC
>Ga0272441_10014311_pt1 | contig 11277 bp, 9 predicted proteins | sample SSMProp6N_FD_193582 | JGI IMG/M metagenome (GOLD analysis project Ga0272441, IMG submission 193582) | Marine sediment archaeal communities from Little Sippewissett salt marsh, Falmouth, MA, United States - SSM-Prop-6N | ecosystem: Environmental > Aquatic > Marine > Wetlands > Sediment ... | reverse complement strand
GAGAACGTGCAGCATGCTTCCTCCGTCCCTAGGTTTCCGCGTCAGAAGATACTGCAGCCGGGTGACGACGGCAACTGAAGAGCGCCGGAGGACGGCCGTTGGGGGCGTCCTCCGGCGAGACCGGTCACTTGCCGGCGACTTGAAGGGAGTCGATCAAGATGTACGGCGCGTCACCCAGCGGCAGGAATCCTCCCGCCGGGCCGGTCCCGCGGCTGACCGCGCCGACGTTCATCCCATCCTGATAGATGTTTCCCGAGATCATCGTCTTGTCGAGGCGTCCGACAATTTCACCGCCGACGACGTGGAACCCGACCGCCTGGACGGCGAACTGGCCCTGAGGATAGTTGCCGGAGTGGAAGCCCATGCCGCCGGTGACCAGCAACCCCTCCTTCATGCCGGCGACGAAGTCGCGCCACGACGCATCGCCGGGCTCGATGGCCGGGCAGCAGAGCCAAGGGTTGGTCGCGGTCTCGTTGCCGCTGCCGAACATCGTCCGCTTGAAGCCGTGTCCGCTCGACGGCACGCCCATCGCCGCGCCGAACCGGAGGTCGAACAGGAAGTTCTTCAACACCCCGCCCTCCACCAGCACGCGGCGTGCGCACGGAACGCCTTCGTCGTCGAATGCGCGTGCGTCGACGTGTCCCGCGCGAAGAGGATCGTCGGCAATCGTCAGTACGTTGGACAGAATCTGCTCGCCCTGACGTTCGCTGAGCGGCGATGTCTTCTTCCACACTGCGTCGCCACTGACGCCGGCAAGGAGCGGCATCATCAACAGGAACGACGCCTGGGGCGCGAGGATCACGGGCAGCCGACCGGTGGATGGGGTCGACGTGCGCGCTCCCCACGAGTACCACTCGACGAATTCGTCCAGCAACGCTGCGTCGATCTCGCGTGGCGAGGTGCCGGAATTCGATCGGTAGATGCCAATCCCCGCACCCTGGAACGGTGCCCCGACGTAGTACTCGAACGCGGTTGCACGCTCGACCGCGTCCACGCCCCGGGTGGTTTGCACGATCAACTGGCGCTCGGAGCAGCTCGCGCCGATGCCCAGCGCCACGTCGGGAAGATGCTTCCCGACCTTTGCCTTGATCGTCTCACACGCGTCGACAAGGTCCGCGGATGTCAACGCCGCGGTCTTCTCATCGCGATTCTCCAACTGCGGGACGTCCGCGGCCTCGGCAAACGAGAACTGGACCGGGTCGCCGTATTGAGCGCCGGCGACGGCGTTGTCCAAGTACCCCGGCTGATCCGGGAAGACCGCGTAGGCGGTCCCGATCTTCCCATCCTTGATGACGCGAAGGGAGGTCTCGGACACGTCGTTCTCCGTCACCTGTTGCAGACGATAGTTCTCATAGTGGACGGTGATCGAGTGCTCGCGGTTCCAGTACAGCTCCGCTTGGTCAACGGCGCTTCGGGCGCGCTCGAGGATGGGGTGCATTAGATACCTCCGATCGTGACTGCGTCAATCTTGATGTGGGGCGATCCCTTTCCCGATTTGCGATTCAGTTGCATCGGGCCTCCGCCGCCTTTGCCGCACCCGCCACGCTCGCCGAACTTCACGTCGTCACCGATCATGGAGATCGCTTGGAGCGTGGAGAACAACTCTCCCGACATGTTGATGTCGCGCACCATGTTCGCGATCTTTCCGTCGACGATGCGGTACCCCCACTGCGCGCCGAACGTGAACTGGTCACCCGACGTCTGGCCGCCCTTGGCGCCAACGAGGTAGTACCCGTTGTCGATTGATGAGACCATGTCGTCGAACGTGGCGTCCCCGGCCTCGATCAGGATGTTGGACATGCGAACGATCGGCGTGAACTGCACGTCGACGGCGCGCATGTTCCCCGACAACGGTTAGTCGAACTCGGCCGCAGTCTCGCGGGAGTGCATGCGCCCGGAGAGCACGCCGGCAGTAATCAGCGGGGTCCGCATGCCGCGGACGCCCTCGTCGTCGATGTCGTAGCTTCCCGGGAGGTTCGGAAGCGTCGCATCATCGGCGACGTTTAGGATCGGCTTTCCAAGCGGTTGTCCCAACTGCAGCTTGGCGCGGAAGGACGGGTTGTTCTGCAGACCGTCCGCCTCGGACAGGTGGCCGAACGCTTCGTGGATGAAGACGCCGGACTCGGACGGATCGAGCACGACGGGGAAGATGCCGGCCTTGGCGGGCTCCGCATCGAGCAGCTCACACGCCTTCTCGATCTGCCTCTGCAGGTCGTCCTCGCGATCGAGCAACGGGGCGAAGTTCGTATTCCCGCCGAACGCGAACCGGACGCGTTGCACGACGTCCCCTTTCTTGGTGACGATCATGCCGAATACGCCGACGTTGATGAGGTCGTACTCAATTCGCGTGCCCTCCGAATTGACGAAGACGCGCCGCGACGTGAACTCGTCGTACACGGTGTTCGTGGTGATGACGTGCGGGTTCTTCAGCACCAGATTGTTGTAGTGCGTGGCCAGATCGAGCTTCTCCTTGAGGGAAACCTTGCGCGGATCGTGCGGCGGGGTGATCAGGAAGTCCTCGGTGATCACCGGCGCCGGCGCCACGCGCAGTTTCTTCTCTCGCCGCTTGCCGACGAGTGACGCGGAGGCACAGGTGGCACGAGCGATCGCCTCGGCGCGCTCGGGATCCGAGAACGATGCGATCGCCTTCCCTCCGTCGGCGTAGGCACGAACGTGGCCGCCCGAGGTGAGTGTGGTCGCGACTTGTGTAAGGTCCTTGCCCTCGTACGCGATGCGGATCTTGCGATTCTCCTCGAATCGAAGATCGGCATACGATGCGGGCAAGCTCGAGACGACGGTTGAGAAGGTGTTCTTCATGATCGACCTCGTCGTGTGAGATTAGCGTGATCTTAGGAGGCGTGTGCCATCCGATCAACGACGATTCGCCACCCGCGGCTTCCAAATCCGCTCTCTGATACGTTGCGCGAGGACGTGGAAAGGTTCACCCCGTCCGGATAAGGTGTTCACAAGGGGGGGCGTATGTGGAGTACGTTCGCGAGTCTGTTCATTGCAGTCGCGGTCGCCATGCTCGGCATCGGGATCATTGCTCCAATTCTTCCCCTCTACGCGGATACGCTCTCCACGAGCGCCCTGGCCATCGGCGGCATCATGGCGGCGTTTTCGCTGTCGCGCGGCGTGCTCGGGCCGTTTGTCGGCAGATGGTCGGACCGCGTCGGACGGAAGCGGATCCTCCTTCTCGGATTGGGAACGTTCGCGTTGGTGTCGTTGTGCTACTCGTTGGCGAGCACCGTGTGGCAGCTGATTGTCGTTCGGGTTATCCAGGGCGCCGCCTCGGTGATGGTGACGCCGATTGCGCAGGGCTACGTCGGCGACATGACGCCGGTGGGACGCGAAGGACGGATGATGAACCTGTTCTACGCGGCGATGTTCATCGGCGTCGGTCTCGGTCCGCTGCTCGGAGGTGTGCTGACCGACCTGTGGTCGTACCACGCAGCGTTTGCCGGGATGGGATTGCTGAGTACGGTGTCGCTGATCCTCGTTGCGTGGACCGTACCGGCGGATCATGCGCAGCCGGTACGGCCCACTCAAGCGCGTACCGACGCGGGGCCGATCGTCCCGTTGCGCCAGATCGCGAGAAATGACACCGTGAAGGCGATCTTGACCTACGTCGCGACACGGGGGTTCTGGCGTCAAGGATTCAACACCTTCTATCCGCTGTTTGCGGTGGCCACCCTCGGTTGGTCGTCGTCGGACGTGGGGACGGTCATGTCGACCTACTTCATTGCCGGCGGGCTGTTTCAGATTCCGTTCGGTATCCTGGCCGACCGATGGCCGAGGCGTCCGCAAATCCTCCTCGGAAGTTTCGCCGCGCCGCTGCTGCTTCTGCTGATTCCGTTTCTGCGGGGGTATCCGGCCATCCTGGCCGTTGTGTTCTCGATCGGTGCGCTGTCGGCGTTCTCCCGCGCATCGATCCTGGCCATCCGAACGGAACTCGGCCGCTCGCACGGCATGGCCACGTTGGCCGGCGTGCACGGGTCTGCGTTCGCGTCCGGCCAGATGCTCGGCCCCGTCGTCTGCGGAGGCGTTGTCGATGCATTCGGTCTGGCCGCAGCCTTCCCGTTCGGCAGCTTCGTCGGCGTCCTCGGATCGATCGGCGTCATTCTATGGCTGCGCCGTTCGGAGCGTCCGACGAACGGCGGTGCGGGGGGCGATCCCGGCTAGAGAACGCCCTCGAGGATGTCGTCGGTCAACGTCCCCGGGTAGCCGATGCTGATCCAGCGGATGACGCCCTGACGATCGATCAAGAACGTCGTCGGGTAGTTGGTGACGTTGTACAGCACGTCGATTGGATTGGCGTACTTCCCGCCTGGCTCCCAGATGCTGATGAACTGCGTCAGTCCGTTGTCGTTGAGGAAGTCGATGGCGTCCTGTTCGACGGTGTCCGTCGATACGATGATGGCGACCAACCCCTGGCCGCCGTACGTGGTGACCCAGTCGTCGAGGTGGGGCATGCTGTTACGACACGGCGGGCACCAGGCGCCCCAGAAGTCCAGCAGCACGACGTGCCCGCGATAGTCCGACAGCTGCGCTGTTCCGCCATCCGTCCTGTGCCCGGTGAAATCAGGCGCGGTCTGGCCGATGTTGATGCCGATCGGAGGCCCGTCTCCACTGACGGTCACGGTGAGCGTTGCGACACCGATGTCTCCTTCCGAGTCGAGCACGGTGAGGATCGCCGAGTACGTCCCGTCGACAGCGTACTCATGGTGGAGAATGACGTCGAAATCCGTGCCGGCAACCGGGTCGGTTCCGTCCCCGAAGTCCAGGGTGAACGTCATCGCATCGTTCTGAGGATGGCTGGTCGCGGAGATGTCGAAGGTGACGTCGAGCGGCGGCGGGCCGGTCACGACGTCGCTGGTGAGGACGGCGACTGGAGCCCCGGCCGGGGGAACGCATCCGGCCAGCACCGAGAGGACGATGGCCGTCGCGGCACATCGCAAGACGAGCAAGAATTGTCGTTTCATGAGGCAAGTGTACGGGCTCGTCGAACCTGGATCGCGGAACGGCCGGGCGTTCTCGTGTCGCGTCCGTCCAGTATGATCACGGGACATCTGTCAGTTCCCGGGCAGGATGCCGTGGGCAGAACCGCCGTTGCGATCTTGACCGCCACGATCGCTGTGGCTATGATGGCGCGTGATTTCGATGATCTCGAGAAAAGCGTTGTACCAGCCACTTCTCATCTATATTGCCAAGCCCCAGTAAACGGGGCGCTCTCAGCATTTCTTTTCGGTTCCTCATGTGAACGAGCACGATCTGGGGCGATGATTGGATGGTAAGGAGATAACGATGAAGCGGTACGAACGACTCGTCCGGAATCCCGGGGAGCGCGAACGCGCAATCCTGGAGTTCTGGGAGCAGAACGATGTCTTTGAGAAGACGCTGGAGGCGACGAAGACGGGACCTCGCTACGTGTTCTTCGAGGGACCGCCGACGGCGAACGGGAAGCCGCATTTCGGGCACCTGATGCCGCGCGTATACAAGGATCTGTTCCCTCGATTCCGCACGATGAAAGGCGACTACGTCTTGCGAAAAGCGGGATGGGATACCCACGGGCTGCCGGTCGAACTCGAGGTGGAGAAGGCGATCGGCGTCAACAGCAAGCCGGAGATCGAGTCGTACGGCGTCGAAAAGTTCGTCGAGAAGTGCAAGGCATCCGTGTGGCGCTACAAGGCGGACTGGGAGCGCATGATGAAGCGAATGGGCTTCTGGATCGACTTCGACGGCGCGTACGTAACCTATACCGACGACTACATCGAGACGGTATGGTGGGAACTGAAGCAGATGTTCGATCGCGGCCTCCTGTATCAGGGACACAAGACGCTGCCGTATTGTCCGCGCTGTGGGACAGGACTGTCGTCGCACGAGGTGGCGCAAGGATACAAGACGGTCGAAGATCCGACCGTGACGTTGCGTCTGCCCGTGGTCAGCGATGCGGACGCCGCCTTCGACGTCGAGCCCGGCGTGCGAACGTCGATCCTCACGTGGACGACCACGCCGTGGACGCTGCCGGCCAACGTCGCCGCCGCGGTCGCGGCCGACGCCGCCTACGTCGAGGTCGCGCAGGGCGACGAACGGCTGATCGTGCTCAAGACGCGCGCCGACGATACGCTCGAAGGCGACTTCTCCGTGCTGCGTGAGGTTGCCGGGGCGGACCTGGTCGGATTGCGGTACGAGCCGCCGTACGCGTTGACGGAGGACGCCGCGGCGCACCGCGTTTACGCGGCCGATTTCGTGACGCTGGACGACGGAACCGGGATCGTACACATAGCGTCGGCGTTCGGGGAAGACGACTACCAATTGGGGCAAGATGTCGGGCTTCCGTTCGTCCAGCCGGTGGATCTGGCTGGGATGTTCACCGAAGCATTCCCGCTCGGCGCCGGGCGGTTCGTCAAGGACGTCGATCCGGAGATCATCGAGGATCTGAAGGAGCGCGGGCTGCTGTATCGTTCCATCCCCTACGAGCACGACTACCCGTTCTGTTGGCGATGTGACACGCCGCTGCTGTATTACGCGCGCGACTCGTGGTACATCCGCACGACGGACGTCAAGGACGAGATGATCGCCAACAACGCGTCGATCCACTGGTATCCGCCGCACGTCGGCGAGGGACGGCTGGCCGGGTTCCTTGCGAATCTGAAGGATTGGGCGTTGTCGCGAGATCGATTCTGGGGGACGCCGCTCAATCTGTGGGTGTGTGAGGACTGCGGAAAGGTCACCAGCATCGGGAGTCGAGCCGAGCTCGTCGAGCGGGCTATGGATCCCGAAGCGGCCAGGGACGTCGAACTGCATCGTCCGTACATCGATCGCGTCGCCGTCACGTGTGCGACGTGCGGAGGACGCGCCGCGCGCGTTCCGTACGTCATCGACACGTGGTTTGACTCGGGCAGCATGCACTCCGCCCAATGGCACTATCCGTTCGAGAACCAACAGACGTTCGCGGAGAACTTCCCGGCGGACTTCATCTGCGAAGCGATGGAGCAGACGCGGGGCTGGTTCTACACGCTGCTCGCGACCGGTACGATCATCCATGGGAAAGCGCCGTTCAAGAACTGCATCGGAACCGGCCTGGGTCTTGACGAAGACGGCCTGAAGATGAGCAAGAGCAAGGGCAATGTGATGGATCCGTGGGACGCGATCGAACCGTACGGTGCCGACTGCGTCCGTTGGTACCTGTACGCGTCGAGTGCGCCATGGAAGTCGAAACGACTGGGCGATGCCGAGATCAAAGAACCGCTCTACCGATTCCTGGATACCGTTCGAAACACGTACGACTTCTTCGCGCTGTATGCGTCGATCGACGGATTCGATCCCGACGTTCATTCCACCGATGGTGCACACCGTTCTCTTCTGGATCGGTGGGTCTTGTCCCGGTTGTCGTCGACGGTCCAAGCCGTCAACGACGCGCTGGAGAGCTACGACGTCCTCACCGCCGCGACTGCGATCGAGGCGCTGGCGATGGACGTGTCGAACTGGTACGTCCGCCTTTCACGGCGGCGTTTCTGGCGCGGCGGGATGGGGCCGGACAAGATCGCCGCGTACACGACGCTGCGGGACGTGCTGATGACGCTGGCTCGTTTGACGGCACCGTTCATCCCGTTCCTCTCGGAGGCGATCTATCGCGGTCTTCGAGCCGAGGAATCGGCAATCTCGGTGCACCTGTGCGCGTACCCGGACGCGGATCCCGAACGGATCGACACCGCGCTCGAGCGAGACATGGAGTGGGTGCGACAAGCGGTCGCTCTGGGGCATCAAGCGAGGAACCAAGCGCAGATCAAGGTTAGTCAGCCGCTCGCGAAGGCACTCGTCCAGCGTGACCCTGAGCAAACGCTCAGCGACGCGCTGCGTGAACTCATTCGCACCGAGTTGAACGTCGAGGCCGTCGATGTCGTCGCGACGCTGGATGCGTTGTCCGAAGAGACGGCCGCGCCGAACTTCCGCACGCTCGGACCGCGCCTGGGGACGCTGGGGCCTCAGGCGGCTGCCTGGATCAAGGCACAAGATGCTGCCGACCTGCGCGACCGTGTCGCCGGCGGGCCGTTCGAGGTGACTTTGGAAGGGAAAACTGCGGAACTGATGCCGGAAGATATCGCGTTCGAGGCCTCGCTTCCCGAACACTTGGCACGGGCGGAAGACGGCGGTGTGTGCGTCGTCTTGGATACGCGGATCGACGATGCCTTGCGGACGAAAGGCCTGGTCCGGGAGTTGACACATCGGGTGCAGCTGGCGCGCAAGAACGCGGATTTCGCGGTGACGGATCGCATCGATGTGGTCTATCATGCAGACGATGTGCTCTCTCCCCTGCTGATCGCGCATCGAGACGAGATTGCGGACGAGATTCTGGCTGTCTCTCTCGAGGAGAAGGCGGACGTGACCGGTGAATCCATCGAGGACATCGAGTTTGACGGCATGTCCATCCGCGTCGGGCTGACGCGGACGTCGTCCGAGACGACGAAGGAGGAATGATGGCAACCGCGGTGCTGGGGCTGCAGTGGGGAGACGAGGGAAAAGGGAAAATCACCCACCTGCTCGCGAACGAGGCCGACATGGTCGTGCGCTTCAACGGCGGCCCGAACGCCGGCCATACGGTGATCGATCGCGGAGTGAAGTTCGGCACACACCTGATTCCAGCCGGCGCGTTCTACCCGGATACGGTGTCGGTGCTCGCCGCCGGAACCGTCGTCGATATGGCAGTCCTGCGGGAAGAGTGGGACGCCGTCTCGAACCATCTCGGTTGGGAACCGCGGCTGCGCATTGCCGAGAACGCGCACCTGATCTTCCCGTACCATCGACTCGTCGAAGAGTTGGAGGGGAGCGGATCGCACTTCGGAACGACGCGGCGTGGGATCGCGCCGGCGTACCGAGACAAGGCGTCGAAGCTCGGACTCCGCGCCGGCGATCTGCTTCGGCCGGAGGCCGCACGGGACAAGCTGGCGCGGCGCATCGAGCTCTTGAAGCACGCTTGGCCGAAGGCAACCGAGATCCAGGCGCTCGACGCACGCGCTCTCTTCGATGAGCAGCGGGAGCTTGCAGCGCCGTTTCTCGAGGCCATCGGAAACGCCACGCAGGACATCCGCGAAGCGCTGGACGCCGGCCGGCGCGTGTTGTTCGAAGGCGCCCAGGGGACGCTGCTGGACGTCGATCATGGGTCGTATCCGTACGTGACGTCATCGTCGACGACGTTTGCCGGATTGGCCAACGCGATCGGGATGTCCACGGCACACGTGGAGCGACGGCTCGGTGTGTTCAAAGCGTACATGACGCGCGTCGGTGCGGGGCCGTTTCCCACCCGCGCGACCGGACCGGTGGAGGATCAACTGCGTCGCGTCGGCGGAGAGTTCGGCGTGACGACAGGAAGGCCGCGGGACTGTGGCTGGCTGGACTTGGTGGCGCTTCGGTACGCGGTGGAGTTGAACGGATGCACCGGCCTGGCGATGACCAAGCTGGACGTGCTGTCCGGCTTCGATGAACTCCGTGTTTGCACATCGTATCGATCCGATGGGACGGCGGTTCGAGGCTTCCCGGCAGCCGCCGAGGTGCTGGAGCAGTGTACCCCGCAATACGAGACGCTTCCCGGGTGGCCGGAACCCCTGTCGGAGACTCGTGACGTTGCCGAGCTGCCTCGTGCGGTGCTGGACTACATCGAGCGGATCGAGGCGTTCGTCGGCGTACGCGTCGAGATCGTTTCCGTTGGGCCGGAGCCGGAGGCGACGATGAACGTGCACTGAGCGCCCGTTGCGGCGGCGAATCGCCGTAGATATAATCGCAGCCTTGTTGAGACCTTGTTAAGGAGCAGTGAGATGCAACGGACTTTTGTGGCCAAGAACGAAGAAATGGGCAAGAGCTGGAATCGAGATTGGTATGTCGTCAATGCGGACGGCAAGCGGCTCGGTCGATTGGCAACCGAGATCGCCGTCATCCTGCAGGGCAAGCACAAGCCCATTTACACGCCACATGTCGATACCGGAGACTATGTCATCGTGATCAACGCCGAGCGTATCGATCTGACGGGTGACAAGTGGGATCAGAAGCTCTATCAGCGCCACAGCGGGTACATCGGCGGGCTGAAGGAGATGTCGTACCGGCGGCTGATTGCCAGGCGCCCTACCCTTCCGGTGCGGGAGGCAGTACGGCGCATGCTGCCGAAAAGCAAGCTCGGAAAGAGCATGCTGCGCAAGCTCAAGATCTATCAAGGACCGGCGCACCCCCACGCTGCGCAGGCTCCCAAAGAGCTGGAAATCGACGCATAACCTACCACCATCCGTTTACAGCACAACATCCAGCCAACGCGGCCTCCTCGACGGGGGCCGCGGTTTCATTCCGGATGCCCTCTTGCCGCAGCGCCGCTGACAAGCAAAGGTAGATAGGAACTGCAATTTCCTCGTGGCGACACAGGGCGCCGAACACAGGAGACATTTGTCCAACGTCCCCTAGACAAAGTCGGGAGAGTGCATCGACACCCTTCCTATCCGCCAGAACGGCTGGTGAGCTAGACTCCAGCACAGTGAAAGGAGTCTACGGGTGGTGGGGAAACGAATGCCAAACAGAGCGCATGGCAGGCTATCGCTTGCGATCGTTGGTGCGATCGTGTGCATCGCAGCGATGGGCTGTTTTGGACAGGGACAGAAACTCGCTGTCTTTGTCCAATCCGCCGCAGCTGTCCCGACGGCGGATCTTGAATTGATTGCTAACTACGCAGCCCAGCGTTGCGCGGTGATTACGGGAGACAGCGTCTGTTCCCAGGGCGAACTCATGCACGCGCAGCGACTGACGGACGTGTACATCGGCAACAGCGTCACCGTGGACGGCATGCAACGGCTGGCCGCGACACTGGCGGCCGATCACATCGTCATCCTACGCGTCGTACGCTGGGACCGAGACATCAGCTTCAAGCCGGAACGCTCGCTCTTGCTTCTCGGGGCGACATCGTTCCTCGATACGTCGCTTCAGATCTTGATCACTCCTCTCGGGCTGCTGTTGGGGATTGAGAAGGAGGCCACCGTAGGCTTGTTCGCTACGGTGTTCAACGCACAAGGGGACGTCGAGTTCACGACAACGGTAACGTACGCGGATCGCCCGCTGTTCTCGTTGCTGACGGCAGACCCTGTGGAAGCGGCGAAGGGGGCCATCGACAACGCCCTGTATCAGCTGGCGGTAGCATTATGATCGAGAAAGTGCAGAGCCATTGTTGAAAGGAGGCATCGACAGCGTAATCGGTGTTACAGACTTGTGGGCGAGGAATCTGCTAGAGTCTGGATGGAT
>Ga0272441_10014310_pt1 | contig 11278 bp, 6 predicted proteins | sample SSMProp6N_FD_193582 | JGI IMG/M metagenome (GOLD analysis project Ga0272441, IMG submission 193582) | Marine sediment archaeal communities from Little Sippewissett salt marsh, Falmouth, MA, United States - SSM-Prop-6N | ecosystem: Environmental > Aquatic > Marine > Wetlands > Sediment ... | reverse complement strand
ACCGATCCAGCCGTCGAACCGCTCGCTCGGCGGTGACTCGGGGAAGCCGGCGTTGCCGCCTGGGCTCTCCCAGGATACCGGCGAGACCCAGCCGACACTCGATGTGTCCGACACGTTCACGGTGCGCGACTTCGAATCGGTCGCGCCGTTGTTGTCGGTGACGGTGAGCCGGATGGTGTACGAGCCGGGGGAGGAGAAGGCGTGGCTGACCGCCGCGCCCGAGGCCGAGCTTCCGTCGCCGAACGCCCACGAGTACGCGGCGACACTGCCGTCGCTGTCGTTCGAGGCGGACCCGTCGAACGCCACCGTCTGACCTTCCGCCGGGCCGGGGGGCGAGTAGGAGAAGTCGGCGACCGGCGGCTGGTTCGTGACCGTCGGCATCAGGGTCACGTTGACGGTGGCCGTTTGCCCCGCGGTGACCACCACTTGGCGGGTTTCGGTCTGGTAGCCGCTTCGCGAGATGCGGACCGTCCGAACGCCGGGGGTGGCATCATCCGACCAGGGGGTCGACCCGACCGGGACGCCGTCGAGTTGGACCTGCGCCCCCGACGGGGAGGAGTAGACGCGGAGCGTCCCGGTCGTCGGTGTCGGTTCCGTCACCTGGAACGACAGGGTATCGTACGCCCCGTCTCCACTCGGGAGCGATTGGATCGAAGCGAGAACCGTGTTTCGGAACGTCGTGGGATTCGTGCTCAGAAGCGGGAACCCGGCGCCGTACGATGTCGGGAACTGAGGCAGCGGGCTCGTCGCGGCGAACAGATACAGCGTTTCGGTCCCGGCCGGCTCGCTGATCCGAAGCGTCATCGGCGAACCGGGAACCACGTGTGTCCCGGCGGGAATGGGGTTGTCGCGCTCGATCCAGTTCGGCAGGATCAACGTCACACGGCCGTCCGGCGACACGTCGCACAGGTAGACGTAGGCCGTCCGGTTCGTCGTGAACGTGATGGAGATCGACTCCCCGATGATGTAGCTGGCCTTCGGCAGCGAGAGCTGCACGGCGAGGGGTGGAGCCGCCGGTGTGACGACGGCTTGCGTCGAGTCCGTCGACTGCTGTCCCCCTTGGCCGTAGACGGTCAGCGTCACCGGATAGGTGCCCGGGTTCGCATAGGCATGGTTCACGACCATCCCCTGGGCCGACGAGCCGTCTCCGAACGACCACATGTACGACGTGATCGTTCCGCTCGATCCGGATCCGTCGAACGTGATCGACGAGCCGGGCGCTCCGGCGTACGGGCCTCCTGCATCGGCGACGGGTGGCGGTGTGCCGGCGACGACGGTGATCGAGCGATTGTTGTTCGATTCGTCGGACTCGGTCACTTGATAGGCGTCGTCGGCGGTTGCGGTGTACGTCGCGGGGCTCGTCGAGAGCGGAAGCAGCAGCGTCAACGTCTGCTGGGCCCCCGCAGCGAGCTGCGACACGTACGCGGACGTAGCGGATCCGCTTCCGGCGAGACCGACGCGGAACATGCCGGAGGCGGCCGATCCGAGATTGCGTACGGTGATCGTGAACGTCACCGTCTGGCCGATCAGCGGCGCCGTCGGCGACGCGGACATGCTCGCGATCGTCAGGTCCGGCCGCGCGGCGGGCTGGACCGAAACGGAGCGTGTCGTCGTGTCGGATGCCCCTTGATTGTCGGTGACCGTCAGCCGGATGGTGAACGTTCCGGAAGACGCGTAGGCGTGCTGGTCGACAGCCCCGGATCCGGTCGATCCGTCGCCGAACGTCCATTGGTAGCTGACGATCGATCCGTCGGGGTCGTATGAGCCGCCCGCGTTGACGGTGAAGACCGTGCCCGGCGACCCGCCACTCGGCGAGACGGAGAACTGGGCCACCGGCGCTTGATTTGCCGGGGGCGACACGGAGATCGTGCGGGTCGTCGTATCGGACGCCCCGCCGTTGTCGGTGACCGTCAGGCGAACGGTGTAGGTTCCCGGCGACGCGTAGGCGTGCTGGTCGACGGCCCCGGATCCGGTCGATCCGTCACCGAACGTCCATTGGTAGCTGACGATCGATCCGTCGGGATCGTATGAGCCGCCCGCGTTGACGGTGAAGACTGTTCCCGTGGTCCCGCTACTCGGCGAGACGGAGAACTGGGCGTCCGGCGCTTGGTTTGCCGGCAGCGACACGGAAACGTAGCGCGTTAGCGTATCCGTCGCGCCGTCGTCATCGGTCACCGTCAGCCGTACGCTGTACGTACCGGATGTCGAGAAGGCGTGGCCGACGGTTGCTCCCGAGCCGGTCAAGCCGTCGCCGAAGTTCCATGCGTACGAGACGACCGATCCGTCGGAGTCGGTGGAGGCGCGACCGTCGAACGAGACCGACGAACCTGCGACCGGAGATCCCGGCGTGTACGTGAACGAGGCGACGGGCGATGTATTCGGACTCGTCGGGGATTGCAGGACGAGACGGCCCTCGCCGTACAGGTTCGGGCTGCCCATCGCAATCGTCTGGGACAGCAGCGACGCACGAAGAGCCGGCTCGGTCAGACCGGGGTCGCGCTCGAGCAGCAGCGCCGCGGCTCCGGCGACGTGCGGTGCCGCGCCGGACGTTCCCTGGAACGTCGTGTACGGCGCCGTGCCGGTTGCTCCTCGATCGGGCGCAGCGAGATCCGGCTTCGTTCGGCCGTCGTTGGTCGGTCCCTGCGAGCTATACGGCTCTTGGGGTCCGGTCGCGTACGTCGCGTGGTTGATCGCCGCGACGGTGACGACCTCGGACGCATTCGCCGGCGCAAGGATCGAGCTGGACGCGACGGCCGGCGACAACGCCTGGTACAGGCTGTACAGTTCGAGCGACTTGGATCCGGCACCTTGGATGCGCACCGTGTAGGTCCCGGTGGTCGTCGCTGTGACCTGAAGGGACTCCGTGGGTTCCTCGGTGCCCGTCTGGTACTTCGTCGACGACGCGACCAGGTTGCTCGTCGGGCCGTAGAGGTAGAGATCGTAGTCGGACGACGCCTGCGGCCAGTCGTTCCACGTCAAGAACAGGATGATGTCCGATCCTGCGGTGGCGTACAGGCTGATCGTCTGGTCGAGCGTCCCGTCGGAGTTTCCATCCGAGAAGACCCCTTCCCAGTGGCTCTGCGCCTCATTGCCGGCGGCGTTGATCCACAGGATTCCACCCGAGACCGCGCGGCGCGCGATGTCGGGGATCGTCCCGGTCCCGTCGTAGAAGTTCGTGTTGTACCAGCCGAGCGAGTGGTTGATGACGTCGATCCCTTGGCTCAGGCAGTACGTGACCGCCTCGTCCAGGTCGACCTCGTCGGCGATCTTGATCAGGTGCAGCTCGGCTCCGGGCGCGACGTCATGGACGATCTCCGCGACGGCCGTCCCGTGGGTAATCCCGGTCGTCAGGCCGGTGCCGGTCAGATCGTTTTGCCGTGCCGAGTACGGCAGGTCACCGCGCGCCTGCGCCGCGGACAGGCCGGCGAAACCGAGGTCGATCACGGCGATCTTGACGCCGCTTCCGTCGGTGCCGGCGGCATGGTATGCGTCGGCGTGGATCGCGGCGACGCCCTCGCTGGTGACCGCCATCGGATAGGGCACGTAGGGAGGGCGAATGAACGAAACGCCGGACAGGCCGCCGGCGAGGATCGACAGCTGGGACAGGGAGACCGTAGCTTTCACGAGCGTCGAACCGGTCTCGATCGCGGCGCGGCTGATGCCGGCGGCGGCGAGAACCGCCGCGGTCGTCGACGCGCTCCGTCCGGGACGCGACTCAAGGACGACGGTTACCGTACCGGCGGAAGAAAACGGGACGCCGAACAGGGATGCGACGCGAGATAGTGCCGACTGCGCGGCGGTGGACACCGGTCCGCCCTGCGACGACATGGTCGTGGCTACGGCTTCCGCGGCGCCGAGCAGCGCGCCGAGCGCGCCGTCGAGCAGCGGGTTGTGCTCGGAGGCGGCCATCTTGTTTCCGGTTACGCCGAGCGCGGCGACACTCGCCTGCGGCGTCGCGGCGGGAGACGAGGTCGCGGCCGCGCCGGTGGTCGCATGAACGAGGAAGTCAATGGCGAGGTCGCGGTTGCCCGGCCAGGCCAGCACCGCGAGGAACCACGAGGAGGTGGTCGGCAGCGATACGCCGACCGTGCGCCCGGAGAAGCTCACCATCTTGGCACCCCGGGCGGTGAGCGTCCCGGTGACGCTGGATAGGTCTTCGAGGTAGCGGGCGAGGGACGGCCCCCAGTTCGAGGGCACCATGACGAAGTGCAGTTCATCGGAGCGAGAGAACGACAGCTGGACGATCTGCTGCGCGATCGCGGCCACAGCATATGGGCGGAGCGTGATGGCGACGCCGGTTTGGGCTTCGAACGAGTCGCCGATCGCCTCCCACTCGGCGCGGGCATCCTGGTCTATCCCGACGCTGAAGTGGTCCCGCGCCATCGCGGGCAAGACGGCGAAACCGAGACAGAGGGCAACGAGAATGATCCGCTTCATGGCATCTCCTTACGGTACGGACGGACGATACGGAGGGCGCACGAACGCGACCTCGTTCGATCCGGCGAGCGGCAGCAGCCATTCGACCGGAATCGACAGCTTGACGAGGCCGTCGGCCTCCTCGATCACGTACGGGGCGAACGATGTGGACAGCGTCGTATCGGGGACGAGCTCCGCGACGACCTCGACGCGCAGTCCGACCATCGCGAGGCTCTTCTGGGCTGCGGTGGCGAACCAGTCGCGCGCGAGTCGGAGAGCGTACAGATCGGAGTCGATCGGTACGCCGGCGGGCGGCGCCGGGCCCTTGACGACATCCTTGACGAACGACTGGATGTCGAGGCTTAGATCCTCCCCGACGATCCCCATCGATTGAAGCGACGCGATGATCGAGCCAAGGGTGTCCGACATCGATAGATCGCGCTGCGGATCGATCACCAGCTCCGCCCCGGTCTCGGACGGGCGGACGGTATAGCTGAACCCGTCTCCGGGCGCGCGCAGCAGGAATCGGTCTCCGTCCACGACCAGCAGTCGTTCGTCGTCGAGAACGGAAGCCGCCGGCTCGACGGGAACGCCGTCACGAAGCGCCTGCAGCGGGTCGACGTTGTACGTGAGGATCGAATAGCCGCTCGATTGAGCCGATTGCTGGATCGATTCGATATCGGCGGCGATCCGGCCGAACGGAAGGATGTAGTAGTCCGTGGACAGGAATTCGGATGCGGCGTCGGCCGCGCTCGCGGCCGTCGCGGCGAGCAGAAGAGCGGCGAGGACGAACACCGTGCTGATTCGACGCATCATGAGCGCCTCCTTTTCTTTTCGTTCGACGTACACGGCGGGTCGAACGAAGTTCCGCTATCGTCCGAGGCCGTAGGCATCCAGGACCTCCGTGAGGTCGCAGGCGCAGCCGGTCTCGAGGCTGTCGATCAGGTCCTTCGGCGACACGATCCGCCCGAGATGCCGCTCGTAGTAGGATGCGAGCGCCGCGAAGAAGGCCTCGTCGCCGAGGACTTCGCGAACTGCATGAAGGAATAGGGCCCCGCCGGAGTAGACGTAGCCGCTGTAGGTTGCCGATCCGGAGAAGGCGTAAAGTGGGCTGCCGACCGATACGTCCGGTCCGTTGCGGCGAGCTTGCTCGTAGGATTGCTCCCATTGGCGAAGCGTCGTGTCCGCGACACGGGATCCGTAGAACGCATCGAGGGACAGGTAGGAGAAGTAGGTCGCAAAGCTCTCATCGAGCCACGGATGCTCGCTCGGGTCGTTGCCGACTCCGGCGTAGAACCACTGATGCGCCATCTCGTGAGAAACGATGATCGCGTAGAAGGTCTCGAGGGGGCGCTCGGCGTAGGCGGAGCCGATCAGGATCAGACCGGAGAACTCCACTCCCGCCGCCACCTGCAACGGCACCTCGACCAGATCGACTTCGCGGTAGCGCATCGGGCCCACCCGGGCGGTGTAGAGCACGGTGGCGTCCTGCGCCACCCGAAGGGCAATGGAGCCTGCCCGGCTTCGCTGCGGGGTGAACCACGCGTGCATCGCGACATCGTCGGTGCCGCCGGTCTGCTGGTCGTATCCGTCGAGCAGGACCAGCGAGAAGTCGCGTGCGCCGTCGACGGTGAACCGATGGGTGACCGTCCCATCGGCCGCGCTCTGCTCGGTCCGCACGCCGGAGGCGACCGGTTCGATACCGTCCGGCACGGTGACGGTGACGTCGTAGCTCGCGGCGGCACTCATCAGCGCGTCGCCGAACGGGAGGACCGGATCGAGGCCCCACCCCTCGTCGCTGTAGATCGCGAGAATCGGGTAGAAGGCGGTCATCGTCATCGCGTGATCCGATCTCGTCAGCAGGCCGTAGGCGTCCTCATCGGGGGGCGTCGCGCCGGTCCAGTCATCGGCGGATCCTTCGAACGTCAGCGCGACGGACACCGAAGCGTCCGGTGCGAGCGAATCCGGCAGCGGGACGTAGAGGACGGTGTCGTCGACGTACATCGTGGTCTCGACGACCTGCCCGTCGACGAGGGTCTCGGTGACGCGCAGGGTGGCGTCGCCGTAGATCCCCGTCGCGTTGGGATAGAGGCGGAAGAAGAGTTCGCCGAGCGACGCTCCGGTCCGATTGGTGTACTCGAGGCGCATCCCCCCGTCGTACGCGCCGGCGTCGTAGTCCACCGCGACGTGCATCTGGTAGTGAGGGGCGCCGGTTGCGGCATCGACGACGACGAACAGGGTGACGAGGAGTGTGGCGATCGAGGCAAGACGACGGATCCTCATGGGCGAACCTCCCGGCCTAGGCGGCCAATGCATCGCGATAGATCGATTCATACTCGGGGACGTGCGCCGTGTACGGAAAGAGCTCCACCGCCCGCTTCCGGGCGGCGGCGCAGAACCTGCTGCACCGCTCGGCATCCTGGAGCAGGTCGAGCGCGTATCCGGCCATGCTATCGACGTCGCCGACCGGGGCGAGGTAGCCGGTCTCGCCGTGTCGGACGACTTCGGGAAGTCCGCCGACGTCGCTTGCGATGACCGGCACGCCGCTGGCCATCGCTTCGAGGGCGACGAGGCCGAAGCTCTCGGTCGAACTCGGAAGAAAGAGCAGATCGGCGGCCGCGAGTAGCGGCGCGACGCGATCGACGACGCCGACGAAGATCACCCGGCTCAACACGCCGAGTTCGTCTGCGAGTTCGCGCGCGAGCGGAAGCTCGGGGCCGTCACCGACGAGCACCAGGCGGCAGTCGATCGCTTTCGATACCTCGGCGAAGATCGCGATGACGTCTCGAACCCTCTTGACCGGTCGGAAGTTCGAGATGTGCATCAGCGTTCTTTCCGTCCGTCGCGACCGGTCGGGAATACAGGGGCAGGTTCCGCCGTCGTGGCGCTCCGGGTCGATGAAGTTGTACACGACCGCGAGATCGCGCTCGATCCCGAACTGGCGCGCCGTTTCGTCCCGCAGCCAATTCGATACGACCGTGACCCGGTCGGCTTGCTGGATCGTCATCCGGGTGACGGGCTTAAAGGATGCGTTATTTCCGACGAGCGTGATATCCGTTCCGTGCAGCGTCAGAACGACCTTCAGATCGCGATCGGCGACGATCTGCCGGGCCAGCAACGCGGCGGCGCCGAACGGGATGGCGTAGTGAGCATGCAGGATGTCGAGCTCCTTCAGCTTCGCCACTTCTGCCATCTTCGAGGCGAGTGCGAGGGTGTACGGGAAGTGCTTCAGCAGCGGATACTGCTCGATCTCGACCTCGTGGAAGCTGACGCGCGGCGGCAGCTCCGCCAGGCGCAGCGGGGCGGCGTAACTGATGAACGCGACCTCGTGGCCGCGTTCGGCCAGATGCTTCCCCAGCTCGGTTGCGACGACGCCGCTGCCTCCGTGCGTCGGGTAGCAGCAGATGCCGATGCGCATGGACCCTCCCTCCCTAGAACGATCGGAAGTCGAGCACGAGCGGGTCGTCGACCGCGAGATCTCCGCGGACGAGGAACCCCTCTCCATAGCGGACACGGATTCTCGCACCATAGTATGCCATCCGGCTGCGCAGGGCCCAATCGGTGTCCGAAGAGGTCAGGCGCGTCTGCGGATCGGCGGATCCGTCGGCGCGGAACTGCGTCGAGTACGCGTAGATCGCGCGCATCTTGCGTTCGAACTGCTCGGTGATGTCGACGATGAACGTCGGCTCGAAATCGAACCAGCCCATGTAGTCGATCAGCTGCTCGGGGCGGTGCGCGTCCTGTCCGGTGTCGTAGCGAATCAGCCCCGCGGTGAAGGCCGCCTGGTAGACCAGTCGCGACGCCTGCATGTGATCCGGATGGCGATCCCGCCCGTACGGCAGGAAGAGGGTCCGCGGCCGCCAACGCCGGATGGCTCCGACGACGGCGCGAACGTTCTCGGGCGACGGCTCGAGCCCCCCGTCCGGAAGACCGAGGTTCTCGCGGTCGTGAAGGCCGAGGATCTGCGTCGCCGCCTCGGACTCCGCCGCGCGGGTGGCCACGGTCCCGCGGGTGGCGAGTTCCCCGGCGGAGAGATCGACGATGACGACCGTTCGGCCGGCTTCGGCGAGCTTGATCAGGGTGCCGCCGCAGCCGATCTCGGCATCGTCGGGATGGGCTGCGAACGCAACGACATCGACGTCATGTTTGCTCATCGAGGATCACCACGTCATGGCCGGCTCGGTCCGGATGCTCGGCGCCCGGGAGCCGATGAAGCCATTCTACCCCGAACCGCGCCAGAGGGTGGATCAGGGAGAGGACGCGCTCCTGCGGCTCGCCGGCCGGACGGAGCGACTCGAGGACCGCCCGAAGACGTCGGATCGACAGCCCGTTGCGGGCGAGTTCGGCGCGCGCGACACGCTCTTCGAGCTGCGAGATGTCGCGGTCGGCGCGATCGGCGACTTGACGCCAGCGGGCTTCGAGGCCGGGATCGGCATCGTGCGCGATCGGCCCGAGGGGAGCGAGGGCCGTTCGAACGGCGTCCCGCGAGCGGTCGAAGGCGGCACGGAGTTCGGTGGGAACCTGGGCGGCGATCTGCGGCTGCGGGTCGAAGGTCGGATCGAGCGCCGCGGCGACGGAGATGCCGGCGGTCTCGAGGAGGGCGGCGTCCGCGGTGGAGACGAGCGTGTAGCCACGGCGAGAAACGAAGACCGGTTGGGCCACATCGAGCGCTTCGTAGACCGGTCGAAGTTGGGCATGGTAGGCGAGCTCGCCGGGGCCGAGCACGCTGGCGACGGTCGGAAGCAGCGCGTCGGCCAGCACCGGACGCAGGGCGGCGTCGGCGGAGTAGGTTACGGACGGGTCGTACGCATCCTCCGGGACGCGGGTTCGTCTGCCGTCGTCGGCGATCCGGAACGGCGAGCCGGCGACCTCGGCGTCGAGCGACGGGTGGTAGCCGAGCGCCGAGAGGCGGCGTGCCGCCGCGTGGAGCCCGCTGCGGATCAGGTCCTTCCGTTCGAGGGCGCGCTCGAAGAACGCCCCGCTCGACGGACGGAGGACTCGGGGTTCGATTAGGACGAGGCCGTCGGCGCCGAAGAGGCGGCTCCAGATCCTGGCGTGCCAGCGGGCATAATCGTCTCCGTTCTCCGGACGCACGAGGTTCTGCAGCTCCGGGTCGAGGTCGAGTGCTTTCACAAGATCGTCTTTCGTGTGCCGAATCTCGTCGGAGAGCGGCAGACACTCGGCGGCACAGCTAACGTCGGGGAGATCGAAGCCGATCGCGTGCAGCGCGCCGTCCGGGGAAACCCAACGGACGCGATGAATCTCGGTTAGGTCGTGATCCTCGGAGGCGAGCCAGAAGACCGGGACGACGGGGCCGGCGAGTCGTTCCGAGAGACGTCGGGCGAGGCGGATCGTCGTCAGGATCTTGTACGCGGTATATATGGGACCACCGAGCAGGCCCGCTTGTTGGCCGGTGATGACGCACGACGTGTCGGGTGCGCGCAGGGCGTCGACGGCGTGCAATACCTCCGCCGGAGCGCCGATCGATCGATTGTACTCCGCCAGCGCATCGGCGATCTCGGTGCGAGGCCGCGGCTGGCGGGTGCGCCGATCGGCCGCGGCACGGTATTCGGACGGTCGCCGCTCGAACAGGTCGAGCAGTTCGGCGCGGTTCGCGAGAAAATCGACGAACAGCGGGTTCGTCGGGTACAAGGACGCCGGATCGACAGGAAACGAACGCATCAGCCTCTCCTCCGAGCGACGGCGATCGTCCGTCGACTGGCGGCATCGATCGCGGCGCCGGCGAGGGAGCCGTACAGCTTGATCGACTCGAACCCGGCCCGATGGAGCATCCGGTGAAGCTCCTCCGGCTCGTACATTCGGACCGATTCGCGATAGCGCCGTCTCTCGGGCCCGATGCCCGCGACATGGGTCTCCTTCTCGACGCGCGTGCCGTCCGGCGTGATCGTGCGGGCGATGTCCAGTTCGAGATCGCCGATCGTGCGACGTTCCGAGGGGATCAGATGTTCGATGGTCCAGCGCCGGTTGAGGGTGTCGAGCAAGAAGGCGCCGCCGGGACATAGCGCATCGTGGACGGCATGGAGCATCCGGGCATCCTCGGTGGAGGTAGCGAAGTACCCGAACGACGTGAACATGCTCAGGATCGTCGAGAAGTGGGAGATAAACGGGATGCGCCGCATATCGGAACGGATTAGGCGAATCGCGTCGGTCCCTTCGGTCGCGAACCGTTGCGCCGCCGTGTCCAAGAGGTCCTGCGATAGATCGATGCCGGTCAGGTCGACGAAGCCGCGGCGATGGAGGGCCAGCAGGTGCCGCCCGGCGCCGCAGCCGAGGTCGAGGAGCGGTCGATCGGGCGGAGGGGCGATCAGCGCGACGAGCTGCTCGACATCGCGCTCGGCTTCCGCGTCGTCGCGATGCGGGTAAAGCGCCAGGTAATCCGCCCCGAACGACTCTTCATACCACGTCACGCGATACCGTGCTCCTTCTTGTACTGGGCCCAATTCCGCTTCAGGTCGATGAACGCATCGAGATTCGGCTGGCACAGGAACGGGTTCGTCGTCCGCTCGCGGCCGATCGTCGACTGCGGCTCGACGCCGACATCATGACCGGGAAAGACGCGCGTGTCATCGGGAAGGGCGAGGAGGGTCTCGTGTAACGACCGGTACTCGGTCCGCGCGCCGTCGTCGAGATCCGTCCCGCCAACCTTTCCGACAAAGAGCGTGTCTCCGGTGAATACCGCGTCGCCGATGTGCAGACAGATCGAATCCGAGGTGTGACCGGGCGTGTGCAGGATCTCGATCTCGAGGGCGCCGAGCGGCAGCACCGTGCCGCCACGGATCGGTCGGCCCGTGTCGGGATCGGTGTCTCCGTACAGCAAGGGGCGCACGCCGGTCAACTGCTC
>Ga0272441_10014309_pt1 | contig 11279 bp, 8 predicted proteins | sample SSMProp6N_FD_193582 | JGI IMG/M metagenome (GOLD analysis project Ga0272441, IMG submission 193582) | Marine sediment archaeal communities from Little Sippewissett salt marsh, Falmouth, MA, United States - SSM-Prop-6N | ecosystem: Environmental > Aquatic > Marine > Wetlands > Sediment ... | reverse complement strand
TTTCTCTTTAGCCACCTTTGCCTGTAGCTCAACGCGACAAACCAGAACCGGCGGTCTGCCTGGGTGGAACTGGACATTCTCCACCGGCGACCAAACCGGCTTTTCTTCTTCCACGATCTTCCCAAAGAGATCAAACTGACTTAAAGTAGTGAGAGACTGCTGGAAATCCTGTATGGTGGATGAGCGCATCAGAGATCCCAGAACGTCAATCTCTTCCTTCAGTGCAATTTGCACAGCGATCTGCCTCGCCTGATCCAACGCATTCCGGCGCGCTTCCTCCAGGACGATCTCAGAACCTCGGTATTCCCCGGTCGCACTGACCCAACCCTCGGCCTCTTGCTGCTGGGTCAGCGCCATAGTATCAGAGCCTATAGGAACCCAGTCCAGCTCTTCAAAAATCTCCTCTTTCCCGGCTTCCTCTTTTCCGGCTTCATCACCTATTGGTTCCCATTCCAACTCCTCAAATAACTCCGGGTCTTTTGGCTGTATTTTATCCATTTGTGATGTCTGATGATTTGCTTCATTTCCCAGACTCTTTGACCCGGTCGATTCGCTGGAAGAAACGGGCGTCATCGCCACTTGCTGCTCTTCTGTTATCCACGACAGCACCATATCGCCGGTTCCGGCGCCGCTTCTCACGATCCACGGTGTTTGCTCCTTGCTATCTCCCAGTTCCCGCCTGACTAGATCCGGGACGCGTCTGCTCAAATATGATTCTGCTTCGTTGAGCGTAACCTTCCCATCGACATCTTTATCTGCCTTTCCGCTCAGAGCCTCCTCCAAAGCTATGCTGAAGAAACCTCGCTCCTTGCCAGGCCACTCAAAAGCCCGCTGTCCGGGCTTGCAGGCGTAGATAGTCGCGCAAAACTGTATATCCGAGGTGCGGTCATCCTTCAGAGACACACCAACTGATCTCACAAAATCGACAGTCAGCATGTTGTTGTCATCTCCGCGCCCTGCCTGTGGGCTGTTCCTGCAAGCATCCAGAATCAGAAGCATGTTGGCCGATTGTATCTTTGCCAGATACTCGTTCAGTTCCTCCACCGATAGACCAGTCTTGGAGAGCAATAGGGGAGATCGAATGTCAGATTCGTATGCCAGCAAATAATTTTGCCCTTCCCAGGATATACCGTGACCGGCAAAGAAAAACAGGAACAGATCACCCTCATTTGCCTTTGAAGCGATATATTCGAGCTTGGTGATAATATTGCCAAGATTGGGCAGATTGGCTCTGTCGTCACTGGTCAGGCAAAAGATGTTATCGGCTGAGAACCGGGCATACTCAGTGAGCATGTCCCGCAGGGCCAGAGCATCGCTTACAGCGCCCTTCAGCGGGGTAATACTCTCGCCAGCATACTGGTCAATGCCCACAAGGAGCGCCCATCTCTCCTCGGCACAGCAGGTAGCGGCTATCACACAGAGAAAAATTATGCCGATCAAACATATTTTCATGTCCATCGCGCTTTCAATTGGAAACAGATAAATAGTCTCGCGATCTTAATATATTAGATAATCACCCTACTATGTATTTTACTTGGAAAAGGCAGATAATTCAACTGCAAAACGAACGCGGGAATTGAAAAGCAATGACAATAGCCCGTGGAATGTGCTATACTATTCAAAGGGGTATTACATTATGAAAATTGCGTTTTCACCTTCTGTATACGAGCACGCAGCGTTTTTGATAGATAAGACGCCCTGGGAAGTATCGCATGACGTGGAACTTATCTGGAGCGCACACCGCACTGCATATGAATTATATCATCATTCTCCCATTGTTGTGGGCATTGATATATACAATCTGGAAGCCGAAGCATATGGCTGTATTGTGGAGCATCCAGCCGGCAACGGCATACCCGCTGTTACCAAGGGGATTCTGGATTCTGTGATGGAGGCCCGATCGCTGAAACCATTTGATCCGAAGGTTGACGGAAGAATCGGGATGGTAATTGAGGCGGGGAGAAGACTGGCTGCGGAATTTCCTGATGCGGATGTGAGAATACCTGTAAGCGGGCCATTTTCCATTGCAGTCAGCCTTCGAGGTCTTGGCGGTCTTTTAGAGGATGTTGCGTATTTTCCTGAAGAGGTATCAGGGTTTCTGAAACAGCTTGTGGGAAACCAGATCCGCTTTTGTCAAGCCGTAATAGAGGGAGGTCTTGACGTGGCCTTCTTTGAATCCGCCGCCGCGCCGCCGCTCTTGTCACCGAGGCATTTTCGAGAGATAGAGCTACCCGCCTTAAAAGAGGCAATGAAGCGGGTAGGAGAAGCTGTCGGACATCCTGTGCCTTGTATAATGGGCGGAGACACGGAGAAAATCCTAGACGAGATACTGAGTACTGGCACAGGCTACATAATATGCCCGGCCCAAACCGAGACGGATCAGGCGGCATTTATGGAAAAGTTCGGTGACTGCGCGGATGTCAAAGTCAGGATCAATCTGACCCCGAATACGGTAGCCTATGGCTCAAAAGAGGCTATTCAGGCAGAGGTGGACAGAATCCTGAAACTGGCCAAAGGAAAACCCAATGTTCTGCTGGGAACAGGGGCAGTTCCATATGAAACCCCACCAGAGAATATACTGCTGATAAAGGAATACGTTAGCTGACAAATTTCGTTGCCCGTAGGGGCGAGGCATGCCTCGCCCAGATCAGCATGAATATCCGGGAGTCTTCATCTGTTCAGATAGAAAAGCAGTTATAACATCCTGTTCGATCATCTATCAGGGATCAAGAATTATGAAACCATTGAGAATACTTTCCATGTCCTTTCTCACCGGTTTATCTGGCGCTATGATGCCGGGACCGGTTCTGGCAATCACTATCACATCTGTTGTGCAGGTGGGATTCATCGCTGCTGTTCTCATAATGCTGGGACACAGTATACTGGAACTGGTACTGGTTTTGGCACTGGCGCTGGGATTGAAGAACGTCCTGCAAAACAGGTTCGTCACGGGAACCATAGGAGTTTTGGGCGGCTCTGTGCTGCTTTGGTTCGCGTATGGAATGATAACCAGTGCATACTCAGGCATCAGCGTTCCTCAGACAACAGTGGTGGCTCAGGAAGCGACTGTCACTTATCTTGGGCTTGTTGGGAAAGGGGCGATAACGAGTCTGTCGAATCCCTACTGGGTGATATGGTGGGCTACTATTGGTGTGACTTATATGATAGTATCCCTCGAAAAAAATGTAGTAGGTATTTCGGCCTTCTACGTAGGGCATATATCGTCTGACTTCGTTTGGTACTGCGCTATAGCCCTTGCTCTGGTGTTAGGGAAAAAACTGCTTTCTGACCGAATCTATATGGGAATCATCATGATTTGCGGTCTTTTCCTAGCGTACCTGGGGGTGTATTTCTTCTATTCTGGGATCAGGAAGTTCCTGCAACGGCCAGCTATAGCTACTGAGGAACCAGCCGAATAACAGAGTAGATATGGGATTCCTACACTGATCACTGATCACTGATCACTGTCACTATCCAACATTGATTAACACCACCGCTATCACAGCGGCAGCTATTCCCGCCATGGTGAGTTTTCTCAGTTTTTCATGCCAGATGCCCACACCGCCTATGGTTGTAAGAACGATGCCCATTGAACCGGTGATGGGGAAAACGATAACACCAGGCAGTCGTGCCAGAGCGCGTAAAAGGAAATAGGCGGCGCAGAGGTTGCACAACCCAAGCGCGATGCCGAAGGGAATATCAGAAGCTTTTGGCGGCGATCCCTTTACCAGTGAAGCCAGAAAACATACCACTGCGGCTGTGCCGAACAGGAACAGCAGATATGTTTGCTGGTGGGTTTCCGGACTAAATTCGCTGAAGGCCTTGGCAGTCAGGTTAGTGCCGCCAGCAGCGAAGAAAAGTGCGACAATGATCAGGCTTGCTCTACCGAACATCCTTCGACCCACATCCGCATCAGGTCTGATGCTCAGTAGTGGTAGTGATAGACAAACGAATCCTATGCCCACAACCTGATATATACTGGGTTTTTCATTCCAGTAGAAGATTGAGAAAAGAATCGGCAGCAGCACCGATAAACGCACAGCAGACCATGTTATGGAGATGCCGCTGCTTTTCACTGCGGTTATCATGAAGAAATAGGAAATGAAGTAAGCAATACCAGCCATTATACCGATTATGCAGGTGGTATTGCTGAAATCAAATTTGCTCTTATAGGCAATTGAAATGGCAGTAGCCACCGCGGCAACAGCGTAGTTTACAGATCCAACGGCAAGCAAATTCCGTCCCGATGCCTGATAGTGCTTTATAATCAAACCAAATGAGCTTAGAAAGAGAATTTGCAGGATCACAAAGAGCATACTTAAAACCTATCTGCCTGCCAATGGTGGGACATAATCCAGCATTAATGTCCCAGATGTCCCAGCTATTTCCCTCATGAAGTTCGACCTCCCAAATTGCACCTTTGATATCATCAGCGCGGGATCACCGGCAGAAGGATGTGTGAAGGACGTTCTGCATCATGAAAAATCGTCTGATGAGCGATCTGTAGTTCAGCGTCCATTCCCTGTTCATTCCCGGTGTTGGGATTCCTGTCCCATAGCGGGAAATTGCTGCTGGTTATATGCACGCGAATACTGTGTCCCGCTTTGAAAACGTTGCTCGTTGGCAGCAGTTCTATAGTATACTCGTAGACGCTTTCAGGGACGAGAAGTTCCGGCGGTTCCCATATGGATTTGCGGAACCGTGCGCGGATGATGCCCTCAGTCAGATTATACGCCGTTCCATCCGGATAAACGTCCATCAACCTGGCGATGAAATCCGTATCTTTAGCTGAAGAAGCCGCATACAGCTTTACCTCGATGGGGCCGGTGACCTCAGTATCCTCTTCCATCGGTGAGCTTGTGAATACCAGAACGTCCCTCCTGTCCTCGTTAGGCCTCTGGTCAAATGTGCCAACCTGCATTATGCCGGGTATATTTGGCGAAGAGTGGTTTCCGCCGATGGTTGGGACAGGATCATCAGGATCGTATACATATTCGGTGGGCGATTCATCTCCAGGGAGTTCGGTGTCAAGCCGACCGTCTTTTGAACCATCGCTGTGGAAGTAGAATTCTGTGAACTCTGTATGCTCCAGCGGCCATTTGTGCGCAAATCTCCATTCGTTTATGCCCATGACGAATATTTTGACCGGTGGTTCGTCCCTGACGCCGTTGTCAATACCCTTCAGTATATAGTCAAGCCAGCGGATAGCCAATCCGACTTCATCTTTGGCAGCGTTTTTCCCAAAATCTCTGTCTCCTACAACCTGGTTTAAATGCTCGCATGGGTTTAGCACGACCCGGATCTCGTCCGTCGCGCCCAGTTCCACAAGTTTCTCAAAGTAATTGAAGGTTGCACCGGGATAATTATCATACCAGCCGCCCATCAGGTATACGGGAATCTTTATCCTGTGATAATTATCCCGCATGCCTATCTCTTTCCAGAAATCGTCGTATGTGGAGTGTGAGACGTAGTCTCTCCACAGCTTATTTTTCTCAGTTCCCGCCACTGTATCCAGCGTTATCAGGGGTAGATGCCGGTACCAGTTCAGCCAGCCAAGTTTCTCCACCTTTTCTTTTCCACCGGCATCGTAGATCCGCCTGGCTGTGTGCGACAACTGGAGAGCACCGTGATCCCGATAGCCGCGTTCCCAAGGATCCGGGTTCATGTTCTGGGGAACCATTGCCTTGAGATTTGGATGCTGCAACGGCGCCACAAGCCATTGGGTCATGCCCCAGTATGACTTGCCATACATGGCTATATTTCCATTGCACCAGGGCTGTTGGCTGATCCATGTGAGAGCGTCATAGCCATCTTCCGCGTCGTCGAAGAACCTGTTATCCACACCCTCATCGCCTTCAGATTGCCCATGTCCCCGTGTAGATTGACCAACGTATACATAACCGGCCTCCGTGAATCTTTCGTAGTCCCGCCTATAGCTGGGCCAGTACGCTCTTGTGAAAACGACCGGATAGCTGCCTTCCTCATCCGGTTTCCATATTTTCGTGTGGAGCTTAACGCCGTCCCGCATGGGAACCATGACCTCTTCCGCCTCGACCGGTGCCTGCATTTTGACCTGCTTCGCGGGATTTCCTGTGATCCAGGAAGCCATCTGATCGGGACGCGGATCATCGAACTGAGTCGCCACTTTCCCGAACGAGAAGTACCCATCTTTCCCATTCACAACGCCCCATCCGTCAACCGTATTAGCGGCAACCCCAACGTTTCCTCCCAGCTTCGATATTAGGGTCTCGCCTTTCCAGATCCCGCCTGTAGCGATCAACAGTCCAAGTCGCGCAAAGTCCCTCGCGCTCATAACCACCCAGCCGCCTCCTCCGCGAACGGGGATACCGTCGATCCTGTGAGGCGGATCAAGATAGTCGCCGTAGCCGGGCATATCCGGGTAAAAATCCCTGTTATTTCGGACTTCCTCGCCTGAAATCCAGTCCCAGCGATCTGCCGGAATACCTATCCTGCTCATTATTTTCTCATCAAGAAGTTCCTTCAAATCCTTCTTCCATATGACAGTTAAAGCCTGTGACAGACGCCAGTATCCCCCGCTGGAGTATATCCTTTGACTACCCGGTTTTACATGGGAGTAGTTATCGTAATCTGGGTCTCCGGTATACTTAGCCCACGGCGGAACATCCCTTTTGATCCTCCAGAAATGCCCGTTAGTGGTAGGGAATCCACCCCGCATATCCTGAAGATGCTGAAACGTAAGCTCCCTATGAAAGCCCTGATGGAGAACCTTGTGAGCATCCAGTTGGCCTTCTCCTGTCCAGTAATTCATTACCGGATCGTCCGCTGTCCTGATGAGGCCAGCGTCCACAGCAAGCTGAAGGGCTATCCTGGTAAAGGTCTTTCCCAGCGAGGCGCTTTGGTACCTGAAATCAGGATCGCCCCATGTATGAAGTATCCTGCCTCCCCTGGCGATAACAGCGCCGCCGTTTCCCGGTTTTTGTCCACCGTAGGCCTTCCCAAATTGCGGAGACTGGCCATTGACCCATTCGTTAAATATGCTTGCATCAAGGCCCGCTTCATCAGGCGCGGCTGTTTCCCATTCCTCACCCGGAAACTCCACCCAATCGGGCATGTTCGCAGCCGTCGCCGTAGCGCAGATCAGACACCGCGCGACCATGACCATTAAGAACGCTATGAATGTGGAATATATCATCAGTCTCCTCCCTTGTCTGGTCAACTCTTCTTAGGGTAGACGATCTTGGCCAGCACACCGCCCTTCGATACGTATGGATGCTGGGCTGGGAGAGCTACATCACAGTCTTTTCTGGATGCGCCGAAGGCACTGAAATATCCTGCGACCGGTGAAACAATGGTATGGCACTTCAGATCCACATCAGAAAGAATGTGTCCAAGTTCCGCGCCTTCCTCAACAGGGCTGCACAACTCATGTTTCTGCGGCACAAAGAGTCCTGTGCAGGGCGCTGTGACGCTTACGCCTTGAATTTCATCCGAGAAGAGGATCGGATCTTCACCTTTGATGAGTTTACCGGGAAGAAGTCCTATTGCCTTCGCCATGTTGATGGTGACGCGCATTCCCTGCTGAACCTGTTTCTCATTGACAAGGTACTGGCCGGCGAACTCGTATGTTATGCCGATCCGGCCCGTAGCGCAAAAATATCCTCCAAGCGTGTGATCAGAAGGCGGACGAACCTGGACAAAACGGTGTCCCAGTTTCCGGGACAGGTCGCGGATGCCCGGCACATCACGGACCAATACTGCCGGAGCGGAGGTAGCAGTCCAGCAATGCAGATCCAGCGCGTGCGTAGCTTCCTCGCCGAAGGCCTGGTAGATAGCGAAGGACACTCGCGCTGTATCGTTGCCGCCGCGGCGTCCTGGCCACGTTCGGTTCATATTATGTCCACGATCGTCTCCATACGGCTGCTCCGGCCTCATACGAATATGCGGACGCCGTTCCCGGATCGCCGGCAGGTTTGCGAAGGGCACAGCGATAGCTTTCCCGACTATAATGTCATTTGAAGCTATCTCCACAAACCTGCGGATCACCTCGATTCCCTGCACTTCGTTGCCATGCTGTGCAGCAGTAAGAAGAAGGCATGGGCCTTTCTTTCGTGAATCGACGATCCATACCGGGATCGTGATCTGCTTGCCTGACCTCAATTTTGCCTTGATCCGACGCACCTTCACATCGGCGCTCATATTGTTGCTCTCCTTTCCCTCTTCTGGTAATGTGGAGCCTTATGGCCAAACCACTAAGAGCCTATCCGAAAACCGTTAAGTAGAAAATGCCGCCGGCTTGTTTCTTAGGCCCAAAACACTCCTGAACGAGCAAGCTGCACGTTCTACCTTGCCAACCGAAAATTCTCAATAATCAGGTTTTCGGATAGGCTCTAAGTCTGGAATGTTTCCCGGAGAGCCGCCAGAGTCCGTGTTGCGACACCGACGGGATCATCTCCCAATCTGAAGAGGTCTACCACGTAATACCCATTGTAGCCTATCTCCAGAAAAGCTGCGTGCATAGCTGCGAAATCTATGTCGCCCTGACCAAGCTCCAGGTGGCTGTGTACCTTGTCCTTTATGTCCTCGATGTGCGCATGAACGATAGCATCGCCCAGCCGTCTTATTGACTCCGGAAGGTTGGGGTCGGTTATATACGCATGCCCGATGTCCAGATTCACCTTGAGATTTGGCGAACCTACTTCCTCTATCATGCGGATCATATCGTTGAGATCGTCCACAACCAGCAGAGGTTCAGGCTCCATCGCCACATACACACCCTTTTCTTCAGCGGATGCCGTCAGGCTTTTCAGCCAGCCTACCAGATCGTTCCACTGCTTCTCCTTTTCGCCTTCCCTCGTCTTTTCCGCGTTTATGATCAGCACATCCGCGCCAAGCCATTTGGCCACTTCCACGCACTTGAGCGTGTTTGAGCGACGCATTTCCCCTGACTCAGCGTCGGCATGGTAACTGACCGAGGCGATCTCCAGTCCGACGCTGTCCGCAAGACGCCTGATCCCATCAGCCCGCGCCTGTGTGAAAGTCTCCGGGCGCATATCCGCGCTTTCCAGACAGAGTTCCGCGCCATCGAACCCGATCTGCGCCAGTTCCTTTAATATTGCCTCAATCTTCCAATCCCTGAACCCTCCGGTTCTGAAACCAAATTTCATAATCTTCTCCACTATTGGTGATATTGCTGGCGAACCCGGATTTCTGAGTAGGGGTGGGTAAATGGATTCTGACTGGAATGCTTATTAACATAGCATTTTCAACGTTTTTTGGCTATTTGCCTAAACATTGCTCATCGCTGGAAAGACCAGTCAGAATCCATTTACCCACCCCTACAAAATACGTTCGCGAAAAACTACCCTTGGCAGCTTTGTTAGGGGAGATTTCTGAATTCGCCAACAATTTCATTTGTGTGTTGAAATATACTCCCACTGCATCAAGCGCCCAGCATATCCTGAAAATACGGCTTATAGCCACTGGGTCGCGGCGGTATCTGCTGATAAGTGCTGGTATCGCCTTTTTCACCAGTTTCAAACCACTGTACTATAGATTCGTGTGCCTCATGGCTTTTCAGGAAATCCAGCGTGGCCTGATGCAGTCGCTTAACCTCATCAGGATGATCAGTGATGACGTTGCTCTCTTCTTCAGGATCGTTTTGCTTGTCATAAAGCTCCCGTTTGGACGGGTCAGTATGGTCTATAAGACACCAGCGTTTATCCTGTACCGTCAGCATAGCCCTGGGGGCGTTGGGATTGATTGCACCGCCGCTCACAGCTACTTCGCGGCACTCGTCCTTTTCGCCGGCTACCATATTAGCGAAGGATTTTCCCTGACAGACTTCGGGTATGCCCAATTCCGCTAAATCCAGTATAGTGGGCATAGTATCGGCCGGCTGGACGATGCCGGATCTTCTCCCCGGTTTGACACCGGGCATTCTGACCATCATAACAAGGTGCGCAACCTGATCGTAAAGCGGCTGTGATTTGTGTATTCTTCCATGATCATCCAGATACGTGCCGTGATCGCACGTGATTATAACCACTGTATCCTTGTCGCGTCCGCTATCAGCCAGCCTGTTGAGGAAGTGTCCCAGATGGCGATCTACCATGCTTACCTCGCCGGCGTAGAGGGCTTTTTCGTGGCGCAACTGCTCCGGCGTCAGAGATCCCATCGGCTCCCAGCCCATCAGCAGGTGTTCTTCGCTGTAGGCTGTATCATCGTACATCTCTACGTAGTGAGCCGGCGGATCCCACGGCTCATGCGGGTCGAAAGCGTCTATCCAGAAGAAAAATTTGTCGCGACCGCGACACATCTCCACATAGTCCCCGGCCGCTTTGAAGGTTCTGGGAGCAGGCCATTCATCCTCGCGAGAGCGATACCGGTTATTGCGCATATACTGGAAATAGGTGTTGCTGGCAGGCCAGGGCCCGCGGACGTCTTTGTAGTAATCACCCCGATCGTCGATAATGTGTCTGTCCACCTCGTTACCCCGCTCGAAGTGCCACGCATGGAACGGGAAGTCGAAGGCATGACCGCCGTTGATCAGGTGTGGAGTGTCGCATATAAGCGCCGTTGCCCAGCCGTTTTGACCCAGTATGCGCGGCAAAGTAACCGCGTCGAAGGCCAACGGCTGCCACGGATGCAGCGGCCGGCCGAACCTGCCGGTTATGGTGTCGGTACGATGCGGAATGGTAGGGAAACTGCCGCCATAGGAATTATCAAAGACGATAGCTTCCTGAGCGAAGGCCTCGAAATTGGGCGTGTTGATCCAGTCGTTGCCGTTGCAGGAAAGATGATCGTAACGTAGAGTGTCGATGCAGATGTATACGAAATTCACAGAAGTATCCCCCTAAAGAAATACTAGCCACGGATGAAACACGGATTGATACTGGAAATCAATATCCATGCAAATCAGTGGCTATCAAAGACATAAGGATCATCGGTTACCTATAAGCTTGGCTATAGCTTCGTAGGCGATGAAGTCCTCCTTAGCGTTGCCGCCCTCTTCAGGATTCCCTATGCCGAATGTGAACGGCCAGTATTGGTTGCGCTCCTCGTTCATGATTCCCCAGGACGCGCCAGCCTCAAACGCCGCGGTAACCTTCTGGATAGCGTCCGGGACACCGCGGGGATCGTCGGAGAAGCACCAGTCCTCGTTAAAGACGATAGGCTTGCCGTATTTCTTGTAACCGTTGACCTTTTCATGGTAGATGTCGGGGCTGGAACCGTTACCGTGAATCAGGATAATGTCAGCCGCTTCACAGAGCTTTTCATGGAACAGGCAGTTGCCTATA
>Ga0272441_10014308_pt1 | contig 11279 bp, 8 predicted proteins | sample SSMProp6N_FD_193582 | JGI IMG/M metagenome (GOLD analysis project Ga0272441, IMG submission 193582) | Marine sediment archaeal communities from Little Sippewissett salt marsh, Falmouth, MA, United States - SSM-Prop-6N | ecosystem: Environmental > Aquatic > Marine > Wetlands > Sediment ... | reverse complement strand
TACCGCTGGTCATTACCCAGTACGGGCACCAGTTCGCGGAACGGTTCGGCGGCTGGAACACCCGGCCCGGGATCCAGTATGTGCCCAACGGCAGAAGGCCTTTCGGGCCCTATTTTCACCGTGATTTTGGCGGCATCCCGACACCGGAAGATAAACAGACCTGTACAGGCTCAGGACATTTCTGGTGCCGGATTCCTGAATATAAAAAGGTTGTTGTGACCCGGGTCTGGAATCCGTCCGATGAATTGCTTGATATGCAGATCCTGCTGAATGGGAAAATTGTATCAACTGAATCGATCCGGCCGGATTCGACCGTTGTTATTAAAAGCCGGATAAATAAAAATACCGGGACTGTTTGTGTTCAATATAAAGGTGACCGGAGACTGGTTCTTGTAGAAACGGCATTCGAGTGACAGATAAACATAAATCAGAAAGGAAACGGATTGCGGTATGGTTAAATATGTTCGCAATATTCCACTATGGATTATTACCCTGGTAATAATATCAATTCAATATTCAGCCCTGGCAAATGATAAATATGTATTGACTGAAAATCCGAGAATACAATACACCATAAATGAAAACTGGAAATTTTATCCGAATGGAATCGCTTTTGGCCAGCGTGGAGAGTACCGGGGTTTCAGGGATCGCATCGCTGATCTGTGGGAGAGCGTATCCCTGCCGCATACATGGAACGACGCGGACCCGTTTGACGATGTTGCAAGTTACCGGAGAGGGATCAGCTGGTACCGAAAAGACCTGGCGCTCGATGAGCGGTTAAAAGGAAAAAGATTATTCCTTTACTTTGAGGGCGTCAACCAAAAAGCGGATGTGTATGTCAACGGCGCTTTTGCCGGTAATCACAAGGGCGGTTACACCGGTTTCGCGATGGATATCACCGAATTTGTTAGATTCGACGGAGAGGACAGCAAAAATCTGGTCGCGGTACAGGTGGATAACAGCCACGATAATATGATCCCGCCGCTTTCCGTTGGTTACGCTCTGTATGGCGGTATTTATCGTGATGTCTGGCTCATCGCGACGGACCCGTTGCACGTTCAGGTCCTGGACCACGGAGCCCCGGGCGTGTATGTTTCCACGCCCCGCGTGTCAAAAGATTTCGCCGTTGTTGAGATCAAAGGATCGGTTGTCAACGATTCCGGGGAGGATCGAAAGGCGAGGCTGTTGTTTACGATTGTTGATGCTTCGGGAATAACCGTTCTGCGGAAATCAATCAGCATTGATGTGCCGGCGCGCGGTGAAAAAGATTTTAACATCAGCGGACTTGAGGTTAAATTACCCCATCTGTGGTCTCCCGATGATCCGTATCTGTATAAGGTGATTACGGAAATCCGGATGGATGGTCGAATCATCGATCGCGTGTCAAATCCTCTGGGCTTCCGGTGGTTCGCTTTTGACGCGAACAGGGGATTCATGTTAAACGGTGAAAAACTGCAAATCCGGGGAACGAACCGGCACCAGGACATTAAGGGACTGGGACATGCCCTGCCGAATTCTCAACATGTTACGGATTTGTTGTGGATCAAAAAGATGGGGGCGAATTTTGTCCGCCTCGCGCATTATCCGCAGGACCCGGTTGTCCTTGAAACCGCCGACCGCCTGGGCCTGCTGGTCTGGCAGGAAATACCCCTGGTGAATTATATTACGGTCTCGGATGAGTTCCTGCAAAATTCACAGAACATGCTCAGGGAGATGATACGCCAGCACTACAATCACCCGTGCGTGATTATGTGGGGTTCCATGAATGAAATATTTCTGTGGGACCAACACGCCAACCGTTCCAAAACCATAGATGACCCGGAATATATCAGCGAGGTTAGACAATATGTTTTTTGTCTTGACAGCCTGATCCGGGTTGAAGATCCTTATCGTTATACCACAATGGCTATGCATGGTTCGAAGGACTATGACAAGGCGGGAATTCCTGAAATCCCGCGGGTGCTTGCTCATAATGTGTATTTTGGCTGGTATAGCGGTAAGTTTGAACAGTTGGGGGCCTGGCTGGATAAACAGCACGGGCAAAATCCCGGTAAAGTATTATTCATCAGTGAATACGGGGCCGGAGGGGATACACGGCTGAACGGCTGCCACCCCGAACGTTTTGATTTTACCGGTAACTGGCAGCGGTTGTATCATGAATCCTATATACGCCAGATAAACCGGCGTCCCTACCTCGGGGGAACGGCGATTTGGAACCAGTTCGATTTTTCGCAACCGTTTACCGGAGGATCGATTCAGCACCTCAATCAAAAAGGGATGCAGACCTGGGACCGGAAACCCAAGGATGTTTATTATCTGTATAAAGCGAACTGGAATCCCGAACCTGTTATTTATATTGCAAGTCATGACTGGACGCGGCGGTTTGGTTTTGAAGATCCGGATAAAGAACCCGGACTTCAATTTGTACAATCCGTTGATGTGTATTCCAATCTGGAGACGATCGAATTGTTTTGTAACGGGGTGTCATTGGGCCGCAAAAAACCGGATGAGATCAAAAAGGCGAGCTGGCGGGTTCCGTTTGCGGCCGGTGATAACCTGATTGAAGCCAGGGGCGACGTTAACGGCAAAATTTATTGCGATTTGCTCACCATTCATATGAAAACACTGCCGCATGATCTCAAAAACACACAAGCTCCGGTTGATGAGATCGCTATCAATGTGGGGTATAACGCCGAATTTGTTGATTTAAGCGGATTTATGTGGCTGCCGGACCAGGCGTATCAACCCGGGTCTTACGGATTTATTGGGGGCGCTCCCGAAATGCTCAATAAAGATCTCATTGCCGTTCACAGCGGCGACCGGACTCCGTTATATAACTATTATTTGAATGATCTTGCCGGCTACCGCGTAGATGTGCCGGACGGGGATTATAGAGTCGAATTGTTTTTCCTCGAACCTGAGGAACTCGGGGCCGGTGAACGGGTCTTTACTGTTCTGATTAACGGTCAACCGGTATGGCGTAATCTGGACCTGGCAGAAACCTACGGTTTTGTTAAAGCTGTCTCGCGCTGTTTTAGTGTTTCCGTAACGGCAAATAAAGGCCTGAATATTGCTTTTGAAAAAATTACCGGTGAACCGGTATTGTGTGGGATGCGGGTAATAAAGAGGTAAAAATGATAAGTTATTCAAGAAGAAAATTTTTTACAAAACTGGGCGTGTGCGGCGCATCATTTCTGTTTTCCGGCGCCGGTCAGTTATCGGCGAAAAGTCATCATAACGGGGCTTCGAAAAAGCTGCCCAATATCATTCTGTGCATGGCCGACGACCAGGGATGGGGCGATACCGCCTATAACGGCCACCCCGTGCTTAAAACGTCGAATCTGGATGATATGGCTGAAAAGGGTATCCGTTTCAACCGGTTTTACGCGGCCGCCCCGGTGTGTTCGCCGACTCGCGGCAGTTGCCTGACCGGACGTAATCCGTTCCGCTACGGCATTTACTGGGCCCATGTCGGCGGCATGAGAAAACCGGAAATTACCATTGCCGAAGCCTTGAAAACCAGAGGCTACCGTACCGGTCATTTCGGCAAATGGCATCTGGGTTTTTTGATGCCGGAGCGGCACATGGAAGACGGTTTGGGTATTTATTCACCCCCGTGGGAAAACGGATTTGACGAGGCTTTTTCAACCAAAAGCGCGATGCCGACCTGGGACCCGCAGCATACGCCGGACGACTGGCTGGGATTCAGCAATAAGAATGAACTGCATAAAAACGCGGGAAAACCCTGGACTAGTTCCTTTTATGTCCATAACGGCAAAAAAGTAACGGAACAACTGACCGGGGACGACAGCCGCATCATTATGGACCGGGCCATACCCTTCATTCAAAATGCCGCACGGGAGAACGTACCGTTTCTGGCCGTGATCTGGTTTCATACGCCGCACCGGCCCGTGGTTGCCGGGGAGAAATACCGGAAAATGTATCCCAACTGTACACCGGATGAACAACACTATTACGGCGCCATTACGGCAATGGATGAGCAGATCGGCAGGTTGCGGGCGGAGCTCCGCAGGCTTGGCATCGAAAAACAAACCATGCTCTGGTACTGCAGCGATAACGGCGCCGAAGTCGGCTGGCCGCGAAACAGGGGCAGTAATAAACCGTTCCGCGGACACAAGGCCACCCTGTATGAAGGCGGTATCCGCGTACCCGCGCTGCTGGAATGGCCGGAACAGATCACTTCCGGGAGGGTTACGGATGTGATATGCTGCACCAGCGATTATTTCCCCACTATACTGGATATATCCGGCATTGCTCCGGCCCCGGATAAACGGCCGGTTGACGGAGTCAGTCTTGTGCCGCTGATCAAAGGAGAAATGAAACAACGGCCAGCGCCAATCGGATTCGAAGCGCGGAAAAAGGGGAAATTTATGGTCGCGCTGATAGATAACCGTTACAAACTGTGCAAACCGGTCCGGGACCGGGACGATTTTGAGCTGTATGATCTGATCGGGGACCCTTATGAAACAAAGGACCTTGCCGCGGTAAAACCGGATATAGTAAGTCGGATGAGAAAAACCCTCGAAGAATGGCGTGATGCCTGCAAAGCCAGTGAAAAAGGTTTGGAGTACAAAGAATAATGATTATTTATTTTTGATTTAAATATTATGCGGGTAAGGTTGTTATGGGAACAGTCAAATTTGTAAATTCGGTAATATTCAAAAGTATTTTTTTTACGCTGTTAATAACAATATTCCTGACGGCATCCCTGTATGCCGTTGACTATTATGTCGATTCCGGATTTGGCAGCGACAAAAATACCGGGCTCAGCGCCGGATCCGCCTGGCAAAGTCTGGACAAGGTGAACGCGGTTGTATTTAAACCCGGCGACCGAATTTTATTCCGATCCGGCGGTACATGGTCGGGCCAACTCTGGCCCAAAGGTTCGGGAAGCGCGGGCAGGCCGGTTGTGATTGATAAATACGGAGAGGGAGGCCTGCCCGTTTTCAATGGCGAAGGCGGGATCTATGGCGGGGAAAATATGTCCGTCACGGTAAAGCTGTTCAATCAGCAATACTGGGAATTGTGGAATTTTTATGAATGTCACCCGCGACGCCGATGTAAGCAAACGGGTGCCGACGTATTTTGAAAATGTCCTGATCCGTGGCTGTTATATTTATGACGTCGACCGGACCGGCATTTCCAACAAATCGGCCTGGCAAAAACGGACCCTGCATGAAAATATCGACTGGACGCCCAGCCGTAATATTGTTATCCGCGAAAACACATTTGAGAAAACCGGGGCGAACGCGTTGATCGTCAGGGTGGCGGACGCGCCGCTGGTTGAGCATAATGTGTTCACGCACTGCACGATCAAAGGCAGCGGTAACGCCTCATTTCCCTTTAATTGCGATAACGCTTTGTTCCAGTATAATGAGGCCTGTTTCACGAAATACAACGAGGGAGACGCGGACGCCGGCGGTTTTGACAGCGATTACCGCTGCAAAAACACCGTTATCCAGTACAATTACAACCATGATAACGAATACGGCGGTGTGCTGGTTTGCTGTATCGGGAGAAATGATATTTTTATTGACGGCACCATCATTCGCTATAATATTTTCGAAAATAATAAACACCATGTTTCCCGGGTATCCGGCACCACGACCAATACACGGATTTACAATAATGTTGTATTCACCGGTCAGGAACTGAACGGAACAGACATCATCTGGCATAAAAGCTGGCGCGGTTACGTGGACCAAACCGCGTATTATAATAATATATTTTATACCCGCGCGGAGGAGTGTGAATTTAATCTGGAAAAAAGCACAAACAATGAATTTGCATACAATGTGTTTTTTGGCGGTTATCCAGAAAGTGAACCGGAAGACCCTTTCAGGATCGTCAAGGACCCGTTATTTGTAAATCCCGGCCGGGGGGGGGAAATGGGGATGAATACTTTGAATGGTTATCAGTTGCAGGATCGATCACCCTGTATAAACACCGGGATAAGAATTGACAACCACGGTGAGCACGATTTTTGGAACCGTCCCTTGGATGACGGTCAACCGGATATCGGCGCTTTTGAAAAGTAAAGCCGGGTTTTGCTGCACAACAATTTGATCGTTGCTCCAGCCGGGTCTGGAAAATTCTAAAGGTGGCATATTCCGGTGTGAGCAATTTCGAAATATAAAATTGAATTAAACAAGGGTTGCGTTTTATTTTAATCTCTTTTGGTTTAATTCCCCGAAGCTTGCTTCGGTATACTAATAAAATCGACCACCAGATACCTCGTAGCTTGCTGCGAGGTAGTTCATTAATTGATTTTATTCAATTTAGTGGTTTTGACGGTCATTTTGAAACCACTGTTCAAACCTATTGCCTCAACCTCCCCGAGATCTTAAAAACAGGATTTTCATTGAATGAAGAGCTGTTTCAAATTTCATTATTTTTTCTCAAATTATTATTATGATAACCCGCAAAGCTGCTTTTTCCCAAAATAATTTCATTAAAGTGAATAAATTTTACTTTTTTATTGTTCCATTATAATAGATTTGTTCAGGTTGAAGTAAAATTCAATATGTAAATTGTATGTACGAAATGGTTGTTTTGATAATTTATAAAAAAGTGAATTAAAATTTAATGAGAATATTATGATAAATACATTAGACAATAAAGCTCTAAAAGTGGCATTTGATTATGCAAGGTCTCAGACCATGCTGTATTCAAAAAGTTTTTATCTTTCTTCTTCATTATTGCCAAAGCAAAAAAAATGGGACACATGGGCTCTGTATGGATTTTGCCGTTATGTTGATAATATCGTCGATAATCCCCGAAACAGGACCCGTCAGGAACTGGAACAGGAAGTGTCGGCCCTTGAAAAAGAACTGGAAATTGCCTATCAAAGGGGAGAGTCCGAACACCCGGTGGTGAAATCTTTTATTCATGTTGCGATAAAATACAATATCCCAATCGAATATCCGTTGGACCTTTTAAAGGGCGTGCTGATGGATGTCGATCAGAACCGGTACGAGACTTTTCAGGACCTTTATACCTTTTGTTACCGCGTGGCCGGGGTTGTTGGGCTGATGATGACCCATATTCTTGGATACACATCCAATCACGCGTTGTGTTATGCCGAGCAGCTGGGTATCGCCATGCAGTTGACAAATATTTTGCGCGACATACAGGAAGACGCGAATATGAACCGGATTTATCTGCCTCAGGAGGAATTACGGCAATTCGGTCTGACCGAAGAAGATATTTTCAAGGAACGTATGACCGATAATATGCGAAAATTCATACAGTTTCAGGTAGATCGTGCTCATTCGTATTATGATAGCGCCAATAAAGGTGTGCGTTTGTTGACCGGCCCCACTCAGTTTTCGATTTATTCGGCGAGCCGTATCTATCGCGGTATATTGACAAAAATTGAGGACAGGAATTACAATCCGTTTTTGGGCCGTGTATTTGTTAAGCAGAGTAAAAAATTGTCGATCCTTTTTAAAGAGCTGATGAAAACAAGGCTGTTAACACCGACAATGAATTATATCTCTTCATTGTAAATGATAAAAATTTTATTTTATAACAAATTATTATCATTATTGGGCAACACTTTTTTTTTGTTGGTTGTTATTACAGTTACTCAAATTCAGGCGGGGGCGATTACGGTAAGCATACCAAATGTAAAAAACAATAATGGTGTTGTCCGGTTGGCCCTGTACCGGTCCGCGGAGGGATTCCCCGGAGATTTTCAAAAATCATTTTATCACGAGTCAATTCCGGCTAAAAAGGATTCAATGACCTTTGTGCTGAAAAATATTCCATCCGGTGAATGTGCAGTAGCAATTATTCATGATGAAAACAGCAACAATAAACTGGATTCGAATTTTTTGGGCAAACCCAAAGAGGGATACGGTAGCTCGAATAATACAAAAAGGAGATTCGGGCCGCCGGAATATGAAAAAGCAAAAGTCATGTTGAAATCTAAACATATTAATTTGCAGATTTTTTTGAATTATTAGTTTTCTTTAGTTGAAATTTTAAGGGCAGACATGAAACAAAAAATTGTCGTAATCGGAGGCGGATTCGGTGGATTGGCGGCGGCCAATCGACTGGCGGCAAAAGGGCACCGGGTTCAGTTGTACGATAAAAGAGACAAACTGGGCGGACGGGGTTACCAGTACGAAATCAACGGTTTCAAGTTCGATGGCGGCCCCACCGTTATTACGGCGCCGTATATTTTTGATGAAATTTTTCAGGCCGCCAATAAAAAACGGGATGATTATTTCAAGCTGGTCCCGCTGGATCCGTTTTACCGTATTTTCGATCACAATGGCAACTATTTCAATTACTTTCACAAACTGCAGGATGTTTTAAGCGAAATCGACAAATGGAATCCGGCGGACAAAGATAATTACGTAAAATTTGTCAAACACACGCGGGACATTTTTTCTTTATTCCACCCGTATACCGACAAACCCTTTTTACGAATAATGGATATGTTAAAGATCATGCCCGATGTGATCCGCCTTGGCGGATACAGGGGAACCTATGGATTCGTCTCTTCATATATTAAACATGATTTTTTAAGACGGGTATTTTCCTTTCATCCTTTATTGATCGGCGGTAATCCGTTTGATACACCATCGCTGTATACGCTCATCGTTCAATTTGAAAAAGAATGGGGTGTTCATTATGCTATAGGAGGGACGGGCGCTATAGTGGATGGCCTGGGCAAGCTCCTTACCGATCTTGGCGGCGAGATCCATTTGAACCGGGAGGTCAAACAGATCCTTATTAAAGAAAAACGTGTAACGGGTGTTCTGCTGGACGACGGAACCCGGGTCGATGCCGACGTTGTGATCTGTAACGGAGATGTTTCTTTTACTTATAAACATCTCATCAAGCCGGAGCACCGGAAAAAATACACTGACAAACGTATTCAAAAAATGAATTACAGCAGTTCGCTCTTTGTAATTTATTTCGGCACCAAAAAACGTTATCTTGATTCCAAATTGTCGCATCATAATATTATGGTCAATAAACGGTACAAAAATTTGCTCAAAGACATTTTCAACGGCAAAAAGCTGCCCGAAGATTTTTCTCTTTATTTACACATGCCGACTATTACGGACACGTCAATCGCGCCGGAGGGTTGTGAATCCTTTTATGTGCTGTCGCTGGTGCCGAACCTCGGCGCGGATATCAACTGGCGGGAGGTAGGGGAAAACTATAAAAACAGGGTCCTTGAATATCTCGAACAGCATTATTTACCTGATCTGCGGCAAAATATAATTGCCGAACATTTTATCGATCCGTTACATTTCCAGAACACGCTGAACAGCTACAAAGGCGCGGCGTTTTCTGTCAAACCAACGTTATTACAATCCGCGTATTTTCGTCCCCATAACCGGTCCGAGGAATTTGACAACCTATACTTTGTCGGCGCCGGCACGCATCCGGGAGCGGGAGTGCCGGCTGTGCTGTCTTCCGGGAAAATCGCGGCGGAGCTCATTGATCCGGCATCAGCCGGTGGTAAATCAGAATGAGGGGCGGTAAATGAAAAAAGCGTATGAAATCGGTTTTGGTGAAACCCGGGATGAACTGATCGTAAACAATTTGAGGGTCCAGGGGCGTATCCCCGATTGGGTAACAGGTGATCTGATCCGTAACGGGCCCGGGACTTTTCGTGTCGGGGAAGAGTTTTACCGGCACTGGTTCGACGGCCTGGCCATGCTGCATAAATTTTCGGTCCGGGACGGACAAGTTGGCTACGCCAACAAATTTTTACGTTGTAAAGCCTATAATGAAGCCAGAGAGACAGGGCGGATCTCATATTCCGAATTTGCCACCGATCCTTGTGACAAGCTGTTCAGCCGTTTAAAAACCCTGTTTACGCCCAAACTGACGGACAGCGCCAAGGTGAATGTAGCCAGATTTGACAACCGGTATATGGCCCTTGGCGAAACGCCCATGCAGATCGAATTCGATCGTGAAACGCTGGATACGCTGGGTGTTTTTAAATATGATGAACAAAACAGCCAGCATGTGACCACGGTGCACCCGCATTTTGATCGGACCGGAGGTCAAATTTATAATCTGGTTATCCGGTTTTCACGGGTCAGTTTTTACAATCTCAGAGAGATCGCGAACGGGGTTACCCGTACTATTACAAAGACCAAAGTCAATAAACCGGCCTACATTCACAGTTTTGGTATGAGTCCGCGGTATCTTGTTCTTGTTGAATTTCCTTTCCGGGTATACCCGTTGAATATTTTGTTGAGCGGCAAACCGTTTATTGAAAATTACCAATGGAAACCGGACCTTGGCACGCGCTTTTATGTTTTTGACCGCAACAGCGGTGAGCTTGTGACGAGCTTAAAAACGGACGCGTTTTTTGCGTTCCATCATGTCAACGCGTTTGAGAAAAACGGAGAGCTTTTTGTTGATATGGCCGTTTATCCGGATGCCGGCATTATACAGGCTTTTTATCTTGAAAAGATCAAACAGCAGGCGCAACGGCTGCCCGGCGGGCGGCTCAAACGCTACCGGATTGATGTGGGTAAAAATAGCATCCGTGAGACTGTGTTGAGCGATGAAGATATCGAGTTACCGCGATTTGATTATGACAATTTGAATATGAACGGGGATTATCGTTATGTCTATGCCGCGGCAATACAAAAAGACAGTCAAAGTAGTTTTTATGATAAAATCGTAAAAATGGACCTGTTATCAGGTAAGAACTTTTCCTGGCACCAGGACGGTTGTTATCCCGGCGAAGCGGTTTTCGTCGGCAGGCCGGGGCGAACCCGCGAGGACGATGGCGTCATTTTTTCTGTTGTGCTCGACGAAAACAAGGGTACCTCATTTCTATTGGTGCTTGACGCGGAATCCTTTACCGAAATCGCCAGAGCGGAAATTCCGCAACCGGTATTATTTGGTTACCACGGTGAATTTTTCCAGTAAGGGATGCTCAGACGCATGAATTATAAATACATAATTATATTGGGCCTGCTGTTGGCTGTCAGATCATATGCCGTACCCGGAAAGATCAGCGGCGTGGTCATTGACGCGCAAACCAAAGAGCCGTTGATCGGCGCCAATGTTTTGGTCATCGGTACTGAAAAAGGGTCTGCCACCAATGTTGCCGGTGAGTTTGAAGTGTTGGGTTTAGCGGCCGGCAGTTATAATGTGGAAGCCAGGTACCTGGGTTACGAAACCGCGAAAAAAGGCAATGTGATCGTCAATCCGAAACGAAACACAAAACTTGTTTTCCGGCTAAATTCCGCCGTCCTGGAAGGTGTAACGGTCCA
>Ga0272441_10014307_pt1 | contig 11279 bp, 7 predicted proteins | sample SSMProp6N_FD_193582 | JGI IMG/M metagenome (GOLD analysis project Ga0272441, IMG submission 193582) | Marine sediment archaeal communities from Little Sippewissett salt marsh, Falmouth, MA, United States - SSM-Prop-6N | ecosystem: Environmental > Aquatic > Marine > Wetlands > Sediment ... | reverse complement strand
CAAGCCCGTCAGAGGCGGATTCTCAATGGATAGCGACCTTCGGCAAGATGCCCATACAGGAAACACTCTGCCGGGGCGACCTTGATACATACGGCCCCCGCGGCAGCGGTGAATACGCTTTTCAGACATCAGGATATATACCCATGCAGTACGTCACCGGTCACCTGCTTGAAAGCTGGGAAATCGGACCCGCCGACATGAGCTGCAAGGTCCGCGAAGGTATCTACTGGGCGCCGACTGAAGCGCAGAAAGCCTGGATGCCCGAAAGAGAACTGACCGCCGATGACATCGTTCAGGATATTTACAGGTTCTGGGAAGCCCCCTGGGGAAACAGGTTTGAGGGAGTTCTGAAAGAAGCCTATACAACCGGCGAGTATACTTTTGTTATCGAGTTTGTTGATAAGTTCAACCTTGAAGGTTTCTATTACCTCGGCTGGGAAGACCGCTCCGCGATCGCACCGCCTGAGATGATCGAAGCCGGTGACGAAAAGTGGGAAAACCAGGTAGGAACCGGACCTTTCCAGTTTGAGGAGTATGTTCCCGGTTCTCACATGAGCTATGTGCGGAACGAAAACTACTGGAACACCACAATGATAGACGGTGAAGAGTATCAGCTGCCCTTTGTTGACCGCCTTATGACTCCGATTATTCCGGATCAGGCGACTCAGATCGCCGCCTTGAGAACCGGCAGGATCGACTTCCATCAATTTGTGCCGCCTTCCTACTGGGGATCACTTGAAAGTACCGAACTCGAATCGGCCAAGTACTCGAACTCCACCTGGTTTATATCGATGCTCTTTGCAGAACCACCGTTTGACGATGTAAAGGTGAGGAAAGCGCTGCATATCGCCACCGATATAAATGCAGTCAAGCGGCTTAACTTTGCCGAAGATATTCCAAGGCACTCCTACCCGATTCATTACCAGCACCCGGCTTATATACCCGAGGATGAACTCCCGGCGGATCTTGCCGAGCTATATGATTTCAACCCTGAAAAGTCGAAACAGCTGCTCGCGGAAGCCGGTTATCCGGATGGTATTTCCATCGATCTTTATATAGACAGCCAGCCTGATTCTCAGGATAACGCTGCGCTTTTGAAGGATCTTTGGTCAAAAGCCGGGATTATGGCGAATATCGTCGTTCACGATCCGACTACTCATACCAACTTTACCTACAACAGGAATTATCACGGCACGATCATGAGCGATCAGGAGATAGCAAACCCGATCAACTCACTCTACCGCTTTGCCCATACCGAGGGATACATCAACTTCTCAGGCTACTCTGACCCCGAGTATGATGCGATTGTATCTAAGCTTTCGACCGAACTCGATACTGAAAAACAGCTTCCTTTGATGAAGGAAGCCCAGCTGAAACTGCTCAGCGATGTCGTTCATATTCCGTTTGTTCCTAGGATTTCCGGTCATTTCTGGTGGCCCTGGCTAAAGAACTACTACGGTGAAGTAACCGTAACCGATGGTTCTTGTCACAGCATCGCTCCGTGGATCTGGATTGATGAGAACATGAAGAAGGATTTAGGGTTCTAAGACCCTTTCTCTGAATTGAGCACAAGAGGTCAAGGAGCCGAGGCCGAAAGGCTGAGGCTCCTTCCTCTATAACAAACAAAAAAATACGATACATCAAAGAGAGAGAGAATATGCAACTGTCAGATAAGGTGGCGATAGTTACCGGTGCGGGACGTGGAATCGGCAGAGCGACCGCATTGGCTTTGGCGAAAGAGGGTGCGGACGTCGTTCTTGCCGATATGAGGGCCGACGAACTGGAAAATACCCGTAACGAGGTCAAAAAAATTGGAAGAGACGCGCTTGCCGTTGAATTGAACGTTACAAAAAAGTCAGACGTAGACGCGATGGCAAAAAAAGCGTTTGACCACTTTGGAAAGGTGGACATCCTTGTCAACATCGCGGGGGTCGCGGTTCACAACATGATACCCGATATCCGTGAAGAGGACTGGGATCTAAACATGACCGTAAACGCAAAGGGTATTTTTCTCTGTACCCAGGCTGTCTTCAGCCAAATGTGCGAGCGCGGCGGCGGCCATATTATAAACGTGGCATCTACCTCGGGAAAGAAGGGCACGGCAAAAACCGGCGCGTACTGCGCCTCCAAGTTTGCGGCAATCGGTTTTACAGAAACGACAATGGATGAAGGGCGGGCTCACGGCGTAAGAGCTACGGCCATCTGTCCGGGACCGGTAGATACGACGCTCAGGGCAGGCAACTGGCCGGACGATATCAAAGATACGCTCCTAAAGCCTGAAGACATAGCCGATGTAATTGTGTATGCGGCTACACGGCCGCCACGGGTAAATCTCCCGGAGATTGTGATTGCGGCTCCGCTTTTCAAAACAAAAAAATAATCGGAGTGTGTACCGGTCGATCGTGTAATCTTGTAGAGGGAGAGGAGTAGAATGCGTTCATATATTATAAGAAGACTATTACTCATGATACCGACACTGCTTCTGCTGAGTATTCTGGTCTTCTTCACTGTTCGCCTTATTCCGGGCGATATAGTAATGGCGATGCAGGCTCAGTCTATCAGCGAAGGCGTTGTTGACAGAGCGGTAATAGAAGAAAAACTTGGTCTGGATGTGCCGACGATTGTTCAGTACGGACGATGGCTTGGCATAGTGCCGTGGAAAGGAGAGTTTAACGGAATTTTTCAGGGAAGCCTGGGAAACTCATGGTGGCGGAGGACCGCTGTCACAACTTTGATCGGTCAATCCTGGCCGATAACTCTCGAACTCGGACTCTTAAGTATTATTGTAGCCCAGATAATTGCGCTCCCTGTGGGTGTATATTCGGCGATGAGGCAGGACAGACCGGGGGACTACGCCGCGCGAAGCTTTGCCATCTTCTGTATCGCGGTGCCGTCCTTCTGGCTTGGGACTATGGTTATCCTGCTGCCTTCACTGTGGTGGGGCTATATGCCTTCAATCTCATATATCCCGTTTGGAAGAGATCCAATCGGAAACTTGAAGATGTTTATCATACCGGCGATTGTCTCGGGCATGGCGCTGTCTGGGATTGAGATGAGGATGACAAGAACCATGATGCTCGAGGTCCTGAGACAGGATTATATCAGGACGGCATGGGCAAAAGGACTGAAGGAAAGGACAGTAATTGTAAAACACGCGATTAAAAACGCGTTTATTCCGGTTATCACCGTTCTCGGTATTCAGATTCCGGTGTTGATCGGCGGAACGGTAATTATTGAAACGCTATTTCAGTTGTCAGGAATGGGCAGGCTTCTGGTGAATGCCGCAAATAACAGGGACCTTCCCCTGATAAGCGGTATCACCATCGTGTTTGCCGGCGCGCTTGTAATCATCAACCTGGTGGTTGACCTGGCATATGGATTCTTGGACCCCAGGGTCCGGTTTGAATAAGGGGGCGGTCCAATGGACGTTATTTCACCTGAGGAAACAGTCACAACAAAAAAGCAGTCCTTGGGACGCGAAGTACTGAGAAGACTCTTTAAGGAGAAGAAACTTGGGCTGATAGGCGGCATCATTACCGTCTTGTTGTTGTTCACCGGTATCTTTGCCGATTTCATTGCTCCGTATAATCTAAACGAAACAAATATGATGGAAAACATGCAGCCGGCGTCGGCGACCCACTGGCTGGGGACGGACAACCTGGGCCGGGACATGCTTTCCAATGTTATTTACGGTGCGCGAATCTCTATGATTGTAGGGCTGGCTGCCGCGACGCTGGCCACTATCAATTCTACGATTCTTGGATCGCTTACCGGGTATATCGGCGGTAAATTCGATCTTTTTGTTCAGAGACTCGTCGATGTCTGGATGGGTGTGCCCCAGCTCATCCTGCTTATCATCATCATGTCGATCACCGGGCCCGGGATTTGGCAGGTGAGTATAGTGCTGGGGATAAGCTGGGGGATTATCGGTTCGAGGATTGTACGGGGAGCGGTCATCGGCGTCAAAGAGAATGCCTATATTGACGCGGCAAAATCGATCGGGTCTACCGCTCCAAGGATATTTTTCAGACATATCCTGCCGAATATCCTTGCGCCAACGATTGTTCTTTTTACCGTTCGTGTTGCAAACGCAATTCTTACGGAAGCTTCTTTGAGCTTCCTCGGTTTCGGGATACCGCCACCCGCGCCAAGCTGGGGTGGTATGCTCAGCGGAAGCGGCCGGGCGTACATGTTCCTGGCGCCGTGGATGGTCGTCTGGCCCGGTGTCGCACTAAGCCTGGTTGTTTTTGGCGTCAACATGTTCGGCGATGCCTTGCGTGACATCTTTGACCCGAGGTTGAGGCGCGGCCTGGGACGTTTTGGACAGATGAGAAGCAAGCAGATTATAAAGGACCTGCGGAGGCAGGAGGAAAACGAAGCAAAAGAGAAGTCCACTGCGGCTGAGACTTCAAGTAGCTGAGCGGTAATCCGCTCATAGAGAGTAACGGCCACGGCCTGCGTGTATAACGGTGCTATTACATAGTGCCGGCGACATGTGAGCCGGTGGCCGTTTGTTTTATGGAGGTATAACATGACTGGTTTGAGTAAGGAGAAGAAAGATATCGCGGCGGCGGTGGAAAGGTTGCAGGAGGGGATTTTTAAAATATCGGATGCAATCTGGACATACGCGGAGCTTCCTTTAGAAGAGTACAAGTCGTCAAAATTACTGGCGGATACGCTGGCACGTGCAGGTTTTTCGGTTGAGATGGGGACCGGCGGAATGCCGACGGCATTTGTGGCAACCTGGGCAAACGGGGCCGGTAAGCCGGTGATAGGCTTTCTTGCCGAATATGATGCGCTTCCGATGCTTTCGCAGAAAGGCGGCGTACCGGAGCACGATCCTGTAGTGCCCGGCGCTCCGGGCCACGGCTGCGGGCACAACACGATGGGTACGATGCAGGCGCTCACCGTCATCGCCTTAAAGGAATACGCGGAGGAAAACAATTTGGATTGTACTCTGAAGTATTTTGGTTCGCCGGCTGAGGAGATGCTGGTCAGCCGGCCTTACATGATACGAGCGGGCGCGTTTGAGGGCGTGGATGTGGTGATCGATTGCCACACGGGGAATGATTTCAGCGTCGGGTACGGGGTCGACGGCGCCGGTATGTATTCTTTTACGGTCACTTTCAGCGGTAAGACCGCGCATTCCGGCGGCAGCCCGTGGATGGGCAGGAGCGCGACCGACGCAGTAGAGCTGATGCACGCGGGTACCGAAAGGATGCGCGAGCATACACCGGAAACCGAACGAACCCACTGGGTAACCGTCGAAGGCGGAGAAGCGCCAAATGTCGTTCCGGACAGGGCTACAACCTGGTACTTCATCAGAGACATCGATGAGAATCTTGAAGAGCGTTACAAATGGGTGATGGATTGTGCAAAAGGCGCGGCTCTGATGACGCAGACGACATATGAAGTTAGATTTCTGACAGGGTGCCACCAGCGACATGGGAATAAGGCGCTCGCCGAGCTGATATTTGAAAATATACAAACCGTCGGCAAGCCTGGTTATACCACCGAGGAGGAACATTTTGCAAAAGCGGTTCAAAAACATGAAAATATTCCTCAAACCGGGATGGAATACGGATTGCAATTGAAGGGAGATCCTCCCTACAGGGGCGGGTCGAGCGATGTAGGCGATGTTACGCTTATCGCTCCTTGTGCCACCCTCAGGTTTCCTACACGTGTGCCGGGTAACTTGCCGGGACATCACTGGACGGTCACCGCGACGGGAAATATGGACATTGCCCACAAGGGGCTGGCCGCGGGAGCGAAAGTCGCGGCTTTCACCGCATATGATTTAATGACGAAGCCTGACCGGCTTGGGGCAATCAGAAAAGAGTTCGAAGAATACTCAAAGGCGCATCCTTATAAGACTTTCCTGCCGGATGAGGCCGAGCCCCCGCTTGGGTGGAATGCCGAGCTCATGGCGAAATACAGGAACGACATGGAAGAGTTCTATTTGGAACCGTAAGCCGCTGTATGGATGATGCGCGCGCGGAGTGCACGCCGGGTGTGTGCAGGTGTGAGATACGGGCGCGATGCGCGCGAGCCGGGTGCGCAACGTGTGCGCATTGCGTAGGCGTTACATGCGCCCGCTTCAACAGGCTGCCGACGGCGAAATCGCAGCCGGCAGCCCGGGCCTGGTATCCGCCGCGATAGGACGACGGCCGTGGAATTGCAGCTTTCTGTCCGGCTGTGGTTGCCGCCGCAGCATTTGGGTCTTGTTTGCGTGTATGAGTTCTACTATCATGAGAAATACCGGTCAGCCGCTTGGTGCTGCCGGAACATTACCAACTAAGTCGAACAGACAGTGGAGGATAAGATGAAGACGTTTTATAACGACGCGGAAACGTATGTTGATGAAATGCTTGAGGGCATAGTAGAAGCTCACCCGGATGAGCTCAAGTTTGCCGGCGGTGAGAAGCGGGCTATCATGCGCGCGGACGGCCCGGTTAAAGATAAGGTTGCTATCGTTACCGGCGGCGGTTCGGGGCACCTTCCGGTTTTTATGGGATATGTCGGGAAAGGACTTGTCGATGGCGCGGCGATCGGGAGCGTTTTCGCTTCTCCGAGCATGAACCAGATGCTGACGCTTACAAAGGCCGTTAACGCTGGAAAAGGCGTTCTCTATTTGTACGGCAATTACGGCGGGGATATCATGAACTTTGATATGGCCGCGGAGATGGCTGAAGACGAAGACATCGAGGTACAGACGCTGCTGGGTACCGACGATATCGCCTCTGCGCCAAAAGGAAACGAAAAGGACAGACGCGGCGTGGCCGGTATATTTTACGGCTACAAGGTAGCCGGCGCATGCGCGGACACCGGAGCGTCCCTTGACGAAGTTGTCAAAACCACCAGCGAAGCGTTGGACCGGGTCCGCACAATCGGTGTCGCGATCTCTCCCTGCGAGGTGCCGGGAGCGGGAAAACCTTCATTTTCGCTGCCTGAGGACCAGATGGAAATCGGTATGGGTATCCACGGTGAAGCGGGAATACAGCGGGGACCGAGAAAATCGGCGGATGAGGTAACCGAGAGCATGATGCAGATGCTTTTTGACGATATCGAGCTGACCTCTTCCGATACCGTATCGGTGCTTGTAAACAGCCTTGGCGCCACACCTTTGGAAGAGCTCTACATCATCTATAGAAAGGCCGCGCAGATCATAAAGGGCAAGGGTATTTCGATATACAGTCCCTACGTTGGTAGATACGCCACCTCTATGGAAATGGCCGGTTTCTCGATTTCGCTCTTTAAATTGAACGATACTTTCAAAGGCTATCTCGACCACCCGGTATGGACACCGTTTATCCGTGAGGGGAATTGGAAATGAGCGTATCGTTGAATGCTGATGACGTTAAAACCCTGCTGAAAAAACTCGCCCAGGTTTTTGAAGAGAACAGGGAGATGTTGAACGATCTGGATACAAAACTTGGAGACGGGGATCACGGCAGGTCCATGGCTCTCGGTTTTTCCGGCGTGGCGGCATATATCGACGAGAAAAACCCGGGCAGTATCAAGGAAACCCTCATGGATGGGGGGATGCAGTTCAACGAAGCCGCGGGTTCCACCATCGGGATTCTGATGTTTTCCGCGCTGCGGGAGGCCGGAAAAGCCTGCGGTGATAAAGACCAAATCGGTCTGGCGGACCTGAAAGACATGCTCGATGCTTCAATAAAAGGCATCATGAAACGCGGTAAGGCGGAGCTCGGACAGAAGACGATACTGGATTCTCTCCATCCCGCTATGGTCGCACTCGAAGAAGGGCTCAACGACTCGGGTCTGGATGAAGAGGCGGTTATTAAAAAGGCAATCGAAGCGGCGGCTGCCGGAGCCGAAGGGACCAAGGAAATGAATCCGACTATCGGCCGCGCCCGGTGGTTTACGGAAAGAAGTCACAATGAAATCGATCCCGGCGCCGTCTCTGGCTCAATTATGATCAAAACGGTAGGAGACTATCTCCTCGGATAATTTCATACATACAAGTCGTGCCGGCGGGTTCAATACCGCCGGTGCGCGCATCCTCAGCACCGCGTAAGAGGGAAGATATGAATGTGGAATCATCACGTCGCGATGAACCGCATAGCGGTTCCAACCCGCCGCGATCACATGGTACGCAGAAAACCGTGTATGGCTTGAACAAACGCGTGTACATCAGGCGTGACGAGTACGGTATTCCCCACGTTGAAGCGGAAAACGAGGCTGACGCCTGGTTTGGAACCGGCTACGCCTGCGCCGAAGATCGCATGTGGCAGCTGGAATGGTACCGCCTCAGGGGGCAGGGCAGGTGGGCCGAGGTTGTAGGAAAGACGGGGGTCGAAGAGGATATCTTTTTTAGGAAGATGGATCTTGTCGCCACCTCTATGGGTGACGTCGCGGCCATGTCTCCGGAAACAAAGGCCATGTTTGATTCATACGCCGCAGGGGTAAACGCCTATCTACAATCGGCTAGTGATCTTCCTGAGGAATACGTCCTTACCGGTATAGCGCCGGAGACCTGGGAGCCCTGGCATTCGGTCCTTCTTTTCAAGGTGCGCCACGCGGTGATGGGAAAGTGGCAGCTGAAACTCGCGCGGACTCAGCTTATACAGAGAATCGGCGCTGAGAAATACAGTTTCCTCGAGAGTCTTCAAGCAGATGGGCAGAATGTTCTCGTTCCTCCCTGCGAAGTAACGTCTGGAACCGAGAGCCCGTCTTTTGAGGGCGCCGATTCGTTGGGCCGCCTGGCCGCGCGGTTAAAGAATTGGGTATCCGTCGAAGGTGGGTCAAACTCCTGGGTGGTGCAGGGCAGCCGGGTAACGACGGGCAAGCCGGTTCTCTGCAATGATTCGCACCGGCCGCTCGATGTACCAAATGTTTATTGGCAGGTACAGGTGCGGTGTCCCGGGTTCAACGCCGCGGGAGGCGCCTTTCCGGGATATCCGGCGTTTCCGCATTTTGGACACACAGAAAGTGTCGGGTGGTGCATCACTCACGGGATGGCTGATAACCAGGATCTGTATCTCGAGAAGTTCAATCAGGAAGACCCGTCTCTCTATCTGACCGAGGACGGGTGGAAAAAGACGGAAAGAACAGTGAGCGTCATCAAAGTCCGTGACGGTGAACCCTTCGATTTGGAAATCCGTAGAACGCGGCACGGCGTAGTCATACAAGACGATGCGGCAAAGGGGTGGGGACTCTCGCTTTCCTATACCGCAACGGACAGAACAAATCGTCAGGCCGAATGTCTCAGGCTCATGATCAAGGCGAAAACGGTTGATGAGCTTATCGAATCGCAGCGGGAATGGGTGGAACCGGTAAACAATTTTCTCTGCGCCGATGTATCCGATGGTATCGGTTATCTTACCCGCGGACGGCTGCCGGTCCGTTCGACACCGGATGGACGCCAGTTTATAGTACCCGGCTGGACGGATGAACACAAATGGATAGGTGATGTCCCCTTTGAAGAGCTGCCCCGGATTGTAAACCCTCCCGGAGGGTTTATAGCTACGGCTAACCAGCGTATCCAAAACGGCGAGGACCCGTACATCGCCCATGAATTCGCCCCGGCTTCAAGGGCGGAGCGGATAGTAGAGCTTTTAAAGGGAACCGGGGTCATGAGCGCTGAGGAAATCGCCTCAATCCAGGGGGACACCGTTTCGGTCAGGGCGCTCGGATGGTCCGGGATTCTTGAGAGCCTGCCCGACCGCTTCAGCCTGGATGCGCCGGCCGATAGTGCAAAGAAGCTTCTTTCAGGATGGGACGGCAACCTGCTTCCCGGTAGCTGTCGGGCGCTTCTATACGGCTTTTTCCGCCGGGAGCTGGCGCACAAGAGTATTGAACCGATTGTCGGCGGTGAAACGTGGAAGTGGCTGACCGATGGAAACAACCCCGGCGGCGAGTTTCTCCTCGAGTCATGGCTCTATAATTTAGGAGACCGGGCCTGCAAGCTCGGTGTTGAAACACCGCTGCCCGACGGACGGCTGTGGGAAAATCTGCTCCCGGACGTACTGAGCGCGGCATGGCGGAAAACAGTAGCTCTCACCGGCAGCGAGGAACCGGAGAGCTGGAGCTGGGGACCGCATCATAAAACTTGCGCGCAGCACACCTTGGCGGAGATCTATCCGGACAAGGCGAGGCGGCTGAATCCGCCATCGGTAGAAATGGGGGGAGACGGCGATACTATCCAGGTTTCTTCGTACAGTTTATCCGGCGGGGCGCCTAGGATCGGTTCCGCGGGTCATACCTCGGCGGCGGCCCGCGACCTTGGCGTTTTTCCGGTGCAAAGCATCTCGGTATACCGGCAGTTTATTGATTTCAGCGATACCGGCGGCGCCAAATGGGTCATACCGGCGGGATCCTCCGGGCGGACGGGTTCTTCTCATGCGGAGGATCAGCTTGAGGTGTGGCTTTCCCACCGTCTGGTGCCGATGTATTTCTCGGCGGATGATGTGAAGGCCAACGCGGTATCCGAGCTCAGGCTTGATCCCGGAGAATTGTCATAGAACACGCCCATCCGGAGCATTATTGATTTTGGAGGAAACATGCCTATCGTTCATTTAGTAGTATGCTGCTCAAGCATCGTGCCGCCAGGAGGCCCACTATGACAAATCCTCAATTACCGCCTTTTGATCATACTCCCAAACCCTATAACGGACCTTCCATCGAGGAGGTCGTCAGGATCCGGAAAGAGTATCTTACGCCCGCGCTTGTTACATACTACAAAGAACCAATCATGATCGTAGAAGGGGCGATGCAATACGTCTTTGATGAGACCGGCAAGCGGTATCTCGATTCATTTGGCGGGATCGTTACGATAAGTGTCGGCCACTGTCACCCCTATGTCACGGCCAAAGCCGCGGAGCAGATGCAAACGCTGCAGCATACGACCACTATCTATCTGCATCCTGCAATTGCGGAATACGGGAAGATGCTCGCCGGGAAGTTTCCCGGCAACCTGAGCGTCTGCTACTTTGTCAATTCCGGTTCCGAAGCAAACGACCTCGCCCTCTTGATGGCGCGTTTGTATACCGGCAATTATGATATCATCAGCCTGCGAAACTCATATCACGGCGGCAGCGCCTCCACGATGGGCCTCACCTCCCACAGCACCTGGAAGTATAATTACCCTCACAGTTTTGGTATTCACCACGTTATGGTACCGGACACGTACCACGGAATTTGGGGCGCCGATGATCCCGAGGCCGGCGAGAAATACGCGCGGGAAGTGGAAGAGGTGATCAGGTTTGCCACCCCCGGCAAAGTCGCCGGTTTTTTCGCCGAGTCGATACAGGGTGTGG
>Ga0272441_10014306_pt1 | contig 11279 bp, 9 predicted proteins | sample SSMProp6N_FD_193582 | JGI IMG/M metagenome (GOLD analysis project Ga0272441, IMG submission 193582) | Marine sediment archaeal communities from Little Sippewissett salt marsh, Falmouth, MA, United States - SSM-Prop-6N | ecosystem: Environmental > Aquatic > Marine > Wetlands > Sediment ... | reverse complement strand
GACGCCTCGTCGACGCCGGCGGCCGAGCTCGCCACCCGCGACTCGGCCGAGGCGATCGACGACTCGTCGGGCACCGACGGCTCCTTTCCCGGAGAGCCGGAACGCATCGGCGCGGATCTGTCGGGTCAGGCGCTGGCCACCACCGCGGGCGTGATCGTGTCCACACCGGACATCCGACGCGCCGTCGACGACACCCTCGATTCGATCGCCCGGAACAACGCACGCGTGCACACGGCCGACGTCAACATCAGCGACGAACGCCCAGACGGAAGCGTCGCGGGCTCGGGCTACTTCGTCGTCAAGGTCCCACCCGCCGATCTCGAACCGCTGATCGCCGATCTGGGAGCCACGGTCGGAACCCTGAGCGGTCGCAGCCAGGACACGTCGGACGTGACCGATCAGCTGGTCGATCTCGAGATCCGCATCAGCGTCGAACGCGACGTGATCGAGCGCTTCCAGGCGCTGCTCGGCGAGGCGACGGTCTTCGAGGACATCGTCGACATCGAGCGGGTGATCAGCGAGCGCACGATCGCCCTCGAACAGCTCCTCGCGAGCCAGCGCACCCTGGAGAACCGCGTCGAGCTGGCGACGCTCACCATCGAGCTCCGGTACGTCGCTCCGACGGTGGAGCCGGCTGCGACCGTCGACGACGGCGACGACACCGTTGGTGACGCGTGGCGGGCGGGCTGGGACGTCTTCGTCGGCATCCTGTTCACGATCGCCCTCGCCCTGGCGGTGGCAGCGCCGTTCCTGACGACCGCCGCGCTCGTGTTCGGCGCGGCGTGGTCGATCACGCGGCGACGGGTGCGCCGCACCGCCCCGAGGTCGGTCCCGGCACCCGCCGAGCCCGTCAGCGAACGGGACGATTCGCTCGCTGCGCCCAACCGCGAGCCGTGAGCACGAGATCGCTGACGCTGCCATCCGGGAAGGCGAATGGCGACCGCACCCCGGTGTGGGCCGTCACCTCCGGCAGCGTCAGCGGTCCGAAGGCACCGTTTGGATCGACCGTCCAGCGATGCCAACGATGGGCGGGCACCTCCACGAGGTCGAGGCGCGGCTCACCGAGCACGTCGATGACGCCGTGCACCACACCGGATTGCTCGTACCCGAGGTCGGCCCAGGCACGGTCGCCGACGGGCTCCAACACCGAGGGCGGGGCGGTGGCGTACCACTCGAGATCGAACGCGATCGGGGTCGGGTCGCCGTACGCCCGCCCGAGGGCCTCGTCGGCGTCGTCGATCGCCGACGCGTACGTCTCGTTGCCGATCGACCACTGCTCCATCTCGGCGTCGCAGTGGTGCTCGGCCCACAGCGCCTCCCCCTTCACGATGAACGGGTCGGCGCGGACCGGCACCTCGAAGTCGGTGATGTGCAACAGCGGCCGGCCCGCCCTGGCGAGCGACGCCCAGTACCACGCGGTACGCCCGACGAGCCGGTGACCCGAGATCACGCCGAGGGACGCATCGGGGCTCCACGCGGCGAACACCCACTCCTCCACCGGTGACGACGGATGACGACCGTCGTGCACGTCCCGATCGTCGGCGAAGGCGGGCATGATCAGGCAGACTACGGATCATGATCCGCTATCTCAGCCTCGACTGGATCAACGCGCTGTCCGACGAGGTCGCCAACAGTGACCACATGCGCGACCTCGCCACGACACATCGCATCGGTGTGACCCAGGTGGTGAGCAACGGCCCCGAAGGCGACGTGACCTATCACTTGACGGTCGGTGACGGCGCGGCCTCGTTCGGGGCCGGGCCCGCCGATCCGGAGGACGTCAAGATGCAACAGGACTGGGACACCGCCGTCGCCGTGGCGACCGGCGAGTTGAACGCTCAGGAGGCATTCATCGGTGGTCGGATCCTCCTGTTCGGCGACCAGCAGAAGCTGCTCGAGTCGCAGCCGGTCTTCGGCGCCCTCGAAGCCGTCTTCGCCACCGTCCGCGACCGCACCACCTACACCTGACCGCGACATCTGGGGTCTGACCCCAGTTGTCGCGCTGGGAGCAGCCGATGCCCGAGATGCCCGAGATCCAGGCGCACGCCGAGCGCCTCACCGAACAGTTCTCGGGCCGCGTCCTGAGCGGGTTCACACCGTTCAACTTCACCGCACTCAAGACCGCCGTGCCACCGCCATCGGACGCGTTCGGGTCGGCGCTGGTGGAGGTCGGTCGGCGGGGCAAGTACCTGCTGTTGCGTTTCGAGCCCGTCACCTTCGTCGTTCACCTCATGCAGGGCGGCCGTCTCGTACCCGACGCCAAACGATCGGCCAAGCCGCGGGGCGGCCAGGCCCGTTTCGTCTTCGAGCCGATCGAACTCGGCGACGGATCGATCGACGAGACGGCGCTGCTGCTGACCGAGCAGGGCAAGGAACGGCGCGCCGGTGTGTGGTGCGTGCCCACGGGTGACCTCGAGACGTCGCCACCGCTCGACAAGCTCGGCCCCGAGGCGGCGACGATCAGCGACGACGAACTGGCCGCGCTGTTCGCCGCCAACTCGATGCGCGTGCACGGATTCCTCCGCGACCAGCGCATGATCGCGGGGATCGGGCGCCGCCTCGCCAACGAGGTGTGCCACCGCGCGCGGGTGTCGCCGTTCGCCAACACCCGCAAGCTCGGCGCCGGGGGTGCGGCGACCGTGGCCGCAGCGATCCGATCGTGCCTCGACGAAGGACTCGCGGCGGAACGCACACGTTCGGACATGAGTTCGTCGAAGGACCGTCCGAGCGCGATGCACAGTCGGACCGGTGATCCGTGCCCGGACTGCGGCGACGCGGTGCGGGCCGTCGAGTACTCCGGCTACACCGTCAACTACTGCCCGACCTGCCAAACGGGCGGCAAGGTGTTGGCCGACAACACCACGAGCAAATTCCTGAAGTAGTCCTGGCCGAATACGCTCGGTGCATGCCGATCCATCTGCGTGCCGAAGCCGGCGACTACGCCCCCAACGTCCTGTGCCCCGGCGACCCGCTGCGTGCCCGCTACATCGCCGAGACGTTCTTCGATCCCGGTGCCCGGGAGGTCAACACCGAGCGAGGCATGCTCGGCTACACCGGCACCTTCGAGGGCAAGCCGATCAGCGTCCAGTCGACCGGGATGGGCTGCCCGAGTTCCGGGATCGTGTTCGAGGAGCTGATCATGCTCGGCGCGACTCGGCTCGTGCGCGTGGGCACCTGCGGGGGCCTCGGTGACGGCATGGCGATGGGCGACACCGTGATCGGCGTCGCCGCCTCCAGCGACGACCAGACCCCGTTTCGCTATGCGGCGATGGAGGGCTACGCACCGAGCGCCACGTTCTCGCTGACGGAGACGGCGGCGCGGCTGAGCCGCGAGGGGACGAGTGGCGGAGTGCACGTCGGCCCGATCGTCACCTCCGGGCTGTTCTACGATCCCGACCCCACGACGTTCGCCCGATGGAAGCGTCTCGGCCACATCGGCGTGGAGATGGAAGCGGCGATGATGTACACGATCGCGGCCGTGAAGGGCATCGAGGCGCTGGCGATCATGACGGTGAGCGACCTGCTCGGCGAGGCCGGCGACACCGTGCGGATCAGCGACGCCGATCTCAAGGCCGGCGTCGATCAGATGATGCGCATTTCCTGCGCTGTCGCCGTGTCATGATCTGCTGACTCAGCGTCCGCTGAGGGAACCCCTCCGACTCCAGGAGCGTCAGAAGCGCCATGATCCCTCGCACCGCACTCGCCCTGCTCACCGTCTCCGCCATCGCGCTCGCCGCCTGCGGGAGCGACGACGACACTGCATCGGGGTCGGCGCCGACCGCCGACGATCTCGCCGGGCAGGCGTTCGAATCGACCAGCGTCGAGGGCTACGACCTCGTCGAGGGTTCGACGATCGAACTCGGCTTCGAAACCGACGCGCTCGGCGCCCGTGCCGGCTGCAACTCGTTGAGCGGTGGCTACACGATCTCCGACGGCACCCTCGAGGTCGGCGCGATGGCGTCGACGATGATGGCCTGCGAGGACGCCCTGATGGCCCAGGACCAGTGGCTGAGCGAGTTTCTCACGAGCAGCCCCGAGATCACACTCGACGGCGGCACCCTCACCCTCACCGGCTCCGACGCGACGATGACCCTGGGAGTCATCGCTCCGACCGAGTTGGAGGGCACGACCTGGATCGTCTCGGGCACCGTGGCGAACGAGGCGGTCACGGTGAGCCTCGTCGACTCGGAAGCGTCGATGACGATCACGGATGGCCAAGCGCAGGTCGACACCGGCTGCAACACCGGATCGTCGACCGTGGAGGTCACCGACACCACGATCACGTTCGGTCCGCTGGCCCTGACGAGAATGGCCTGCGATGAGGAACTCACGCGGCTCGAGGCGAGCGTCGTGCTCGCCCTCGACGGCGAGGTGACCTACGAGATCATCGGCGACACCCTGACGATCCGCAAGGACACCCCCGACGGCGTCGTCGGTCTCGACTTCACCGCCGAGTGACGCTCCCACCCTTCTCGTGAACCAGTTGCGGTCTCATGCCGCAACGAGTTCACGAGAACGGGCGGCGTTGGTCAGATGAGACCGAGTTCGGCGACGGCGTCGCGCTCGCTGACGAGTTCCGCAGCGGACGCGTCGATCTTGGCGCGGCTGAAGTCGTCGATGTCGAGGCCCTGCACGATCTCGTAGTCGCCGTCCTTGCACACACAGGGGAACGACGAGATGATCCCTTCGGGAACGCCGTAGCTGCCGTCGCTCACCACCGACATCGACACCCAGTCGCCCTCGGGCGTACCGAGCGTCCAGTCGCGGACGTGATCGACCGCAGCCGAGGCGGCCGAGGCGGCCGACGACGACCCGCGAGCGTCGATGATCGCCGCGCCGCGCTTGGCGACCGTGGGGATGTAGGTCGAGTCGTACCACTCGTGGTCGCCGACGGCGTCGTAGGCGCTCTGACCATTGACCTCGGCGTGGAACAGGTCGGGATACTGGGTGGTCGAGTGGTTGCCCCAGATGGTCATCTTCGCGATGTCGTTCACCGAGGCGCCGAGGCGCTGCGCGAGCTGCGCCTTCGCACGGTTGTGGTCGAGGCGGGTCATCGCAGTGAAGCGGCGAGGATCGAGGTCGGCGGCGTTGCGCTGCGCGATCAGCGCGTTCGTGTTGGCCGGGTTGCCGACCACGAGGACCTTCACTGCGGGCGTTGCAGACCTCGACAGGGCCTCGCCCTGCGGCTTGAAGATCCCGCCGTTGGCCGACAGCAGATCGGCACGCTCCATCCCGGCCTTGCGCGGCATCGAGCCGACGAGGATCGCGATGTCGGCGTCGCCGAACGCGGTGTCGGCATCGTCGGTGCACACGATCTCGGACAGCAACGGGAAGGCACAGTCGTCGAGCTCCATGCGCACACCCTCGAGCGCGCCGAGCGCCGGGGTGATCTCGAGGAGTTGCAGCGACACGGGCGTGTCCGGCCCGAGCATCGAGCCCGAGGCGATACGGAAGAGGATGCTGTAGCCGATCTGGCCAGCAGCACCGGTGACGGCGACGCGAACGGGAGTGGTCATGTTCCGAGCGTACGCCCGGAGCCGGCAGCGGCCCAAGCGCGCACATCCCCCGACATCTGCCCCGCTCGTCGCGGCCGGCGCGACGATCCAGGCATTCTTCGGTCAGGGTTGGCCGAGCACCTTGCCGATCAGGTCGGCGTAGAAGTTCTGCCCGGACTGGGTGAGGTGGATGCCGTCGTCGTAGAAGCAGCGCCCTTCACAGCCCGGCGACAGCACCTCCCAGTCGATCACCGTGACGTTCGGGTGCGTCGCCGGCACCGCCCGGAGCTTGGCGTTGTTGTCGGCGATCCACCCCCGATCGGCCTTGCCGGTCAGCAACAGCACGACCGGCACGTCGGCAACCGTGGTCAGCATCTGATCGAGCGTGTCCTGGCTGAAACCGCCGTTCGTGCCGAGGTGGATCACCACCACCGACCCGAACGTGCCGTTGTCGCGCAACGCCGCCATCGTCGGAATGAAGTCCTTCATCTGCCGGCTCACCAACGCATCCACCTGGAACCCTCGTGCCTGCAGTTCCTCGGCGGCTCCCAGCATCACCGAGTCGCCGAGCGCCACCAGCGGAAAGCCCGTCGCCGTCGGGGTCACCGTCAAGGGCGCGACGCCCTCCAACGACGAGATCACCCCGAGCTGGGTCACCGGCGGAACCGTCGTGGGAGGCGCCGTGGGCTCGACCGTGGTGGGCGCCGACGTCGTCGCCGCCGACGGCTCGGGGGCGAGGGAGCCCGTCGCATCGGTGACCGGGGCGACGGCGCCATCGGCAAGCGGATCGAGCGTGGTCGTCGGTGCAACGGTCGTGGTCGTCGTGGTCGTGGTGGTCGTGGTCGTCGTCGTGGAAACGGTCGGGATCGCATCGACCTCGAGGAGGTTGGTCGTGAAGTCCCCGCCGGCATCGAGGGCCTGAGCGATCTCGTTCTGTTCGAGTGGCGCCCGCAACAGGACCGCGCCGAGCACCAGCCCGAACACGGCGACGACGGCGATTCCTGCGTTGAGGACCAGCTTCGGGCCCCGGCGACGCCCCGAGCGGACCGCCCGCCGCCACTGCCTGAACCGACCAGTGCGAATCGGTGTCTCGATGAAGTGGTACGAGGCCTCGGCGACGATCACGGTGAGGATCGTGGCGAGCACGAACTCCCGAAACGTCAACTTGTTGCCGGCGACCCCGCGGATCATCTGGTAGATCGGCCAGTGGTACAGGTACAACCCGTACGACCGCACCCCGATCCACACCAGCACCCCACGACCGAGCAACCGATTGGCCGACGCGCCGCGATGCGTGATCGCCGCGATGACCGCGATCGTGGCGATGCTGCACAGGAAGAGCCCACCGCGGAACAGGAACGGGTCGGCACCGCTCGGCGTGGCGAGGTAGGTGGTCCAACACATCCAGCCGAGGAACAGCAACGCCACGAGTGCGATGACGTCGAACGAGCGGCCCTTCGACCGCAACGGCCCACGGACCACGGCGAGCGGGCGCCACACCATTGCGAAGGCGGAGCCGAGCAGGATGCCCGCCAGGCGCGACACGGTGCCCAGGTACAGCGTGTCGATCTTGCCGATGGGGCGATCGCCGATCCACCAGTACGCGTCGGGGGTCACAGCAGGGTCACCGATCGGCCCCGAGTAGAAGAGCATCGCCACGACGACGGTGAGCACCACGGCCGCCACGAAGAGCCACCTGCTCACGTCCGCGACGCGGCGCGTGCCGGCGCGTCCGAGCAACACCACCATCACGACGGGCCAGACGAGGTAGAACTGCTCCTCGACGGCGAGGCTCCACAGGTGGCGCAGTGGCGCGAAGTCACCAGCGGCGGTGTACCCCTGCCCCACCCAGATCTGGTAGTAGTTCGACACGTAGAACAGACCGGCGATCACATCGCCGCGCAGTTGGCCGAGCGCTTCGCTCTTGAACACCGCGGTCCACGCGACGACGATCGCCATCATCGTGAACAGCGCCGGCAACAGGCGGCGCGCCCGGCGCATCCAGAACTGCCGCAACGAGATCCGGTACGTGCGCTCCCGCTCGGAGATCAGCAGCAGCGTGATCAGGTAGCCCGAGATCACGAAGAACATCTCGACGCCGAGGAAGCCACCGGGCAGCCAGTCGCTGTTCGCGTGGTACACCATCACTGCGACCACGGCGAGCGCGCGCATCCCGTCGAGACCCGGGAGGTACGGGACTCGACTGATGTACGCGGTGTCGTCGCGGTTGACGGGCTGACCCCGGGGCGGGGCGAGGGTCGACATGGAGAATCCAGTATCGCCGAGCACCCTGCTCGATCTGCGTCATGGCACCGTCAAGGAACGGCGGAGCGCCGTTCGAGCGCCGTTCGAGCGCCGTTCGAGATCGTCAGGTGGGATTCTGCAACGCCCCGACGATGAGGTCGGTGTAGTACCGCTTCCCGTCGGCCCGCAGGTGATAGCCGTCCGACGCGAAGCAGTCCCCGGGACACGAGTCGGCGAGACCCGCCCAGTCGAGCAATGACACGTTCGGGTATGTGTTCACCGCGTCGTAGATCAAGCCGTTGTTCGCCGCGGTCCAGTCACGGTCGACGTCGATGGTGAGGAGCAGCACCTGGGGCACCCCCGCGAGTGCCTCCATCATGCGGCTCATGTCCGCCTCGTTGATGTTGCCGTTCGTGCCGAGATGGACGACCACCAGATCGCCGAGACGCCCCTGCTCGTTCAACGCAGAGATCGTGTCGGTGCCGTCGCTGAACTGTCGGCTCTCGACCGCGTCGACGACGAACCCCTGCTCGGACAGTTGCGGCGCAGCTCCGAGCATCACCGAGTCACCGAGCGCCAGTTGCGTAATCGGGGCGGGCGGCACCGTCGTGGTCGTTTCGGCCACCGGTGGTGCGACGGCGATCGAACCCGCCGGGTCGGTTGCGGCGGTACCTTCCGGCGCGTCGCCGGTCGTCGCCTCGGGTGGAGCGACGACCTCGGGGGCCGCAGCGTCGTCGACGCCGTCACAGTTCGGGTCGTTGACCACGTCGCAGGTGGAGGCCTCCGCCTCATCGAGTGACTGGCGCACCTCGTTCTCGACCACGTCGGCCGTGGCGAGGCTCACCCCGGCGAAGACCGAGAACGCCGCGACGACGACCCCGCCGGCGAGCAGCGCGTTTCGTGCACCGGTCGCGGGCGACCGGCGGAGTCGGCGCCACGACTCCCCCATCGTCCCCTTGCGGATCGGGGTCTCGATGAAGCGGTACGACAGCTCGGTGATGATGCCGGTGGCGATCATCGCGAACACGAACTCGTGGAACTTCAGGTGCACGCCGGCGATGTTGCGGATGATCTGGTAGATCGGCCAGTGGTACAGGTAGAGCCCGTACGACCGGGTGCCGATCCACAGCAGCACCGGAATGCTGAGCACCTTCGACGTGACGGCCCGCTCGTGGGTGACGGCGGCGATCATCATCAGTGTGGCGATCGCGCACAGCACGAACCCGCCCCTGAACAGCACGGGGTTGCCACCATCCGGGCCGATCAGCCACATCCACCAGACCATGGCCGCGAGTGCCACGAAACCGACCAGCGCGACGAGGTCGAGGAGCGGCCCCTTGGTACGCAGCGGCCCACGCATCACCGCGACCGGCCGCCACACCATCGCGAACGCTGCGCCGAGGAGCAGCCCCGCGGCGCGGCTGAACGTGCCGAGATACGACCAGTCGAACTTGGAGATCTCGCGGCCGAACACCGACCAGTAGGCGTCCGGTGTGACCTCCGGCGTTCCGATCGGGCCCGACGTGTACACGAGTGCGGTGACGATCGTGATGCCGAGCGCGGCGACCACCAGCCATCGGCTGATGTCGGCGATCCGTCGCGATCCGCCGCGGAGCAGCGCGAACATCACGAGCGGCCACACGACGTAGAACTGCTCCTCGACGGCGAGGCTCCACAGGTGGCGCAGCGGCGCGAACTCGTTCGCTGCGGTGTAGCCCGCTCCCGTCCAGATCTGGTACCAGTTCGAGACGTACAGGAGTGCGGCGATGACGTCGCCACGCAGCTTGCCGAGCGCGTCACGGTCGAACAGCGCCGTCCAGATCGTCAATGCGATCAACATCGTGAACAGCGCCGGGAGCAGGCGGCGGGCGCGCCGGTACCAGAAGTGCTTCATGTCGACGGTCGACGTGCGCTCCTTCTCGGAGATCAGCAACAGCGTGATCAGATAGCCCGAGATCACGAAGAACACCTCGACACCGAGATACCCGCCCGGCAGCCAGTCGGCGTTGGCGTGATACACCATCACCGCGACCACGGCGAGCGCGCGCATCCCGTCGAGCCCGGGGAGGTAGGGCACCCGGCTGATCTCGACCGACTTCGTCGAACGGGAGGGCCGCGGCAGGTCGTCGAGCGTGTCGGGGCCCTTGCCCCACGGGATGCCGATGCGTTGTTTCGGTCTGACGTCGGCTCGCGTCGGGGCGTGTGCCGCGGCATCGGCGGACTGCGGGTTCACGTGGAGCTCGGGTCCTGACCCGGGTCGGCGTTCGAGAGACCGAGGTTGTCGCAGATCGCAACGACCGAGTCGGGCCGGTTGAGCGCATAGAGGTGCAGCCCGGGCGTGCCTGCCTCGATCAGGTCGGCGCACAGTTGCGATGCGACGTCGATGCCGATGCGACGGACCGCGTCGGGGTCGTCGGTGGCGTCGAGGCGCTCGGCCAGCCACGTCGGCAGCGCCGCGCCGCTCATGTCGGCCATCCGCCTCACCTGCGCCTTGTTGGTGATCGGCATGATGCCCGGCAGCACCGGCTTGTCGACGCCGAGGGCGGACAGTTCGTCGACGAGGCGAACCCAGTGTTCGACCTCGAAGAAGAACTGGGTGAGGGCGAAGTCGGCGATCGACAGCTTCGCCGCGAGATGACGGCGGTCGGTGGCACGATCCGGCGACCGCGGGTGGACCTCGGGATGTGCGGCAACCCCCGTGGCGAAAGCGCCCGACGCCACGACGTCCTCGAGCAGTTCGAGTGCGTACAGGTAGTCGCCCGCCTCCTCTCGACCATCGGCCGGTGGATCACCGCCGAGGGCGAGGATGTTCTCGATGCCGAGCTCCTGATAGTTGTCGAGCAGCTCCGACACGTCGGCGCGGGTGTGCCCGCGGCACGTCAGGTGCGGCATCGGGACCCACGGCGTCTCGACACGCATCCACTCGACCACGTCGCCGGTGCGGTGCCGATCGGAGCCGCCCGCCCCGTAGGTGATCGACACGAAGTCCGGGCGCAACGGTTCGAGCGCCGCAACGGTGCGTCCGAGCGTCATGTGGGCACCGGCCGTCTTCGGCGGGAAGAACTCGAACGAGAGTGTGCGTCCTCGTTCGAGCAGCGTCGGAATCCGGGCCATCGGACCAAACTATCCACGCAATCGCTGCAGAGCGGGCCACTTCGAAGGGTCATCGGCCGGCGAACGCGCAGGTGGTACGTTCCGCGTCAGCCCACAACGGGTTCACGAAAGCGAGGGGACGAACATGGCATTGATCGAGAACTGGAAACTCGTCGTACTGGAGCGGTACGCGAAGTTCGACGGACGGGCAGGACGTGGGGAGTTCTGGTGGTTCGTGCTCGCGAACTTCCTGGTCTTCGTCGTGCTCGCGATCCTCGTCCAGATCAGCGGGATCTTCTGGATCCTCTACGTCGGATATGCGCTCGCCATCATCGTGCCGAGCATCGCGGTGGCGATCCGGCGCCTGCACGACTCCAACAAGTCCGGATGGTGGTTGCTGATCGGTCTCATCCCGTTCGGCGGGATCGTCCTGCTGGTCTTCTACAT
>Ga0272441_10014303_pt1 | contig 11280 bp, 9 predicted proteins | sample SSMProp6N_FD_193582 | JGI IMG/M metagenome (GOLD analysis project Ga0272441, IMG submission 193582) | Marine sediment archaeal communities from Little Sippewissett salt marsh, Falmouth, MA, United States - SSM-Prop-6N | ecosystem: Environmental > Aquatic > Marine > Wetlands > Sediment ... | reverse complement strand
ATGTTAAGATAAAGACGCCGATTTGGTGAAGACGGCCAATAACTTCCTTCCACTGTTCTGTGGAGAGTTCAAGGGTCTCGTGTGGTCCACCCGCGTAACAGTGGCTACAGTTGTTCTGGCACCTGAATGTAAGAGCTAAATCTACCCGCAGAGGAGCAGAAAGCTCATGAGTGAAAGGTTCAACTTTTTCTAAGTCAAGAAATGATACTGGACAAATTTCTTCAGTTTGCGCCAAACTGCTGACGGTGTAGATTAGTTTCTCGTAATCGGCTCTTGCCGTCTTCTTGTCCACTCGGTAGATGCGCCTAATCTTTGCAACGGCCTCGTCGGCTGTTATGCCCTGCATGAAATAGTAAGCATGAGCCGTGGCTGTTTCGTTCAGATAAAGAACAGTGTTTGCGTTGATGACCAAAAGCCCCTGACCATCCCGTTCCACGCGAAGCTGAAGAGCTAAACCTGCAAAATCGCCTTTTCCCCGATACATGTAGCGTCCATGCGGAATCTTAGACCCACGGAACCGTTTACGAACAAAACTCATACCCACATCGCCTCCTTTAACCAACTCCCCCGCCAGCACAGGCGCAAGCACAGGATACACAAGCACAAGCGCACGCGCAGGCAGCACAGGCACAGACGCAACTGGTCTTGTGGTGTGCAGGGTTTTTAGAAGATTTCGGAGGCGCCATAGGAACTATTGAGTTGGCAAACTTTTCGAGGTTAGTAACAATGTTGTTTGAGGTGTTTTCGACAGCTGTTGCGATGTCATTAGCAAAGTCTGCTCCAGGAATTGTTGGCGGCTTCGCCCCTTGACTGGGTGTCTTAATGTTTGGTTCGTATGTGGGTCGGGGGTGATAGTGCCTGTAACCGTACCAGTACCAAAGCCAGAAGGGACTCGGTTCAAAGGCTAAGTTATTGAATGCTGTTTGGGTGTGCTCCTTTACGTTAGGGTCAAGGAGAAGCCACAGAAGCTGCTCATCATATGCTTTTGATGATAACTCTGGGGTGCCCGCCTGCTCCACCTGTGTCCATGCTTTTGTCACAATCTTCCTGTAATAGTCTATGGTGTCATGTCTGCAGTAGCCTCGCAGCTTTTCTTCAACAGTTCGCCTAAGAAACATGACTGTCTGAGCAAGCTTTTCTTCATCTAATGTTCCGTCGTCCTTTATGGCGTTAAGAAAATCGATTTCATAGTAACGAAGAGTCGTTTCTGGTGTCCCAGTCTTGTTCTCGAAGGCATCCATAATCCGAAGTTTCAGCACTGGCGCCGCTGCCTCAGCCCAGACTGCCCTCTTCTTCAAGAGGCTATACAGTATTTCTGTGACTATCTGGGTTGGCTTCAGGTCAAGAAGATATGACGCCTCGACAGCTGTTAGACCACGCCTTATTCCAAGGGTTTCGACGCCAATTGTAGGCTTCTTGTAGGGACTCTTGCTGGCAATGATAAAACCTGCAACAACCACAACACACACCACCCCAAAAGCCAGAAGAAAACCCAAATATTCCTGAAGAAACTCAGCTACAGCATCCTTTGTTTCATAAACATCCACATACTCTTTCGGAAAAGAGACACCGAAATCAGCTCTCTGACCCGGCAACAAACTGCGTTCCCAATAAACTGCCAATCTGCCATCCTCTGACTGAATGTTGTCCCAGTCCACCGACGTTTTCACCATGTCTTGTGTGACTCCAGACGGCAAAACAATCAGCACCCGAAGGTCAAGGACGCTTGCCTCATCCCACCATGTTGGAGTGAACTGCATGCCAACGTTGCCAGTGTTTTGGGTGTCTTCAAATATCATGCCTGCAACGTTTGTGGTTAGACTGAATCTGATTGTTTGTCCAGCCGTTAAAGGTGAGTTAAGATCCACGCGCACTTTGTAGTCGCTTCCAGAACTTGCATCAGAAGCTGATAGAGTGTGACCTTGCTGGTCCTCGGCTGTTCCTATATTGAAGTCTCCTGTGGGTTGACCAATGTATACATAGTTTATGGCTGAGCCAGAGTTGAGGGTTAAGCTGATGTCATAAAGGAGGTCAATGGTTCCGTCTTCAGGATTTATCCATATTTCCGCATACTCATGGTCCAGTTGATACTGCCTCTGGGCTGCCACAGTACCTACAAATGTCACTAAAATCAACAATACTGATAATGTGGCAAGGAGAAAGCGGGGCTTCACCATTTTGGCTCCTCAGTTACCTCGAATGTTTGTTTGCAGTAGGAGCATGTCGCGTAAGGCACCCCATCCACGATTTTGATTCGGTCAGCACCTACAGAAGCTGAACAGTGGGGACACTTGATGGCAACGGCACTCATTCGCCCTGAAAGCTCCAGCTGCTGGATAACCGTCTTCGGTTTTCGTGTTATGTAGTATGCTATTCCGAAGCTGACAACAAAAAGTAGGGCAGCAACAATCAGCCGTAAAGGCTCGTAAACGGAGGCTAAAGCGAATATGATACCAAAGAAGAAAAGAATCGCAACTAAAATTGCGCCTAGCGCTGTTTTGAGGTTCACAGTTACAGTTGTAGATGGTTTCAAGTAATTAATTTTGCCACAATATAGAAGACACTACCTTGGAAACGTAGCTAATCAAGCCTTTTTTAGAGATGGTGTGAACATGCTGGGCAGCCCCCTGCATACTCAGAGTCTGCGCTTACATGCTTTTCAGTAGCCAATTCCTTAGTCAATAGTGAACCAACGTACAGAACCTGCTCCTTTTTGCTTCCGTAACGGTAAACCGTGATTCCTTTGCACCTCAGCTTGTAAGCCAGCAAATACACCTTCTTCACGTCTTCCACAGTCGCGTCGGGCGGAAGATTCACTGTCTTCGACACAGCATTGTCAACATGCTTCTGGAAAGCCGCCTGCATCCGCACATGCCACTCAGGGTCGATATCCAAGGAAGTGACAAAAGTTCTCCGCAAATCTTCTGGCACCTTCTCCAGCTTCTGTATTGAACCTGTCTTCGCCACCTCCAGCATAAGCTCCCTACTGTAAAAGCCTCTTTCTCGGGCTATCTGCTCGAATGTGGGCTGTATCTCCAGCAGTTTTGTGCCCTCCATGACGTTTCGGACAAAAGTCACAGCAAAAATTGGCTCTATTCCACTTGAGCATCCAGCAATTATGCTTATGGTTCCTGTGGGCGCAACCGTTGTGACTGTAGCGTTACGGATTGTCTTGTAGCCCCTTTTTTCCCAGAGGCTGCCCTTGAAGTTGGGTAAGGCTCCTCGCTGTTCGCCTGTTTCAACAGATTTCTTTGTAGCCTCATTATCAATGAACTTCATCACTTTTTCTGCTAAAGCTACAGCTTCCTCCGAATCGTAAGGAATACCCAGCATGAAGAGCATGTCCGCGAAACCCATGACGCCTAACCCAATCTTTCTGTTAGCCTTTGTGAGTTCTCTGATTTCTGGCACAGGAAACCTGTTCACGTCAATCACGTTATCCAAAAAATGAACCGCAACACGGACAACACTTCCCAGCTTCTTCCAATCCACAGATTTGCCTTTAACCATCTTAGCCAAGTTGATGGAGCCCAGATTGCATGACTCAAAGGGCAGCAGCGGCTGTTCTCCACAAGGGTTCGTGCTCCGAATCTCCCCCACCTGCGGCGTAGGATTATGGCGGTTTATTTCATCAATGAAAATTAGGCCCGGGTCTCCTGTTCTCCAAGCATTTGCAGCTATCAAATCAAAAACGTGACGAGCCCGCAGTTTCGTTTCAGCCTTTCCGTTTCTAGGATTTATCAACTCATATTCAGCATCTTTCTTTGCCGCATCCATGAACTGGTCTGTAACTGCAACTGAGATGTTGAAGTTCGTCAAGATGCCTTCTCTGGATTTTGCTTCAATGAACCTTAGGATGTCAGGGTGAGTCACGTCCAAGATTGCCATGTTGGCGCCTCTTCTTCGTCCTCCCTGTTTGATTACGTTGGTGGCTGCGTCATAGATTGTCATGAACGAGACTGGTCCAGAGGCTACCCCCTTCGTGGAGCCCACTATGTCTCCTGCTGGTCTCAGTTTCGAGAAGGAGAAGCCTGTTCCCCCGCCAGACTTGTGAATCATCGCCATATACTTCAATGTAGTGAATATTCCATCTATTGAGTCCTCCACGGGCAAAACAAAACAGGCAGAGAGTTGACCAAGTCTGGTGCCCGCATTCATGAGGGTCGGAGAGTTGGGAAGAAACTCGCGGTCTGCCATAACCTGATAAAAAGTTTCTTCGGTCTGTTTCATGTCCGCTTCCTTGTCATAGAGAAGGTCAGCCTCTGCCACCGCTTTGGCGACTCTGCGGAACATTTGGCGGGGAGTCTCAACAACTTTGCCCTCGCCGTCCTTCATGAGGTACCTGCTTTTCAGCACTCTTATGGCGTTAACTCCCAGCTTCAAATCGTCAACTACGCCAAAAAATTTCTTGTACTCTCTGATTTCGGCACGTTTCTGGCGGTACAGAATATACGCCTTAGCCACGTCAGCATAGCCGTTTTTGATGAGAACCTCCTCAACAATGTCCTGAACGTTCTCGACGTTAGGAATTTTTGTTTCGAAACGTTTGTTGATGAGCTGTACAGCATCTTCTGAAAGCTGTCTTGCTAACTTTTCGTCTCCTTTCTGGACAGCATTTAATGCCTTAAGAATGGCGGCAGCTATCTTGTTTTCATCAAAACTGACTGTCCTTCCGTCCCTTTTGGTAATCTTAGAAACTCTGACCAATCCTGTTCCCCCATATTAACTGAGGTTAACGGCTACTTTAAACTTAACGAAAAACAGGGTTGCATGCTACAGCTAGGCGCTCTGAATCTAAAAAGAACATTCAGGACTAACCTGAGGGTATTGAGAACAAAAAAAGAAGAAAAGAGAAGGAGAAAAGGGGGTTTGTTTTTTGTTTTATTAAACGTTGCAGAGTTCGTTGTTAATCCATGGATACAGTGCTCTTAGTTTCTTCATTGCTTCGTCGACTTTTGCTTGCGGATACTCGTATGGTTGCATCTTGCCGCTGTTGTAGTCGTCGTACGCTTTCATGTCAAAGTGTCCGTGACCACACAACAGGAACAGTATCGTCTTTTCTTCGCCAGTTTCTTTACATTTCAGTGCCTCATCAATTGCAGCCTTTAGTGCATGTGATGGTTCAGGAGCTGGAATTATTCCTTCAGTTTTTGCGAACAGTTCTGCTGCTTCAAATGCTTCAAGCTGGTTGTATGCCCGCGATTGAATAACGCCTTCATCTTTTAGCAGACTGACAGTTGGAGCCATTCCGTGATACCTTAATCCTCCGGCGTGGATTGGTGCAGGTATGAAAGTGTGACCTACTGTATGCATTTTTACCAAGGGTATGATTTTTGCTGTGTCACCGTGGTCATAGGTGTAGTATCCTTTTGTGACTTTGGGACATGCCGAAGACTCAACCGCTATGAACTCTGTTTCTTTAGGAGCTTTACCTTTTACTTTGTCGTGGTAGTATGGCCAGAATAGTCCTGAGAAACTGCTTCCTCCGCCTATACATCCGATGACTTGGTCAGGATATTCATCAACCATTGCCAGTTGCTTCTGGGTTTCAAGACCAATAACCGTCTGATGCAACAGAACATGGTTAACGACGCTTCCGATGGTATATTTCACGCCTTCAGTATTGAGAGCTTCTTCAACTGCTTCACTGATTGCTATTCCAAGACTGCCTGTGCTTTCTGGGTCAGCCTCCAGAACAGCTCTGCCGCTGTTAGTTCTGTTTGTTGGGCTTGGAAACACCTCAGCGCCCCAAGTCTCTATCAAACTTTTTCTGTAGGGCTTCTGGTAGTAGCTTGCACTTACCATGTAAACCGTGGCTTTAACACCAAACAGCTGAGCGCTGAAGGACAAGGCGGAACCCCACTGTCCTGCACCTGTCTCCGTTGTCACTCGTTCCAGTCCTTCTTTTGCGGCGTAATATGCTTGGGCGACGGCAGTGTTTGTTTTGTGGCTTCCTGGAGGGCTCACTCCTTCATACTTGTAGTAGATTTTTGCTGGAGTCTTCAATGCCTTCTCAAGACCTGTTGCCCTGAATAGGGGGCTGGGTCTCCAGATTCGATAAACTTCACGTACTGGCTCAGGTATGTCTATCCACCGTTCTTGGCTGTACTCCTGTTTGAGACACTCAAGAGGAAACAGTGGAGGTGGAAGCTGTACTGGCTCCTTTGTTCCTGGATGTATCATAGGTGGCAATGGTTTAGGAAGGTCTGGCTGAATGTTGTACCATTGTTTAGGTATTTCTTCTTCGTCTAACAGTATCTTTTTTTTAGTTGCCATGACTAATCACTTCTTTTTCGGGTTTGAGAATAACCCTTTTTTATGCCATGAGGTTCTTATATAAGCTTTGCCGAATAACAATTTACCTTAAGGAGAGGCACTTATGTGGAGCCAAATCAAGAAATTCTTCAAAGATTTCCCTGCACAGGAACGTGTTGCACGACTTTTGTTTGAGCGCGGCTTCCAAGTCCGCGAAGATGGCAAGGTAGTCAGCGGCGGAATAGAGATACCTCACACTCAACTCGCAAAAGAAGTGGGTGTTGAACGCCGAGCCGTAGACAGCACCGTTCAAACGATACTTGCGAAGAAGGAACTGAAACGAATTTACATGAATCTCAGGCAAGTGTGCTCGCTGCAGGAAGTTGCCCGAGAGTTTAACCTGAGTGTGATTGTTTTTGTTCCCGAAAATGCTGCCCAGACAGGAATCATAGCTGATGTTACGAAAATCGTGTCAGAGAATGGACTCAGCATAAGGCAGGCGCTGGCTGAAGACCCCAGCACAAGTGAGCATCCTCAGTTAACTTTGATTCTTGAAGGAGACATCCCTTCAGATTTGATTGGCGAAATAAGGAGACTTCCTGGAACCAGAAGCATCACAGTGTATTAGATTTCTTGTCGAAAAATATTCGGATGGCTGAATACATAATCCATGCGACAACAAGCTTTGACACTGTTTCTGGAACAGCAATGCCAATGTTGAATATGTTCAGGGTATAAAGTAACCATGAAAACATTGCTATGCTAAAGGTGATGAGTGCAACAGCCGACCTTTTTTCTATAGTATAGACGATGGAAGTTATGCTCAGCATCACAAAATGAGGTACAGCCACAACATAATGAAGAGAACCATACGCTTCATTAAAGGCTGCCAGCAACTGAACAAAAAAAGTTGAAACCAAAAGGCAGTAGCTGCTGTATTTGGCGTGTTTTTTGAAGACCGTTAATGCGTAAATCATCATGAAGAAGCCTGCCAGAGACAGCCCAAGATTGAATATGGGTGCGGCGTTGCTGGTGCCTGCGTGTCCAAGGTCACTTAGCATGTTGTTTTCCCAGCTGAACCATGGCGAAATAAGTAGAGACAAGAAGATGGAAACGTAGACCAGTAAGGGTCCGAAAACGCCGAACAATGCGTAGACCCGCTCCTGCATATTCTGTAGCTCCGTTAAGAAGTAACTTTTGGATGCTTATAACAGGATTCCCTTTAGCTGTAACTTGTGGACTTTACTTCCTTGGCAGCGCCTCCATCGATTATCTGCTGCTCAAGTTCTTCCAGTTTACATTTGCATCTTGACACGTCAGCAACAACAACCCATTCAGCCGATTTTCCTCTACGAAGAGTTCTTGATTCGCTGGAAAGTAAATCAACTCCTTCCGTTGCCAGTATGTTTGCTGCTTTTGCGAGGGCACCAGGCATGTCTGAGAAGGTGATGCGGAATTCAATCAGTTTTGCTTCTGGGTCTGCGAAGGGAACTATTCGGACTTCTTTTTGGTCTAAGTCGGCTACTAGCATTACGTACATTCCTTCGGAGAGTTTTACTGCTTCGCGGAGGGGGGAGGGCATTGTGATTCTTCCTCTTGAGTCTATTCTGACTATTTCGGTCATTCGCATGTGTTTTTTGCCTCGTTTATTGTAGTGCAGAAAGCTTTATATAAGATGTGCGGAATATGGGTTTCAACCCACAATTTACCCATTGGAGGATTATTGATGACAAGGAGGAATAACCTTCACACGCCTACACACCCCAAAAGGAACAAAAGACTATCTGCCTAACGAAGTCAAACAATACCGCTACATCGAAAACCAACTAAGAAAAAATTTTGAACTCTGGAACTACAACGAAATCCGTTCACCCACACTCGAATTCGTCGAAACACTATCCACAGGCGTAGGCTCCGAACTAACCGACGCCATGTTCAAATTCCAAGACTCCGACGGAAAACTTCTAGCCCTAAGAGCAGAAATGACTGCACCCGTCGCCAGAATCGTCACAACAAGAATGCCCTCCGCGCCAGAGCCAATTCGCCTATTCTACGTCAACAACGTCTTCAGATACAGCCAATCTTACCTCAAAAGAGAACGAGAATTCTGCCAGGCAGGAGTCGAACTTGTAGGCTGCAATACCCCAGAGGCTGACGGAGAAATACTCGCCCTCCTCATTTCATCCCTAAAACAGGTTGGCTTACAAGAAATAAGAGTTGACTTAGGCAATGCCAGCCTCCTCAAGGACCTGTTGAATGCGGCAGGGCTGAATGAGCAACAAAAAGTTTCTGTTCAGGACCTATTATCCTGTCGCGATTCGGTGGGGCTTAAGAAGTTCATGGAAACAAACAGTTTCCCCTCAAACCTCAGGGATGCTTTTCTTCAGCTTTCTCGATGCAGAAGACTGAATGAAGTTTCGTCAATTTCTCTTAATGGCTCAAAATATGATAACGCAAACAAGCAGCTAGAGAGCCTTATGGAGCTTCAGGAAACTTTGAAGGACTACAAGATAGATGAGCTTGTGTTCTTCGATTTTTCTTTAACCAAGAAGATTGAATACTATACTGGAATGGTGTTTGAGGCTTCTGTTCCAAATTTGGGTCTTCCCCTCGGCGGCGGGGGCAGATATGACAACTTTATCGAAAAATTTGGAAAACTGAAACTGCCTGCAACAGGTTTCGCCTTGGAAATCGGAAAACTCCTTCAAGCTCTCACTGCGCAGGGCTTCGAAATTCCTGACGACCCTAAAACAAAGGTTATTGTGGCATCCGAATTCAGGGCTGCTGCGGTTGAGGCAGTTAATGCTCTCCGTGAGGGGGGAACTAATGCTTCCATGGAAATAACGAAGAGAGGCATTGAGAAAACGGTGGAGTATGGAAAGTTTACGGAGATGGATTATGTGGTCTCTGTTGATTCATCCTTAGAATCTCCAGTAACCGTTTACGATGTGAAGTCAAATGATTCACGAAACGTAATGCTTCAAGCCTTCTTGGAAGAATTGGGAGGTCAAGCCTGAAATGAACAAGAAAATCCGCATCGCTATACCGAACAAGGGGCGCCTAAAGAAACCAGCAATGGATGCTCTAGCTCAGGCAGGAATAGAAGTCTTGGAAGAGGACCGGGCATACGTTTCTGAGACGTCTGACCCAAATTTTGAGGCAATCTTTGCCAGAGCCAACGACATACCCGTTTACGTGCACTACGGCGCCGTAGACTTGGGCATCACGGGTCACGACCTGATTCTGGAAAGAGGAGCTAACGTCCTCGAATTAATGGACCTAGAATTCGGATACTGCAAACTCATTGTCGCAGTTCCAGAAGATTCACCAATAGAATCTGTAGCAGAGGTTCCTGCATTAACAAGAGTGGCAACTGGGTTCCCATGCATCACCAGAAACTTCTTCGAAAAGCGTGGAAAACAGGTGGAAGTGCTGGAGGTCAGCGGAACAGCAGAACTTGCCCCTAAACTGGGCTTGGCTCAGATAATCGTAGACATAACATCAACAGGCGAAACCTTGAGACAAAACAAACTCAGGATAATCGGCACTATTCTTGAATCAACTAGCAGACTAGCCTGCAACAAGATTGCATACAGAACCTTCGAGAAACAAATCACTGAGCTTCTAGCCAGAATACAAGGAGGAACAACATAGAATGAAAATACTAACAGCTCAGGAATTCGAAGAAGAAATCCTAACTCAAGTGCTGACTAGAGGAAAAGCCGACATATCCTCCATCGAAGCTTCTGTAGAAAAGATAGTAGCTGACGTTAGAGAAGAGGGCGACAAAGCCCTGCTAATGTACACAGAAAAATTCGACAATATACGCCTAACAGCAGCCAAACTAAAAGTCAACGAAACAGAAATCAAAGAAGCATACAAAAAACTAAAAAAAAGCCAAATCACAGCCCTGAAGAAGGCTGCAGAAAACATTGCAAGCTTCCACAAGAAACAGCTCAGAGCCAAATGGACCATGGAAATCGAGGAGGGAGCAACCCTTGGGCAGGTCACCCGACCCCTAGCATCTGTTGGCGTCTATGTTCCGGGAGGAAAAGCAGCCTATCCGTCTTCGGTGCTGATGTCCGCTGTGCCCGCTAAGGTGGCTGGAGTCGGAAAAATCGTTGTGTGTTCGCCACCCAGAAAAGGTGGAGCTGTTGATGCGGCTCTTTTGGTTGCAGCCGATATTGCTGGAGTGAATGAATTTTATCGGGTTGGGGGAGCGCAAGCCATAGCCGCGATGGCATACGGCACAAGCACTGTGCCAAAAGTGGATAAAATCGTGGGTCCAGGAAACGTTTTCGTGACCGCCGCAAAACTGGAAGTAAGCAAAGACGTAGCTATAGACGTTCCAGCTGGACCAAGCGAAGTGTTAGTAATCGCAGACGAAACAGGCAACGCCTCCTTTATCGCCTCTGACCTTCTTGCCCAAGCAGAACACGACCCTCAAGCATGGGCAGTTCTGATAACAACATCAAAAACGTTGGCGTCAGCAGTCAAAGAGGAAGTGTACAGGCAGATGAAAACGCTCTCCAGAACAGAAATCATCAACTCTTCACTACAAAATCGGGGGCTGATAGTGACCGTCAACAGCATCGAAGATGCGGTTCGTTACTCAAACATGATTGCTCCTGAGCACCTGCAAATCCAAACCAAGAACCCCCCAGAAGTCCTTGAAAAGATCAGGAACGCTGGGGCAGTTTTCTTGGGACGTTATTCGCCAGTGGCTTTCGGCGATTACTCATCAGGGTTAAATCATGTTCTTCCTACGGCAGGGTACGCAAAAATTTACTCTGGACTTTCTAGCCTAGATTTCGTTAAGACAATGAATTTTATCCAGTGCACAAAGGAAGGCTACAGGAAATTGAAAGAGACAGCTGTTACCATCGCAGAAATGGAGGGCTTCGACGCCCACGCAAAATCAGTCACCACAAGAGAGGAGAAAAAACAGTGAAAATCGAAGATATTGTTCAAAAAGAAGTCAAAGACATTTCCTGCTACGAAGTCAAAACAATCCTTGGACAAAAA
>Ga0272441_10014302_pt1 | contig 11280 bp, 15 predicted proteins | sample SSMProp6N_FD_193582 | JGI IMG/M metagenome (GOLD analysis project Ga0272441, IMG submission 193582) | Marine sediment archaeal communities from Little Sippewissett salt marsh, Falmouth, MA, United States - SSM-Prop-6N | ecosystem: Environmental > Aquatic > Marine > Wetlands > Sediment ... | reverse complement strand
CTGGCGCACTCGTCGGACTTCACGTCCCAGCGTGCGCCGGGATTCTAGGGGGGTGACGGACGATGCCGTGGGATTCGCTCGCGGCAGCACAGAAGGACGGGATGCCGGCGGAGCTTGACGGCGCGCCGCTCACGCTGGCGCAGGTGAACAGGATCGCGGAGGTCGCCGACGCGCTCGAAGCGGCGGGTCAGGTGGACGAGCCGTGGGCGGTCGCCGTGGCGCAGTTCAAGAAGGACCACGAGATCAAGGACGGCGCGTGGGTCGCGAAGGCGGTGCAGCACGCGGACGGCTCGGAGACATACACGACAAAGCCGAAGGTCATCTTCAAGCCGGGTCGCCATCAGGGAAGCCTGCGGCACCTGCGGCTCTACACGGAGGCCGACTGCAAAGAGATGGTCAAGAACTTCGAGGAAACGAAGGACCTCCGAAAGCCGCAGGTCACGCTCGGTCACTATCCCGGGGGTGAGCGGGTCGCGCACGCGCTCGGGATGCCCGAGGACGAGGACGGCCGCCCGAGTCTCGGAGAAGTGGTGCAGATGTGGTGGGACGACGAGCGCAAGGCGGTCATGGGCATCATGTCGGGGCTGCCGAAGAAGCTGGCCGATCTCGTCAGGGCGGGCAAGTACAAGAAGGCGTCTGCCGACGTGTATCTGGAGAAGTGGGATAGCGCAGACGAGCGCGTGCGGAAGAACTGGATCAAGAACGTCGGCTTTCTCGGCGTCCAGTTTCCCGGCATGAACAATCAGGAGGACGATCTCGCCATCGCGTTCGAGAGCGACGATGACGAGCTAGTGCGGGTCGCGTTCAGCGACCGCGATGACGACGGAGGTGACGAAGTGGAGATGAAGGAACTGGAGGCCAAGCTGGCCGAGATGGAGACCAGGCTGGGCGAGCTTCAGGCCGCGAAGGATCAGGCGGACGAGCTTGCGAGCAAGATGTTCGGTCTCATCGGCGAGGACGTGGGCTCCGTGGAGCAGGCCGAGGAGGCCATCGCGAAGATGCGGTCTGAGGCCGCAGACGCGAAGGAGAAGCTGGATCTCGCGGAGAAGGCGAAGCGCGAGGCGCACGAGAAGGCGTCGAAGGCGCGCGTGGACGAGGCGCTGGCCGAGGCCGTGAAGAACGAGCAGGTGCTCCCGAAGAACGTCGAGGCCGAGACGGACGTGGCGATGTCGCTCGTGGGTGAGAGCGTGCGGGTCACGTTCTCCGAGAGCGACGAGCCCGACCCGCTGGACGGGTGGCTCAAGGCGCTGAAGGCGCGGCCGAAGGTCGTGCGCTTCGCGGAGGAGGCGGCGCAGGAAGGCGACCCGCCTGATCCTGAGCCGAAGCGGACGCCCGAGGAGAAGCGGGTGCTCGACGCGATGGGCGTCACGCCCGAGATGGAGAAGGAGGCCCGCGAGGCGGGCTATCTCAGAGACAACGAGTAGCACACAACGACAACATACGAAGTAGGGGGTGACAGAATGTCGGCAGCGAGTGCGGATGTTGATCGCAAGAGGAAGGGCGGTCACATCCTTGAGATGCCGATGGACGGGGGCGCGCAGACGATCTACAAGGGCACGCTCGTCAGCAACGACACGTCCGGCTACGCCGTGAGCGGGTCGGACACTGCGAGCGAAATCTGCATCGGCGTTTCCGTGGAGAAGAAGACGATCGCGTCCGAGGAGACCGACGGAACGACGAAGATCAAGGTCTACCGCGACGGACTGTTCCTGTTCGCGTTCAGCGGTGGCGATGCGGCCGTGACGGATGTCGGCTCGCTCGTCTACATCAAGGACGACAACACGGTCGGCCTCGTGGCGGACGTGTCGAACAGCGTCTGCTGCGGCAAGCTCGCGATGCTGGAGTCGTCGAGCGAGGTGTGGGTGGACATCGCCGACAGGTCGGCGACGGCGTAGCAACGACACTTGCCGGGTGTCCCGGAGCCTGTGGCGGGACCAGGGACGCCCGGAGGACAGCGATAGAGCGGGACGCCGGGGCGCTTCTGCGTCCGGCGACCGCAACCGGAGGTGACAACGAATGTCTGTAGTCAGCAGCGACTTCACCAAGCTGGTGACGAAGGGCGTGAAGACCAACTTCATGGCGGGGCTGAAGGCAGCGGAGACTCAGTGGCAGAGTGTCGCGACCCTCATCCCGTCGACGCTCCCGACCGAGACGTACGCATGGCTCGGTTCAACGCCCGTTCCGGCGGTGCTCGACGACGAGCGCGTGCCGAGGGCGCTCCAGGAGCAGAACTTCACGCTGGAGAACGTCGAGTACGAGTCGACGATGCGCGTTCGCAGGAAGGCCATCGACGACGAGCAGTACGGGCAGATCAAGATCCGCGCCAACGGCATGGGCCGGAGGTTCGCGCAGTACATCGACTACCTCGTCTTCACGAAGCTCGCCGCGTCGTTCACGACGAACTGCTACGACGGGCAGTACATGTGCGACTCCGACCACGCCGACAGCGGCGCGGAGTACACCACGAGCCAGAGCAACCTCGCGACCGCCGCCCTTTCCGGGCCCGCGCTCGCGACGGGCGTTCAGGCCATGCTGGCGTTCAAGGACGACCGGGGCTTCCCGCTCGGGCTGTTCCCCGACACGCTCGTGGTCGGTCCCTCGCTCTGGAAGACGGCGAAGGATCTCATGGGGTCGCACTTCTACCCCGAAGACGCGAACAGCAGGGACAACGTCTTCAAGGGCCTCTTCAAGCTCGTCGTGACGCCGCACATCAGCGACAACGACTGGTTCCTGGTCTGCACGACCGGGCCGGTCAAGCCGCTGATCTGGCAGCAGAGGATCGCGCCGGAGATCACCACGGCCGACTACCTCGACGAGAAGTTCTACATCGACTACCAGGGCTATATGCGCGGTGCGGTCGGTTTCGGCGACTGGCGGACGATCTATGGCAGCAACCCGAGCTAGCGGAGGGAGCGAGCAAACATGAAGAAGGGACTTGCGGTACTGCTCGCCGTTCTGCTTCCCGCCGCCATTGTGTGGGCGACCGGGACCACGACGTTCGACAGCAACCTGTCCGCGACCGGCAATCTTGCGGTCACGGGCACGTCTGAGTTCACGGGCACCGCGACGTTCAACGGTGACGTGGACGTGGACGGCGCGGTGACGTTCGACGGTCTTGAGATCGCTGGCGATTTCGAGATGGCGGGTGACGCATCGTTTGGCGATTCGGTCTACATCGCTGATGACGTTGTGATCGGCGATTCCCTGTATGCGACCGGGGCGGGGCACTTCCACGGAAACCTGACGTGCGACGGGACGATCTTTGGCGACTCGCGCGGCGGTGTCACGTTCGGTGACGGCGCGACGTTCGGCGGTGCGATCGACGGCACAAGCGGTGCGTTCTCGGGCGAGTTCCAGGTGGAACACCTGACGAGCACGGATGACGGTGACTTCGCCGACTCGCTGTATGTCGGGGATGACGTTGTGGTCGAGGACGACGTGACGGTCGGCGGCGATCTCGACGTGACCGGGACGATCACCGGGAATGTCACGGGTGACATCACCGGGGACGTGGACGCCGCGAACGCGGACATCTCGGACTCGACGTACACCGGCAAGCTGGTGGTGAACACATCGGCTGCGGTGGGGACGGATCTCGTGGTCACGGACGACGCATCTGTGGCCGACAGTCTGTACGTCGGCGACAAGATCGTCGTGGTTGGCGACGTAGCGGCGGGGAGCTTCACGGGCGACGTGACGGGCAACCTGTCGGGCGACGTGACGGGCGATCTGGACGCCACGAACGCCGACGTGTCCGACTCGCTCTACGCGGGCAAAGCGGTTATCAACACCTCGCTGGCGGTCGGGACGGACCTCACGGTGACGGACGACGCTTCGTGCGACTCGCTGTATTGCGGCGAGATCGTTGCGAACGGGACCGGAGCGTTCGGCGGGAACGTGGACGTGACCGGATCGGTCACGGCTTCGACGACCGTTCAGGGCGAACAGTTGACGAGTACGGACGACGCTTCGGTGGCCGATTCACTCTACGTCGGAGACGACATCGTAGTCGTCGATGATGTGGGCTGCGCCACCGTCACAGCCAGCGGCAACATCAGCGGCGTGGACGTTACGGGGTCGGGCACGGTGCAGGGTGAGCAGATCACCTCCACCGACGATGCCTCTGTTGCGGACTCGCTCTACGTCGGAGACGACATTGTGGTCGTTGATGACGTTGGGTGCGCGACTGTCACGGCGAGCGGCAACATCGGCGGTGTGGACATCACCGGCTCGGGGACCGTTCAGGGTGAACAGGTCACTTCGACGGACGATGCCTCCGTGGCCGATTCGCTGTATGTCGGGGACGACATCGTGGTCGTGGACAAGGTGACGGCGAGCGGAATCGTCACGGGCCTCTACGTCACGTTGACGGCCTACGACAACAGTTCGCCGAAGCCTGCGGCCGGCTCGGTTGCGCAGGGCACACTGCTCTACACCACGGGTGACACGCTCTTCGTCTCGAACGGGAGCGACACCTGGGGTCAGGTATTTCCTGCACCGTAGGAGGGCTGCATGAGGGCACGCTGGGCAGTATGGCTCATCGTCATCGCCCTCCTCCTGTCGGGGCCGTCGGCGAGCCTTGCGGAGTACGAGACGCACTACGGCTCGCTGACGGTCACCGACGACCTGTCGGCCGGTGACGATCTGACCGTTGACGACAACGCGGACATCTCGGGCCGCCTCGCGGTCGCCGAGAGTCTGCGGATCATGGGCGTCGGCGTCTTCGCGGATTCGCTGTACGTCGCAGACGACATGGTGATCCACGACGACCTGACGGTTGACGGGGAGATCGCGGGGTCCGGGCGCGGGGCGCTGGTGTTCACCGGCGGCGCGACGTTCGGGGGCGAGATCAACGGCACGACCGCCGTGTTCTCGGGCGAAGTGCAGGTTGAGCACCTGTCTTCGACAGACGATGCGTCTGTCGCGGATTCGCTCTACGTCGGGGACGACATCGTTTGCGTGGACGACATCACCTGCGCTGACCTCACCGCGAGCGGCACCGTGCAGGGCGAGCACCTGTATTCAACGGACGACGCGGTTGTCGCGGACTCCCTGTACGTCGGGGACGACCTCACGGTCGTGGACGACTGCAAGGTGTCCGGCGAGATGCAGGGTGGCCGGATGCTGCTCAACCTCGGCGACCAGACATCCGGGCTCACGGCAGACCAGTGGCTCCGGGGCGCGGGCAAGGCCCTCACAAGCGCGACCTACGGGCTCGTCATGCCGCGAGACGGCAGCATTGTCGGCGCGTCCCTGTGTGTGATCACGAACACGCACGGCGGGCTCGACGGCGCGAACGCCACGCTCGATTACGAAATCTACGTCAACGGCGTGGAGGTCTACGCGCTCTCGTGGGAGATCGACGCCGACGAGGTGCACCTGATGTACGACACGCAGGCGCGGGGCGAGGACACGTTCAGCGCGGGCGATTTCGTCTCGGTGTACATCGACATTGCCGACACGGTGAACTACTCGTACCCGCAGGGCCTCATCGAGGTCCAGTTCGACGACTAGGAGGGACGATGTACGAGGTGGTGCTGATACACGAGCGGTGGGCGCGGCGTCCCGAGGACGGATGCCCGGTCACGGTCGGCGGCCTCACCTTCGGCTTCTGGAACGACGACGTGAACATCCGGGTGCTCGAGGTGGACAGTCTCGAGGACATCCCGGAGGACATTCTGAAGGATCCACGGTTCGATGTGCGGGAGGTGGCCTACGGCGAGGACCGGCAGGACCGGGGGTTGAATCCGTCGGTCATGTCGCCGCCCGAGGGCTGGGAGCCCGAGAAGCCGAAGAAGCAGGCAAAGCCGAAGAAGCAGAAGCCCGAGAAGGCCGAGGAGCCGGAGCCTGACGCGCCGGTGGCCGAGGAGGACTGATGAAGTGGCTCATCGTAGTGCTGGCGCTGCTGGTGGCGGTTCCGGCGTTCGCGGGGGACAAGGCGTGGCACGAGGACTGGTTCGGGCAGTTGACGCTGAGAAGCGGCGTGGCGAAGGACGCGGACGGCGACGAATGGAAGGCGTTTGCGTCCGCGCCCGTGCTCGGCTGGCGGGACTTCGCGCTGGAGATCGGTGCCGCAGAGGACGGCGCGGTGTTCGGCGCTCTGACCTACGATCTCGGCTCGCTGGAGGACATCGGCATCGAGGTGTTCTGGGCCAAGTACGTCAACGTGCATCTCGGCGTCTACGCTGGCCGCAACTACGGGGCGAAGGACGACGGGATCGCCGTTGAGGACGACTTCGAGTGGGGCGTGGCGATCACGGTGCTGGACCTCTCGTTCGACGAGGGGAACGCGGAGCGGCAGAAGGCCAAGCGCAGGGAGTGACGCCGGGTGGCGACGTACTACACGGACCTGACGGGGGGCTCGACCTTCCGGGCAAACAAGCTCGCGGGGATCAGCACGTCGAACATCTCGGCGTCGGTTCTGGAGGACGCCGCGAAGAAGGCGTACAACGTCATCAACGCGAAGCTGAAGCAGCGGTACGGAAGCGGCGTGCCGTTCGACACGTCGGACCCGCCGGGGATCATCCGGGAGATCAGCGACGACCTCGTGATCTGCTACGCGATCCAGTGGACGAAGGGCCACGCGATAGCGCGGACGGGCACGATAGGCGAGATGTGCGAGGCGGCGACGGCGCTGCTGGACGAACTCGCGACCGGCACGGCGCGGGTCGAGGGCGTGACGGTGAGCGGTGCGCTGCCCGAGAGCACGACGCGGGGCCACGCGCCGATCTTCGAGCGCGACGACGTACTGGACCACGAGCTTGACAGCGATCTCGCCGACGAGATCACGGACAACCGGGACGACTGATGAGCGGCGGCGTTCGGCTACGACTGGAGTACGACGACCTCGAAGCGCGGAAGCGGCTGGAGGACGCCCTTGCGCGGGGCGAAGACCTCCGGCCGCTGTTCCGGCAGGTCGGGGTCTGGATGGCGTTCAAGAGCGTCGAGAAGACGTTCAGGGCGCGGGGGCGACCGAAGAAGTGGGAGCCGCTGCACGAGGTCACGCTCGCGCTCCGGCGCTGGCGGGAGAAGAAGTTCGGGCGGCCGGACTACACCGAGAAGGTCCTTGAGGTGTCCGGCGATCTCCGCAAGAACTGGGGCTATCAGGTCAGGCCCGATCACGTCGACATCGGTTCGCACATGGAGTACGCGGACACCCACCAGTTCGGCAAGACGCTGAAGGCCCCGAAGTGGATGCGCGGCAAGGGCACCGTGCGGGTGGGCGAGCGTCGGCTCATCGAGTTCCACCCGGACGACCTGCGCCAGTGTGACAAGTTCGCAGACGCCTTCCTGGAGAAGCTGATCTGATGGGCAACCCGACCGCGGCGAGTGAGATCAAGGGCGTGCTGGCGGCGATCAAGTCGGCCATCGAGGGCAACGAGACGGTCGCCGCGTACACCGGCTGGGGCGGGGTGCTGATCCTCGACCCGTCGATTCACACGCTCCAGTGGTTCGAGAAGTGCGGGGTCGTACTGATCCCGGACGACACGGAGGAGGTAGGCGGGCAGGAGGGCGACGGGCCGGTCTGTTCCGGGCTCGTGCGCTACGGTATGCACAGGGTCGGCGTGTACGTCGGCTGGCGTCTGGACGAGATGACCGCCGACGGCGCGATCACGTCGACCGGCGGGCTTCTCGATCTCACGAAGGAAGTACGGAACGTGCTCCGGGACTCGACGCTTTCGAGTGCGGTCGAGTGGTGCGACACGGTGCATACGTCGTATTACCTCGCACCGCCGACTGCGGACGGTGTGGTGGACGTACTGTTCAACAAGATCGACGTGACCGTGAAGACGGTCGACTGGTAGGGCCGCGCACACGTCTGGCGGGACCGGCGCGGAACGGACAGCGTAGCAGGGACGCGGGGCGTCTGTGCGTCCCTTTCACATAGATGGGGGTGAACACGGATGGCAGGACCGACACAGGGCAACAAGATATGGGGGCCGTGGTCAACGGCATCACTCGACGGCGGCACGACCATGGTTTATGTCGAGGGGCCGGTGAGCCTCGGTTGCGAGGCCAGCATCATCTTCGAGATCGACGACACGTCCGAGTACGTCTCGGCGGCCTACGTCGAGTCGAAGGTCTACGTTCTCAAGATTGGCAAGCTCCTCGAACCGACACTCGACTACATCGGCGTCGCGTGGGACGAGGGCACGGAGTCGAGCGACATTCTCACGCTCGGCGCACAGGACCGATCCCCGGCGACGAACAGTCTCCAGCTTGTCGGGACCGGCAACACCGCAAACAAGACCGTCCGCACCATCGCCATGAGCGCGGGTGTCTCGACCGACTACGCGGAGTATTCGATGGCGAAGAGCGAGCGCGTCGGTATTCCGCTCACGTTCAAGCGCGTGGGCGGCACGCTGACGATCACGGATTCGGCAAGCTAGGGGCGCGAGCCCTTTCCAGATAGAGAGGTGACGGGGGATGGCAGGACCGACACAGGGCAACAAGATATGGGGGCCGTGGACGTCCGTGGCGCTGGGCGCTGGCAACCTCGTGTATTGCGAGGGACCCGTGTCATTCGGCGTCGAGGCGTCGATCATCTTCGAGATCGACGACACCTCCATGTACGTCAGCGCAGCCTACGTCGAGAGCAAGGTCTACACCCTCAAGATCGGGAAGCTGCTTGAGCCCACACTCGGCAACCTCGCGATCGCGTGGGACGAGTACCAGGCCGAACCGCTCAACCCGAGCGCGGCGGGCGTTCTCACACTCGGCAACGGCGACCGGACACCCGCAGAGACGGCGGTCTCCATCGTCGGTACGGGCAACACGTCGGGCAAGACGACCCGAACGATCTACATGGAGAAGGCCGTAGCGACCGACTACGGCGAGTACTCGCAGGCGAAGTCCGAGCGCGTGGGCGTCCCGCTGACGTTCAAGGACAACGGCGGCACGGTCACGATCACGGACTCGTAACGGAACAAGCGGGGCATCCGGTTCTCGGGTGCCCCGCGCAACCACGAGGGGGGTATGAGCCAGAAACGTGAGACGCGGTACTTCGATGCGTTCACGGGCGATGCGACCATCAGCGTCCCGCCGATCCGGGTGTTCAAGGTCGGCCAGACGGTTCACGTCGAGGAACGCGGGCCGGAGAACAGGTGGATGGGCATCAGTTCGCACCTCATGGCGAGCGTGTTCTGCTGCCATTGTGAAGCCTGGAATCCCCGGACGAAGGTGCGCGGCAGGAAGTACCCGCCCCTCAAGGTTGCGGGAATCCACGACAGACACATCGACGATCCAAGCTGGCACCAGCGGTTCCGGGTCGTCGTGTTCGAGCTTGTCCCGACCTTCCGCTCCGACGATCCGGTTCGGGAATGGGCGGAGCGTAACTGGCTTGTGGCGAACGCGCTGCTCTACTACGAGAAGGGCGAGCAGCAGGAGAACTTCAAGAAGATCCAGGGCTGGGCCGAGAGCTTCCTCGGCATGGACAACGCGGAGCATTTCCACATGGCAGTAGCCGTACCCGAAGAAGGCGAAGTGTTCGGCAAGGGCGCGGTCCTGACGGAGCGCGAGACGAAGGTGACGCCGCACGGCGAGGTGGAGCGGCGCGTGAGTGTGACGCCGTTCGAGGACTTGGAAGGGGGTCGAGGGTGAGCGAGAGGACCGACGTGAGATTCAACGAGACGGTGGACTGGCAGGACGGGTTCCGCATAGCGGCGGTGCTCTCGGACATCCTCGGCGACGACTTCGAGGATCTGATGGCAACGCTCGTCTCTGCGGCTGACGGCGAGAAGGACGACGCGGCCACGATGAAGTTCGGGCTCGGCCTCGTGCGGTTCCTGCTGGCGCACATCGGACGGGAGCCCGGGCGGGTCGCTGAGATTCTGGCGATTCTCACGGACAAGCCCGCCGAATGGTTCCTCGCGCCGGGCAACGTGTCGCTGGAGGACATGGGCGAGCTCCTGCGGGAGGCGGTCAAGCGCGTCCCTTTCGGGTCGCTGCTCTCGGCGTTCACGGGGATGTTCGGGGCGGCGTCCGGGGACGATTCCGGGCCGCCTTCGACGAAGCCTGTGTAGCACTCGGCCGTGCGTGCGGCTGGCGGCCTACGGATGTCGAGCGGTGCGATATGGGCCGCACGTTCGACCTCTGCCGGCGCGCCGACGAGATGCGGCGGGAGGAACTGGCGGCGCAGGCGTACCTGACCCGCGCCGCGATGTGGGCGGAGGCCGACCAGTTCTCCGAGATCGTCGGTGGGCTCGTCGGTGAAGGCGGCGAGGCGTTCTCGATTCAGGCGGTCGAGGGTGCGCTCGACGAGATGGAGTGGGAGTACGACGCTCCGGCGGCTGACATGGAAGGCGTGACACGGATGGTGGTGGAGTAGTGGCAGAGCTTCACGCAAAAGTAACCTTCCTCGGTGACACCAAGAACCTGCTGAAGGCAATCAAGCAGGGCAAGGTGGGTCTCGCCGACATCGGGAAGGCCGTCCAGCGGCATCACCGCGAGTTTATGATGGCCGGGGCGGCGATCACAGGCGCGCTCGGCGGCATGGCCGCGCAGGGTATCGCATGGGGCACGACCGTGGACCGCATGGCCGAGTCCACTGGTCAGGCGCACGAGGAGATGTCGCGGCTCGCGTACAGCGCGGAGTTGTACCACGGCAGCGCCGAGAAGGTCGAGAAGGGGCTCCGCAACCTCGCGCAGAAGGCCATGTACGCGAAGGACGGCATGGCGACCTATCGGCGCGAGTTCGAGCGGGCCGGGATCGACATTGAGGAGTGGAGCGCGAAGGGCGCGCACCTCAACGATCTCCTGCTGGAACTCGGCGACAGTATGCGCGAGAACGCAAACAGCGCAGAGGCGTTGGGCTCTGCGACGATTCTTCTCGGCGGCCGCCAGTCCGAACTCATCCCGTGGCTTAAGCAGACCCGGGAGGAACTTGAGCGTCAGTTCGAGGAAGCCGACCGGCTCGGGATCACGCTGGACGCCAAGACGGCGAAGGCGATGGAGCGTGCCGGGACACAACTCAAGCAGATGCGGATGGCGTTGCGGGGTGTGGGCGTGGCGGTTGTTTCCGCGGCCATGCCGGCGATTTCCGACCTGAACGAGGCCGTCCTTGGGGCGGTGGCGAGATTCAACGAGTTCTCAGACGGAGCCAAGACGGCCTATGTGAAGATTGCCGCGCTCGCCGCCGGTGGCCTGATGCTTGTCGGGACCATCGGGAAGCTCGCCCCACTGCTGGGCGCGATGACCGGGCCGCTCGCGCTTATCGCGGTGGGCGTCACCGCATGGTTCTCTGCGCTTCAGGCGAATCGCGCCACGATGTTCGAGCACCTC
>Ga0272441_10014301_pt1 | contig 11281 bp, 9 predicted proteins | sample SSMProp6N_FD_193582 | JGI IMG/M metagenome (GOLD analysis project Ga0272441, IMG submission 193582) | Marine sediment archaeal communities from Little Sippewissett salt marsh, Falmouth, MA, United States - SSM-Prop-6N | ecosystem: Environmental > Aquatic > Marine > Wetlands > Sediment ... | reverse complement strand
GGCGCCCGGGCGAGCCCGGGTCAGATAGTTGATGCCCAGGACCATATCCTGGGTGGGAATCACGATCGGGTACCCGTTCGCGGGATTGAGCAGGTTTCGGGAAGAGAGCATCAGAGTCCAGCACTCGATTTGAGCCGCCGGGGTCAGTGGTACGTGAACGGCCATCTGATCGCCGTCAAAGTCAGCGTTGAACGCGTGACAGACCAGCGGGTGCAGTTTGATCGCTTTACCCTCCACTAATACCGGTTCGAATGCCTGGATACCCAGCCGGTGCAGCGTCGGCGCCCGGTTCAGCAGTACGGGGTGCTCGGTTACTACCTCGTCGAGCACAGCCCACACCTCCGGAGTTTCCATCTCCACCAGAGTTTTAGCCTTCTTGATATTGTAGACGACGTCCTTCTCCACCAGCTTGCGCATGATGAACGGTTTGTACAGTTCCAGCGCCATCTTGGTGGGGAGTCCGCACTGGTGCAGCTTGAGTTCCGGACCCACCACGATCACGGAACGGCCGGAGTAATCCACCCGTTTGCCGAGAAGATTCTGGCGGAAACGCCCCTGTTTTCCCTTCAGCATATCGGAAAGCGATTTCAGTGGACGGTTGGCCGCACCTTTGACGACTCGTTTTTTCTTGGAGTTGTCGAACAGGGCATCCACCGCTTCCTGAAGCATGCGCTTCTCGTTGCGGATGATGATATCCGGAGCGTTCAGCGCCAGCAGACGCTTGAGCCGATTATTTCTGTTGATCACGCGTCGGTACAGATCGTTCAGATCCGAAGTGGCGAATCGACCTCCGTCCAGCTGAACCATGGGACGCAGCTCGGGCGGAATCACAGGAATGACATCCAGGATCATCCATTCAGGACGGTTCCCCGAATCGCGAAACTGTTCGACGATCTCGATGCGCTTCAACAGCCGCTTGTCGCTCTTGCGGCCCTTCTCCTGCATCTTGATTCGCAGTTCGGCCGAAAGGGCGTCCAGATCGAGGTTTTCCAGCAGAGTACGAATAGCTTCTGCCCCGATACCGGCGGTGAAAGCCATACCGTAGCGCTCCTGGGCTTCGAGAAAATCCTCTTCAGTCAGGAGCTGCATCTTCTTCAGATCGGTATCACCCGGATCGATGACGATGTACTTCTCGTAGTACAGAATCGAGCGCAGAGCTACGATCGCCAGATCCAGAAGCAGCCCCATTCGGGAGGGAACGGAACGGTAGTACCAGATGTGGGAAACCGGCGAAGCCAGCTCGATGTGCCCCATTCGCTCGCGACGCACGCGAAAGTGAGTGACTTCCACGCCGCAGCGGTCGCAGATCACGCCCTTGTAGCGGATCGACTTGAACTTTCCGCAGTAGCACTCCCACTCCTTGGTGGTTCCGAATATTCGCTCACAGAACAGGCCATCCTTCTCGGGACGAAGCGTTCTGTAGTTGATCGTTTCCGGCTTCTTCACCTCTCCGTAGGACCAGGCGCGGATCTGATCCGGCGAAGCCAGTTTAATCATGATACTGTCGAAATCCTGCATCTCTCGCATTTCTATATCCCTCCCTCTGCTACACTCGCGACATTGTTAGAAACGGCTACCCTGCCGGTTGATCAGTTCCTCATCCCGCTCCGTCAAGGCGATCTGTTTGCCCTTGTTGTCGTAGATCGAGACATCCAAGGCCAAACCACGCAGCTCCTGAACCAGAACGTTGAAAGACTCCGGAATCCCGGCCTGGGTAAAGGACTCATTCTTCACGATGCTCTCGTAAATCTTGGCGCGCCCTGACATATCGTCACTCTTGATTGTCAGCAACTCCTGCAGAGTGTTGGCGGCTCCGTAAGCCTCCAAAGCCCACACCTCCATCTCACCGAGGCGTTGGCCGCCGAACTGGGCTTTGCCTCCGAGTGGCTGCTGAGTTACAAGGGAATACGGGCCGGTCGACCGGGCGTGCATCTTGTCATCAACCAGGTGATGCAGCTTCAGCATGTAGATGTAGCCCACCGTAACTGGATTCTCGAACGGCTCCCCGGAAAGCCCGTCGAACAGTCGCACCTTGGAGTTCGTCGGCAGCCCTGCCGCCTTGAGTTTCTCTTCGATCATCTCGTTGGTGGCCGATTCGAATACCGGGGTGGCGTACCACTCGTTGAGTTTTACGCCGGCCCAACCAAGCTCGGTCTCCATGATCTGGCCGAGGTTCATACGCGAGGGCACGCCCAGAGGATTCAACACCAGATCCACGGGGGTACCGTCCTCCATGAAGGGCATATCCTCCTCCGGAAGAACGCGGGCGATCACGCCTTTGTTCCCGTGGCGCCCGGCCATCTTGTCTCCCTCCTGCAGCTTACGTTTGGTGGCGATAAGGATCTTCACCACCTCTTCCACCCCGGGATTGAGCTCGTCTCCATCCGAGCGCTTGAGCCGTTGCACGTCGATCACCGTCCCCTCGATACCATGGGGAACGCGCAGGGAGGTGTCCCGTACATCCTTGGCCTTTTCTCCGAATATCGAGTTCAGCAGCTTGAACTCGGGCGTAGAATCGGTTTCACTCTTGGGCGTAACCTTGCCGACAAGGATGGAGCCGGATTTCACCTCCGCACCGATGCGGATGATTCCCTCCTCATCGAGGTGCTCCAGCGAGTTGTCGCTGGCATTGGGAATATCGCGTGTTATTTTCTCCGGTCCGAGCTTGGTCTCTCTGACCTCGATAGAGAACTCCTTGATATGAATCGAGGTGTAGCGATCCTCGCGTACAAGCCTCTCCGATATCAGAATCGCGTCTTCGTAGTTGTACCCGTTCCAGGGCATGAAGGCGACCAACACGTTCACCCCGAGGGCTAGCTCGCCGTTTTGCGTTGCCGGGCCGTCGGCGATCACCTGTTGGTCGTCGATCTTCTGCCCGGGTGTGACAATCGGTTTCTGATTGAAGCAGGTATCCTGATTGGTTCTCTGATACTTGATTAACGGATATACATCGACTTCCCCGGCTTTGCCCTTGTCGGGCTTGATGATTATCTGTTCCGAGGTCACATACTCAATCGTACCGGAGCGTTTCGCGGCCACGGCCACCCCGGAGTCGAAGGCTGTCTTCCGCTCCATGCCGGTTCCCACCCGCGGCGGCTCGGGGCGCAGCAGGGGCACGGCCTGACGCTGCATATTCGAGCCCATGAGAGCCCTGTTGGCGTCGTCGTGCTCCAGAAAAGGGATCAAAGAGGTTGAAACCGAGATGATCTGTTTGGGCGACACATCCATGTAGGCGATATCGTTGGCCTTGCGGGTGGTGTAGTCCCCTCCCCGCCGCGCGGGAATCAGCTTCTCCGAAAAGCGGCCCTTGTCGTCTATTTTGCTGGTAGCCTGGGCGATATAGTACTTTTCCTCGTCGATGGCCGAGAGGTACTCGATCTCGTCGCTCACCACCCCGTCAACCACCTTGCGATACGGGGTTTCCAGAAAGCCGTACTCATTCACCCGCGTGTAATTGGCCAGCGACACGATCAATCCGATATTCGGCCCCTCCGGCGTCTCTATGGGGCACATCCGTCCATAGTGGGTGTAGTGAACATCCCGCACCTCGAATCCGGCTCGATCTCTGGACAGCCCGCCCGGACCCAGGGCGTTGAGACGACGCTTGTGGGTCAGCTCGGCCAGGGGGTTGACCTGGTCCATGAACTGGGACAGCTGGCTGGAACCGAAAAACTCCTTGATCGTGGCCACGATCGGCTTGATCGAGATCAAATCCTGCGGACGGATCGTGTCGGCTTCCTTCAGGCTCATTCGTTCTTTGGCGATACGCTCCATCCGCGTAAAAGCCACTTTCAGATGGTTGGTAAGCAGCTCTCCGGCCGATCGGATCCTGCGATTGCCCAAATGGTCAATATCATCGACATTGCGTTCCCCGATGTAGACCTGAATCAGAAAGGTCATGGTATTGGTGATATCTTCGGGGATCAAGGTGTGGGTTTTGTGCGGCTGTTCGTAGTCGAATTTCTTGTTCAGCTTGTAGCGGCCGACCCGCCCCAGATCGTAACGCCTGGGCGTAAAAAACATGCTATGCAGATCTTTTTCCGCACTTTCCAGGGTGATCGGCTCTCCCGGCTTGATCACGCCGTACACGCGGCTGATCGCCTCTTCTCGGTTCGGTTCGTCCTTCTCCGGATCGTCGCGGGAGTAAATGACCTCCTCCCGCTCGAAGCAGTTCAGAATAATCGGAGAATGGAGTGATTTCTCGCTCTGAAAATCGATCACCTCGATGGTCGTGATGCCGGAGTGGATCAGCTCCTCCACATCGTGGGGATGGATCTTGTCGCCCGCGCGGTACAGCTTCTTGGACTGTCCTTCCTCCTCGTGGAAGATCTCCCGGGCGAAAACCATACCGAGCGCTGTCTCCTTGTCCTCCCGGTTCTCGGACAAAGTGATCGATTTAGTTTGGTAGAACAGCTCGATGATCTTCTCCCTCGTATCAAAGCCCAGCGCCCGCAGGAATATCGTAGCAAGGATCTTCTTCTTCCTGTCGATCTTGGCGTAGACCAGCTCTTTCTTTTGATCGATCTCGAACTCGAGCCAGGAACCGCGATAGGGAATGATCCGGGAAGAGAACACGCCCTTGTCGTGGCTGAAGATAACGCCGGGAGAACGGTGAATCTGGCTCACCACGACCCGCTCGGCTCCATTGATGATGAATGTGCCTCTGGGAGTCATGAGGGGTATGTCCCCCATGTAGATCTCCTTCTGCCTGATCTCTCCGGTGTTGAGAAAGACCAGATTGATCTTGGCCTTGATCGGAATCGCGTAGGTGAGGCCTTTGTTCTTGCACTCCTGCTCGCCGAACACCACGGACTGTTCATCGAGGCTGTAGCCGCCGTACTCCAGAACCATGTCCGCGTTGGGGCTCTCGATCGGGAAAATCGCCTGAAACACATCCTCCAGGCCTTGTCGCTGCGGGGCCTTGCCCAGCCGCAGCCTCTCCCGTTGCAGGAATCGCTCGAAGGAAAGGAGCTGTATATCGATCAGGCTGGGCATCTGCATCGCCTCTTCCGCACCCTGGCCGATATGGACTCTCTTGATCATTTCAGGAACCATGTGCCCTCCCATAGGGAAAAAATCGACTATACCACCGTTGGACAGGCTCCTCCGGTGGTATAGCAAATGAGTTTGAGGAATTTTGGTACAGAGTTACGATTATGTAACCTCAACCGTAGCGCCGGCTGATTCCAGCCGCTCTTTGATTTTTTGAGACTCGTCCTTGCTGATGGCTTCTTTGACTGCTTTGTCTCCGGCCTCGACGAGTTCTTTGGCTTCCTTGAGTCCCAGGCCGGTGATGGCCCGGACTTCTTTGATAACGGGAATTTTCTTCCCATCCTCGAAGCTCTTCAGAACGACGGTAAACTCGGTCTGTTCCTCCTCTTCGGCGGCGCCGTCACCGCCTCCGGCTGCCGGAGCCGCCAGCGCCACCGGCGCCGCGGCACTCACGCCGAACTTCTCTTCCATCGCCTTTACGAGCTCCGATACCTCTAACACGGTCATATTCGCGATCGCTTCGAGGAGTTCATCCTTGGTCAGTGTTGCCATTTACCTTCTCCTAATAATCGTTAATTTCTTTTTAGCAGCAATAGCTGGAACACACTCAAAGACTAATGCCGCTATTATTGCTTTTCCTTGCTGTCGGCCACGGCCTGCAAGGTTCGTACCAGTTTAGTAACGACCTCGTTCATCGCATAAACGAGATTCGTCAGCGGGGCATTCATCGTGCCCATCAGCATCGCATACATTTCGCTTCTTCCCGGCAGCCTGCTGATCGCATGCACATCCTCGTAGGAGGCGATCCTGCCGTCTACCAATCCGCCCTTGATCTTGAGGGTCGAATCCCTGGTGAAATCGAACAGCAATTTGGCAACCGGTCCAATGTCTTCTTTAACCAGTGTCAGTGCCGTAGGATCGATCAGAAATTCATCCTGGAAGGGAAAACTCAACTCTCCGAGGGCCAATCGCGCGTAGCTGTTCTTCACCACGCGATACTCAGCCTCTTTCTGCCTGAGCGATTGCCTCAATTCCGTGATCTGCGCCACGCTGAGCCCACGGAAATCCGTGAAGATCACATCACGGGATTTTTCGATCATCTCCTTGATCTTGTTGATGCCCTCCGTTTTATGGGGCTGTATTTTCTGAGTTTTTTCCGACATAGCTTACGCCTTTTCCTTGGGATTTACCATGACCCCGGGTCCCATGGTAGAGGATACGCAGATCGACTTGATGAACTCTCCCTTGATATCCGCAGGTTTCTTTCGCACAACCTCATCGATGAGAAGACGCGCGTTTTCGGCGATCTGCTCCTTTTCCATGGATACTTTCCCGATCGGCAGATGCACGACACCGGTCTTGTCCCCCCGGAACTCGACCCGCCCCTTCTTCAACTCCTCCAACGCATCCTTGATATCAAAGGTAACGGTTTTGGTCTTGGGATTGGGCATCATTCCCCGCCGTCCGAGTATCGGTCCGAGCTTTCCGACATCCTTCATCATGTCCGGGGTGGCCACGGCAACGTCAAAATCGAGCCAGCCACCCTGGATCTTCTCGACCAGATCCGTGTCTCCTACGTAGGCGGCACCGGCGGCCTTGGCTTCATCGGCCTTTTCGCCCTTGGCGAATACGAGGACTTTCTTCTCCCCCCGAAAACTGTTGGGCAGTACCAGGGTATCGCGAATCGAATGTTTGGACTTTACGTTCAATTTGAGCGCTATTTCCACGGTTTCATCGAACTTGGCATAGGCCAGGCTCTTCACCATATCCAGGGCCTCGTCAAGACCGTATTGCTGCTGGGCGTCGTATTTCTCCAGAGTCTGTCTGTAGTGCTTGCCGCGTTTCATTGCATCCCCTCCACGACCACGCCCATGCTGCGGGCCGTTCCCGCAATAATCCGCATCGCGCCGTCGATATCGGTGGCGTTCAGATCGGCCATTTTTTGCTCCGCGATCGCCCGTACCTGATCCGCCTGAATGGTGGCGACCTTGTCTTTGTTCGGCACCGACGATCCCTTTTCCAGGCCGCAGGCTTTCTTAATCAGCACGGCCGCCGGCGGGGTTTTGGTAATGAACGTGAAGCTCTTATCCGCAAAAACCGTGATTACAACCGGTATCAACAGCCCCGGTTCCACGTTCTTTGTGCGGTCATTGAACTGTTGCACAAATTGGGGTGCGGACACCCCGTGGGGACCCAGTGCCGGGCCCACCGGCGGTGCGGGGGTTGCTTTGCCCGCCGGCACCTGCAGCTTGATGAAAGCCGCAATCTTCTTCTTTGCCATCTTTTTTATCCTCTCATTCGTGGTAGTAACGTCCGCCTATCGCTTCAGGTCGGACTCCCATCACCGCTAGATCTTCTCCACCTGGAGAAAATCCAGCTCCACCGGGGTCGATCGTCCGAAGATTCCCACCATAACCCGCAGTTTGCCTTTTTCCAGATTGATCTCCTCGACCGTTCCGGTAAAGCTGTCGAAGGGACCATCGGTAATGCGCACGGTCTCCCCCTCGCTGAAGTTCTGTTTGGGTTTGAGAACCTTTTCGCTCTTGATCTCTCCGGAGCGTTGCAAAACCTCCCGGGCTTCCTCGGCGCTGATCGCCTGAGGTTTCTGGTTTCTGTTGAAACCCACGAAGCCCGTAACCCCCGGAACTTGACGAATCGTGCCACAGATCTGTTTCCAGTTGTGCTCCGGCAGATCCATCTCGACCATGATGTATCCGGGCAGGAATTTCTTGGAAGTTACGCGCCGCTTGCCTTCCCGTACCTCAACCACCTCCTCGGCCGGTACCTTGACGTCGAACACGTACTCGGCCAATGCACCGTCCTCCATGAGTTTGTTGATGTGCTTCTGCACTTTGTTTTCATATCCCGAATAGGTATGAACTACATACCATCCTTTTGCCATCTCGATTCCTTAAACGATCATCTTTAGAAAATCAGATCGATCCCACGAAAGATGAAAAAATCCACGACACCCAGAGCGATGGCGATAAGAACCACCGAAACCAGGACCACTTTTGTAGAGGAAGCTACCTCCTCGCGGCTCGGCCAGGTTACCTTCTTCAGCTCGGCAAAACTCTCTTTGAAGAATCGTATTATCTTCTTCATCTGTTTCCCTCTCTGCAGCTTTTCAGGATGCGCATTCAATAAAGGAAGCAGGCCAGGCAGGACTCGAACCTGCAACATCCGGTTTTGGAGACCGGCGCTCTAGCCAATTGGAGCTACTGGCCTACGAAGATCGGTTTACTTAATTTTTGTTTCCCTGTGCAGGGTGTGCTTTCTGTCAAACTTGCAGTACTTATTGAACTCCAGTTTTCCCTGGATGTTCCTCTTGTTCTTGCTGGTTGTATAATTGCGCCGGTTACATTCCGTGCATTGCAGGGCCACGAGCTCAACCGCCTTACCTTTTGTCTTTGCCATCAGCTCCTATCCTCGACTGTTTCGGAAGTACAATATAGTAAAATTCCCCTCAACGTGTCAATGGCATAATTATCGCATTGCCTCCACTACACTACCCGCCGTACAAGGCTCTCCCTTCTACCCCGCGAGCGTGGAAAAAGGAATCGGGGAATCCTGTTTGTTCGCAAGCCTCCGATCGGATTTGAACCGATGACCCCCTCCTTACCATGGAGGTGCTCTACCAGCTGAGCTACAGAGGCAAATAATTCCTTAACTTATATAGAATTACGTCAAAATCGCCCGATATATTACACTATTTCCCGTATTTTGTAAAGAGTCTTGAGGAGAATATTCAGGGCAAACGCAGCGCGCATTATTCCATCGACGAGAAACCGGAAGACCGATAGAACAGCAGCAGCGAGCCTCCGTAGAGGCGCTGGTCGCTCAGCTGCAATCGCGGTTTCCCTTGCGAAACGAGAACCTCAGGGAATAGTTTCAGCTCTTCCTTGGACATATGGATCAAAAGGACGCCGCCGGAGTCTACAACGGAGCGCTCGGCGATCAGTTGCAAAACTTCGAGCTTTCCCCGCTGCCGAAAGGGAGGGTCGAGGAAGACGAGGTCGTAGCGGTTCTTGGTGCGCCTGAGAAAATGTTCGACCGGCAGCATAAAAATTTGTATTCTTTCCCCTACGAAACTCAAGTTCCGCTCCAGCACCGTACGCTTGCCCCTGTCCTTTTCCACGAATACGATCGGTTCGGCACCCCGGGAAGCCGCTTCAATGCCCACCGATCCGGAACCGCAATACAGATCCAGGAAGGAGAGACCGCGGATATCTCCGAGTATGGAGAACATCGATTCTCTCATCCGATCCATTGCCGGACGGATCACACCGGGCGGGCAGATTATTTTTCTTCCTTTATAAGTGCCTGCGCAGATTCTCAAAGGGCAACTCCGTTCGCTTCTTGCGCCGCTTCTCGCGCCGCTTCTCGCGCCGCTTCTCGCGCCGCTTCTCGCGCCGCCTTAGCGTCCCGCAAGGCGCGGTGCTGCGGCTCGAGCAATCCCGGGTCGCGCGTCAGAATCTCCCGGGCATCGTCGCGGGCCAGCATGAACAATTGCCAGTCGGCAAGCGGGTCCGCTATCCCCAGATCGAAGAATCCGGATTGCCTGCGACCCAGGAACTCTCCGGGCCCTCTGATCTTCAAATCCTGTTCGGCGATCTGGAAACCGTCGTTCGAGTTCATAATCGCGCGAAGGCGGGCCACCCCGGCTGCAGTCAGCTCCTTGCTGTAGATGAGAAAGGCGTAGGATTGCCGCTTTCCCCGCCCCACCCGGCCCCGCAGTTGATGGAGATTCGACAGGCCGAATCGTTCGGCGTGTTCGACGACCATGCAGCAGGCCTCGGCTACATCCACGCCCACCTCGAGTACGCTGGTAGCGACCAGGATATCGATTGTACCGGCGGCGAAACGGCTCATCACTCGAATTTTCTGTTCTTCGCTTACGCGCGAGTGGATCAGGCCGAGGCGGTAGTCGGGAAACACCTGCCGCTGCAAAAAGTCATACATTTGCTCCGCATTCTTGAGTTCAAGCACATCCGATTCCTCGATCAGAGGATATACAAAATAAGCCCGGCCACCGGTGGCGACCTCTCGGCGCACCCTCTCGTATACCTTGGCTTCGTTGCCCTGCCGGGTAAGATGCGTGATCACCGACCTGCGCCCCTGCGGCAGAGTTCGGATTTCCGAGACATCGAGCTCTCCGAACGCGCTGAGGGCAAGGGTTCGGGGAATCGGAGTAGCACTCATCAGCAGCAGATCGGGATGTTCCCCCTTGGCCAACAGGGCCTGGCGCTGCGCGACTCCGAAACGGTGCTGTTCATCGACGATCACCAGACCCAGACGCCGGTACCGCACGCCTTGAGAGTACAGGGCGTGCGTGCCGATCAGCAGGTCGATCTGCCCGTTTTGCAGACACTCCAGCAGCAACCTTCGAGCCGAACCCTGCACGCTACCGGTAAAAACCGCCACCCTCACGCCAAGCGGCTCCAGCAGCGCGGCCGCGTTGTCCCCGTGCTGGCGGGCCAGCAGCTCCGTAGGCACCAGCAGCGCCACCTGTTCTCCGCTCTCGATTGCCGACAGGGCCGCAGCCAGTGCCACCAGGGTCTTTCCGCTCCCCACCTCTCCCTGCAAAAGGCGTGCAGCGGGGTAAGGCCGGAACAGATCCTCCTCGATCTCGCGCAGCGCCCGCCTTTGATCGGGAGTTAGGGTGAAAGGCAGGCGTTCCAGCAAAGCTTTTTTCACAGCTCCGGCAGGAGGGGTACGGGAGCGACGGATAGAGGCGCGTTCAAGCCTGCTGCGGCCGAGGACCAACTGGTGGTACAGGAACTCCCCGTAGATAAGGGTCTTTCGGGCTCGATCGAGCTGGCGCATCGACTCGGGGAAATGAACGGCCTCCAGAGCCCGGCGCTTGGGCAGGCAGTCACGACGCCGGCGCAGCTGCAGCGGGATCTCCTCATCCAGATTCTCAGCCACGTCGCGCAGAGCGTTTCGCATCAGCTGACGAAGCGTTTTCTGTTTCAATCCTTCGGTCAGCGGATACAGTGGCAGAATCCGCGTGTATTCGGCTCGATCCTTATTCGGCTCGTATGCCTCGAGTTCGAAGTTTCCGGCCTGAAGCTCTCCGTGCCGGCGCTGGAATTTTGCCCAGACCCAGAACCATCCCCCGGGCTGCAGAGTCGCGGACAGGTAGTGCCGTCCAAAGCAAAATAGCGACGCCCGGCCGCTGGAATCCTCGACCGTCACCTTCAACGTCTTCCGGTATCCCCGGCCGATCCATGCACGAGAACGTACGCGGACCAGAACGTTTACCGGCACGTCGGGCTCGGCCTCGGCC